>Ga0066376_10000732_pt1 | contig 30994 bp, 35 predicted proteins | sample Knorr_S15_td_Bot_FD_77009 | JGI IMG/M metagenome (GOLD analysis project Ga0066376, IMG submission 77009) | Marine microbial communities from Southern Atlantic Ocean transect - Knorr_S15_td_Bottom_ad_5009_LV_A | ecosystem: Environmental > Aquatic > Marine > Oceanic | place: Southern Atlantic... | reverse complement strand
GGTCAGGTCGGCCCCGCCGCCGATCAGGCCGGGCACCTCGTCGAGCAGCGCCGTCAGGCAGGCGTTGCCAGCCTTGCGGGTGGCCACGCTCTGGCCGGGCTCCCAGGTCGGGAGGGCGTCGGCCCACCCCTCCAGCCCGGAGCGTGCCCAACAAGCGTCCCATGCGGCACGGTCGCCGTCCCAGGCGGCGAGGCGCTGCTGCCAGGCCTGACGGGCGACGCTGCCACGGGCGCCGGCCTCCCGGTACATGGCGAGCACGTCATCGGGGACGTGGAATGACTCGTCGTCCGGAAGCCCCATGCGGCGCTTGGTCTCGGCGATGCCGTCGTCGGTGAGGGAGTAGCCGTGTGCGGCCGGCGAGTCAGTGTCGGGGGAGGGCGTGGCGATGTGGCTTCGCAGCACGATCAGCGTGGGCCGGTCGTGCTGCGCCATTCCGGCGCGGAGCGCCGCCTCCATGGCGTCGAGGTCCTCGGCGGCTTCGCCGAGGTCGATCACGTGCCAGCCGTAGGCCGCGAACCGGGCCGCTGCGTTGTCGGAGAGCGCCAGCTCGGTCGGGCCGTCGATCGTGACGTGGTTGTCGTCGTAGACGACGACGAGGCGTCCCAGGCCGAGGTGCCCGGCGAGCGACGCCGCCTCGTGGCTGAGGCCCTCGGCGAGGTCGCCGTCACCACAGATGACGAACGTGTGGTGGTCGCTGACGCCGGCGCCGAAGCGTGCCCGCAGGTTGCGTTCGGCCACGGCCATGCCGACGGCGTTCGCAAGGCCCTGGCCGAGGGGCCCCGTCGTGACCTCGACGCCTGCCGTGTGTCCGACCTCTGGGTGGCCGGGGGTGGCGGAGTCCCACTGCCGGAACTGCCGGAGGTCGTCGAGGGTGAGGCCGTGTCCCGTCAGGTGCAGCATCGAGTAGAGGAGGATCGAGGCATGCCCCGCCGAGAGGATGAAGCGGTCGCGGTCGGGCCAGTCGGGGTCGCCGGCGTCGTAGGTGAGCACCCTGGTCCACAGGACGTGGGCCAGGGGGGCCAGCGCCATGGCGGTTCCCTGGTGACCGGAGCGGGCGGCGTGGGGAGCGTCCATGGACAGTCCGCGGATGATGTTGACGGCCCGGGATTCGAGGGCGGCGTCCGAGGGGGCACTCATTGGCGTTGTGGCTCCGGTCGGGGGCGTGGCCGGTCACCCTATCCGAGCGAGCCGGACGGAAAGGGCACCGTTCCGCGCCGATTCGAGGCGGGTTCCGGGTGCTCAGCCGACGGGTTCCGCTCCCAGCAGGAGCGTGGAGGCGGTGAAGCCGTGGAGGAAGTGGCGACCGCCGATCGGGCCGATCTCGCCGGCGCAGAACATGCCCCCGACGTCGGTGGTCCCGAGGCCGTCGACCAGGGCCTCGGCATCGGGCCCGGGCCTTCCGAAGAGGTGCGAGCCCCGACCGTTGCAGGTGAACACCAGGGCCGAGTCGGCACGCCAGGCCGCCGCCAGTTGGCGGAGTTCTGCCGAGGCGGCATCAGCGTCGCGGACCTGGAACTGGACGGTGGAGCCGATGGGAGCATGGTCGCCGATGGCGACGGCACCCGTTGTCCGGTCGGCGCCCAGCACTCCCCGGATCAGGAAGTCGCCGGAACCGAACACCTCGCGGTGTTCGTCGACGACGAGGCCCACATGGAGCCCCCGGGAGAGGAGCGCACGCTCAGATGGAGCGGCGGCCTCGGAGATGGCCTGCAGCCGAGCGAGGGCGGGTCGGCCGCCCAACGTCCGGAGCAGGTTGCCCTCACTGGACGTGACCGTCATCGGCTCGCCGACCGGACGACAACCCTGGGAGACGAGGGGGCGGGCCCCGAGGCCCGGGGGCAGGGCGAGCAGGACGGCGCCGTCCGCCTGGACGTCGTCGTCGAGGAAGAGCCGGTTGCCGCCGGGCCCGCCAGCTGCCGATGCCAGTCCACCGATGAGGGTCAGCCCCGGCGGGACCTCGGCGCTGAGGGCGACGGCGTCGAACGAGAACGGGTCCGCAAGGATGACGATGGAGGTGCCGTCGGCGAATCCGTCGGGCAGGCGGTCGCCCGCCGACATCCTGAAGACCTCGACGGATCCGGTGTGTCCCGCCCAGAGCACGATTCCCGGCGTCTCCTCGACCTCCTGCCGGTGGGCGAGGACCGAGACCGCAGTGCCGCCGATGAGGTGGCGGGCGCCGAGCGTCCGGCGAACCGTTCGACCGAGCTCGTCGCACCGATCGACATGGTGCCCGGTCAGGAACAGGACCGCGACGTCGGGGGCGGGGCCGAGCCGATCGAGGACCTGACCGACGACCTCTCCGAGGGCGACGCCGGTGTCGGGATGCTCGGACAGGGCGACGGCGTAGCGCACCGGGTCAGGAACCGTTCGGGGCCGTATCCGGAGAAGCGGCGGCGTCGATGGGAGGCAGGAGGGTGAAGGGGACGACCGTCACCGGACCCTGGTCGATCCGGCAGTGGGCCTCGATGGTTCCGTAGTCGGCCACCTCGATCTCGGCTCGGACCAGGCGGTAGCCGAATTTCCCTGGCTCGACCTGGAGCGGCTGTGCGTTGCGGGCCACCTGCTCGCCGTCCCTGGTGAAGACGACCTCGAGGGCCGCCGTGGGCGAGCCGCCATCGGGGCAGCGGAAGAGGACCATCAGGTGGGGTGCGATCGTGAGCGGCACAGGGGAGGGTGCGGCCATGCTGAAGTGGATGCCGGTCAGGTCGATCAGGGTGGCCCCACCCGGTGCGGGCCGGAGGTCGAGGCCTTCGAAGAAGAGTGCGGCGAGGATGTCCATGACCGGGGAACCTAGACGGTGGCGTGGCGGAAGGGCACCTGCGGAGTCTCCGGAAATACCGGCAGCGGGCGCACCACCTGTTGGAGCGTGCGCCCCTACGATGCGGCCGTGATCAGGCGTCTCGCACTCCCTTTGCTCCTCGTGGCACTTGCGGTCGGTTCGGCGTGGCAGGCGCGCGTGTCCGACCGGGAGCATGACCGTCCGCCGCGGGAGGTATCGGCGATCCCGCCTCCCGAGGTGCGCACGCCGTTGTTCTCCGTGCGGCGGGTGCCGGTCTTCCTCCAGGAACCGGAAGCCGACCGCCGCCTCGTGGTCTCGCTCGAGGCGGCTGCGACCGCCCTTCCCGACAACAGCTGCGTGGCCGTCAGCGAGTCCGGCCGCGGCCGCTACGGACACCTCGCCGATCGGGCGCTGGTCCCCGCCAGCACCCAGAAGTTGCTCACCGGTGCGGCCGCCCTCGCCCTACTCGGACCCGAACACCGGTTCATCACGCGGGTGGTGGCTCGTGTCGAGCCCGTCGACGGTGTGATCGACGGCGACATCTGGCTGGTGGGTGCGGGGGACCCACTCCTGTCGACCGAGGCCTATTCGGGGCGCTTCGACGATCCGTTGCCCTTCACGGACATCGACCTGCTGGCGGCGCAGATCGGTGACGCCGGGATCACCACGATCACCGGTGCCGTCATCGGCGACGAGAGCCGGTTCGACGGCCTGCGCTGGGTCGGGACCTGGCCCGAGCGCTTCCGGCCGGGCAACCAGTCCCAGTCGGGGCCGCTGAGCGCGTTGACCGTCAACGACGGGCTCACCCGTTGGGACCCCGAGCGGACCGCTTACGGCCACGGCACCCCGGCGCCCGACCCGGCGGCGTTCGCCGCGGCATTCTTCGACGACCTCCTCGAGGCACGGAACCTGGTCATCCGTCGGGTTGCGCAGGCCGGCGTCGTCCCGCTGGATGCCACGGTCGAGCTCGCCGCAATCGAGTCGCCGCCGCTCGCCGACATCGTCCGACAGATGCTGCTCACCAGCGACAACATGACCGCGGAGATCCTCGTCAAGGCCTTTGGCGCCCACGTCGAGGCGCCCGGCAGCACGTCGGCCGGCCTGACGGCGATGCGCGGGGCACTCGAGGGACTCGGTCTCGACCTCTCCGGGTCGGCGAGCGCCGACGGCTCCGGGCTGGATCCCGGCAACCTGGTCTCCTGTGCGCTCCTCGTGGCGATCCTCGACACCCAGGTCGCCGGGGCGGAAGGCCTCCTCGACACCGGACTGGCGGTTGCCGGCGAGTCCGGGACGATGCGCAATCGGCTGGTCGGTTCCTCCGCAGAAGGTCGGGTGGCGGCCAAGACCGGCACCCTGCGAGATGTCGTGAGCCTCGCTGGACGCGTCGAGACGCTGGGCGGCAGATCTCTCACCTTCGCCGTGTTGACCAACGCCGACCCGATGCCCGACAACATCAGGGCCATCCACGACCAGGTGGTCCTCACCCTCGTGGGCTATCCGGACGGACCGAAAATCTCCCTGCTCGAGCCCCATCCCGTCGTCACCCGCTGATCCCGTGGGCGCAGGACCGTCCCCGGAAGGTCGACGCAGGGAGGCGATGTTTCCTTTGGGGGCCGTGCTCCTTCCCTCGGCGGTACTCCCGCTGCATGTCTTCGAACCGAGGTACCAGGTGATGCTGGCCGACCTGCTCGAGGGGCCCCGCCGGTTCGGGGTCGTCCTGATCGAGCGGGGCAGCGAGGTGGGTGGCGGCGAGGTCCGTACGGAGGTGGGCACGATCGCCCGGATCGTCGACGCACGCCAGGTCGGCGATGGGCGCTGGTCCGTCGTCGTCGAGGGAACCCGGAGGATTCAGGTGGTTCGTTGGCTTCCCGACGACCCGTACCCGACGGCACTCGTCGTCGACCTGCCCGACATCGCGGACGTCAGCCTGAACCAGGCTGAGGAGATCGGCCTCTTCCATGGCCTTGTCGCACGCCTCAGGCGGGTTCTCGCCCAGCTGAGTGAACTGGGGGAGTCGGTGGCTGCCAGCACCTTCGAATGTTCCGATGACCCTGCCCACGGCACCTTCCAACTGGCGGCCACCGGTCCCTTCGGTCCGTTCGATCGACAGCGCCTGTTGGCTGCGACGCGGGTGGGTGATCGCCTGGCCCTGCTCGCCGGCTACCTCACCGATGCCGAGGAGGTCGTCGCCCACCGCATGGCCGGCGGCGGTGGGGACGGGTCGCAGGGATAGCGTGTACGCCTCATGACCAGCGAAGATGACCTCGCGGCGCTGCTCAAGCGCTATGTCCGTCAGGAGACGATCGACCCGCTGCGCACGATCGGCCGGACCCTCCTGTTCGGCGTGCTGGGGTCGCTCCTCCTGGGCGTGGGTGCCGTCCTGTCGGCCATCGGGTCACTTCGCCTCCTACAGGGCTGGGGGCCACTCGACGACACCTGGTCCTTCGTGCCGTACCTCCTGGTGGCCGTCGCCCTCGTGGTCCTGTGTGCCATCGCCCTGCAACGGGTTTCACGATCGGCAGGCACCGGGTGAGCGACGACCGGGTGACCCGGGAAGACCTCGAATCGGAGATCCGCAGCACGTTCGGCGAGGCGACCGGCCGGGCGGACGAGGCCCGGATTCCGCTGCTCGCCGCAGCCGTCGTCGTCGGCGCCCTGCTCCTCGGCGCTGCCTACCTCGTGGGACGCCGCATCGGACAGCGCTCGACCACGACCGTCGAGATCAGGCGCATCTGATGGGTGCCGGCGCAGGGAGCCTGTTGCGCCGAGGCCTCCGTCGTGGCCTCCTCGGCGGCCACCGCGGCTGGCAGGCGATCCTGGTCGTCGTCGCCCTTGGCCGCCTGGTTCGTCGTGTCGTGCGTCCGGGATCCGGCCCGGTGGTCCATCGGCAGCGTCTCCGGGTGGGGGAGGGGATCGAGATCCGCCACCTGCCCACGGTCGCCACCAACGGCTCCGACCCCTCCGGGCGATGAGGATCGAGCTTCGCAACCCGAGCCGCGTGTTCGAAATCGATGGGCCACTGTCCGTGGTGGCGTTGCTGCAGCGGCTCGACATCGACCGCGAGACGGTGCTCGTGATCAGCGACGGCACCCTCGTTCCTGGCGACGCGCGTCTCGAAGCCGATGCCGAGGTCGAGATCCGCCCGGTCATCTCCGGTGGTGCCAGATGAAGTGTCGCGTGTGCCGCGGGCCGGCGGTCATCGATGTCCGTCGACACAACGCCAACTTCTGCGAGGAGCACTTCCTGCGGCTGTGCCGCGATCAGGTCCGGAAGGCGATCGATGCCTTCGAGATGCTGGCGCCGGGCGACCGTGTGCTCGTGGCCGTCTCCGGGGGCAAGGACTCCCTCGCCCTGTGGGACATCCTCCTCCACCTGGGCTATGAGACGGACGGTCTCTACCTGGGGCTCGGCATCGGCGACTACAGCGACGTCTCTGGACGCCATGCGCGCGACTTCGCCACCACGCGCGGCCTCCGCCTCCTCGAGGTCGACCTGCGGGCCGAGCACGGCTTCGGCGTCCCGGAGGGCGCACGTGCGGCGAGGCGGCCACCCTGCAGCGCCTGCGGCCTCTCGAAGCGGCACCTGTTCGACCAGGCGGCTCGTGACGGTGGCTACGACGTTCTCGCCACCGGGCACAACCTCGATGACGAGGCCGCCGTGCTCTTCGGCAACGTCCTGCGCTGGGAGCTCGACTACCTGGCCAGACAGTTGCCGGTCCTGCCTGCCGGAAGCGGCTTCCCCCGCAAGGTCAAGCCGCTGGTCCGACTGGGCGAGCGGGAGACCGCCGCCTACTGCGTGCTGCGCGGGATCGACTATCAGGTCGAGGAGTGCCCCATGGCCGGGGGCAATCGCCATTTGGGCTACAAGGCGGCCCTGAACGCCGTCGAGGCCCAGTCGCCTGGCACCCGGCACACCTTCTACTTCAACTTCCTGGACCGGGCGTCGGGCATGTTCCGCGACCGGATGGAGGTGGGCGACAAGGGGCTGGGAACCTGCGCAACCTGTGGGAGCCCCGCAAACGGCGAGGTCTGTGCCTTCTGCCGCCTCGTCGAACGCGCCACCGGGGAGCGTGCGCCGGTTGGCGACGCACCGGTCGCCCTGACCCGACGAAGGACCGACGGGGTGTCGGCATGAGCAACCTGTTCGAAGCAGGCGACCGTGTGCTGCTCGTGGACCGCAAGGACCGTCGTTACCTCGTGACCCTCGCCGCCGGTGGCGAGTTCCACTCCCATACGGGCGTGGTCGATCACGACGACCTGATCGGGTCTCCGGACGGCAGCCGGCTGCGGTCGAGCCGCGGCGGATCCTTCGTGGCCTTCCGACCCACCCTTGGCGACTTCGTGCTCAAGATGCCCCGCGGAGCCCAGGTGATCTATCCGAAGGACCTCGGCCCGATCCTGATGCTGGCCGACATCCACCCGGGCGTCCGCGTGCTCGAGTCGGGGGTGGGCTCGGGGGCACTCTCGATGACCCTCCTCCGTGCGGGTGCGCAGGTGACCGGTTATGAGATCCGCGAGGACTTCGCAGAGCGGGCGGGGTCCAACGTCGAGGCCATGCTCGGAGAAGCCGTCCTCGACCGCTACGACGTGCACATCCGCGATGTCTACGAGGGCATCGACGAGACGGACCTCGACCGTGTCCTGCTCGACCTTCCCGAACCGTGGCAGGTGGTGTCCCATGCGGCGCACGCACTTCGACGCGGCGGGATCATCCTCGCCTACACGCCGAGCATCGTGCAGGCAGCCAGGTTCCGGGAGTCGCTCGAGGAGCACGGGTTCGCCTTCGCTGAGACGCTCGAGGTGACGAATCGGAGTTGGCACATCGAGGGCGTTGCGGTTCGCCCGGCCCACCGCATGGTCGGCCACACCGGATTCCTCAGCCACGCGCGACTCCTGGGCACATGACCAGCGTCGGTGCCGCAGCCGGCGCCGCCATGGTCGTGGTGCTGCTGGCGGGTGCCTGTTCCGGGGGAAGCGGGCCGCCGGTCTCGGAGACATCGACCACCACGTCGACGGCCACGACATCGACCAGCACATCGACGGCCACGACATCGACCTCCACGTCGACCTCTACGACATCGACGACCGTTGTCCCCCTTCCTGTAGCGACCGAGGTTCCTGCGACTGTCCTGGCCGCCACCCGTGCCGCCACGTATTCCGTCCGCGGCCTCGACTGCCGGAAGGCCCAGGTGGGCACCGCCTTCCTGGTGGCGTCCGACCTGCTGGCCACGAGTGCGCACGTCGTGGCCGGCATCGAGTCGCCGATCCTGCGCGTCGGCAGTTCCGAGGTGAGCAGCCGGGTCGTGGCATTCGACCCAGTGTCCGACCTGGCGGTGCTCCGGGTCGGCGAGGACCTCGGCGAGCCCCTGAGCCTCGGATCGGCAGTCGTGGGGTCTGCGGTCGCACTGGTCGCCTTCGACGACGACAGCCAGCCCATCGAACGCCAACTCATCGTGCAGCAGGCGATCCGGGCCACCGGCGAGGACATCTACGGCGACATCGGAGGTGGCAGGGACGCGTTGCTCCTCGAGGGTTCCGTGGCGCGTGGGAACTCCGGCGGACCGGTCGTCGACGAAGACGGCGCAGTGGTGGGGGTGATGTTCGCCAACTCCCGTGGCGATGCCGGGACCTCGTTCGCCGTACAGGCCGGTGAACTCAGGGCACTGCTCGACGAGGTGGGTGACCGACCGGTGCCGCCCACCGACTGTCGCTGAAGCCGACGGCCCCAAAAATGGCTCGGGAGGCCCGAAGGCCTCCCGGTGCGTTCGATCAGATGTCGGGTTCAGTCGATCTCGATGAAGATGCACTCGCCGGGGCATTCCTCGGCGGATTCGATGGTCGCCTCGAGCAGTGCCTCGGGGATCGGTGCGACGGCCTCGGCGCCACCGGGATCGCTGAGAATCTTGTCGCCGTCCTTCACGTAGGCGAGACCGTCATCGAGCATGGCGAAGACGTCGGGTGCGATTTCCTCGCACAGGCCGTCGCCGGTGCACAGATCCTGATCGATCCAGACCTTCATGTGATGCGGGTTCCCTTCGTGAGTGGATCGTCCATCGCCAGAAACCTGACACGGAATACAGGAGAACGAGTCAGCAGTGTAACCGGCGCCCCCTGACGATGGTGCCAGCCTGCGCCTTTCCGTGGCGGCCATCCGTCACCTCCACCGGCCAACTGAAGGGCTAGGGTCCCGCGCAGAGGCACAAGGAGAGGGAGTCGTGGGCGAACACGATGGGGAGCAGGGCGGCGAAGGAGCAGCCGTGCGCGCCGAGATCCTCGACCTGGAAGCCGAGATCGAAGAACTGCGGCGGCGGCTCGTCGATGCCCCCCGCCGTCTGGCCGAGTTCGAGGCGGAGCTGCGGGACGCCAAGCGGGAGCTGGCACGGGCGATGGCCCGGAATCAGAAGCTCAACACCACGTTGAGTTCCTCACGCGACCGGATCGAGCTACTGCGCGAAGAGGTCGACAAGCTGTCGCGGCCGCCCGCTTCCTATGGCACGGTCGTCGGACGCAACGAGGACGGATCGGCCGACGTCCACGCCTCGGGCCGCAAGATGCGGGTGAGCATCCATCCGGAGCTCGTCGACGACCTGAAGATCGGCCAGGAGGTGCTCCTCAACGAGTCCCTCAGCATCATCCGAGCCCGTGCTCCCGAACAGGTCGGCGAGGTGGTGACCGTCAAGGAGGTCCTCGCCGACGGCCGACGTGCCGTGGTCGTCGGGCGTGCCGACGAGGAACGGGTCGCCGACCTGGGCGAGGCTCTGCTCCGCGAGGGGGTGCGCAGTGGCGATGCCGCACTCTTCGATCCCCGGTCGGGCGTCCTGCTCGAACGGCTGCCCCGCCCCGAGGTCGAGGCACTGGTCCTCGAAGAGATCCCCGATGTCACCTACGAGGACGTCGGTGGGCTCGACCAGCAGATCGAGATGATCATGGATGCCGTCGAGCTGCCCTTCGTCCACCAGGAGCTGTTCGCCGAATACGAGCTCCCCGCACCCAAGGGGATCCTGCTCTACGGGCCGCCGGGCTGCGGCAAGACCCTGATCGCCAAGGCCGTCGCCAACTCGCTGGCCGGGAAGGTGTCGGAGCTCGCTGGAGACCGGGAGGCCCGCAGCTACTTCCTCAACATCAAGGGCCCTGAGCTGCTGAACAAGTACGTGGGGGAGACCGAACGGCAGATCCGCCTGATCTTCGAACGGGCACGCGAGAAGTCCGAACAGGGCTGGCCCGTCATCGTGTTCTTCGACGAGATGGAATCGCTGTTCCGGACACGGGGATCGGGCATCAGCTCCGACATCGAGTCGACGATCGTTCCCCAGCTGCTCGCCGAGATCGACGGTGTCGAGGCCCTGCGCAACGTGATCGTGATCGGCGCCTCGAACCGCGAGGACCTGATCGACCCGGCGATCCTGCGACCCGGCCGGCTCGACGTCAAGATCAAGATCGAACGGCCCGACGAGACCGCTGCGGGCCACATCTTCGGTCGCTACCTGACCGAGGACCTGCCGCTCGACGAGGAGCTCGTCGAGACACTGGGGGGCGGAGATCGCAACAAGGCGGTGCTCGGGATGATCGACGCCGCCGTCGAGAGCATGTACGGCGACGACGACCGCAACCGGTTCCTCGAGGTCACCTACCAGAACGGCGACAAGGAGGTCCTGTTCTTCCGGGACTTCGCATCCGGTGCGATGATCGAGAACATCGTGCGCCGGGCCAAGAAGCTGGCGATCAAGCGCCAGCTCGCCGGCGGGACCCGGGGCATCCAGACCAACGACCTGGTCGACGCCGTGCGCCAGGAGTTCAAGGAGCACGAGGACCTGCCCAACACGACCAATCCCGACGACTGGGCGAAGATTTCGGGCAAGAAGGGCGAACGAATCGTCTACGTCCGCACGCTCATCGCAGCGTCCGACGAAGTGGGCGGCGGCAGGGCCATCGAGGCCGTGGGCACCGGCCAGTACCTCTAGCCTCCACTCTGCCCACAGCGGCACCCCGCTAGGGTCCGCGCATGGCCGTCCCGAAGATCCTCGGCATCGAGACCGAGTTTGGCATCTTCCACCGCGGGACCCCCGAACCCAACCCGGTCAGCGCCTCCTCCCTGTTGATCAACGCCTACCTGAGCCGGCGAGCGGCGCCCGGCGACGGTCCCGGAGCCCCCAGGGTCGGCTGGGACTTCGTCGACGAGAGCCCGTCGCTCGACCTCCGCGGCTTCTCGGCCTTCGACGCCATGGCCCCCGAAATCGAGATGCACCTCGTGAACGCCGTGCTCACCAACGGGGCCCGCTACTACGTCGACCACGCCCATCCCGAGATCAGCACCCCCGAGTGCCTCGACGCCCTCGAGCTGCTGCGCTTCGACCGTGCCGCCGAACTCATCGTGATCGAGTCCATGGCAGCGGCCGGTGAGGTCCTCCCCGAGGGGCAGGAGATCGTCGCCTACAAGAACAACTCGGACGGCAAGGGCAACAGTTACGGGTGTCACGAGAACTACCTCATCGACCGGGCCACGCCCTTCGGGAGGATCGTGGTCCATGCAACGACCCACTTCGTGACCCGTCAGGTGTTCACGGGTGCGGGCAAGGTCGGGTGCGAGCTACCCGGCCGGAGCCGCAGCGACGTCGACTTCCAGTTGACGCAGCGTGCCGATTTCTTCGAGGAGCAGGTCGGGCTCGAGACGACACTCAAGCGTCCGATCATCAACACGCGGGACGAACCCCACGCCGACCCGCTGCGCTACCGGCGCCTCCATGTCATCGTCGGTGACGCCAACCTGTGCGAGGTCGCCACCTTCCTCAAGGTGGGCACGACGGCGATCGTGTTGGCGATGGTCGAGGACGACTTCCTCCAACGCGAGGTGCACTTCGCCGATCCGGTCCGTTCGCTTCAGGAGGTCTCACGGGACACGAGCGTGAGCACCGCACTCGAGCTTGCCGACGGCACGACGGCGACGGCCCTCGACATCCAGTGGGACCTGCTCGAGCAGGGCCGGAAGTACGTCGAGGAACGGGGCGACGAGGGGGCCGGCGGTCCGATCGCCCACCAGGTCCTCGACCGCTGGCAGGAGGTCCTGACGACGCTCGAAGAGGACCCCGACGACCTTGTCGGCGTGGTCGACTGGGTGACCAAGCGACACATCATCGAGGGCTACCGCGACCGCCACGGCCTCGAGTACGGCGACCTCCGGCTGATGGCACTCGACCTCCAGTACCACGACATGCGCCCCGAGCGCTCCCTGTTTGCCCGTGTGGGAGCAGAGACCCTCATCGACCCGGCCGCCGCAGAGCTGGCGATGACCGCTCCGCCCGACGGCACGCGGGCGTACTTCCGTGGCCGCTGCCTCGACCGCTGGCCGAACCGCGTCGTCGCCGCCAACTGGGATTCCATGGTCTTCGACGTCGGCGAGGAGACGCTTCGGCGGGTGCCGATGATGGAACCGACCCGCGGCAGCCGCGCCCATGTGGCTACGCTCATCGACGACTGCGACGACATCACGGATCTGCTCGACCGACTTTCGGGCCGCTCCGACTGAGTCGCCGACCAAATGACCGGAGAGGACATCCCATGGCCGAGAGGGAACAGGTTCGCCGAGAGCGGGCCGAGCGCGACCCGGAGTCCGTCGAGGAGACCAGGGCGCCGGCTGTCAGCGAGCGCGGTGAGCGACTCAAGGAGGAACTCGACGACCTGCTCGACGAGATCGACACAGTCCTCGAGAGCAACGCCGAGGAGTTCGTGAAGAGCTACGTCCAGAAGGGCGGGGAGTAGGCGCCGCAGGCCCCCGGCCCTGCGGAGTCCACGACAACCGTGACGCTTCCCCTCTTCACCCCGGACCAGGATCCTGGTCCGAGTTTCCTCGGTCTGCTCGACCGCCTGGGCCTCGGAGCACCGGAGATCTCCGGCCCGATCGAAGCCGGGGTCATCACCCACGGCACCACGGTTCTGGCGATACACACCCGTGACGGAGTGGTCATGGCGGGGGACCGTCGGGCGACCTCCGGACACCACATCAGCCACCACTCGATGGAGAAGGTCTTCCCGGCCGATCGCCATTCCGGCGTCGCCATCTCCGGGGCCGCCGGACCGGCGATGGAGATGGTCCGCCTGTTCCAACTCCAGCTCGAGCACTACGAAAAGGTCGAAGGGTCGCCCCTCAGCCTCGAGGGCAAGGCGAACCAGCTCAGCCTCATGGTTCGCGGCAACCTGACGGCGGCGCTGCAGGGCATGGTCGTCGTCCCGCTGTTCGCCGGTTGGGATGAGCGCCTCGAGCAGGGTCGCCTCTTCCAGTACGACATCACGGGCGGCCGCTACGAGGAACGGCGCTATGCCACCGGCGGTTCCGGCGGTGTCCATGCCTCGTCGGTCATCAAGCTCCGGCACGCCCCGGACCTCGACATAGGGGTTGCGGTCGACATCGCCGTCGAGGCACTGTTCGAGGCAGCGGAAGAGGACAGCGCCACCGGCGGGCCCGATCCCGTCCGGGGCATCTTTCCGGTCATCGCCACGATCGGCCCCGGAGGCTTCGAACGCCTGACGGAAGACGAGGTCGAGGCCCGCACCACGGTGCTGCTCGAACGTCTCAGTGATCGGGGCGCCCGATGAACATGCCGCTGTACGTCTCGCCCGAACAGATCATGAAGGACCGAGCCGACTACGCCCGCAAGGGCATCGCCAGGGGGCGTGCGGCGATCGCAGCGACCTACGCCGACGGCGTGCTGCTCTGCGCCGAGAACCCCTCGAACACGCTGCGCAAGGTCTCGGAGATCTACGACCGCATCGGGTTCATCGGCGTCGGCAAGTACAACGAGTTCGACCAGTTGCGCATCGCCGGCGTCCGGCACGCCGACCTCAAGGGCTACGCCTACAGTCGCGAAGACGTCGATGCCCGGTGGCTCGCCAACCAGTACGCCCAGACCCTCGGCCAGTACTTCACCCACGAGATGAAGCCGCTCGAGGTCGAGCTGCTCGTGGCCGAGATGAGCCCCGAGGTCGGCGAGGACCGGCTCTTCCACCTGCTCTACGACGGCACCGTGATGGACACCACCACGCATGTCGTCATCGGCGGAGAAGCCGACGTGATCGGCAACCGCCTACAGGACGCCTGGTCCGCAGGCCTGCCCCTCGAGGATGCCGTGCGGGTTGCCGTGGGGGCACTGGCCGGACCCGACCGGGAGCTGGTTCCCGACGACCTGGAGATCGCGGTGCTGGCCAGGGACGGCGAGCGCCGATCCTTCCGTCGGATCGAGGGCGACGACCTCGGCGGCCTGCTCGAGTGACCGGAACCGCCTCGCCCCACCCGTCGTCGGCCGGCACCTGAGAGGCGCCCGTGCAACGCCGGATCTACGGGATCGAGAACGAGTACGGCATCACCTGCATGCTCGACGGTCAGCGGCGCCTCAGCCCCGACGAGGTCGCCCGCTACCTGTTCCGGAAGGTCGTCCACTGGGGGCGTAGTTCGAACGTCTTCCTGGCCAACGGCGCACGCCTCTACCTCGACGTCGGCTCGCACCCCGAGTACGCGACGCCCGAGTGCGACTCGGTGGCAGATGTCGTCGCCCACGACAAGGCCGGGGAACGCATCCTCGAACAGTTGCTCCACAGCGCCGAGGAGCGGCTCCGCGAGGAGGGCATCCGGGGCGACATCTACCTGTTCAAGAACAACACCGATTCGGCTGGCAACTCCTACGGATGCCACGAGAACTACCTGACCACCCGCCGCGACGACCTGTCCTACTACGAGGAGGTCCTGATCCCGTTCTTCGTCAGCAGGCAGATCTACGCAGGAGCCGGCAAGGTCCTCCAGAACGCACGCGGTGCCATGTACTGCGTCAGCCAACGGGCCGAGCACATCTGGGAAAGCGTGTCGAGCGCCACCACCCGGTCGCGTCCCATCATCAACTCGCGGGACGAACCCCACGCCGATGCCGAGCGCTACCGCCGCCTGCACGTCATCGTCGGGGACTCGAACATGAGCGAGTACGCCGCCTTCCTCAAGGTGGGGGCCTGCGGACTGCTGCTCCGGATGCTCGAGGAACCGACGGTCCAGCTGCGGGACATGACCCTCGAGAATCCGATCCGGGCGATTCGTGAGATCAGCCATGACATGACCTGTCGGCGGACTGTGCGCCTCGCCAACGGTCGCGAGGTGCGGGCCCTCGACATCCAGCGCGAATACCTCGATCGGGCGATCCGGTTCTCCGAGCACCACGACCTGAACGACGAGGAGAAGAAGGCGCTCGCCATGTGGGAGCACTGTCTCGACGGCATCGAACGCGATCCGCTGACGCTCGACCGTGAATGCGACTGGGTGGCCAAGTACCACCTCATCGAGTCCTACCGCGAGCGCCACGGACTATCCATGAGCGACGCCAGGGTGGCCCTGCTCGACCTCCAGTACCACGACGTCAACCAGGACCGCGGCCTGTACTACGTCCTCCAGCGACGGGGGATGGTCGAGCGCATCGTGGATGACGAGGCGATCACCGACGCCATCGACAACGCTCCCCAGACCACCCGCGCGCGCCTGCGTGGAGAGTTCATCCGACGGGCCAAGGAACGTCGACGTGACTACACGGTCGACTGGGTACACCTCAAGCTCAACGACCAGGCGCAGCGGACCGTGCTCTGCAAGGACCCGTTTCGCTCGACCGACGAACGCGTCGAGAAGCTCATCGAGTCGCTCTGAGAACCGGCGACACCGCGGCTCTCCGACCTCTGCGGACGCACGCCGCCAGCACCTACGATGTCCATGGAGTCGTTCGACTCGTGAGGAGGTCACAGAGCGGCGGTGGAGAGCAAACTCAGGCGACTGATGAACCTGGTCACGGCGCTCCTCCATGCCGAATGGCCCAAGACCCGCGAGGAGCTGCGCGCCGGACTGCGCGACCACTACTCCGACAATGACGAGACCTTCCGGCGCACCTTCGAGCGGGACAAGGACGAACTCCGCGCCATGGGGATCCCGCTGGTGACCGGATATTCTCCCAACTTCGACCCGCCCGTCGTCGGTTACCGCATCGACCGGAGCCTCTTCCGGAGCCATCTCCCCGGCCTCACCCCCGACGAGCTGGCAGCACTCCACCTCGCCAACAACCTCGTGCGCCTCGGGGACGCCCCGAGCGACGACCCCTTCTGGAGGTTGGGAGGCCGTCCCGACGAGTCGGAGGTGACCGCGGTGGCCAGGCTCCCCGAGGAGCCGGCGCTACGGGTCCTCATGGATGCCGTGGCCGAACGTCGGACCGCCACGTTCACCTACCACGGGGTCGAGCGCGTGGTCGAGCCCTACCACCTCGCCTTCCGGAACGGCCGCTGGCACCTGAAGGGCCACGACCGCACCAGGGGCGGCGAGCGACAGTTCCGGATCGACCGATTCGAGTCGGAGGTCGAACGGGGGGTGCCCGATGGATTCGACCGACCCGAGCGGGTTCCCGGCGTCGAGGAACGACCGGCCTGGCGCTATGGGGACGACGAGCCGGTCACGGCGCGTCTCGCCGTCGATGCAGCCCACGTGCCATGGGTGCTCAGCCACCTCGGCGATGCAGCGGTCGTCGAACAGCGCGAGGACGGTTCCGCCGTCTTCGAGGAAGAGGTCTGCAACCGGGAGGCCTTCCGGTCCTTCGTCCTGACGTTTCTCGAGGGAGCCGAGGTCCTCGGACCGCACGAGCTGCGGGACGACATCGTCACATGGCTGGAGGGCATGGCATGAACGGGCTCGGCGCCATCGACCGCCTCCGCCGCCTGTTGGCCATCATCCCCTGGGTCGCTGCCGCCGGGGGCATGCCCCTGGAGGAGGTCACCCGCCGCTTCGACTATCCGCGCGAGGACCTCCTCGAGGACATCTGGTACGTCGTCCAGATGATCGGCGTCGCCCCGTTCGGCCCCGGGGACATGATCGAGGCACGGGTCGAGGACGACTGGGTGTACATCGAGTACACGTCCTGGTTCGCACGTCCGATGACGTTGCGCCCCGAAGAGGTCCTGCGCCTCCTCGCCGCCGGACAGTCGGTCGCCGAGTTCACGAGCGGCGACGACCTCGGCCCCCTCGGCCGCGCTCTCACCAAGCTCTCGGCGATGGTCGAGCCCGAGGTGCGTGGCGCCATCGACGTACGCCTCGGTGTCGCCGACGACGGACTCCTTGCGGCGTTGCAGGCGGCGAGGGCCGACCGTCGGGTCGTGGAGATCGACTACTACTCCTACGCCCGGGACGAGGCGACAACCCGCCTCGTGGAACCCCACGGTCTCACTGCCGATGCCGGCCACTGGTACCTGTCGGCCCACTGTCGCATGGCCGACGGACCCCGGGTCTTCCGGCTCGACCGGATCAGCCGCTTCCGGGTCGGTGATGAGCGCTACCCCGAACCGGCATCTCCGGTTGCCGGGCCCGAGGGCTTCCTGGCCGAGGGCGACTACCCTGAGGTCGAGCTGCTGCTCGAGCCGAGCGTCCGTTGGGTGATCTCGCAGTATCCACATGCTGGCATCCAGGAGGCCGACGACGGCCGTCTTCGCATCCGACTCGCCGTCGCCTCGACGGCATGGCTCGAAAGGCTGCTCCTGCGCCTCGGCTCCGCTGCAGTCGTCGTCGAGGCCCCCGCAGGGCTGGGCGAGGACCTGCGGTCCTCTGCGGCGGCCCGCCTCCTCGCCCGCTACGCCGGATGACGAACTGCCGACCACGCATCCGGACCGGTGGGGGCTAGGTTCGCTGCCGTGCAGGACGACGGGGACACCTCCAGCGGGGGCGACGACTGGGCCGAACAGATCCTGCAGCGGGCGAGGGCGCGCAGTGCGGGCGACCCGCTTCCGGAGCCCGAACCGGAGCTCGAACCGGAGCCCGAAGAACCCGTTGCCGCCGACCCGTCCTCACCGGTCGAAGCGCTTCCACCGCTGCCTCCCCTGGAGACACCGGCGGTCACCCGCAGGCGTCCGCGGCTGGCGACCCTCGAGGACCCCGATCCGGACCAGGCGGAGGATCCCGCCGAGGAGTTCGTCCCGTTCGCCGAGGCCTACGAGCGTGCCGGAGAACCGGCAGGGGCAGCGATCTTCGGACCCGGGGACCCGCTTCCGCCACACCTCACGATCGAGCCGCCACCGCCGTCGGACACCGACATGGGGATTCCCGGCGATGTCGCCAACACGATGCGGAGCGTGCTCGAGTGGGTGGGCGTCATCCTCGGAGCCCTGGTCGTCGCCCTGCTCGTCAAGCAGTTCCTCTTCGCCGCCTACTACATCCCGTCTCCCTCCATGCAGCCGACCCTGACCGACGGCGACCGAATCGTCGTCAACAAGTTGAGCTACCGGCTCCACGAGGTCAACCGGGGCGACGTCGTGGTGTTCCGAAAGTCGAACCCGGAGCCCGACGGGATCAACGACCTGATCAAGCGGGTCATCGCCCTTCCCGGCGAGACCGTCGAGGTCGTCGACGGACGGGTCTACATCGAAGGGGGCCTGCTGCTCGAGCCCTACCTGGTCGCGAACGACAGCACGGTCGGCTTCCCCCTGCCGCCGGGGTGCATCGGCGCTGCCGGGTCCATCAACCGGTGCACGGTTCCGGACGGCCACGTCTTCGTGATGGGAGACAACCGCCGGAACTCCAGGGACAGTCGGGTGTTCGGACCCGTCCCCGAATCGAACATCGTGGGGCGGGCCTTCCTCAGGGTGTGGCCCCTCGGCGACCTGGGCCGGCTCTGAGAGCCCCCTGATCGACCCGGCCGGCCTTCAGGCCCGGCCGCCCGCCAGCAGCCGGTCCACATGGTCACCGAAGATGCCGTCGATGCCATATTCGAGCAACTCGGCGATCTGCCGGGGCTGCTGGGCGTCCCAGCCGAAGCACTCGATCCCGAAACGGTGGAAGAGCGTGCAGAGGCCACCGTCCCACTCCGACGTGGGGAGGTTCACCGCAGTCACACCGGCAGAAGCGAGGTCGGCGGCACGGCGTTCGGGGCCCTCCGGGATCCGGTCCATGCGCGTGGAATCGACGAGCCGCACCTCAGCGTCGGCCGGCCGCCATTCGACGAGTTGCCGCCAGTCGGGGTGGGCCAGCCAGAGTTCGGAACTGCGGCCCAACGCCGCGACGAGTGCCATGACCGGCGTCGCCGCAGCCGGGTCCTTCACGTCGAGGCACACCTGCACCGTCCCATCGGCCACGGCGGGAACCTCCCCGTAGAGGTCGGCGAGGCTCGGCATGTGTCCGGGAAGCTCGTCGCGGCGACATGACGAGATCGCCGTCCTTCTCAGCCCCCGTCCGACCCGGCCGTCGTGGTCCAGGACGGGAACGCCGTCGGAGGTCAACCACACATCGCTCTCGAGGCCCGTGGCACCCATCTCCACGGCATTTCGGAACGCCTCGAGGGTGTTCTCCGGTGCATGGGCCCTCCCGCCCCTGTGGGCGAACAGCAGCGCCGGCGAGCGGAGTGGAACGATCCGTGGAGACACGTCCACCATCCTGCGCCGGAAGCGGGGTTACTGCAAACGGGCCGCTCCGGACCCACCGGTAGGCTTGCCCACATGGGCAATATCGGCGGCGGCGAAATCCTCGTACTCCTGCTCGTCGGGCTCCTGGTGCTCGGCCCCGAGCGCCTTCCCGGCGCCGTCCGGCAGGCAGGCAAGATGCTGCGCCAGGTCCGCAAGGTCACCGTCGGATTTCAGGAGGAGCTGCGTTCGGCAGTCGAGGACCCGATCGTCGAGGCCAAGGCCCGCATGAGCGGCGAAGCCCTGCTGCGCCGCGTGCAGGGAACGGAGACGGCGAGTCCTGGTGGCAGCGCCCGCAAGTCGGGAGACCCGGTCACCGAACCCGAGACCGATGGCGACTGACAAGAGGGCTCCCCAGGACCGGATGAGCCTGTTGGAGCACCTCGCGGAACTCCGACGCCGACTGCTCGTCTCGCTGCTGACCATCTGCGTCGGCGCCGTTGCCTGCTGGATCCTCTATCCCTGGATTCTCGACTTCCTGCTCGAGCCCTACTGCCAGGTGCAGGGAGACTCGGCAGGCGGCGACGTGTTCGGCGAGGGCTGCGAGCTGCTGGTCACCGATCCGCTCGAACCCTTCAGCGTCCGCATGATGGTGGCCGGCTACGGAGGCCTGGCGCTGTCCGTGCCCGTGCTGCTCTGGCAGCTCTGGCGGTTCGTGGCCCCCGGCCTGTATCGGCGGGAACGCCGTTGGGCGATCCCGTTCGTCGTGACCGGAGCGCTCCTGTTCGCCCTTGGCGGCGCCCTGGCCTACTGGAGTATCCCCAGGGCACTCGGGTTCCTCATGGACATCGGCGGACCGGACCTGGTGAGCGTCTTCTCGCCGACCAAGTACCTCGGCTTCGTGGTCAAGATGACGATCGCATTCGGCGTCGGCTTCGAGTTCCCGCTCGTTCTGATCTTCCTCCAACTGACCGGCATCGTCCACCATCGCCAACTCCGCTCCGTCCGCAGGTATGCGATCGTCGGGATCGTGGCACTCGTGGCGCTCCTCACGCCGAGTGGCGACCCCTTCACCCTGGTCATCCTCTCGGTGCCGATGCTGCTGTTCTACGAGCTGGCGATCCTCGTCGGTCGGGTGCACGAGCGCCGACGCAGTCGGCGCGGGGACTGATCGACGACGTGGACGACTGGCCCTTCGAGCTCGACGGCTTCCAGCGTGACGCCATGGCGGCACTCGACGAAGGCCGTTCCGTCCTCGTGGCGGCACCGACCGCCAGCGGCAAGACGGTGGTCGCCGAGCACGCTATCGACCGGGCCCTCCGGGAAGGTCGCCGCTCCTTCTACACGACGCCCCTCAAGGCGCTGTCCAACCAGAAGTTCCGCGACCTCGGTCGTCGGCTCGGGCAGTCCAACGTCGGGCTCCTGACCGGGGACAACTCCGTGCGCGGGGACGCACCCGTGGTCGTGATGACGACCGAGGTGCTCCGCAACATGCTCTACGCAGGTTCCGAGGCGCTCGACTCGCTGGGGTGCGTGATCCTGGACGAGGTCCACTTCCTCGAGGACCCCTACCGCGGCCCGGTGTGGGAGGAGGTCATCCTCGGCCTCGCCGATGGGATTCAACTGGTGGCCCTCTCCGCGACGGTGTCGAATGCCGAGGAGCTGGGGGAGTGGCTGCGCCTGCAGCACGGCCCGACCGACGTCGTGGTCGAATGGCGCCGCCCGGTGCCGCTGCGCACCCACTACCTCGTCGGCGAGCGCCGGAAGGGGCGCCGCGTGCAGCGCCTGCCCGTCCTCGTGAAGGGCCGGTCCAACCGGGAAGGCGGCCGGTACGACGCCGAGCCGGGACGACCGGGGAACCGCGGCGGGTCGAGAGGAGGCCGTTCCTCGCACCAGTGGCGGACGCCGAGGCGCGACGAGGTACTGCGGGACCTGCAGCGGAGCGACCTCCTGCCCACCATCAACTTCATCTTCAGCAGGGTCGGGTGCGAGGAGGCCCGGGACCGGATGGTCCGGGACGGCATCCGGCTGACCGACGGGGATCAGTCCGCAGAGATAGCCGCAGTCATCGACGAACGGCTCGCCGGGCTGCCCCAGGAGGACCTGGGCGTCCTCGGGGTGGCCGTCTGGCGGGAGGGCCTCGAACGTGGCATCGCCGCCCACCATGCCGGGATGCTGCCCCTTTTCAAGGAGGTCACGGAGGAACTCTTCGGCGCCGGACTGATCGGCATCATCTTCGCCACCGAGACGCTGGCGGTCGGGGTCAACCTGCCGGCAAGGAGCGTGGTCGTCGAGCGCCTCACCCGCTTCACCGGCGAGCGCCACGAAGTGCTCACCCCCGGACAGTTCACGCAGCTCACGGGCCGGGCCGGGCGACGCGGCATGGACACCGAGGGGCATGCGCTCGTGCTGTGGTCGCCGTTCGTTCCCTTCGACACCATCGCCCGACTCGTCGGGAGCACCAGGTTCCCGCTCCGGTCGGCCTTCCGTCCCACCTACAACATGGTCGCCAACCTGATGGCCGAACGCAGCAGGGAGGAGGCGGAGGACCTCCTCCGACGATCGTTCGGCCAGTTCCAACTCGACCGGCGCATCGAGCAGCGCCGGGAAAGCCAGGGGAATCGGCGCCGACGGCGAGGCGGCGAATCGCCCGACGGCCTTGTCGACCGACTCGGCGCGCTGCTGCAGGTCCTCGAAGAACGCCAGATGACCGACGGATGGGCGCTCACCGACAAGGGCCGGCCCCTCACGGGCATCTACAACGAGGCGGACCTCCTCATCGTCGAGTCGCTGGCCACGGGCCTGTTCGACGACCTCGACCCACCGGGCCTCGCCGCCGTGCTGTCCGCCCTCACCTACCGGCATCGGGGACCGGGCGAGTCCGGGGAACAGACCCTCGGCGGCCCTGTCGGCAGGCGGCTCGCCGACCTCGTCGAACTCTGGGTGGATGTCGCGGCGACCGAGGAGGCGGCCGGTCTCGACACCCTCCCCCCACCGGACACCGGATTCGCCCGTGCGGTGCTGTCCTGGACGGCAGGAGGTGCGCTGACCGATGCATTGGACGGCGCCGGCGAGAAGCCGTTCACCGGCGGCGAGTTCGTCCGCAACGTGCGACTCGTCGCCGACCTGCTCCGGCAGGTCGCGAAGGTCGCACCACCCCGGGTCGCACGCACCGCCCGCCAGGCCGTCGTCGAGCTCGAACGCGGCGTGGTCGCCCTGACCCGCGAGTTCGCCGGGGACGACGAGATCGAGCCGCCGGCCGAGCCGGCCTCCGCCACCGGGGGCAACGGGTGAGCATCGAGCGACGCAGGGACTGGGGAACCAGCGGGCCACTCCCCGAGGGTGGCGTGGTGGTGGCCTCTGACCTCGAGCTGCTGGACCTGGTCACCGGACATCGTCGGGACGGCAGCGAGATCCCACCGGTGGCGCTCACGGGCGGCGACCTCTGGCGCACCCTCGGGGGGTCCCCCGGACTCGACCGATGGCGGGGCGAGGAGGGGCAGCGGTTGCACATCGACCTCGGTTCGGCGCTTCTCGACGGCCGACTGCACTGGTTCTGCTCACACTTGGTGGCCCGGGGCTCCTGGCTCCGGGGCCGGGTCTGGGTGGCGGCCAACGCCGCACACATGGGGGCCTGGAACATCGCCCCCAGGGCCCACCCGGGAGACGGCCTACTCGACATCCTCGACGCCGACCTGCCCCTCGGTCAGCGTCTCGGCGCCCGTCGGCGACTGCCGGGGGGCACACACGTGCCCCACCCCCAGATCCGCTACACGCGCACGAGGGCCGAACAGGTCGAGTTCGCACGGGCCACGAGCATCTGGTTGGACGGGCGGAGCGTCGGGAGCGCTCGACGCCTCTCGGTTCGACTCGAGGAAGAGGCACTGCTGGTCGTCCTCTGAGCCGATGCGGTACAGGTGCGGGTCGGCCGATGACGCGCCGGTACCATCCGGTCATGAGCGACGACCCGGGTAGTGCGGCCACGACCATCGAGGCGGTCAAGGCGAGGGTGTGCGCCCGCGTCGATGAGTTGGCCGATGTGCTGCTCACCGCCTCTCACGACATCCATGCCCACCCCGAACTCTGCTTCGAGGAGCATCGCGCCCATCAGGTCCTCACCGACATCCTGGAAGAGCAGGGACTCGATCCGGTCCGCGGCGCCTACGGCATGCCTACGGCATTCGAGGCACGGGTCGGAAGCGAAGGGCCCGAGGTTGCCGTGCTGTGCGAGTACGACGCCCTGCCCGGCATCGGCCATGCCTGCGGCCACAACATCATCGCCACCGCCGGCCTGGGTGCCGGGCTCGCCGGTGCCGTCGTCGCCGGCGAGTTGGGCGGACGGCTCCGGATCCTCGGCACACCGGCTGAGGAGGGCGGGGGTGGCAAGATTCGCCTCATCGAACAGGGAGCGTTCGAGGGGCTCGCCGCCGCTCTGATGGTCCATCCGGCAGGCTCGGAGGTCGAACGCATCACGAGCCTCGCCGTCCAACAGGTCCGGGTCGTGTACCACGGCGCCGCAGCACATGCCGCCGCTGCACCCGAGAAGGGCATCAACGCCCTCGACGGAGCCGTGCTCGGCTACGTCAACGTGGCCGCCCTGCGACAGCACATCGCCCCGGATGAAAGGATCCACGGGATCTTCATCGACGGCGGCCAGAAGGCGAACATCGTCCCGGAACGGGCGGAGGCGAGTTGGTATGCCCGTTCACCGACCCGGGCCCGGCTCGAGTTGCTCCAGCAACGCCTTCTGGCGTGCCTCGAGGCAGGAGCAGCCGCTGCCGGATGCACCATGGACCATGAGTGGATCGAGCCCTCCTACGACGATGTCGTCGACAGCCGTCCCATCCTCGACCGCTACCTGGTCAACGCCAGGTCCCTCGGGCGCGACCCCCGTCCCGACAGCGAGGTGGCGATCGTGGGCAGCACGGACCTCGGGAACGTCAGCTACCTGGTGCCGGCCATCCATCCGATGATCAAGGCCGCACCCGAGGAGGTGGTCATCCACACAACAGCGTTCGCTGCCTGCGCCGGCGGCCCTGAGGGAGATCAGGCCGTGCTCGACGGGGCCAAGGCGATGGCGATGACGTTGGTCGACTGCTGGATGGAACCGGGCCTCCTGGAAGCGGCAGCGACCGAACTGGCGGTCGTCAGAGCCGGGGGCTGATGGCTGCGAAGCCGGCATGAGCCTCCGCGCGACCGCATGCCCCACGACCTAACCTCGGCGCCCGTGACGCCCTACTTCGCCGAGGAGTTCACCCCGGGCGAAGAAGACGTTCTCCGGCGCTACTTCACCAACCTGGACGAGCCCGTCTTCGCACTCGTCAACCTGCCCGAGGTGGTGAAGGGAGCCCTGTTCGCCCGCTATTCACGAACCCGACTCAGCCTGCGTCGGCTGTTCCTCGACGAGTTCGTGGGGGAACTCGACGTCAGCGGTGATGAGAGCATCGACGCCACGATCGGCCTGCGACGGGCGGAAGAGCTCTACGACCGCATCTTCTTCGAATACGGCGACGACAGCGTCGCCCAGCTGGGCGGCGTCCACCTGGCGTGTGAACAGGCGTCGAACCTGTTGACCAAGATCCTCGAGCGGGGCCGGCTGATGTCGTACCTGGAACAATCCACCCGCTACATCGCCTATGACGACCGGCCCGGTGGGCGCTTCCGCTACTACCGGGATCCGGAGGTGCTGTCCTCGCCCGTGGGGGCCCGGTACATCGCCGACCTGGATCGCATCTTCGAGGTCTACGCCGATCTGGTGCCCGTGATGGTCGCTCACTTCAGGGAGCGGGTGCCCAAGCAACCCGGTGACTCCGACTTCATCTATCGCCAGGCGATCAACGCCAAGGCCTTCGATGCCGTCCGGGGCATCCTCCCGGCGGCGTCGCTGTCGAACCTCGGGATCTATGGCACCGGCCAGGCGTACGAGGCCCTGCTGGTCCGCATGCGGGCACACCCGTTGCCGGAAGCCCGCTCTTACGCCGAGTTGATGCTGCGGGAACTCCGCAAGGTGATTCCCTCGTTCCTCAAGCGCGTCGACCTTCCGGACCGTGGCGAGGCAATCGGCCGCTTCGGCGCCGACAGCCGGGAGCGGCTCGAGGAGCTCTCCGAGGAGTTCTTCCCGGCCGACGAGCCGATCCATGCAGCGCCGACCGTCGATCTTTCCGACTTCGATCCCGACGCCGAGGTGAAGCTGGTCGCCGCCGCCCTCTACCCCTCGTCGCATCACCCGGACCGTGAGGTCGAGGCCCGGGTCCGGCGCATGACCGTGGAGGAGAGGGTGCGGGTCCTCTCGGCGCTGACGGGCGACCGCGACAATCGGCGTCAGCGTCCGGGACGCGCCCTGGAACGGCCGACCTACCGGTTCGACATCCTCTCCGACTACGGCGCCTTCCGGGACCTGCAGCGGCACCGGCTCCTGACCATCGAGTGGCAGCGGCTCACCCCGCTGCACGGCTACGTCCGTCCGCCCGACCTCGACGAGGCCGGTGTGGCCGGACGCTTCGACGAGGCGATGGACCGATCCGCTGCGCTCCACGACGTCCTGGTCGGCCCGTTCCCCGAGCAGGCCTCCTATGCGGTCTCGCTGGCGTACCGCATCCGGTACATGATGGAGATGAACGCCCGCGAGGCGATGCACGTCATCGAACTGCGGACCAGCCCCCAGGGGCATCCGTCCTATCGGGAGGTGTGCCAGCAGATGCACCATCTCATCGCCGACGTCGCCGGCCACCGCGCCATCGCCGAGATGATCCGGTTCGCCGACCACTCGGACGAGCCGGAGCTCGAGCGCATCGAGGCCGAACGACGTGCGGAGGAGCGCCGAAGGGCCCGTGGCGACGCCACCTACGCATGAAGTGGTACTGGTTGGCGGCGCTGGTGCTGGCATCGGTCGCGTGCGGGGACGCAGCCGAGGACGGCGGTTCGGTTCTTCCCTCCACGACCGGGGCTCCCTCCACGACCGGGGCTCCCTCCACGACCGGGGCTCCCTCCACGACCGGGGCTCCCTCCACGACCGGGGCTCCTACCACCACGACCGAGGCGGGTGACGGCAACGTCACACCGGACCTCGCCATCGGGCCGATTCCCGATGAACTCGACGACTGGCGCCCCTACGCCGATCGACACATCGACGTGTTCGGCGTCCACGTCGTCGCCCTCCCGGGTGTCTCCAAGCGGGCGCTCATCCACGGGGCATCGGTGCTCGCCCAGTACCTGGACAACGACGCCGACGGCGTACCCGATGACGACCTTGTGGTCCGGGCGATGACCGAACAGCGGGCGACCCTGCTGATGGCCTACGACGAGGAGGAGCTGGAGTCGTCCGGGCTCTTCGAGTCGGGGCTGGAGGAGCACTACGGCGCGCAGGACCTCCACGATGTCGAGACGTCCCGCCCCGGGAGGTTCGACGCGGCCCTCGAAGAGGTCCACCACCTGGTCTTCGACTACGGGTGGGCGTCCGTGTATCCCGAACGGCTCCGACCCGCCGGAACCTCCGACCTCACGGCCGCCATGGACGTCGCCCGTGGCGGTCACTTCGAGCGGGTTCCCGCCGCCTATCCGGCAGAGGCCTGGTACACCTACGACGACCGGACCTGCAACTACGAGTGCATGGCCACCGAGTACTTCTACTGGGCGCACACCACGCTGCTCGCCGCACAGGGGGACTCGAACCGCTGTGCCGAAATCGCCGACGAGTGGAGGCCCTGCACACCGGAGGACCTCGCCGAGATGGATCCCCTGGTCACGGCCCTGCTGCGCGACCCCGAGCTGGGCCTGCCCACGGTCCTGCCCGACGGCGACTATCGCCCCGGCTCCTGACCGGCGGTACCGAGGGTGGGTGGTGAGACCCCTCCGCCTGTCTATGATCCCGCCGCGACCAGCGTGACCGACCTGAGGAAGCAATGAGCGACGAGAAAGCACCCGAGGACCATGAGTCCGGCGAGGACGAGGATGGCTATGCCGAGGGCGAAGGCCCGGAGGGCGGCGACGGTGAGGTCGCCGACAACGAGGAATCCAAAAAGGAAGGCGACTCCGACGACGCTGAGGACGAGGACGAATCGGGTCCCCAGCCGGCTCGTGGCGACGAGCACGAAGATGACGAGGAGCCCGATCCAGACGACGTCGAGGCCGACCTCGAGGCCATACTGCGCGACCGGATTGCTGCCAGCGACGATGACGATGACGATGACGACGAGGACGAGGTCAAGCCTCCCGCTCCGAGGAGCAGCGACCAGCCCGTCGCCCGACAGGAGACCGAGGTGGCCTGCCCGCACTGCTTCCTGCTGGTCCAGGCGGCGACGGTTGCCGAGATGGGGGAGTGCGGCCACTGTGGTGGCCCCATCGCCTGACCGCCCGGTGCCGGGCGAGGCGACCTGACATGGAGACCGCCCGTCTCGCCGTCACCGGGGACCGGACCTGGCTCGGTGAGCTCGCCACCCGTGCCCGGGAGGAGATGCTCGAAAAACGGGGCGGCGACGTCGTCGATCGGCTCGATACCCACCGGAAGGCGCCACTCGGGTCGATCGATGAGCTCATGGAGACGGACGGCGGCGTCGTCGTTGCCGGATGCATCGAGGGCACGCCGGTCGGCTACGGAGCCATGCGGGTGCACGAAGCTGCCGACGGTCGTCCCCATGCCGTCGTGGAGCAGATCTACGTGGAGCCGGGGGCCCGGTCGGTCGGGGTCGGTGAGGCCATCCTCGATCTGTTGATCGTGGAGGCGACCGAGCGCGGTGCGATCGGCATCGAGGCGTTGGCCCTTCCCGGCGACCGTGCGACCAAGAACTTCTTCGAGACCCATGGAATGGTCGCCAGGGCGATCATCGTGCATCGCCGGCTCGACCGTTGAGCGTCGGTCGCCCGGAACTCTGCGTCGGAGCGGTCGCCGTACTGGACGGTGCGCTGCTCCTCGTCCAACGGGGGACAGAGCCATCCGTCGGCCGTTGGACGCTGCCGGGAGGGCGGGTCGAGGCCGGCGAGTCGATCATCGCCGCCCTGGTGCGTGAGGTCCGCGAGGAAACCGGCCTCGATGTCGTGTGCGGCCCGCTCCTGGGATGGGTCGAACTCGTCGACATCGACCACCACTTCGTCATCCTGGACTTCGATGTCACCACCCTCACGGACGACATCCCCGTGGCGGCGTCCGATGCCTCGACCGCAGCATGGGTGCCGCTCGACGCGGTGCACCGATGTGACCTGGTCGACGGACTGCTCGATTTCCTCGTCGAGCACGATGTCCTCCACGGTGGGGGACCCGAGCCGTATTGACCAGTGGGCCTCAGCGGCCCTTCCACTCCGGCTGGCGCTTCTCGATGAAGGCCCGGGGACCCTCGGCGAAGTCCTCGGTTTTGTACAGTTCTCCGATGAGCTGACCGCTGAGGCGGAAGGCTGCGGCATCGTCCAGCAGGGTCGAGGCCAGAATCGCCTTGCGGGTGGCTCGAACGGCGAGCGGGGCGTTGGCGTTCACCTCGTCGGCCAGCAGCAGCGCTGCATCCACCGCCTCACCCGGTTCGACCAGGCGGTTCACGAGCCCGTACCGGTGGGCGGTCGCCGCATCGATGGGGTCGCCGGTGAGGGCGTATTCCATGGCCAGGTTGTAGGGGAGTGCCCGGGGCAGACGGAACATCGCTCCGGCCGCTGCGAGCAACGAGCGCTTGACCTCGGGGAGGCCGAACCTGGCAGCCGTCGAGGCGACGACGAGGTCACATGCCAGGACGATCTCCATGCCGCCTGCGACCGCAGGGCCCTCGACGGCGGCGATCATGGGCTTGGTGCGTTCGCGGTGCACCAGCCCGGCAAAGCCCCCGCGCCCGGTACCCAGGCGCTCCCCTCCACTGGCGATGGCCTTGAGGTCGGCGCCGGCGCAGAAGGACGGCCCGTTGGCGGCGAGCACTGCCGTCCATGCCCCGGTGTCGTCCTCGAAGCGGTCGATGGCCGCCTCGAGGGCCTCGGCCAGCTCCTGGTTGACGGCGTTGCGTGCCTCCGGCCGGTTGAGGCGGATGACAGCGGTCCGTCCGCGTTCTTCGTATTCGACGATCATGGGCGGTCACGGTAGTAGGGCGAGTGCCCTGAGGCCGAAGCCGCCACCGGGGTCAGCGGCTGGTCGGGGTGCGGCGCCTGCGGCGGTTCGTACGGTCGGGCGTGGGTTCCACGCCGAACGCTGCGGCAATGGCGGGGACCCGCATCGAGAACCGTCGAACGAGTGCGAGCAGGTCATCGCCGGGCTCGGCAGGCAGTCCGACCGGAACCACACGCTCGTGTACGGGCGAACTGGCAACTGCATCGAGCATGGTGCCCCAGCGGTCCTGACCGGTGTCCGGGGTCATCCCGGAGGCGGCCGCCTCGGCGAGGCGGTCGAGCAGGTCCTTGGGCATGGGGGCCCCGGCCTTCGGCGGATGGGAACTCAGCCGAAGTGCGCGGACGACACGTCCCTCGCCGAGCACCTGGGCCACCTCGGCCAGCCATGCGTCATGCTCCCGCTCGACCCGCTGGGCGAGACCGGATCGGAGGCGTTGGGCGAGTGCGCGCCCCTCTTCGCCCCGTGCGCCGGAATCGGCGGCGACGACGACGGATCGGAGGTCGCGCAGGTCGACCGAGTCCAGACCGGCTTCGGCGGCCTCGGCGCGGTCGTGCCAGTCGGCGACGTGGAGGGTGGGGTGGATCCGCTCGCCGAGGGTGAGGAGGAGTTCGGCTGGGATCTCGGGCTCGCCGGCGTCGCGGGCAAGCTCGTTCTGCCTGGCGATCTCTGCACGGAGGCCGGGAAGGCCTCCGCTGACGAGGATGCGACCGATACGTCGCTGGTCGTCCGGCAGTGCCCGGACTGCGGCATCCCGGTGGGTCCGGCGCGGGCGCAGGCGTGGCGCCTTCGGACGTGCGGGAGGATCGTCGCGTCGCGGCCGGTTGTCGCGCCGGTTGCGGTCCCGCCCTTCGGACGGCTTGCGATCCGGACGACCCTTGTCGGCACGGTGGCGATCGCCCCGTGCGGTGCCCGCCCCCTCGCCTTTCGGCTTGCGATCCAAGCGGCCCTTGCCGTCCCGCTGGCGGTCGCCACGACGCTGGCGTCGGTCACCGTCCCGGTCGTCGAAGTCGCGGCGGCGCCGACCGCCGATGAGGCTTGTCGTGACGTCCGGTTCGCCGCTCCCGTTGTCGAAGAACTCGAGGAGGACCGGTGCGGTGCGTTCGCCCTTGGGTGGCAGAACGGCCGTGACGGTCATGCCGTCGAGGAACTGTTCCGTCTCCACACGCAGGACGTCGCCCACCGATGCGGGCTTGGCGAGCAGGGTGCCATCGAGGGTGCCGCGGGGCTCCCGGGCGCCTGCGGCACGCCATGTCCAGGTTCCGTCGTCGCGGAAAGAGGTGAGTTCGATCTCTATGCGGGGCACGGCTGACAACGCTAGCCGCCGGTGCCTGTATCCGGTCCTGGAAGTTTTCGCCCCAGTTTCTGACACTACGTCAGATCTGTGGTCTACTATCCGGGCACGGCTCGAAGGACGGGCCGGCTCTTGTGAGGGGAAAGTATTCCATGCGACGATCACGCACGCTTCTTGCCGTACTGCTCTCGTTCACCTTGCTGGCTTCGGCCTGCGGTGGGGGAGAAGACGACACGACGCCGACGACCACGACCAAGGCGCCGCTGAGCACGACGACCGAGGCGCCGGCTGAGACCTCGACGACGGAGGCGCCGGCTCCGGAGGTTCCTGATGAGACGAAGGCGGCGTTTATCTATGTGGGTCCGGTCGGCGATGCGGGTTGGACGTGGGCGCATGATCAGGGTCGTCAGGCTGCTGCGGCGGCGACGGGTGTTGAGACGGCGTTCGTGGAGACT
>Ga0066376_10000731_pt1 | contig 31000 bp, 18 predicted proteins | sample Knorr_S15_td_Bot_FD_77009 | JGI IMG/M metagenome (GOLD analysis project Ga0066376, IMG submission 77009) | Marine microbial communities from Southern Atlantic Ocean transect - Knorr_S15_td_Bottom_ad_5009_LV_A | ecosystem: Environmental > Aquatic > Marine > Oceanic | place: Southern Atlantic... | reverse complement strand
TCAGGCCCCGCCTGCGTGCCGTTCTGGGTGGAGCGGGACTTTCTGTGGGTCCGCCGAAGGCGGATCAGACCCCGTCCCATCCCCAAACTTGTGTTTTTCAACGGGCCGCTAGACGACCGGCTTCCAGCCGTCCTGGTAGTCTCGTTCCCAGAGCTTCGAGGCCCGGGCGTTGCCGACGATGTGTCCATCGGCGGATCGGCAGGTGATCGCCTGTCCGGTCCGCTGGGCGATGTTGCCGAGGTGACAAAGCAGCGTGCTCTTGTGACCTTCGGCCACCTCGCAGTTGAGTTTCTGCGGAGTGTCGTTGCGGATGGCGGCGGTGAAGTTGTCGATGTGTTCGATGTCGCCCCGGCTCTTGCCGGCAACCTTGTCGACGACCTTGTCGGCGCCGTTGTAGACGGTGTGTCCGCCGTCGCTGTCGAGTTCGAGACTTCCCTTGTCGCCGTAGAAGGTGACGAAGTTGCTGCGGTGCCGGTTGCAGCTGAGGCCCTGCCAGGTGATGGCCCGGTTGCCGGGGAATTCGAAGGAGACCTGGTGTGTGTCGGGCGTCTGCTGGTCGTCGTTCCAGTGGTAGCGGCCGCCGCTTGAGTTGACTCGGATCGGGAAGTCGACTCCCAGTCCCCAGCGGCACAGGTCCAGCGTATGGACGCCGTTGTTGCCCAGCTCGCCGTTGCCCCAGTGCCAGAACCAGTGCCAGTTGTAGTGGACGCGGTTGTCGAGGTAGGGGGTGCGAGGTGCGGGGCCTTGCCAGAGGTCGTAGTTGAGGTTCTTGGGGACGGAGGCGGGTTTGCCGTGACCCAGTGAGCCTCGAGCACTGCTGTAATAGGCTCGCACCAGGTAGACCCGACCGATGACGCCCTCGTGGAGTTTCTGCATGGCTTCGATGGTCTGAGGCCCGCTGCGGCGCTGGGTGCCGACCTGCACGGCCCGCTTGTTCTTGTGAGCCGCCTCGACCATCCACTCACCTTCCTGCGGGTTGTGCGAGCAGGGCTTTTCGCAGTAGGCGTGCTTACCGGCGTTGACGGCCATGATCGTGGCCGGGGCATGCCAGTGATTGGGCGCGGCGATGACCAGGGCATCGACCGACTTGTCGTCGAGAATCTTGCGGAAGTCGCCGATCGGCGTGGGCGGCTTGGCACCGGTGCCCGCGACAAGCTCGGCACAGGCAGCCGCACGGGCGCTGTCGACATCGCAGACGTACTTGACCTCGACGTTGGGTCGACCGGCGAAGGAGACCGAGAGGCTGCGGCCGCGGCTGAGACCCATCACGCCGACCACCACCTTGTCGCTGGCTGCGGTGGCTGCGCGGGCGGTTGAGGTGGCTGCTACGGCGGCTGCTGCGGTGTTGGCCAGGAACCTGCGTCGATTGACGTTCGAGGTCATGTCGAGATCTCCTCGTCTGTTTTCACTCGTTTGGGTCGCTGAGTCGGGTCTGGGCATCCTACTGCATCTGCTCGGTGGGGGCGACCACCCAGCGGTCGGCGAGCCAGGCCAGGACGACTCCACCCAGGAACCAGCCGCCGGCGAGGTCGAGCACGCTGAGTGAGGTCAGCAGTCCTCCGAACCCGAACCAGCTCCATTGAGGCACGAAGGCGGCGATGCCGGCGGTCAGGCCGATGAAGCCCAGGCAGCAGGCTTTGCGGAGGGTACCCGGGGCCTTGATCTTCAGGACGATGCACGAGAGGAAGGCGGCGATGAGCAGGTCGATGACGAGCTGCCTGATCAGGAAGCTGCCCATTGCTTCTTCGCTGGACTTGTCGAGTTTCCCGCTGGTGTTGCTGATGGTGGATCCGGCCGGGTCGGCGGTCATGTCGTGGGAAAGGAAGATGCCGTACTTGCTGAAGTAGGTCCCCGGGGTCTGAGCGATTTCGTCGATCAGCGCGACCAGTTTCGACTCGCCCGGCTCTTTGAGCACGGTGATCGACTCGAGAGAATGGTGCAGCACCGAGTGGACCAGGAACCCCCAGATGAACAGCAGCAGGGCAACGGCGATGGTCCCCACGGCGTGGTAGCGAAGGCTCATGAGAGGGTCGGTCCTGGGGTTGAGAGTGAAGTGCGGGTGGATCGCGGCTGGATCGGGTGGGTTGTCGTTAATGATCGGTCACAGCCCCATCGGCGAACCTCATCCTGAGCCGGTTGGCGGGCACGTAGGGTCGTTTGGCGGCGACTTTTTCGTCGAGCGTGGCGCCGAGTCCGGGCTGATCGGGGATCAATGCGTAGCCATCCTTGAACACCGGGCCGGCACCTCGGAAGAGGTCCTGGAAGAACTGGTTGGGCGGCCGGCTGATTTCCTGGATCGCGAAGTTGGGTGCGGTGGTATCGACGTGGAGCGAGGCGAGTGTGCTGACACTGCTTTGCGGGTTGTGGGGTGCCAATTGGATCCGGAACGCCTCGGCGATCGTCGCGATCTTCTTGAGTTCGAGGATCCCGCCGCAGTGGACGACATCGGGTTGAACGTAGTCGACCAGGTGCCGGGCACAGATCGGAGCGAACCCGTACTTGGTGAACAGCCGTTCGCCGGTCGCCAGTGGAACTCGAGTCTTTTGCCTGAGGTGGGCCAGTTCCTCGATGTCCTCGATCTGGGTCGCTTCTTCGACGAAGTACGGCCGAAACGGTTCGGCCCGGGCACAGAACTCGACGGCCATCGGCGGTGTCGGGAATCCGTGCAGGTCGATGAGGATCCGGAAGTCGGGTCCGACGGCTTCGCGGACCGCCTTGAGTCGGTCGATGGCATCGCGGACATCTCGCGAGGGATCAACGACGAGGCCACGTGGCCTGAGGAACCCGCCCTTGGCGGCGGTCCAGCCCTCGGCCTTGGCCTTGGCCCAGTTCCTGGCGTAGTCCTCGGGAGTGGTTCCCCCGGCGTGGACATACATCTGCATCCGGTGTCGGGCTCGTCCTCCGAGCAGTTTCCAGACCGGTTGTCCGACGGCTTGACCGAGGATATCCCAGAGAGCGATTTCGACAGCGCTGATGGCGGAATTGAGGATCGGGCCGCCGCGCCAGCGTGGCCAGCGGTACATGGCCTGCCAGTGCATCTCGATATCGGTCGGGTCCTGCCCCACCAGGTATCTCTTGTGTTCGAGGATCGCCTGCTCGACGGTCTTGGCCTTGCTGGTGATCGAGCCTTCACCGAGTCCGACGAGGCCTCGGTTGGTCATCACCTTGACGTAGACGTAGTTCTTGTTTCCCGAGTTGACGATGAAGGTCTTGAGGTCGGTGACCTTGAGTTTGTCACGGCGTGCCTTCTGCTGTGCGGCGGCCAGCGGGCTGTCGGGTCCGAGCAGTCCGGTGAGACCCGAGGCGGCGGCCGCGGCGGCACAGTGCAGAACATCACGACGGTTGAGTTGTCGGATCGACATGGCGGTGTTTCCTTAGGAGGCCTTGAGGAAGGAGATTCGAGACGCCGTCAGCTTCGACGATGCCGCAGAGGGTTGCAAACGCGGGTGGAGATCAACAGCTGCGGATCGGCGCACCGTGATTGCTCAGGGGGTCTCTTCGACGGCGAACCCGTGCTGCTTCTGGTGGTGCGGCCCGTCGAAGTGCTGGGTGCTCTTGAAGAGCTCGACTCGACCATCGCCGGCGGCCTCCCGGACCCCGTCTCTGAGCGTTGCCAACCGGTCCTCATCCAGCGGCCGGAACCCTCGGCCGACACGCAGTGCCTGATCCAGATCGCGGCGGATGCGGATTCCCAGCACCTGCGAGGAGACCGGTTGCGAGAGCGAGTACTGGATACATTCTTCGGCAGTGGCCAGCCCGGCCTCGGGGATCGCTCCGCTGGTGCCACCGGGGCTGCCGGCGAGAGTCTTCATGCCGATCACACCGATGCCGCGTTCGAGGCAGACCGGGACAACCTGCTTCTGAAAGCTGCGGTAGAAGTAGTCGCAGATGTTGATCGGCATCTGGACGGTGTCCCAATCGTAGGGCTGGCCGATCATCTCGAGATGGATGCGGGGGTCCTTGTGACCGGTGAAGCCGATGTAGCGGATCTTGCCTGCCGCCTGGGCTTCGAGTGCTGCCTTGAGTCCACCCTGTTCGAAGACCCAGCGGGGGTCGTTGTCGTAGTTGATCTCGTGAAACTGCCAGAGATCGATGTGGTCGGTCTGGAGTCGTTTGAGGCTGTCGTGGAGGTTGGAGAGTGTGCCGTCGTAGTCACGTTCGCAGTTCTTGGTCATCAGGAAGACCTGCTCGCGGCGGTCGGCGATGGCCCGGCCCATCAGTTCTTCGGCGTAGCCGTCGTGATAGTCCCAGGCGTTGTCGAAGAAGGTCAGGCCCTCATCGATCGCCTCGTGCATCATCCCGATCGCTTCGGGTTCCCCGTCGACCTTGCCGCACTGTCCGATGTGCCAGCCGCCCAGGCAGAGGATCGAGACCCTCTCGCCGGTCGTCCCCAGGGGCCTGGTGGGCAGTCCCTCTCCGGTGTCCTGTTGGGCCGCGAGGAGTGTTCCGGCGGCATCGGATCCGGGTGGCTCACCGTCCTGGGGAGTGTTGCGGCCGGTGGATTCGTCGGTCATGGGAGCTCGCGGTTGGTGTTGCGGTGTGGTGCTGCGGTGTGGGCTGCGGTGTGGGCTGCGGTGTGGGCTGCGGTGTGGGCTGCGGTGTGGGCTGCGGTGTGGGTTTTGGGGGATGATAACAAACGCCGAGTGCGACTGGCAGAGCCTTCGGTGTGGCGGCTAGGATCGGTCGATCGAAGACATGAGGGAGAGCGAGGATGTTGCGTTCTGACTGCCTGGCGAGGTTGTTTCTGGCGTGGCTGGCATTGGGGACCTGCGTGTCGTTTGCTGCCGAGGGGTCATCCGCGGCGGCGATCCGTCTGCACCTGAAGGCCCGTGGCCTGGTGGTGTCACGGGCCACCGAAGCCTCTTCGGGCGACGGCTTGGAGATCGACGTCGAGCGTGACGTCGTCTACGCGGTCAACGGTGATCGAAAGATGACGGCCGACGTGTTCGTGCCTTCCGGGAAACCGAAGCGGCCACGTCCGGCGGTGCTGGTCATACATGGCGGCGGCTGGTTGAAGGGCAACAAGTCGAAGTTCCACTACATCTCGGTCGCACTGGCACGACGCGGCTACGTGGCCGTTTCGGTCGGGTACCGATTGGGAGGCGAGGCGAAGTTTCCGGCGGCGGTTCACGACTGCAACGCGGCGACGCGTTGGTTGAGGTCCCAGGCGAAGCGGTATGGTGTTGATCCGAATCGCATCGCCGCGGTGGGCGGATCGGCGGGCGGGCACCTGGTCGGCCTGATGGCCGCGGCGCCCCACGTGGCACAGCTGCAGGGCGAGGGTGGGCACGCGGGGGTGTCGAGTGCCCTGCAGGCTGCGGTGGTGCTGGCCGGTCCGATGCAGCTGACCAGCGGATCGGTGGCTCGGAAGTCGCGAGAGCAGCCGGCGAGTTCCAATGCCAACAAGTGGTTCGGCAAGACACTGGATGAGGCTCCCGAGTTGTACAAGCTGGGCGCCCCGTTCACGCACTTCTCGCCCCGGACACCGCCGATGCTGTTCTTGCGCGGCCAGTACGACGCGGTGGCGGCCAACATCGAGGGTCGTGCCCGGCTGGCCGAGCACAAGGTGTCGACTCGCGCCTTGGTCTACTACCGGGGTCGACACGGCTGCTGGCTGCAGCAGCCGTGGTTCGACGTGATGGTCGATGAGATCGACGGGTTCCTGGCCGAGCAGCTGGGAGATCCGACTCCCGGTCAGCTGATCCGCTGGAGCGGGACCTGGCTGCAGCAGGAGGGGGTGGAGGTATTGCGTGGTGACGACCGGATCGAGCTGGTCGTAGGAGGCCGACCCGGCGGCGGTGTGCTGAAGTTGCCTCGATTGAACAACCCGGTCAAGAGTGTCGAGATCATCAACGCCGAGCTGCCAGCGGGTACGAAGCGCAAGCTGCAGATTGCCCCGAAACCGACTCACTGGGAAATACGCCTGCCCCCTCTGGCAGGGGTCTCCGCACACCGAATCCGCATCACCACCATCGGCCGACCATGGAGTTCACGGCTGCCGAGGGTGGTGGCTCCGCTGACTGCCGCCTCGAACCTGATCACGCTGGCGGCTCATGACGCGATCATCGTCGGCAAGAACCTGAGGTACGAGCCTCAACCTCACAAGAACACCGTCGGCTACTGGTCCCGGGTCGAGGACTGGTGCTGGTGGAGCGTTTACGTCGAGCGGCCGGGTCGATACGAGGTGGGTGTGCTGCAGGGGTGTGGCAAGGGTCATGGAGGCAGCCGGGTCTCGGTGCGGGTGGCCAAGCAGGAGCTGGCCTTTACGGTCGAGGACACCGGGGGGTTTCAGGCCTTCCGCCAGCGAGCGATCGGGACGGTGACGATTCCCCGCGCGGGGCTGTATCGCCTGGAGATCCGGCCGATCACGAAGAAGAGCGTGGCGGTGATGGACATCCGTCGGGCGCACTTGAAGTGGACCGGCCCGGCCAGGGAGGCTGGTGAGTCCTCTGCGGTGTTTAGCGGCGGCGGATCACCGGCACTTTCCTCCACCCGCTGAAGCTCTCGGTGTACTCTCGGATCGAGAAGCACCAGATGACGAGTTTCTTGCCCTTGAGGTTGTCTCTGCGTCTGAGCAGTGAGATCCGCGTGGCGGTGGCTCCCGAGCCGCGGACTCCGATCAGGTCGACGGGGATGCCCAGACCGGCGGCGATGTGGTCGGGCAGTCCGGCACCTCTGGCGTAAAGTGTCGGGTCGTGAAAGACCAGGGTGTGGCTGTCGCCGGTGACCAGTACGGGGCTGTTGCGTGAGATGGGTGTGGGGATGGGTCGTCGTCGGTTGTTCGGTTTGCCTATGAAGGTCAGTGGCAGGGTTTCGCGGGTTGGCTGGTCGGGTTTGAGCATCCGGGCCAGGTCACCGGTGATGGTGACCGGTGTGGTGAGAGAGGCGGAGTTGAGTCGTGCGAGTTTCTTGATCCAGGCGGGGTCATCGAGTTGTGCGAGGATCGTGATCGCGGCCAGTGCGGCGCCGCGGCCGGACCAGTGGGTATCGGTCTTGCAGTAGAGCGGTCCTCGAGGATCGTTTCGTTGTGCGAGGAAGCCTGGCAGCAGGTCCACGACCTCGACCCCCCGGCGTTTCAGCATCTCGTGGAACGCCTGCTGGTGGATGTCCAGGCGTGGTGGGGGAACGGGTTTCTTTGTGTTGGTGTCGCTGGAGGGGGCCGTGAAGTTCTTGTCGAGTTGTTCGGGGTAGACCGAGCACTTGGCGGGGACCGGGACGACGAGCAGGCGGATGCCGGCCGCCTTGAGTTGAGTGTGGAAGTCGACGATCGGCTCGAGCGGGTCCGCGTAGCGCTTGTTGCTCGCCATTGAGACCCCTTGGGCGTGCTTGCCCCAGAATGGCCCGACGGAGAGCGTCCTCAGCTCGGGCACGAAGAACAGCCAGCCGTCGTTGCCTTTCAGGACCTTGAGTTCGCGCTGGTTGGCCGAGTCGACTTTCGAGCGGATGGCCTGGTGAACTCGTGTTACGAAGGCAGCCGTCGCATCGGGATCTGCCGCCGCGGCCGGCGTCGCCATCAGTGCGGTGGCGGCGAGCAGGAGGGCGAGTGAGTTCAGCGATGGGAGCCGGTGGGTCATTGAGGATCTGCCCAGTAGGTCGGCAGGTCGATGAGCCTGAAGTCGGGGTCGTCGAGTTCGATGCGGTTCAGTCGACCGTACTTGTTCTGAACGGTTGTCCACGGGATGAGCCCGAGGGTCAAGGTGTCTCCGGGTTTCAGCCGCGAGGCTGCGGTCAGGCGGTTGTCCTTCATGCCCATCGAGAAGATGACGATTTCTCGACCGCTGGAATCCGAGGCATGCAGCGAGAGCACGGCGTTACGGTAGGGGACGGTGCCGGGGGTGGGGACTCCGGAGGTGGCCAGCACGGTGCCCTGGAAGTTGATCGAGCCCTGGGGTGTAGCCGGACTGGGGCGATCGCGTTCGGCCCTGAGCGGGATCAGCGGCCAGTCGCCGGAGGTTAACTCGCGGACGGCGAACTGCCAAACGACGACCCTGGTGTTCTCCAGCCGCCGGGTCTCCCGGGCCAGTTGCCGCCTGGTGGCGTGTGCCCCATCGGCGTTGCGGGCGAGGGAATCGACGGGTTGCTGCAGGTGCCAGGCCAGTTGCTCGGCGAAACCCGCCGAATGGCCAAAGCCCATCGCGTCAAGAGAGTAGATGTTGGTGTAGCTGTCGCCGAGCACGAGCACTCGGGCCCTCGGATCGGGTTGCCAGGCTTGGAGGTCGGGCGTGAGTACCTGCTGGATCGTGACGGTTTCGGGGTCGTAGAGAGTCGAATCGGGACCCAGCCGCATCATCTCCAGCAACTCGCCCCGCCCCGAGACTTCTCGCGACCGGCGGGTCCAGATCGGCCCGGGTGGTGAGTTCGGGAGGATGTTCAGTTGGCCGAGCGTGGTGGCCAGGGCCCCGGCAACCGCCTCCATCGCCTCGGGCCGCCAGTGCGTGTCGGTGGCCAGGAACTGTTCGGAGTTGTCTCGTCGTCGTCGGTCCCGCAGAACCGGCAGGGGATCGAACACGGTGATGTTGGCGGCTTTGAGAGTCTCGAGGAGTTGGGGCCACGAGCGATTGTGCAGCGGTTTGGAGTCGTTCTGTCCGCCGAAGCGATCCGGGTGCACCATCGCCTTGGTCGGAGTGGGGACGACCACGAGCTGGATGTTGCGAAGTTCGAGTTGCCGGGCGAAGTCGAGGATGGCGGGCCTGGGGTCGGGGTGGCGACGAGCGGAGAATTCGAGGCCAGCTCGCTGTCGTCGCTGGAGCACGTCGGGGTCCAGGAACGGGGGTCCGATGCTGTAATCGAGGTCGGGTCGGTAGAACAGCCACCCGTCGCGTCCGATCCAGGCCTCTTCGGTGCCCCAGCCCGCAAGGCGGGCCAGCCAGTTGCGAGTCGGGCCGAGCAGGGTGGAATTGACGATCGAGTCGTCTTCGAGAGATGTCTCGAATCGCCTGATTTCGGAGAGCAATTCGGCGTTGGCCGCCAGGGTCTTTTGTCCGATGTTGCCCTCGGCCTGTGACCAGCCGTGCAGTGCGACCGAGGGAGCGGTGAGGATCTCGGTGGCCGAGGGCCACGGCGTATTGCGTTCTTTGGCCGAGTAGGCTCGCAATTCACTCACCCATTGCAGCAGCGGCACCGTGACCAGCATGACGGCGCAGGCGGCCACCAGCGCCCGGGCGACGCCGGGAGTGATCTCGGTGGTTCCGAGTTCCGTGGCAGCCTGTTCTTCTCGTGTGGTGGGCATTGGCATCCAGCGGGATCAGAGCCTGATCAGAGCCTGATCAGAAGATGAAGTAGATGAACGGGTTGAATGACTGTGTGGCCAGCAGCAGCAGCGAGATCCCCAGGAGTCCGATCAGCATCGCGGCGCGTGGTGCTGTGATCCGGCGGGTCCAGTCCCAGCTCTGGGGAGCCGCCCAGGTGACGACCGCGGCGATGGCCAGCCAGCCCAGCAGCCAGGGCTGGTGGGTCATTCCCGAGAGCAGCGTGCTGGCGGCGGCGGCGGTGTCGGGAGGTGCGAATCCGACGAGTGAGGCGAGGAAGCTGGCGGCTTGGGAGATCGAGTCGGAGCGGAAGAAGACCCAGCCGATGGCGACGATGATGAAGGTGATCGCGACCCGCAGCGGCCGGGGGAAGCGATGATAGAGGCTCTGTTTGCCGAGTGCTCGTTCGACGATGAGTGCCCCTGCGTGGAGCGATCCCCAGGCGACGAACGTCCATGCGGCTCCATGCCAGAGGCCTCCCAGGAGCATCACCATGGCGAGGTTGACGTAGGTGCGGGAGGGTCCTTTGCGGTTGCCGCCCAGCGGGAGATAGAGGTAGTCGCGGAGCCAGTGGGAGAGCGAGAGGTGCCAGCGGCGCCAGAACTCGGTGATCGAGGCGGAGCGGTAGGGCGAGTCGAAGTTCTTGGGGAACGTGAAGCCCAGCATCAGGCCCAGTCCGATCGCCATGTCGCTATAGCCGCTGAAGTCGAAGTAGATCTGGAACGAGTAGGCCAGCAGCCCGATCCAGGCGTCGAGGCAGCTTCGGAATGAGGCTTCGAAGACGACATCGGCGAGCAGTCCGCACGAGTTGGCCAGCAGGACTTTCTTGGCCAGTCCCAGGCAAAACAGTGCGGTGCCGCGGGCGATCTTTTCGAGGGTGTGCGTGCGGGATTCGAGCTGCCGGGCCACTTCGTGGAAGCGGATGATCGGCCCGGCGACCAGTTGGGGGAACATCGAGACGTAGCAGGCAAAGTCGACGGGGTTGCGGATCGCGGTGGCGTGGCCGCGGTAGACGTCGATCGTGTAGCTCATCGACTGAAACGTGTAGAAGCTGATCCCCAGGGGCAGGGTGATGCGGAAGAAGGTGTCCCACTGCCAGGCGGGGGCACCCAGGGACGTTGCCAGGGCGTTGAAGGAGTCGACGCCAAAGTTGAAGTACTTGAAGAAGCCCAGCAGCGAGAGATTGGTGACGATCGAGACGATCAGTGCAGTCTTGGCGCGGCGACCCTGGGGCGTCGCCCCTGCGTTCAGGTTGGCCGAGATGACTCGGCCGCAGACGTAGTCGACTGTGGTCGAGAAGGCCATCAGGACGACGAACAGCGGGTTGGCCCAGCCGTAGAAGAGGTAGCTGAGAACGCTTAGCAGCAGGTGTCGGCATCGCGGCGGTGCGGCGTAGTAGAGCAGCAGCACCAGCGGCAGGAAGTAGAAGACGAAGAGGTGCGAGCTGAAGACCACGGCGAGGACCCGGAGAAGCGGGTGGGTTGAGAGTCCAAGAGAAAGCAATCGGAGGAGACTCGCAAGCGAGCGCGGGGTGGTGTGTCGATGTTGCCGATGTTGTCGGTGACAGGCTGCGAGTGGTCGGTGTAATATGCAGCTGGAGATCGTGAGTCAGACCAGGGGGTCGCTGCGATGAGACGCATGCTTGTTGTGCTGTTGGCCGGCCTGTTGGTTTCCTCGAGCGCCCTGGCACAGGATGCCGGTGACAAGGCCGCGAAGAAGTCCGATCGGAAGGCCCGGCAGAGGCCCGAGAAGAAGTCGGAGCGGAAGTCGGAGAAGGCGGGTCAGAAGACCGAGTCGGCTCGCGAACGTCTCAGTCGTCGCTTCAACGAGGCGTCGCCGCCTCTGGGCGAGTTGCTGCCCGACGTGTCCGGCTACACAGCCGACGGGAAGCCGGTGAGCCTGCGGGGTCTCGACGGCGACTTCAAGGTGCTGGTCTTCGGCTGTCTGACCTGACCCCCGTTCCTGAGAAAGGTCTCCGGTCTGGAGGCCGTCCGCCACGATTACGAGTCGCGTGGCGTCCGCTTCTACTATGTCTACAAGGCGCTGGCTCATCCCGAGACCAACGGCTACATCCGCCCGTACACGCTCGAGGAGCGGTTGGCTCATGTGAAGGAAGCCCAGCGGACCCTGGGTTCGAAGTTCACCTGGATCTGTGACGCGATCGACAACCCGATCAAGCACGCGATGGGGAATGCACCCAACAGCGAGTTCGTGATCGACCGCGAGGGCAAGTTGTTGAGGAAGCGGTCGTGGAGTAACGCGGCGGCGTTGCGTGCGGATCTCGAGGAGCTGGTCGGCACGGTGGAAAACCCGACCGACCCGGCCGACTTGAAGCTCGACAAACAGCCACCCCCCAGGGCGGCAGCCAAGGGGGTGCTGAAGCGGATCAAGTTGCCCGAGGGCCTGCGGGCGCTGGTGATCGAGCCGAAGATCGAAACGGGGGCCGATGCCCAGCCGTTTTATGCCAAGTTGCGGGCCGAGGCGGACGCCGGGCTGCTTTCCGACGGTCGGGGAAAACTCTACATCCGCTTCATGATGGATCCGCTGTACCACGTGCATTGGAACAACCTGGTCGAACCGATTCGTGTTCGGTTTGTCGCGGCATCCGGCGGGAAGGCGCCAGGCCTGGACACACGGGTGAAGCCGGGCGAGTGGACCGGACCTGAGGTGAAGCAGCCGGCTGATATCGACCCGCGTGAATTCCTGGCCGAGGTCGACCTGGGTGAGTCGCGTGAGCCTCTGACGCTGGTCGTGAAGTACTTTGCCTGCAACGACGAGGAGGGCTGGTGCCGCCAGGTGACTCAGACCTATACGGTGCAGCTGCGAGCCGATCGAGACGGCGGGTGGGCCTCGGGTCGGCGACCCGGTGGCAATCGAGGCGGTCGTCGTCCTGGAGCGGGTTCGCGAGGCGACCTGGCCGGGCGTCCCGGTTTCGGAGGCCGACCCGGTTTTGGAGGTCGACCCGGTTTTGGAGGTCGCCCCGGCTTTGGTGGTCGGCCCGGCTTCGGTCCTCCACCACGGCGTGGCCCGTCGACGGCGGTGTTTGGTCGAGTGGGCAAGCTGGACTTGGAAGGTGGTCGTTTTCTGGTCGAGATCCGCGGGGGTGGCCGTCAGGCGGTGCGGATCAGCGAGACGACCCGGATCGTGCGGAACCGAAAGCCTGCGAAGCTGTCGGACCTTCAGAGCGGTGACCGGATCGTGGTCAAACATGCCCCGGCGGAATCGGGTCCGGTGACCGCGACGACGATCCTGGCGCGGGGAGAGTGACCCTTTGGGGCTCGGGGCCTTTGGACTGGGGTCGGCCTACGCATTCGCGTATCCTGATGGGATGGAGCGTCACGTCGAAGATCTTCGAGGGCCGAGCGTCCGCCGCGTCTTGTTCGGGTGTGCCGTGCTGGTGGCGGCCGTCTGGGCGGGATCGGGATCGGCGATGGCCGAGGACGCTTCGGGCCGGATCGCGTTTGCCACCGACGTGGTGCCGATCCTGACCAAGCTGGGCTGCAACAGCGGAGGTTGTCACGGCAAGTCGACGGGTCAGAACGGGTTCAAGCTGTCGCTGCTGGGTTTCGTGCCGTCCTACGACCACGAGTCGATGGTGAAGGAGGCACGGGGTCGCCGGGTCTTCGCCGGCGATCCCGAGAGCAGCCTGCTGCTGCAGAAGGCGAGCGGCCGAGTGCCTCATGGCGGCGGCCGCCGGCTGCGGACCGAGTCGGCCGACTACCAGGTCCTGGCCGACTGGATTCGCCAGGGTGCTGCTGCTCCGCGAGCTGATGATCCGATCCTGGTCGCATTGACGATGACACCGACCCAGGGAGTGTTGTCGACCAACGCCGCCTCGCAGTTGAAGCTGGTGGCTGAGTTCTCCAACGGGGTGCGTCGTGACGTGACCCGCCAGGCGTTGTACCTGTCCAACGAGCCGGAAATCGGCGGTGTGAACGGGTCGGGCAGAGTGAAGACCGGTGAGCGGGGCGGGTTGTTCGCGGTGCTGGCCCGCTTCGGCGGCAAGATGGCGGTGTACCACGGCACGGTGCCCTTTGGCGAGGGGAGTGAGGCGACCGAGCCGGTGAAGCTGCCCCTTGACGCGACGCGGATCGATCGGTTCCTGGCTGATGGCTGGGCGCGGTTGGGGATTCGTCCGTCGGCGGAGGTCGATGATGCGACGTTGATTCGCCGCTTGTCGCTGGATATCTGCGGTTCGCTGCCGACACCCGAGGAGGTGAAGGCGTTTGAGGCGGACACTCGAGAGGGTCGGCGGGACCGCCTGATCGGGCGGTTGCTCGATCGGCCCGAGTACGCGGCCTATTTTGCGATGAAGTGGTCCGACATTCTCAGGAACCGCGGCAAGGGCTACTCGACCAGCAAGCAGCGACCGGGTACGGCGTTGTTCGCCGGTTGGATTCGCGACTCGCTGGCGACCAACAAGCCGTACGACCAGTTCGTGGCCGAGATCCTCACGGCGACCGGCAGCCAGCGCGAGAATCCACCGACGGTCTGGTACCGCCAGGTCCGCACCTCGGCCGATTACGTCGAAAGCGTGGCGCAGGCATTCCTGGGAGTGCGAATCCAGTGTGCCCAGTGCCATCATCATCCGTTCGAGCGATGGAGCCAGTCGGATTACTACGGCCTGGCGGCGGTGTTTTCTCGAGTCGGTCGTCGCGGCGGTTTTGCCGATGCGGAGGTTCCGACCAACGAGCGGATCTACGTCCGCTCCGACGGTGAGGTGCATCATCCTCGGACCGGTCGCCTGATCCCACCTCGGCCCCTGGGCGGACCCGACCTGGTGTTGACCCCGTTTGACGATCCCCGTCAGCAGTTCGCTCGCTGGTTGGCCCGTCCCGACAACCCCTTCTTTGCCCGCACGATGGTCAACCGCATGTGGGGCCATTTCCTGGGCCGCGGCCTGGTGCACCCGATCGACGACTCGCGCAGCAGCAACCCGCCGTCGAATCCCGAGCTGCTGGGGTGGCTGACCCGGGACTTCATCCAGAGCGGTTTCGACCTGCGGCACCTGATCGGGCGGATCGCCGGCAGCCGCGCCTATCGACTCAGCAGCCAACCCAACGACACCAACCGCCTCGACACCCAGTCCTACGCCCGCTTCTACCCCAGGCGACTCAAGGCCGAGGTCCTGCTGGACGCATTCAGCCAGGTCCTGGACGTGCCGACGGTTTTCCCCGGCGACCGGGGCGGCAAGTTCCCCAGCGGGACCCGCGCGATCGAGTTGCCCGACGAGAACGTCTCGGTTCATTTCCTCGACGTGTTCGGTCGTCCGGACCGCCGCAGTGCGTGCGAGTGCGAGCGGACCGACGATCCGGCGTTGGCCCAGGCCCTGGAGCTGGTCAGTTCGAAGGAGATCCAGCGGAAGCTGTCCGAGAAGACCGGTTACGCCGCTCGGCTGGCAGACAACAAGAAATCTCATGCCCAGAACGTGCAGGAGTTGTTCGTGCGAGTCTTTGCGAGACGTCCTCGGGAGCAGGAGACCAAGACGGCGCTTGAGTACCTGGAATCCGAGTCCGACCGCAAGGCGGCCTACCGGTCGCTGTTGTGGGCATTACTGGCGACCAACGAGTTTTTGTTCATCCACTAGCCCCATTCGATTCGACCACTAGGATAGAGCCGTCGACCATCGAGACCCGCTTTCCGAGTTGGGTCTCCGAGGAGCCACTTGATGTTGATCGTACCTGGAGGCAGCTACCGAAACTGCGACGGCATCAGCCGCCGCAACTTCCTGCAGGTCGGTGCTCCGCTGCTGGGGCTGGGTCTCTCGAGTCTACTCGAACACGAAGCCGTGGCGGCGAAGGAGACTCGCGACCGCGGGAAGTCTCTGATCGTCTTCTGGACTCATGGCGGCATGAGCCAGCAGGACACCTACGACATGAAGCCGGATTCTCCGGCCGAGTACCGCGGCCCCTACCGGCCGATCGCGACCAGTGTTCCGGGCACGGTGGTGGGTGAACGATTTGCCAGGCAGGCCCGGGTGATGGACAAGATCACCCAGGTCCGCAGCGTGCACCACGAGAACGGGATCCACGCCCCCTCGGCTCATTGGATGCAGACCGGTTACTTCGGTCCCACTCTGGCTCGGATTGCCGCACAGTACCCGTCGTTCGGATCGGTCATCAACAAGTCACTCGGGTCACGCTCACCTCACATGCCCGCCTACGTGGCGGTTCCCAAGGCCGAGGCCTTCGGGTACCAGAAGTCGGTGTACCTGGGCGCATCGTATGATCCGTTCGAAGTCGGAGCCGATCCGAACGCCAAGAATTTCACGGTGCCCAACCTGGCCCTGCCGGGCGGATTGGCACTGAAGAACGTCCGCAAGCGTCGCGACCTGTTGAGGAGCTTCGATACTCTGCGCCGCGACATCGACCGCACCGGCGTGATGGAGGGTCTGGACGCGTTCAAGGCGCAGGCTCTGGAGATGGTCACCGGCCAGGCGGTGCGGCAGGCGTTCGAGATCGGCAGCGAGTCGGATGCTCTGCGGGACCGTTACGGGCGACACGCCTACGGGCAGAGTGCCTTGCTGGCCAGGCGGTTGGTCGAAGCCGGGGCTCGTGTGGTGACCGTCAACACCGGCTACTGGGACCATCACAACGAGGTCCACAAGAATCTCGAGCAGCACCTGCCTCCGCTGGACGCCGCCATGGCGACGTTGCTCGAGGATCTTGACGAGCGGGGGATGCTGGAGAACACGTTGGTCTACTGTGCCGGGGAGTTTGGTCGGACGCCGTTGATCAACGGCCACGCCGGTCGGGACCACTGGTCGAGTTGCTTCACGGTGATGCTGGCCGGCGGAGGCCTGGTGGGTGGGCGGATCGTCGGTGCCAGCGAACGGCACGGGGGGGGAGTCCAGGAACGCCCGACCACGCCGCTGGATGTGCTGGCGACGATCTACGACCTGATGGGCATCTCGCTGGGAACTCACTACGAAGACGCCAGCGGCCGGCCGGTCAGCATCGTCGGCAGCGGCCGCCCGATCCACGAACTGACCTAGCCGCGGAATCTCCTGAGGTTCCGGGCGTGGCGTGGCGAGAAGCGAGTGAGGGACCGCGGTGCCCGCGTCGCGGCTATTCTTCCGGGACGATGCGAACCATCGTCGCCCGCGGACCCCGGTCACCGGGCTCCGATTCGTATTCGACCGGCTGCCCTTCTCGCAGCATGTCGAACTGGCTTCCGCTTTCCAGCGTGGACATGTGGAAAAAGACGTCCGCTCCGTCGCCGGAAATGAACCCGAATCCACGATCTGTCAGAGTCTTGATCTGGCCCTGTGGCATCAGAGAACTCCTTCGGTGCCCGGTAAAACCACTTCCGAAGAAAGGACACAAAAAACGGGCAAGCCGCGGTCGAAGTGCAGAGTCGAACGGGCACCAGGATCTGGAACCGACTCGTTACCTCACGCTTGCGGAGAGGAAAACCTGAAAAGAAAACCCCCACGAACAGGACGGCCTTACCGCAACTGAGGATCTTATCCCAGAGGGAGTCGTGATTGCCACGACCGGGACTGAGAATCCTGTTTTTTTTGATCGAGGCATCAGGGCGATTTCGTCAACGGGGGTAGTCGAGGCAGCCGGGTCAAGCGAGCAGCCGGTTGAATACCGCCAGGCGCAGGGGTCAGACGCCGCCCACCAAGAGTCCTGCTCCACCTGCCACGTTCCGCAGGCGGGGCCTGACCCCTGCTTCGTGTTGCAGCGTGTGCTGGTTGAAAAGGGGTCAGGCCCCGCTGGCGTGCCGTTCTGGGTGGAGCAGGACTTTCTGTGGGCGGCGTCTGACCCCGGCTGTTGGAGTTCTGCAATCCGCCGCGGGCGGACTAGGCGAGCACGTCGGTGATCACTTCGCCGTGCACATCGGTCAGCCGTCTCTGGATCCCGTTGTGGTAGATGCTGAGTCTTTTGTGATCGAGACCGGCGAGGTGCAGGATGGTGGCGTGGAAGTCGTGCACGCTGACGGGGTTTTCGACGGCCCGGTGTCCGAACGGATCGGTGGCTCCGTAGGAATACGGAGCCTTGACTCCGGCACCGGCCATCCAGACGGTGAATCCCTCGGGGTTGTGGTCTCGTCCGCTGGCTCCTTTCTGAAACGTCGGCATCCGGCCGAATTCGCTGCAGAAGACAACGAGCGTGTCCTGCAGCAGTCCGCGTTGCTTGAGGTCGGCGAGCAGTCCGGCGGCGGGTTGATCGAGAACGGGCCCGTGGACGTCGTACTGGACCTTGAGTTTCTTGTGGCCGTCCCAGTTGCTGGTCCCTTCGCCTCCGGTCTGGTAGCTGCCGTTGAAGAGTTGAATGAAGCGGACGCCTCGTTCGACCAGCCGCCGGGCCAGCAGGCAGTTGCGGGCGAAGGCTGCCTTGAGCGGGTTGCTCGAGTCGGCTCCGTAGAGCCGAATCATCGAGCGGGATTCGGTGGAGAGGTCGGTGATGCCGGGGATCGAGAGTTGCATGCGTGCGGCGAGCTGGTAGCTGGCGATCCGGGCGGCCAGCTGCGAGTCACCGGGGAAGCGATCGAGGTGTTTTCGGTTGAGCGAATCGAGGAAGCGTCGCGTGGCGGCATCGGCTGCCGGTGAGATCGATGCGGGTCGTGCCAGGTTTCGGATCGGTTGAGCGGCGTTGAAGTCGGTGCCCTGGAATGCGGCGGGCAGGAACCCCGGTCCCCAGTTGTTGACGCTCGACTGCGGCTTGCCTCGCGGGTCGGGGATGGCGACAAAGGCGGGCAGGTCAGAGGCTTCGCTGCCCAGCGCGTAGCTGACCCAGGCACCGATGCTGGGGAACCCATCGAGCGTGAAGCCGGTGGACATCACGTTTTCGGCGGGCCCGTGCGAGTTGGTCTTGGTGGTCACCGAGTGCACGAAGCACATCTCGTCGGCGAATTCCCCGAGGTGGTCGACCAGGCTCGAGACCATCTTGCCGCATTGTCCTCGAGGCCGGAACGGGTACAGCGGCCGCGTCAGGCGGCCCTGTTCGCCCTGGAAGGTGATCAGCTTCTTGCCCGGCAGCGGTTCTCCGTGCCGCCGAACCAGTTCGGGTTTGTAGTCGAAGGAGTCGATCGAGCTGAAGCCACCGCTGCAGAAGATCATCAGCACCTGCCGGGCATGCGGAGGGAAGTGAGCGTGTCGAGCGGCGTGCGGCCGACCCGGCTGGATCGAGGGTGCGATCGGCGTGTCGGCGGCGGGCGCGAGGTCGCCGCTGAGCAGGGTCGCCAGCGCAGCGGAACCCAGCAGCGTGGCCGAATCGCCCAGGAAGCCGCGGCGGTTGATGTGCGAGTCAAGGAGCATGCTGCGGACCGGATGAGAGTGTGCGGTGGTGGGAGGGAGGGTGGGAGGGACGCAGGGGTCGGGTTGTGGTCAGGGCAGCCAGAGGAACTCGTTGGAGTTGAGCAGTGCCCGGGTGAGTGCGGGGAGTCCGTGCTGCCGGACGAGGCGGCCACCGGCCTGGAGTTCTCCGGGGGAGGGGTGTCGTGCGTAGGCGAGTCGGATGGCTCGGGTGACTCGGTCGCGGATCGAGCCACCCGGCGTATCGGCCTCGCAACGCTCGGCCATCAGGCGGGCCTGTTGCAGGACGAATTTTCCGTTGAGCAGTCCCAGAGCCTGCAGCGGGGTCGTGGATCGGCTGCGGCGTGCGATGACCTGGTTCCCGTCGGGGCAGTCGAAGGCTCCGAACACCTCGTCCTGTTCCTGCCGGATCTTGGTCATGTAGACCATTCGTCGCCACTGGGCAACGCCGTAGGTTTTCCGAGGAGAGTAGTGTCTCACGTTTTCCATCACGACTTCGAAGACCTTGAACCCCGGTCCCTTCATGCGTCGGTCGATCGCTCCGCTGGCGGCGAGCATGCTGTCACGGATCGCCTCGGCCGCCAGCCGTCTCGGCGGGAATCTCCACAGCAGCCGCGTCTCGGGATCGAGGACCCGTCCCGGTTCTCGCGGCCGGCTCGACTGCCGCCAGGTCCTGGAGTTGAGGATCTGTCGGTGCAGCGATTTTAGTGACCAGCCGTTGCGGGGCAATTGCCGGGCCATCCAGTCGAGCAGTTTGGGGTGAGAGGGCAGAGTGCCATTGGCCCCGAAGTCTCCGGGGGTGGCGACCAGCCCGCTGCCGAAGTGGTAGTGCCACAGCCGGTTGGCGATGACTCGCGGGGTGAGCGGGTTGTCGGATCGGACCACCCAGCGGGCCAGCTTGAGTCGTCGGGCCTGTTCGGGTTCATCGAGGGCCATGCGGGTTGGGGCCAGCAGGCTGAGTCCACCCGGCGCGATGACTTCACGGGGTGCCTGGGCGTCACCGCGGTACAGCCGGTGCGTGGTCGGTGGCGTGTCGAAGCGGCCGACGTAGGCGGTGGGCCCGTTGGCCAATCCGTCGATGCGGGCCTTGAGTGTGCGTAGTTGGGAGTGCAGTCCGCGGGCCAAGGCCGATTCGCGTCTGAGGTCATCTCGGAACAGCCGATCGGGTGCGGTGCGGCTCTGGGTTCCGAAGGGGGCCCGGTCGGCGATCCCGGCCACCTCTCGCCATTGCCCCGGCTTCTCGGCCACCTCGATCCAGTACCGCGTCGGCAGCCGGTCAGCAAACTTCGACTGCCGGTCCCGTCCCCAGTGGATCCGGTCGATGAGCACCGTTTCGGGGAATTCCAGTTGCACCCAGCCTCGACCGGCCTGGTTGGAAATCCAGCTGTGGCTGTTTCCATACCGGCCGTCGTTGATGTGGGCCAGTTTGTGGAAGGGGTGGGGGCCGAAGTTGCCCGAGGAGGTGGTCTTTGTACCGAGACTGGCCAGGGCGATGTTGCGTGCGGGCCGCCCGGCTGCCGCGGCGGTGAAGACTTCCAGCTCGTCCAGGCACGGTTCTCCGCCGTTGGTGTTGCGGATGGTGAAGCGGACGAAGCGGGCCTTCAGAGGCTGGAATCTCTCGATGTTGTGCTTGGGGTTGACCGCAGGTCGCAGCCTGACGAGCAGCTTGGCGAGCTTGCGGCGGTGCTGGTGCAGTTGTTCCTGCAGCAGCGCGACCTGGGAGTCGGGGGTAGGCAGTGACAGGACTCGATCGGCGTGGCGGACTCCGGCGAACACGGCTGCCAGGGCGTAGTAGTCTCTCTGGGGTACCGGGTCGAACTTGTGGTCGTGACACCGTGCACATCCGAGCGTGAGTCCCAGGAAGGCGGTGCCGGTGGTGTTGACCATGTCGGCCAGCTCGTCCTGTCTCTGGGCCAGCGTCAGCGACACGTCGGGGCTCTTGACCATGTCGTAGGGTCCGGCCACCAGGAACCCGGTACCGGCCCCTTCACCGATGGCGTCGCCGGCCAGTTGCGAGACGACGAAGCGGTCATAGGGCATGTCGGAGTTCAGGGCGTCGATGCACCAGTCGCGGAAGTACCAGGCATTGGTCCGTTCGCGGTTGGTTTCGAACCCGTGCGATTCGGCGAAGCGGACGACATCGAGCCAGTGCCGGGCCCAGCGTTCCCCGTAGTGCGGATGCGCCAGGACTCGTTCGACCAGCCGGCTCCATGCCGAGGGCCGGGAATCGGCGATGAAGGCGTCGACGGCTTCCGGAGGGGGCGGCAGCCCGAGCATGTCGAGGTAGAGGCGTCGCACGAGTGTGCGGGGGTCGGCTGTGGGCGAGAAGTCCAGCCCGGCCTCGGACAGGCGTTTTCCGATGAAGGCATCGATCGGGTTGTCCGCGGCGGGGACGTTCCCGGGAATCGCATCGGCCAGGGGTTGGAAGGACCAGTGTGAGAAGTTACCGGCGGCGTCTTTGGCCGAGCGAGGGAAGCGGGCCCCCTGGTCGATCCAGGCACGCAGCAGTGCGATCTGGCGGGTGGTGAGTCGGGGTCCCTTGGGCGGCATTTTCGTGTCGGGGTCGAGACCGGCGACGTACTGCAGCAGCGGACTGGCGGCTCCCTGGCCGGGTCGGATCGGTCTCTGTTCCCGGTCGCCTCCGGAAATCGCCACCCGGGCCCGATCGAGCCGGTAGTCGCTTTCCTGTCTCTTGGGCCCATGACACGCCAGGCAGTGTCGAGCGAAGATCGGGCGGATGTCCTTGTCGAAGTCGACACTTCGCTTGAGGGCCGGGGGCAACCTGGGCGGGGCTGCGTGGCCGGTGCAGCGGGTCCATACGAGCATCGTGGCGGTGAGTGCCAGGAGGCGGATCGCGCGGCGGGAACTTCGGGGTCTTGACATCGACGGCTCGATTCTATCCGGTGGCCGGAAACCATGGCAACGACTTGGGGTCAGGACTCGCCACGGGTTCGCCTCAGGCGGATCTGACCCCGTACACACAGTGTGGGATCCCGGGCCCGTTGCTGCCGATATATTCCAGAGAGCTATTGTCCGGGAATCTGCTGAAGGAGACCGCACGGGTGGGACGACGAGGTTGGCTGCTATCGGGAGCGATATTGGCCACGGCCGTGCTGGTCGTGGGCGGTCTGATCTGGCGCAGCTGGCACTTGGACTCACGCCGCACCGTGACGCCTCCACTGGCCAGAGACCCGCTGCCCCGGCTGGGTGCTCGAGGTGACTTTGTCGGTTCTGAGGCGTGTCGGGAGTGTCACGAGCAGAACCACGCGAGTTGGCATCGGACATTTCATCGCACGATGACCCAGGTGGCGTCGCCTGAGACTGTGCTGGCTCCCTTCAAGGACGTGACGCTGGAATCGCGAGGCCGCCGCTACGAGTTGTCTCAGGCGGGAGACCGTTTCGAGGTGAACCTGGTCGATCCGGATTGGGAATCGGGCCAGATGTTTGATGGCCGCGACGATTCGGAGATCGATCGCGAGTCGGTCGATCACCGGGTGACGCGGCCGGTGGTGATGACCACCGGGTCTCATCGCATGCAGGGCTACTGGATTCCCGGATTCCGGGGCAACCTGCTGCGGCAGATTCCCTGGTACTACCACATTGCCGAGCAGAGGTGGATTCCTCGCGAGGACGCCTTTCTCGAGCCGTCCGGTTCCCCGCGTCACTTCATGGTCTGGAACGACAATTGCCTGGCGTGTCACAGCACCGGCGGGAAACCGGGGATGAACCTGCGGACCCTGGAGGTGCAGACCGAGGCGGCGGAGTTGGGGATCAGTTGCGAGGCGTGTCACGGCGCCGGTCGCCAGCACGTTGCCAGGCACTCAGCGGCACCGAAGCCCGACGCCGGGTCCCGGGACGGGGCTGTGAAGTCCGAGTCGAGCGAGGCTGATCCGACGATCGTCAATCCGTCTCGGCTGGACCACAAGGCGGCATCGCGGGTCTGCGGTCAGTGCCACAGCACCTTCGTGCCTCCTGACCTCGAAGACTACCTGGCCAACGGCTACCGCTACTGGCCCGGCGAGGAACTCTCGACCGCCTTCCTCACCGTGGTCTTCGGCAGCTCGCTGCACACTCAGATGGAACGACGCGGCACGCCGGTCTACTGGCTCGACGGAACCTGCTGGGTGGGTGGCCGCGAGTACCTGGGCCTGATCGATTCGGAGTGTTTCACGAAGGGTCAGATGTCCTGCCTGTCGTGCCACTCGATGCACAACGCTCCGCCCAAGGACCAGTTGGCTGCTCAGATGGACGGGGACCGGGCCTGCGTGCAATGCCACAAGGAATACACCGGCAACAGGCTCACCCAGCACACTCACCACGCCACAGGATCCTCGGGCAGCCGCTGTTACAACTGCCACATGCCTCACACTGCCTACGCATTGCTCGGAGCGATCCGCAGTCACCGGGTCGACAGTCCGCGGGTGGTATCGATCCGCGGCGGCGGGCGACCCAATGCCTGCAACCTGTGTCACCTCGACCGTACCGCTCGTTGGGCGTCACAGCGGATGGTCGAGTGGTACGGTCACGAGCCGGCGGTGCTGGTCGACGAGGAGGAGCGGGTCTCGAGCTGGGTCCTGCTGGTTTTGCAGGGCGGCCCGGTGCAGCGGGCGGTGGCGACGTGGCACGCCGGCTGGCAACCGGCTCGAGACGTCTCGGGCAGCGACTGGCTGGTGCCTCACCTCGTCGATCAGCTCGACGACGCCTACTCGGTCAACCGCTGGGTGGCGTGGCAGGCGCTCAAGAGCGACGAGGCCTACCGCGAGTTGGCCTTTGATTTTGTCGGTCCGCGATCCGAGCGGGACGCGGTCCGGATGCGGTTGCGTCGCGAGTGGGCTGCGGGGTCCGGGAAACTCGATCCGGACCTCGCCAAACGGACGGTGCTGGTCCCTGGCAAGGGGCTGGACCGCAAGCGGGTCGAGAGGCTGTTGCTGGAGCGGGATTACCGGGAGGTGATGGTTCCGGAGTGATCGGCTCTTGGTTGAAGGCCGGGGTCTGACGCCGCCCGTGGCGGGGCCTGACCCCTTCTTTCCAGCCACCGGTGATCGCAGGAAGGGTTCAGGCCCCGCCACGGGCGGCGTCTGACCCCAGTTACTGAGAGTCCTCTCGGACCCCGACCCCCAACGCGGTCAGCAGCACCGCCAGCAGCAGCAGCAGTGCTCCGATGGGCACCAGCACGATCCCCAGTCCCGGATCTCCGCCGAGCACGCCGAGCCTGAGGCCTCCGGTCTTGACGAAGCCTGGCATCCCGGCCAGCAGGAACCCGGCGGGCACCAGGATGCCGGCCGCCTGCAGGCTGCGTGAGGCCACCGAGGAGGATCGTCGGGCAAGTCCCCGGGCCTGGGAGGTGGTCCAGGCAAAGGCCAGGTGCACCAGCGACAGGAAGGTGCCGTGTGCGTGAGCCAGCCGCAGCATCAGGCGGGTGGTTTCCGACTCGCCGGTATTGACGAACCAGGCGACCTTGAAGCCGTGCAGCGTTTCGAGCACCAGGCCCAGTGCCACGAAGACCAGCAGGCTCCACCAGCCGATGACCAGGTGACGTCGCACGATCGTGTCGCGGGCTTCCACCGGATCACTCATTCGGGAATCTCCACCGGACGCTGATCGCGTCGTTTCCAGAGGTCTGCCAGTCGTTTGAGATCGAGTTGTCCGTCGGGGGTCATCGGCAGTGCGTCGGGCACGTCGCTGTGAGTTCGTTGCCAGTCCCGCAGCACGGAGTTCATTGCGGCTTTGCGTCGAGCTGGTGGTCCGACGAAGTTGTACTTCAGTTCGCGGAATTCGGGCAAGGCCTTGAGTTTCTGCCACGAGATGAAGCGGACGGCCGAATAGGAATCCTCGAGCAGCCGGGCCAACAGCGGCGCGGCCCAGCTGGAATTTCCGGTGGCTTCCCGGGCCGGTTCCCAACCGGTGTGCCAGGCGGCGATCGCTCGTTGGGCCGCGTCTCCTCTCATCATCCAAAGCACTCCCGCGGCCAGTTCACGTTCTTCGTCGTCGAGTTCGGCCGGTTTGTGTCCGTACCATTCCTGCAGACGCTGGCTGGCCCAATCGAGCGACTTGTCGAGGTGACAGAGGTTGCAGGCGTTGGGTTGAGCGGCGTGTCGGACCGGGAGCACTTCGGGGGACTTGATCCGGTGGATGCGGATGGCGGTGAAGAGTGCGTAGGAGGTGTGGGGCATGTGGCAGTTGTAGCAGCGGCTTCCCGAGGACGTGTTGGCGTGGTGAGTGTGTTGTGCCAGCCTGCTGCCGGTGAATTCGGTATGGCATTGCACGCACGCCCGGTTCTCACGCATCCCCTCGGCGAGTTGGTCGTTGGGGTCGCTCTGGTGCATGGAGTGGCACGAGAGGCAGGACATGTTTCCCTGGGTGTAGCATTTCGAGGCGATCTGTCCGAGGAATTCTCGGCCACCGAGTCGGCACGAGCCGTCGTTCCAGTAGAGATGCGAGCCCTGGCGGCTCATTTCCTGGTGCACGGGATCGTCGAAGCCGACGACGCGGTAGTGATCCTCGAGCCTGTCACCGGGTCGGTACGGGTCTCGTTCGCGGAGGAGTCGTTCCTTGTTGTGGGGCATTTTCAGAGCGTGGCATCGGCCGCAGATCTGCGAGCTGCGGACGTGGTCGAGTCGCCTGGGGTTGACGATGGTCGGGTCGGGATCGTCTTGGAATCGGCTGGCGAGTCGGTGTGTGGGGTTGCGGTGGTAGGCGACGTGTTCTGCGGCGGGACCGTGGCAGGCTTCGCAGCTGATCCCCAGTTCGGCGACCTCGCTGTAGAGTGCGGCGGTGCTGGGCCTGAGGATGTCGCTGCTGGCCCGACCGATGCCGGGGATCACGAATGCGCTGTCGGCCTCATCGGAGAGGACTCGCGTGGAACCCGGTTCGAGGAACCCGGGGTTGGGGGCGACCGAGTGACAGTGGATGCAGCTGGAGTTCCAGTGCCCGGAGTAGCGTTCCTGGGACTCCTGGCGCAGTTCGGCGTCTTCGGTGGGGAACCAGAGTTTCTCGGCGATGTGGAATTCCCAGGGGAACTGCAGCAGTTCGAAGCCCCAGCGGCTGGCGACCCAGTAGGTCTGCTGGTGGTGCGACCCGGTGGTCATCACGATCCGTCGATCGACCAGCGGCGGATCTTCGACATCTTCGGTGATGCCACGTGCCCTTCGGTCGCGGTCCCAGTCGGGGTCGACCATCCGGGTCCAGAACTCGTCGCCTCGTCTCGAGAGTTGATACCGACGGCCTCGTGATTCGAGCGTGATGCCGTCGAACTGGCCGGTGTGGGAGGGGATGACCGAGTCGGGACCGGCGACCTGGGTCATGGTGCGGTGGTAGGTTCGGTGCCAGGTCGAGAATTGTCCGGGGTGGCAGCTGCGGCAGGTCTTCGAGGAGACGTATTCGGTGCCGGTGACCTGTCGTGGCAGGAGGTGGTCCTTGAAGACCCGTCGTCGTTGCGAGCCGGCTCCTTCGGTCAACTCGGCCGCTTCGAGCATTTCGCGTCGTCCGAGTGGCTCGTGGGCCACCCAGCCGGCGACGACGGCCAGGGTGATGGTGGCGAAGACCCCCAGCAGTTGATCGAGCTTCGAGCGGCCCAGGCAGCGTGCCAGGGGCCAGACCGCCAAGGCGACCACGGCCGCCAGCAGCAGCAGTTGCACCGCGAGGATCACAAGCTGCCGCGGGTCGTCCATCGGGTCCGGGGTCCTCCAGGGATCTCCATGCTAGCAGCGGGAGCCCTCTGGGGCACGACCGGGCTGCTCGGCTTTGTGTCGCGAAGCCCTTCGTCCATTCGATCCGGCTTAGCAGCCCGTTGAAAAACCCGAACAGCGTGCTGGACCCGTGTCTTCATGTCATCCCTCGCTGCGCTCGGGATGACACTTGTGTCACTGTTTCCGTAAGAACCCGACTTATTCAACGGGCTGTTAGCAGCCCGTTGAAGAACTCGGAGTGCAGGGGTCAGACGCCGCCCGTGGCGGGGCCTGAACCCTTCCCGCGTTCACCGGCGGATGGAACAAAAGGGGTCAGGCCCCGCCACGGGCGGCGTCTGACCCCAGCACTTTTCGCAATTCAACAGGCTGTTAGTGCTCGGGTCGTGCGGGTTGTGTGGATCGTGTCGCGAGGGTTGGGGGTGTGGTGTAAGCGAGTCGCGCCGGTGGTGCGGGGTCGCTTGGGTGTTGAGGTCACAATGAGGTACGCGCTGCTGTTGTGGAGGGGGCTGGCAGGTCGAACCTAGGGACGAGGAACCCTGTGAGGGGGTTAGAGGGGAAGGTGAGCATCATGAGACAACCCACACTGACCATCGCGTCCCTGGGGCGCGTGATCCCCTGGAGCGGCAACCGTGCGCTTTTCATCCTGGCTCGTCTCACTGCGTCGTGGTCGTCGTCTGGCCCGGCGACACTCTGATTTCCTACGGCCGACGCGCCCCCGCGGCACAGCGACGGTCTCGCCTGCAGCCGAGGTCCTCGAGGACCGCACGCTGCTGTCGGTGACCACGCTGATGATCGACGGTGAGCTGAGCGTCGTGTCCGACGCCGCCGACTGGATCGAGATCGGTGCCGATGCGGGCAGCAACGTGGAGGTAACTGTCAACGGAGTCATCGACACCAGCGTCGGTCCGTTTGCCGCGTCGAGTGTTCGATCTCTGGTGGTCCGAGGCGGCGACCTGGGCAACGTGCTGGATCTCTCGCAGGTCTTCTCGGCCGACTACGCCTGGAGTGATGTGGACGGCAACCCGATGACGATCGAGGTGCGTGCCGGCAATGGTGACGACGAGCTGAGCGGAGCCAATGACCTGGGCAGTTCGCTGTATGCCGGAGACGGTGACGACACGATCACCGTGCTGGGTGGCGACGTGCTGGTCGAGGCTGGAGACGGCAACGACATGATCAACGGCGGCAGTGGATCAGACACTCTCAACGGCGGCGACGGCAACGACTCGATCACCGGCGGACCTTCCGGCGACCTCATCGACGGTGGCGACGGCCTGGACCTGATCGACGGTGAACAGGGTGACGACACCCTGATCGGCGGCGACGGCGAGGACACGATTGACGGCTCCGACGGCAACGACCTGATCAACGCCTCCTCGGGGAACGACCATGTACGTGGCGGCCCCGGCGACGACGTGATCTTCGGCGGAGCCGGCCACGACCTGATCTTCGGTGACCTCGAAATCCCCATCGTCAATGCCGGCAACGACACGATCCAGGGCCAGGGCGGCGACGACACGCTGTTCGGCAGCGGTGGCGCCGATTCGCTCAACGGCAACGCCGGAGCGGACTACCTAGAGAGTTTCTTCACGGTCGTCGAGACGATCGATCCGCCGCCGGTGGCCGCGGTCGACCCGGGCACTCCCGAGCCCAATCCCAACCTGGACCCCGTTGCGGTCGATGACGTTGGAGTAATCGTCCGGGATGGCCGCGCGGTGATCGACATCTACAGCAACGACTACGACCCCGACGGCCGGGTCGACGTCAGAACGATCACCCTGACCTCGGCCCCCAACTTCGGCACCGTTTTCAATCTCAACGACGGCCGCGTGCTCTACACCCCTCAGCCAGGATTCACCGGGGTGGAGACGATCACCTACACGATCGAGGATTTCTTTGGCCTGGTCAGCAACACCGCGACGCTGAGCGTGACGACCGTGGCTCCGGACACCGAAGGCGATACGCTCTCCGGCGGCAGCGGCAACGACACGATCGACGGCGATGCCGGACCCGACACCGTACTGGGTGGCAGCGGCAACGACTACATCAACGGTGAACCGGGCGACGACCGGCTGCGTGGCCAGTCGGGTCACGACACAATCTGCGGCGGCGGCGGTGCCGACTGGATGGATGGAGCCACCGGCAACGACCTGATCCTGAGCATCTGCCAGGTCCCCGTCGAGTTGATTGGTCCCGAGCTGTTCGTCAGCGACGTGTCGGCGATCGAGGGCATAGCGGTGGATATCGTGATGGTGATCGACGTGTCTGGCAGCACCTCCGACCAGTTCGGTGGTAGCCCGGTGGGGGATGTCAACAACGACGTTTCGGCCGAAGACATCCTCGACGCCGAACTGGCCGGGTTCATCGCGCTCAACGACGAATTCATCGCCAACAACGTCGATGCCCGGATCGGCATCGTTGTCTTCGCCGGCATCGGGGCCCAGGTCGACATGGACGCCACGCAGGCGGGCATGCAATTGGCCGCCAATCCGACCACCGACCTGGACGGCAACGGTGTTCCCGATGTCGAGGATATACTGCGGACGATCGTGCAAGGATTCAACAACACGGGAATGTACACCAACTACGAGGACGCGTTGATCAACACGTTGAACACCTTCACCTCCTTCAACACGCCTCCCGGCGGCGGCACCATGATCTTCCTCTCCGACGGCGATCCCACGCGCGGTGGCCCCCACAACGACGACGCGCAGGCGTTGCGGGCCCTGGGGATCGACCTGTGGGCGTTTGGCGTGGGGGACGGTGTAAGTGCCCTCGGGCTAGCCGCCCTGCAAATCATCGATCCCGGTGCCCAGATCTTATTGACCACCGACCAGTTGACCCAGGCGCTGGCCGGGCTGGGGGTCTCCAACGACAACGAACTGATCTTCGTCGTCAGTCTCTCGAAGGTCAGCTTCATCCCGATCACCGTCGAGTACACCACCGTCGACGGCACCGCCACGGCGGGTGAAGATTACACCGCCAAGTCGGGCACTCTGCTGTTCAACCCGGGCAGTCTCTCCGAGACGGTCAGCATCGACTTGCTCAACGACGGTCTGACCGAGGGTGACGAGACGCTGTACCTGCAGTTGTCCAACCCGGTCAACGCCACGATCAATGACGGCACCGGCGAGGGCACGATTCTGGATGACGAGAGCGGTGCGACGGCGCCGGTTCCGTGGAGTTTCCTGACTTCGGCGACGCGGGTGGTTGACTACGAATCGATCATCGAGAACGCGACGCGCGCGACGGCCGAGGACTACATCGAGGGCCAGTTGCTGGTCCGGTTCCGGGCCGGCCACAGCGACGCATTGAAGGCGGCGGCGATCCAGAGCCTGGGCGGCACAATCCTGGAGCGGTTCCTGATGATCGACGCGGCACTGGTGGAGTTGGACGGGCCGTCCGGTGACATCGTGGACGACATCAACCTGTTCCTGGACGACCCGCTGGTGCTCTACGCCGAGCCGAACTACCGGGTGTATCCGCTGGCGGTTCCCGACGACAGCATGTTCTCGACGCTGTGGGGCCTGGACAACACGGGCCAGACCGGTGGCACGGTTGACGCCGACATCGACGCGGTCGAGGCGTGGGACACCTTCACAGGTACCTCCGACTCGATCGTGGTCGTGATCGACTCTGGCATCGATTACACGCATCCGGACCTGGTCGACAACATCTGGATCAACCCGGGCGAGATCGCCGGGAACGGGATCGATGACGACGGCAACGGCCTAGTTGATGACATCAACGGCTACGATTTCTCGGACGGCGACGGGGACATCATGGACGGCGACGGCCATGGGACTCACGTGTCCGGGACGGTGGGAGCCACGGGCAACAACACCCAGGGCGTGGTGGGTGTGAACTGGGACGTATCACTGTTGGGTGCCAAGATCTTCCCGTTCGCGACCGTTGCTGTGGTGGCCGACGCGGTGAACTATGTGACCACGATGCGGCAGACTCACGGCCACAACATCACGGCGATCAACGCCAGCTACGGCTATTACTTTCCGACTATGATCGAGTACGACAGCATCCTGGCGGTCAACAACGCCGGCGTGGTCTTTGTCGCCGCGGCGGGAAATGGTTGCGACATTCAGCTGAGCCCCTGTATCGATGGAATTGGTGATGACAACGATATAATTCCGGTCTACCCGGCATCGTACGATCTGCCGGGGATCATCTCTGTCGCGGCGACCGACGACCGCGACCTGTTGTCGAGCTTCTCGAACTACGGTCTGACGTCGGTGGATCTGAGTGCCCCGGGTGGCGACCTGAATTCCATGCGTCCAGGCATCAACAGTACGGTGCCGAGTTTCGTTTCTTCGAGCGGATACATCGAGTACGACGGCACCTCGATGGCGTCGCCTCAGGTTGCCGGAGCGGTGGGTCTGATCCGCGGCCTGAACCCGTCGTTGTCGGTGGCGGAGGCCAAGGCCGCGATCCTGTCGACGGTTGATCTGTTGACCGACCTCAGTGGCCGGGTGCTGACCGGTGGCCGCTTGAACCTCGCGGCCGCGGTGGCCGCCGCCGTGGCCCCGCCTCCTCCGACTCCCCCGACGGATCCCGGTGTCACCGCTGAGGTAGTTGACCTGGGCGACACGATGCTGGGCCGCAGTGGCAGCGACACGCTGATCGGAGCCGGTGGCGACGATTTGATGATTTCCGGAGGCGGCCGTGACACGCTTACCGGTGGCGGTGGCGACGACCACCAGCTGGCCGGTTCCGGCGACGACCTGCTCAACGGCGACTCCGGCGATGACACGCTGGATGGCCAGGGCGGTGCCGATTTGGTCTTCGGC
>Ga0066376_10000729_pt1 | contig 31024 bp, 24 predicted proteins | sample Knorr_S15_td_Bot_FD_77009 | JGI IMG/M metagenome (GOLD analysis project Ga0066376, IMG submission 77009) | Marine microbial communities from Southern Atlantic Ocean transect - Knorr_S15_td_Bottom_ad_5009_LV_A | ecosystem: Environmental > Aquatic > Marine > Oceanic | place: Southern Atlantic... | reverse complement strand
CTCAGTCTCTTTCTCCTTGTCAGTCTCAACCGGGGCCTCCGCCTCTGACTCATCCGCGGCTTCAACTTCTGCCTCTGCGTGTTCCTCGCCCGCGGCTTCCACCTCGGAAACGACAGCTTCCCGCACTTCTGGGTCCGCTACTACAGCTGCCGGCGCTGTTTTGGGTTCCACATCCGGTTCAGAATCGGCGGCTTCGGGCTCCGCTGGAATCGTAGCGACTGGTTCGGGAGTGGTTTCGAGAGGCTTAGAGAATCCTGGAATGGGTGGGAGGAGATTCGCTAGCGCCAATCCGTCATCCGGAGTAAATATGGCACCGGCTTTTCTCTGATGGAAGGTTCCAAGACCTGAAATGTCACTCGACCCCGAACGGCCAAAATCATCGACAATGTCCTGAATCCACTCCTGAGCGATCCGCTCAGATTGCTCTTTGGTGAGCTCGTTTTCCTCCAGAAGGAGATTGCTGAGAGAGATGAGTTCTCGCATAAGCTCTAGCCCTCGTCCTGGCTACTGGAATCACGGGTAAGCACAAACGCCACACGTGGTGCATGCCATGTCGATCCTTTTTTTTTACTTTCCCGTCGAGCCGCGATGTCTTGAGCCTTCAGGATTCCCAAACCGGGCAGATCCACGTCTCGACCAGAGAGGAGGGCCTTAGAAATGATGCGACCAATGGTATTCTTATTGTCCAAAAGGGTGTCCTAGAGTGACGTTCTGAGCCTGGCAGAAAAGCTGGGTGAAAGATAAGTGCAAGGATACATTATTGTCGGTTACCAGCGATAGCGTGCTCCCAGATAGAATGCATTCGATTCAAATTCGTACGCGTCCCAAAACTTGGGTCCGGATCCTAAATTCCGGATTCCGGCCGTGAAGCCGTAATTGTCGTGAAAGAAATACGAGCCACTGAGATGGACATTTGTCATCGCAGGTACCTTATTGGTCGCACCGATGTCGATCGTTCTTGAAGCTTCGTGTTCAACGCGTAGCCTCATTTCGAGATCACCGTCCATCATGCCAGCCACAACGAATCCCCCGATGATCAAGGGAGACAGGTACGGCACATCCATATTTGTAGAAGACACACTGGCATTTCGGGTGGTAAAATCTACTCCGGCCTGAATACCAGGGCTGAATATCACGGATATATCACCGGTTGCGTAGTATTCGTCGGTAGCCGCGTATCCCAAGGCAGAGTAACCTGCGAGATAGCCGCGAACGGAAACATCGCTTTGGACCGGATATCTGAAATACGGTCGGTCTCGCCAGCCCGCCCTGGCGGAAGCGCTGAATAGCTCGGTCTGCACACGAATTCCGACGTTGGCATCGATAGATGTCAAGGACGGAAGCAGAGATGGTTCGTCCATCAAGAAGGGTGAAAGCATCATGACATCTTTCATTAGCGATCCGTCGAGGTTCGGACTCGTCCCCGCATCAAGCTGGACAGACGAAGAAAGAAAATAGGTTGCTCGAAGCACCGGCGCGAAATAGGAGAGGGAGCGTGATTGGGGACTTGCACCCTGAGGCTCTGAGCTGAATCCGAGGACGGCTCCTCCGATTAGGAGCTCCATTTTGCTAGAATACAGATATCGAAGAGCTACTTGTACCAGCCCGGATTTTACGGTCGTACCCGGAAACGAATTTTCATCCAGCCCTGAAGACGTTCCGTGTCCACTGATGTCAATACTTCCATCGCGGACGGGTATTGAGAGCAACGCCGCCACATTTATGAATCCTTCGTCGGAATCGGTGGACGGGTCAATTCTCAACGCTGGATCGAACACCTGGGTGTCCATGTGAGATCGTCCGGCGGTCACCGATGAACGTAACGTAACTCGAGAGCCCGGGGATGAATTGAGTGAAAGTGTGCCGTCAAAGCCCGAAAATCTTCGCTTAGGAGATATTTTCGATAAAACGCCGGGGGTAGGTGTTGCGCCAAAAAGCCTGTAAGAACGGCTAAACGCACTTCCGGAAACACCAATCGTAACGGGCCCCGCTCTCCTTTCCAGCTCGAGAGAACCGTCAAATATATTCCGGCCAGAGTTTACTGATTGTCCTCCTACCGTCACGTCGTGCCCATCCGTCCCAAAATACCGGCCACGTAGAAGGGCAGTGGTCTTTTCACTCGATAGAAGCGTAACGTCAGCAGAGACAGACCGGTCCAGATACCGCCCGGCTGATACATCAATTACTCCGGATAAGGGCAGCCTTCTGGAAATCGCGGCGACATCTGGTGGCTCCGGGGCGATAAGAGGGCTGGGAGGAAGGTCTGCGCTGGGTTGTTTGTAGGCCTCTGTGAAGGGACGCCGTTCTGGAGATATGTCCGGCACACGCGGCGGTGGGTTAAATCCGACAATTGGCTGGCGCCGCAGGTTCGGAAAAATAATACTGAGATTACCTGTGATTTCAACTTCGCGGGGCACGAGATCCGGAAGAATCACATCCTGACGCGCATGGGCCAGGCCAGCGAACGTCATCAAGACCAGCAATGAGAGACAAAATCTGTTCATGTATCTACTGAAGTTCATTGAGACGAGTGGAAGCTTCTTCTTGCACGGACGATTCTGGATACAGAGAAGTAATGAGCTCATACAGCCGCATCGCCTGTCCGATATTTCCCTGAAGTTGAAACGCCTGACCCTGGACCAGATAGCTGCGCGCCAACCACTCCGGATACCCGGCAAATAGCGCCTGCATTCGCGCGAGCGTTTCAATACCAGCGTTCAGGCGACCCGTTTCAATCTGATATGATCCGAGCAGATAGACGGCCTCTGCTCCCGTTTCATCTCTCGAACGGGATGCGATCAGATCGAAGAGGCGCTCTGCCTCAAGGGTTTCGCCACGTGCCAGCGCGATTCGAGCCAATCCCAGATAAGCAGGGAAGGTGGCATCTGAAATCGGAGCATCCTCTACCGCCTCCCGGAGGAGGCTCTCGGCTTCGTCGATTCTGTCTTGCTGCCGAAGCGCAAGGCTCAAACCGTAACGTGCCAGCGCGATGTACCGGACATCATCACCAGCGTTGTCTTCCATGAGTCGAAAGAATCCTTCAGCATCCTGAGCGTTGCCCAATGAGAGCTGAATATGCCCCAGTATGCGAGCTGACTCGAGCACCCTCGAGCTTTCCGGATAGTCATCGACAATCAGCATGTAGTGACTCGCTGCAGGGGCTTCATCTCCTTGAATCTTCAGAATATCAGCCGCATAAAAATGAGCTTCAGCAAGTAAGTCGCGATCGGAGGCGCTTTCGATGAAGGTGAGAAAGTTTGAGTACGCTTCCCCGGACTGTCCACTCTGATACCTTGCCTCAGCTTGCCTAAAAATCAGCTGCTCTGCGGCCGGTGTGCCGGCAAGTGCGACCACCAGGGAGTCCACGATGCTGTCAGCACGCTCATCCTGGCCGGAAGCCATGAGTGCAAACTGGATTCCCGCCGCTGCATCAGCAACAAAAGGGCTATCTGGATAACTTATCAGGACCTGCTCATATCCCTTTACCGACCGGTCTATGTTTCCGGCGTTAAAAAAGGAGTCGCCTATACCGTACTGTGCCTTTGCCGCAAGTGGGTCCAGCGGGTATTTATCGATGAGGCTCTGATATTCCAGAACAGCCTGCTCGTACTCCTGGTTGAGGAAGTACAGGTACCCCAGGGAGTATTGCGACTCTTCTCGCCACTCGCTGAACGGATAATCCTCTATAAGCTGTCTGAATGTTGAGATAGCCTCGAAAGCATCTCCAGAATTTGAGTATGCCTGCCCAATCTGGTAGATAGCGTAGTCGTCCCCCGTCACGGCCATGCGGCTGTAGCTCCTGACCGCATCGGGATACTGTTTCAGTGCGAAATGACTGTCGGCGAGGCGAAGGAGCGCGTCGGAGCGGTAGGGCACCGTTCCAGTATCGTCTCGATAGGCGCTCAAGAACGAGATGAATTCTGGTATTGCACTGCGAAAATCGCCTTGCTTGAAATAGGCCCAGCCGAGTGCATAGTGGGCCGCTTCAGCGTGACGTGCCCCTGGGTACTCGCGCAGATAACGGTTGAAGAGGCGCTCGGCCTGCGCGTATTGGGCGAGTTGAAAATTGCTTTCAGCCGCCCAGAAAAGCGCTTCTGACGCATTGTCAGCCGATGAGTTGGCCGAGAACAGACTCATGAACTGGTTGGCCGATTCCGCGTAGTTCCGGTTCCGATAGTTCAACCACGCTTTCTGAAATACGATTTCGCCAATGAGCTCCGGAGAGACAGCGTTCAATGCAATCGCCCGGTCAAATGCTTGGTGCGCACCATCAAAATCTCCCAGCGCGATGCTCGTGTTTCCCAAGTGCTTGAGGGCATCGCCCAGCACGTCAGAGTCACCGAAGTTTCTCACCAGGGAATCGAAGGCATCACGCGCTTCAGTCCAACGTCTCTGCTCGTAGAGGACGACTCCGAGTTCAAACCAGCCGTGGTCGGCGAGCCTGTGTCGCGGATATCGCGAAACGAAGTCACGAAAGGTGTCAATGGCTGCCCTCGCGTTTTCTGCTAATCTGAGATTCACCCCAGCGTAGTAGATGGATTCGGCGGCAAGGTCGCGGTAGCCAGACTCCCAGACGGAGCGAAAATTATCGGCTGCCCACTGGTAGGCTCCTTCGTAATGATAATTCCATGCAAGTCCGTAAAGAGCCCGTTCGTAGTAGGGTCTGTCGGGATCTCCTTCGGTAAAATGCCGATAGTTGACGATGGCCTGTTCGCTGTTTCGATTCTGATTTTGAGATTCAGCCAGGAGAAAAATGGCTCTCTCACGAGCATCCCCAGTCAGATTTGGCATCCTCCTCATGATTTCTTCGGCTGCCCTCCGAAAATCGTCGATCTCGTAGTAAACCTCAGCAAGCGCAAGCCCCATGTTGCTGGCGAACTCAGAGCCGGAAAACTGACTGTTCAGCCGTTCGAACGCGGCTGCGGCTTCGTCATATCGCCCCAATTCAACCTGGCTGTAGGCAATCGCGTAGGCGGCGCGTGGCGCAGTTTCAGTAGCGCCAAAATTCTGGACGACCCGCTCGAAGTAGGAGAGAGCCTCCCGATTCCGATTGAGCTGATGGGCCGACTCTCCCATCCAGTAGAGTGCGAGCGCCGATTGCTCCGCGGTAGGTGATCTCTCAAGTACCTGCTCAAGCGTCAGTATGGCTCTATCGTAATCCTCAGCCTCGAAAAAATATTTCCCGAGGGATAAGCGGGTGCCAAACGCAAAAGGATGGTGTGGATAGCGCTTGTCGAATTGTCGAAGCAAAGAAATTGCATCGTCCTCGCGGCCTAATGCCAGGTACGATTCGGCTTCGTAGTACATCGCGTCTGGGACGCGGGGGTGGGTGGCGTACTCGTTCTGGAATTGGCGAAAGCCGTGTGCCGCATTTGCAAACACATTGGTGTTGAACAGATGGAGGCTGGACTGAAACTGATCGTCGCCCGATCGATCTGTGGGCTGGGCAAGTGATAATTGTGAAAGAGCGAAGCACAGAACAACTGAACAAGTGGTGCTGACCGCAAGGCGAAAGAACGAAGTCGAATAGCAGGGGAATACCCTCATAAATACAATTGCCCTCATCAAGTGTATGCGGGTTGCGCAGACGGATCATTCCCATCTGGCCAAATAAATAATATATCAGACTAACACAGCCAGTGCACGGCTCCCCTTAACCCCTGTATTGTCGCTACGTTTCATTTGAAGACACGGGAAACAGGTAACTGGATGACGGTAGACTTATCTTCAGCGGGTTTTTTCACCACAGTCCGATTACTATGAGTGTACTGGCCGTAGGCACCGTTGCTTTTGACCGAATCGAAACGCCAACAGGAATGCGTGATAGAGCGCTGGGAGGCAGCGCCATGTATGTGACCATGGCCGCCCGGTATGCTTGTGAGGATGTTCGATTGGTAGCGGTGATCGGAAATGATTTTCCAGAGAAGTACACTGAGATCATGCGATCTCGTGGCATTGATCTGGACGGGCTGGAGTTACGATCTGATGGCCTGACGTTTGCCTGGGGAGGACGGTATCACGAGGACCTCAACACCCGTGATACGCTATATACCGACCTGAACGTACTCGCGGATTTCAAACCTAAACTTCCCTCTTCCTACAAGGATGCCCGCATCATTTGCCTGGGTAATCTTCATCCGGATGTTCAGCAGAGCGTGATGGATCAGGTATCGAAGCCAGAGATGGTCCTATGCGATACCATGAATTACTGGATCGATAAAACACCCGATGCACTGCGAAATGTACTGGCTAGAGTAGACTGTCTGGTAATCAATGATTCAGAGACTCGAGAGCTTTCCGGCTGCTCCAACCTGGTTCGGGCGGCGGGAAAGATCAGGGATATGGGTCCAGAAGTGCTCATTATCAAGAAGGGAGAGCATGGAGCACTGCTATTCGCAGGCGAAAACATTTTCAGTGTCCCAGCCTTCCCGCTGACGGATATCGCAGACCCAACGGGTGCAGGCGATGCCTTCATGGGGGGTCTTGCAGGATATCTCTCCGGATGCCGCGACCTCGATCTGGACGCACTCAAGAGTGCACTGGTCTACGGGAGCGCGGTTGCGTCGTTCACAGTGGAGAAATTCGGTCCCGAAGGCCTGTACGATCTGACAACCAGCGAAATAGAAAAACGTGTCGACTCTTTTCGGGATCTGACGACCATCCCGATTTCAACGTTGTCGGGCTATTGATTCATCATGTTGAGATGAGCTCGGGCCGTAGGCACCCACGCCTGCTCGATTTGGGACGCCGAAACACCGAAAACGTCTGAAAGCCGGCGAACCTCGCTGCTCGATAGATTGGCCAGTATTTTCAGCGATGTGTAGCCAAGGTCAAGGAGGACGTCGAAATCTGCCTCAGGGAGCTGAACAATTTCCCGGACAGTTTCACTCTCACTCATTGGCAGAGCCGAATCGGCTACCTGGGCCACGGGGGATCGTCTCTCGATAAACGTGGAGACAGCTTTGAACTCAGGAAGAATTTGCGGGCTTGTCCCTGATCCTGCGCTCCGTGGTTGCTCGCCAGTGCCAGCACGAGGGGCGTCGTCGTGGATTGCAAATCCGTTCTCAAGAGGGACATTGCGGCGTCTTCTCGCAGCCATGGACTCCTGATCCATTTCCGGAGTCTTGGGTTTCCTCCGACGTGTTCCGTTTCGTGGCTCGGGGGTCCAATGAAAGCTCAACTCGCCAGCTTCAAGCCCCTCATCAGGCTCGGTTTCTCGAATGTCGTCTGACAAACGTTCAAGGTCGAGATTGGAATCTCGATCCAATATTTCTGGGAATTCGAAATCGTGATCCACCGGTGGCTCCGGATCGCTTTCCAACTCGGAAACAACAACTGGCGCGAATTCACTTTCGTTGGCTGATTCCTCTTCGACGCTTTCTTCGGGGATCTCAAGAGTTTCAGCCGGAGAAGGATCTTCGCTCAGCACCTCCAGAAGATCTTCGTTGCTCTCAAGAGCTTCGATCACAGGAATATCGCTATGATCCAATTCGGTAAAACTAACAGCGTCTCCCTTTAAGCGACCAACTTCCTCTTCAAGAGACTCCTTTTCAAGGCGCAGAACATCGAGATCGAGTTGTGTGTCCTGCTTCATTATCGACAATTCAAGTTTTTTCTGCTCCAACTCCTCGCGCAAGATCAGATTCTTGCTTTCCTGTTCTCCCTGGGCCCGGTGGATGCGTGAAGTGGACTCCTGATAACGTTCTCGCTGCTCGGCAACACGACGTCTCTGAAGGGTCTTCTCTTTCTCCTCTACATCCTGGAACCGGTCTTCCAGATGTGACAACGACAGTCTGTATCCCAAGAACAGGCCGACTGCCAGCACAACCAGTCCGGACAACAGCAGGACAATGATATCTAATTGAACGTTCATAGCTGACAGAAAGGCCTAATAAAGCTCATTCGTGTATATAATCTCAAATAATACATCCGAATTCCCGCGGGGCACCACAAACAGACTATTTTGGAGCCTCCCGTGACATTGACCTTCTGCGTTCGGTCCGTCTTGTAGAAATCCATCCCATTTTCTCATCTCTGCCATAAATGAGTAACGCTCTCAAAGTTGTAATCTTTACCGTGCTCCTGCTCTCCCTTTCGATTGGGTGGGTCGGGTGCGCGAGCGAGGCCGAATCGCAGGAAACTGGCGGCGGAATATTGATCAGGCTCGATAAGGGTGATGAAGATCGATTGCTGGAGTTCTATTTGGGTGGTTATCTGGGCGAAACGGCCCGGAATCCAGAAGTCAGTGGTCTTATTCAGAAACGACATAAAAGTTGGTATTTGCTGGATCCAACGCAGATTCCTGGTGCAGATACCACGCTGAAAAGGCTGGTCGCTGCGGGCGGCTCCGATCGCGTGATCGAATGGGACGAATTTGAAGTATTCGTTTCGGAAACGTACTACCTGGCTCGCTCGGCCCCGCCAACTATCGAGCGGATGAAGCTGAAAGTTGGTGATTGGCATCTCACAGACGATTGGAGGGCGTACGAGGTCGAGGGGACCATGTCGCCCTTTCGAAGGAAAATCTGGATACGAACCGCGAGTTTGATGGCAGCGATTCGAAGGATGAACAGCTTCTCAGATCCGATTTTATATGACGAGGGGACTGTATTTGTCGGCGAGCACCTTGTGGACGGAGCTGTAGTGGAAACTACGTTCATGTTGAAGCGAGCCGATGGTTTCTGGGACTACTTTGCATACGATGAAATGGGTGACCTCGCTACGGAGGTGCAGAAGGAACCGGAAAACATGCAAGTCCCCGTGAAATGCATCGGGTGCCACTATGGAGACCGGCAGTTCGAACCCGAGCGAAGCTTTCCAGCTCAACCCAGACCGGGTCCCAACGGCCCCAGGACCATCTTTACAGAAGAAGGCAACAGGAGTGTTCGGATTGCATCAGATTTGCAAGAACACGCTAAACGAAGTGATACTATTCTCGGCTTATACGCGACGCTGTATTTATCTGGTGTAAGCACCCGAATTCGCGAGGGTGAAGCCACGGTGGATGAAATCGACATGATGCAGCGTCTCGGTTTTGCGGAGTAGGCAGCGTAGCTTTGATTAACAACCTGTAGCGCCATGTCTCTCGGAATCGTACGTCTGAATAACGCCGTTTTTTACGCCCACCACGGGGTCATGAAGGAGGAGCACCGTGTCGGAGGCCGCTACGAGGTCGACATTGCCATGGAGGTGGATTTCGAGGATGCTGCCAAGGAAGATGATCTCAAGAAAACCGTTGATTACGAGCGCGTCTATAGTGAAGCGAGGGAAATCATAACGGGAAACACCTTCTACCTGATCGAGCGGCTCGCCTTTCTTATCGCGAGCAGAATTCTGAGCAAAGAACCCGCATCTCTCTCGGTTGAAGTCGCTGTAAGAAAGGCCAATCCACCGGTGGGTGGCCCATGTGATTATGCAGAGGCGATCTACAAAGCCGTTCGATAACCGATTCCACGCCCGTGAAAACTCTCTACCTACTCCGTCACGCCAAATCTGACTGGAATTCGAATTATTCGGCGGACCATAATCGTCCAATTTCCAAGCGGGGTATTCGGGCTGCAACGCATATCGGTAAATACGCGCTTGAGCATAAAATCAGGCCAGATATCATCATGTGCAGCTCGTCCCGACGCACCCGTGAAACGATAGCTCTTGTGAGCGAAAATGCGGAGTGGTCTGATGTCAAAATCAACTTCGAGGACTCGCTGTATTTAGCACGGACAGAGACCGCATTGGGTGTTATCCGAGCTGCGCCTCAATCCATCGAGAGCCTACTGCTCGTGGGTCATCAGCCGTGGACGGGTGCGGTCGCGTCTCGACTTCTGGGAGGAGATACCATCGAGGTTCCGACAGCTTGTTTTATCGGGATCCGACTTGACCTGGACGATTGGTCATTCGCTGGATCCAATCCTGGAAGTTTGGTGATGCATGTCCTTCCGAGGAGCTTGGATTGATCTGAGGAGTGTCACGATTTTGTCGCGAACATGGTCAGGAAATCGTACATCAGATCGTCTACCTCGGTGGTCTCGGCCAGATCGTCGAGAACGGCTTGGAATTGCTCTTCTGTAGGAAGTTCTTCTAGATAGTAAGATCGATATCGGAATAGTCGCTCTCGCTCCCTTGCAGCGTCCAATTCACTATGAAATTGGGTGCCGTAAATCGGCCGGTCCTTTATTCGGAAGGCTTCAAAGGGTTGAGAGCCGTTTCGAGCCAACTCGATCGCTTCTTCTGGCAGCTCCGTCACACGATCATGATGCCCCATGTTTGCCATAAAGGTGCTCGGAAATGAGTGAAACAGCTCATCCTTCTTTCCAGCGTCGGTCAAACTGATCGAATGACATCCGAGTTCAGCCAGACTGGCGTCGTGCTCCACAGTGCCCCCAAGTGCTCGCGCGATCAGTTGGTGTCCCCAACAACTCCCAAAGGTCGGCATTTTTCGGCGATAAGCGTCTCGGACCAAATCTAGAGCAAAAGGCATCCAAGGGTAGTCTTCGGCAACAGAGAACTCTCCTGCACCGCCTATAAAAAAGGCATCGTATCCGTCGAGCGTGCCTTCAACCGGCCTTTTCTCACTCCGCGCGAGATTTAAAGAGATGAGCTGGTGGGGCTCTATACGACATCGTTCCAGGAAACAATTTTGCTCCTGTAACTCGATATCCGGCGTACTTCTGGCTTGAAGCAGCAAAACTCGTATGTCACTCAGGTTCGATTCCATGTAATAGCATTAATGACGCACGATCAACTACTTAATTCGCGATGAGGTCCTGGAATTTGTCGGTCAACATGAGATAGAGAAGATGCAGGGGGAGGCCCATCACGTTGTAAAAGTCTCCCTCGATACGCTGGACGAAAAATGCGCCTTCATCCTGAATGCCATATGATCCGGCCTTGTCGAGTGGAGAGCCGGATGCAACATAGCGGTCAATTTGATCCGTGGAGATGGCGCCCATGGTGACGATTGTGCTTTCGGTACGTGTCTCGACTCTCTCCGAGGCAAGATGCTGAAGAGATATTCCCGTGATTACTTGATGGGACCGACCGCTCAGCGTTGAAAGCATTCTCCGAGCGTCTTGCTCATCCGCGGGCTTGCCAAGAATCTTGTCGTCGAGAATGACGATGGTGTCCGCTCCGAGCACGAGAGCCGACGGGGACGTCGATGCGATGTGCGAGGCTTTTTCGGACGCGAGCCGAGCCGCCATCTTTTGCGGAGATTCACCCGTAATGTTAGTCTCCTCGCGATCTGAAGGAAGAATCTGGAACGTAAAGCCGGTTGACGTCAGAAGGTGACTTCTTCGGGGCGACCGCGAAGCGAGGATAAAAGGGACGTTAAGTTTCATGCAGTACTACCTGATCAGATCCGGATAAGGTCTTGGTCCTGACCAGAAAGGGTAGAAAAATGAATAAGAAAAAGGAGATGATGGGCCAATCGCCGAACCGATAATAAAGAGTAGAGCTTTGGGAAAGCGAGAGGGTTTCGGTGAGAAGCTCGCTGGTGCCCGCGCGGCCTTTTGCCGTGATGTTGCTCGAAACGACATTGCTCGAAATGACATTACCCCGAGAATCAATAAATCCCGAAATACCATCGACAGAGGACTGGACGACAGGCAGGCCAATGGCGGCCGCGAGGAGTCGTGAGAAGGCGAAATGCTGACGTCTAGGTGAATCGGAAGACCACCATCCATCCTGAGTGTGAATCAGTAGTAATTCAGCTCCCGCCCTGCGATAGGTGAGCGCGTCCCTGAAAAATAGACTCTCAAAACAGATCAGGATTCCGGCGGCTCTTCCAGCGATGTGAACCAGAGGCATTTCAGCTCCTTGCCGGTAGGAGGATACACCTCCCGAATTGACACTGAACCGCTCGAAAAACGGAATCCAGTTAGAAAAGGGCACCGTTTCTACAAATGGAACCATGCGACGCTTTTTATACACCGCATTCGATGTATCCGACGAGACGACCACATTAAAATATTCATCACCCTCCTGCAGGATTCCTCCCGAAAAAACTGGCGCACCGAGCGAATCAGCCATTGCAGAGAGATGGGCCCTCAAAGTCTCCTCAGAGCCAATCGGAAGCGCTGTTTCCGGCAAAAGCACTCCATCGAGAATGAGGTTTTCATCCAGCGTGATGTCCAGCAAGCTTCCAGCTTTAGAACCATCTGTGACATCAGACCAGTCAGAAGGCGTCCAATTTGGCTGCACGATACCAATAGCAAGGCTGTCGGGTGAAGTGGGTATGTGCTCACGGGAAGCCAGAAACGGATAGGCGACACTGATCGACAGGATTGCTATGGCTACCCAGGGATGTTTTTTCTTAAGAATCAGCGCAATACAAGCGTTCGAAGAGAGGACGAGAAACGAAAGGGCATTCACCCCTCCGATCTTTACCCACTCCAGCGCCCAGGCTGAATCGGCGGCTGAGAGTCCCGCATTCATCCAAGGCATCGCAATCGGTCCCTTCGAAAGCAGAAGATCGAACAAGAACCAGGCGCCTGCCGCCAGAATGATTCGTTGTACGGGACTCGACGTGGGGGCTCTACTAGCAAAGAGGGCGATAAACAGGCTGACGAGACAAGCGAGTGAAAACAGGACCAGAACGGACGTGATAGCAGTCGTAGGGACGGGATGCAACGCAATCCAGAAGAAGGCTGTGAACCACGCTCCAGTGAAGAAGGAAATGGATTTAATGAACAGTTCTCGCCGGTCGCCAACCAGAAGGCGCGAGAAAAACAACCCGGGCATAACGAGGGCAAGTATCCAGAAACCCACGGGCGCCCATGCCAATCCGTAACCAATTCCAGATGCGAGGCAAAAAACTATCTCTTTTGGTAGGCTACGCATTAACTTCCGGCGATCGGGAGACGAACATTGGGTGCAATATGATCACGCTGACGGTCTGCAATCATAAGGGTGGGACAGGAAAAACCACTACCTCGATAAATTTGTCCGCAGCGCTCGCTTTGAGCGGAGAGAAAGTACTCGTCATTGACCTGGATCCACAGGGTTTTCTGACTCGAATGATGGGTTTTCCCGAACCCGCTGCTTCGGCCTCGTCGATGGCTCTATTTGACCCCGAACCAGCGGACCCACCTCCCATACACAAGCTGAGCGCATTCGATCTGATACCTTCGTCGCCCGCACTTTCGTCGGCCCTTCGAAAATTAACGAAGCCCACCGATGTCCTCTGGGTAAAGGAGTATCTCGAACAACGTATCTCCGGATATGACTTTGTGTTGATCGATACCGCGGCCGCTGTAACCGTGTACAGTTTGAATGCGCTTGTCGCGAGCGATGTAGTCCTCATCCCAGTTGCTCCAGAGTATCAGCCAGTAATCGGGGCTGAACAAACGTTCAAGACCGTGAATATGGTCAAGAAGAGTTTGAATCCACGTCTTGCAGAGTGCCAATTCCTCTTTACCATGGTCGACGGTCGGAAGCGTAATCACAGAGCATATCGCGAGTACATGAGGGACAAATATGGCGATAGCGTAATGAAGTCCATCGTCAGGACGTGTACCACACTTTCAATCTCTGCGCGGGACGGGACGACGGTATACGATCTTGATCCTCAGGCTCGTGGAGCGATTGACTACGCTAATATTGCGGATGAAGTGTTGTCGCTGGTCCGTCCAGAAGAGCCGGCAGATCTTTTTGAGACAGAAAGGATTCATCTCGGCGGAGCAGTCCAGCATCATGAATAAAGTTCTATGATGGCCTTCCTGGTAAGATTGGCGGTCCTGGGGATCGTGTTGTTCGCGCTTCAGATTCCCGTAGCTGGAGGCCTGTTGATAGGTCCGATTTTTGATCCAATGGATGGGGTCTGGTCGACAGCTCGTTTAGCGCGTGGGCACGTCTCCGGCGAGATGGCCATCGAGGGAATGGATGCAGTGGTCAACGTCAGGTTCGATGAACGAGGCGTTCCACATATTTTCGCAGAAAGCGACAAGGACGCGACGATTGCTCTAGGCTATATAGTCGCACGAGATCGCCTTTTCGAGATGGATTTTATTCATCGGGTCACCACGGGCACACTCGCAGAACTGATGGGACCTGGGGCTATTGCGACCGATCAGCACTTCATAGGACTCGGAATTCCACAGGCTGTCAGGAAAAACACCGCGATACTGGCCGACCAGACTCCGCGTGAGGCGGAGGTGGTTACGTGGTACGCTCTTGGTGCAAATGCCTACATCAGCCATATGGACGTTTCCGATTATCCACTAGAATATCGGCTCCTCGGAGCGGAGCCTCCAGAGACGTTCTCAGCGGAGTTCACCCTTAGCCTCTTCACGTACATGGCCTACGACCTGAGTTTCAAGTCCTCCGATATTGGGTTGGAGCGAATCAGGACAGAGATGGGCCCAGAATCTTTTTCCGAACTGTATCCGAGATTTTCAAATTGGGAGAATCCCATTGTACCGCCCGAGCACTCTAGTTGGGCGGCAGGTCAGGCCTCCATATCGGGGAGATCTGTGGCCAGCATGCCCGGGTCACTGCCCGATGAATGGTCGAGCGTGCGCGAGGCGATTGTTGGTCACGACATCGGTCCACGGGACGGCTCGTCGCCCTTCGTTCCGTTTTCTGAGGGCTACGTGGAAGGAAAGGGATCCAACAATTGGGCGGTATCCGGATCACGCTCGACAACCGGTATGCCCATACTGGCGGGAGATATGCACCTTGCACTGTCACTCCCTGCCATCTGGTATGAGGCGCATATCGTGACGCCGCAGACCAACATTTATGGCGTGACATTTCCGGCCGTCCCGGCCATAGTTGAGGGGATAACCCCGACAACAGCCTGGACATTCACCAATACCGGATCCGACCAGATCGACTACTACCGCGTTCAACTCGATGATTCCAGGACTCATTACCTCTTTGACGATGAGTGGATTGAACTATCCGCAAGTGTCGACACCATTCTGGTAAGAGGAGCCGATCCTGTTGTCGAGACTGTTCTTTATAGTCATCACGGCCCAATTCAAGAGCGAGAGGACGGCGATTATGCGATAAAGTGGGTGGGGCATGAGTTCGGAACGACGTTCGCCGCACTATGGGACATGAACAGGGCCACGAACTACCAGGAGTTTGAAATGGCCACCAGGATGTGGGATTACCCGGTGCAGAATATTCTCTATGCGGGTCGCGACAGCATTGTGGCTATTAGGTCGACCGGATATTTGCCAGTCCGAGCAAGCGGGAATGCATTCGGTGTATTGGATGGTCGAACATCTGACACGGATTGGATCGGTCGAGTACCATTTGATGAGCTGCCACACTCCATCTCGCCGTCGAGGGGCTTCCTTACGTCGACCAATCAACGCCCTGCAAGTGAGGGCTATCCCCATTATCTCGGTCAGGACTGGCGCTCCATCTACCGTTCCATCCGGATTGAGGAACTACTCGAAGGGAAGACACTGCACACTCCAGAAGATCTCGCGAGCTATCAGGCCGATGTAAAAGCGGTTCAGGCAAGTTTATTTCTGCCGCACATCAGAACCATCGATGGGCTGTCAGAAGCTGGGCAACGAATTCAGGCTGTCCTGACTGACTTCGACGGTGTAATGGCCCTTGACAGGACAGAACCGCGCCTTTTCGGATGGTTTATGGACTCGCTGACTGACCTCATGTGGGATGAGCCCGTCTTCAGATTGGGCTCCGATCCAAAGGAAATACGCATCCTCGATTTACTGGCCTCGGATCCAAATTCCATTTGGTTCGATCTGATCTCTACACCGGATCGGGAATCTGCAGAGGACCTATTCAGAATGGCGCTGGATCGCTCAGGAGAAACGTGGAAGGCTGAGGGATATGAAGAGATTCCGCTTGGAGAGCACCAGACGCTCACCGTGCGCCACCTCACGCGATCAACGGCGCTCAGGCCACTTTGGCGCGAGGGATTTCCATTTGCCGGATACAATGAGACGCTTTCTCCAGCCAAATCGAATCCAGTGACATGGAGCGCGTCGTGGCGCGTCGTAGTTGACTTCTCGACCTCGCCACCTCAAGCAAAAGGGATCTATCCAGGGGGGCAGAGCGGAAATCCAATGTCAGTCAACTATGACGCGCATATGCAAAAATATGTTGGATTCGAATATTATGATCTCGATCTATCGGCGTCCTTCGAGCAATAATGTAGAAGAATTCCGGGCGATCGTGGGTCGTACCAAACCGTATGTCGACAGAAGAGCGTGATATGAAGCAAGGACCGGTCCGCGTACTATTCGTGTGTCTGGGAAACATCTGCCGCAGCCCCCTCGCGGAAGGAGTATTTCGTAGTCAGGCGAAAGAGAGGGGCCTCGAGGACCTGTTTCACATCGATTCGGCCGGTACCGGCGCGTGGCATGTTGGCCAGGCACCGGACTCGAGAATGCGTCAGATTGCGATGAAGCACCGGGTTGACCTCAGTGGGCAAAGAGCTCGACAGTTCAAAGAAAGGGACCTGGTAGATTTCGACTACATTTTTGCGATGGATGACAGTAATCTTCGAGATATCCTGGTTCATGATCGAGAGGACCAGCATCAGGAGGGGGTTGTACTTTTTCGCAAGTACGATCCCGATCCGGATGATTATCAGGTCCCCGACCCCTACTACGGAGGCGATGGCGGCTTTGACAGGGTCTACTCGATCGTGGAGAGGACGGCACAGGCGCTGATCGATCATCTTTCAAGCGTGCACAATCCGGATTCGAACGCCCCGTCTCAGCAGTAGGTACACGGCTTCCAAGAGACCTGTTTTCGTGGGTAGTTTATTCAGTCGAGCAACGACTCCACCAGGTCAAACAATGCTTTGGGCTCTTCTAAATCCCGCAGAAGGATCACCGGACCCGCTTCTTCCAGAACCTCGTAGTCGACGACACCGGTGGCGACGGCAACAGCTTGTGCGCCAAAGAATTGTGAGCAACTTATATCGTGCTCCGTGTCTCCAATAATGAGTGTATTGTGCGGCTCAAAGTGGCGATCACAGTATTGGGACGCTCTTTCTGCAGCGAAAGCCGGAAGTTGTTTACGATCCTCGTGATCACTGCCGAACGCGCCGAAAGGGAAGTAGTGTGCGACTCCGCCCGCCCGAAGTTTTGTATACGCGGTTGATCGGAGGTTTCCGGTAATCAGACCGAGCTGAGTGCGGGGATTGCTGGAAAACTGATCCAGCAATCCCCGCACTCCCGGCAGAAGAGTCACCTGCTCTGGCGTGAGGGAAGATTCGAGTAGATCGGCGTAGCACTTGAGGCAGCGCTCCATAAGCTCATCTATTCGCTCAGTGGAGAAGCCTGCATTTGTCAGGATATCCCGAACGATTGCAGGATCGGTTCGTCCCGCGAAAGAGACCCCATCTGTGGACAATTCTCTACCGTAGACTTGCTCCAGGGCGTGCCTTATGGAGGTGCGTCCCATTCCATTTGAGGTCAGCAGCGTACCGTCAATATCGAAGAGGACGAGGAGCATTCGTATCAGAGTTCCATCGAATACATGGAACTCGGATCGTCTTCGTGCCGAATCTCATCTACGGGCTCCTTTTTCCCTTCACCCGCATAGAGCTTATCTGGAAAGTTCAGCACGTAGGCTGCATCCTCTCCTATATTCTGATAAGCGTGGACAACACCCGGCGGGATCCTGACCACCATGGGATTGGAAGCGCCGACCTCCAGTACCTGCTTAACTCCACTCGAAACTGAACTGTCTCTAGAGTCCCAGAGATAGAGCCGGTAGGACCCGTGAAAGAACGCGAACAGATCAGTCTGATGGGTGTGTTCGTGTGGGCCGCGGGATTGTCCGGGATTCGTGAGTGACAGATACCCCATACTCGGGAAATCACCCGGGAGCATTTCATCGCTTCGGAAGATCTCAGAAAGCCAACCCCTCTCGTCCTGGAAGATCTGGAACGGTTTAAGCTCGACTCCTTCAATCGATCCCGTATTCCAATTCATCTCGCGCCCTCGCCTCCCAGCTCTTCGTAAAAGAGATCTCGGGAAAGCTTGTTAGCCTCTTCGAGTCCGTCGAACGTGCCCGCATCACCCCACCAACTCGACAGAACACCGTGCGTTAACGTGCCCGCGGCGGCATACATGTTGCTGACATCACTGATTTCGAGCTCACCGCGCCTAGAGGGGGTCAGGGTCGATATCAGATCAAAAACAGAGGAATCGTAAAAATAGATGCCGATTACTGAATAGGATGACGGCGGCGAGTCGGGTTTTTCAACTACGCGCGTGATTCGACCGTCCACGATTTCGGGTACACCATAGCGCTCTGGATCGTGTACTTCTTTCAGCAAGACGCGTGCACCCGATCCCTTTGCAGTCTGCTCGCGAAAGGCTGCTACTTCGTCCGTGATGTCCTCTCCAAGAATGTTGTCTCCGAGAGCGACGATAAACGACGAATCTCCAACAAACGTCTTACACAGATTGAGCGCCTGCGCGATGCCTCCCGGCTCATCCTGAACTCGGTACGTAAGGTCCAGTCCCAATCGAGAGCCACTTCCGAGAAGATTGACGACGTCTCCCATGTGTTCGGGGCTCGTCACGATGACCACTTCGAGGATTCCCGCCCTTCGAAGCCTCATGAGAGGATGATAAATCATCGGATAGCGACCAACCGGCAATAAATGCTTGTTGGTGACCCGAGTCAACGGATAGAGTCTGCTGCCGGTGCCCCCGGCCAAAACCACACCTTTCATAGACCTCTCAATTAGTACGGAATGACCTCGCGAAGGTACACAACAACTTACTCACGTGACCCGTATTGGCTCTCGTAGTAGGACTTGTAGCTCTCGTCTTGAACGCTTTTCAGCCAGGCTTCGTTCGAGAGATACCAGTCTACGGTTTTTTTGAGACCATCCTTTAGATCATGGGAGGGCGTCCAGCCCAGCTCAACCTGTATTCGGGAATTATCAATCGCGTACCTGAAATCATGTCCCGGGCGATCTTTTACAAATCGAATGAGGTCTCTGCTCGCTCCGCTTGGGTTTCCCGTGCCCACGTCATACTCATCCAGGAGAATGTGAATAAGATCCAGATTAGAACTCTCTTGTTGTCCTCCAATGAGATACGTGCTCGCGTTCTTCCCATTTCTCAATACCAGATCAAGAGCCTCGCAGTGGTCATCGACGAAAAGCCAGTCCCTGACGTTATCTCCCTTTCCATACACCGGTATTTCGAGACCCAGAGACGCATTATTGATGACCAGCGGAATCAGCTTTTCAGGAAATTGGTAGGGCCCATAGTTATTGGAAGTGTTCGTAAGAACGTAGGGAAGTCCGTATGTCTCCCCGAATGAACGTACCAGGTGATCAGCCGCGGCCTTCGATGCCGCATAGGGTGATCTCGGTGCGTATGCGGAATCCAGCGTGAAAGCACCCTCTGAGCCCAGTGAACCGAATACCTCGTCAGTCGAAACGTGATGGAAGCGGCACTTGCTGAAATCTGATTCCCAGTTGGAGAGTGCCACCCTTAGCAATACAAGGGTCCCATTGATGTTCGTTTGCACAAAGGTCGTCGGATCCAGAATGGATCGGTCGACGTGAGATTCAGCTGCAAAATGTACGACGGCGTCAAAACCGTATGATTCAAAGAGTTCAGCAACTCTTTTTTCGTCAGCTACATCTCCCTTCTCGAATCGGTAGTTCTCCATCGTTTCGATTTCAGTGAGATTCTCCAGATTCCCCGCGTAGGTCAACAAATCAAAGTTGACGAATAGGGTGTCGGGATAACGTGGGACAACCCGAAGCAGGTAGTTGGAGCCAATAAATCCAGCTCCTCCTGTTACCAGGACGCATGAAGGCTTGAATGACAAGGAAAATCCTCTGCTGATGAATCTTTGCGCCTCGTGTAAGAACGAGCCAGCAATGGGTTCCGAGTCTTGGCTGCGGTTCATAGTTTGCGATCAAACCCGGAGATGAATGAGCGAACCTCACAAGACCCTTTATCTGCTTGATGCAATGGCCCTCGCGTATCGGGCTCATTTCATATTTATCAGTCGCCCGTTGATTAATTCCAAGGGCTTCAACACGAGCGCCACATACGGATTCACAACCGCGCTCATCAAACTGATCGAAGATCATGGAATCGACTATCTGGCGGTCGTATTCGATGTCATGACAGAAGGAGGCACCTTCAGGGATGAGATGTACCCGGAATACAAAGCCCACAGAGATCCACCCCCAGAGGATCTGATCGCGAACTTGCCCAACATCAAGCAGCTCGTCCGGGCTATGGACATTCCCGTGATTGAAGTGGCGGGCGTTGAAGCAGACGATGTCATCGGAACGCTGGCTCGACGGGCCGAGCGCGACGGAATGGACACAGTAATCGTGTCCCCGGATAAAGACTTTCAGCAGCTCCTCAGTAGCCAGGTGAGCATGTTCAGGCCTGCGTACAGAGGGGAGTCGTTCGACCCCATTACGGAGGAGTCATTCCGCGAAAAATTTGGCCTGGCCCCGATACAGTTCATCGACATTCTAGCCCTGATGGGTGATGCCGCCGACAATGTGCCAGGAGTGAAGGGCATTGGCGAAAAAACGGCGATTCAACTGATCACGGAGTACGACACGGTGGAAAACCTGATCGAACACGCCGATGAGCTAAAAGGGAAGCGCGCGCGAGAGGGAATGCAGAATGAGGCGGAGATGGCGCTGCTTTCAAAAGCACTGGTGACCATCAAGACCGACGTGGAGGTTGATTTGGGCTGGGAGGAGTTCCTGTGTGAGAACCCGGATCTTGGTAAGATCAAGACGATATTTTCTGAAATGGAGTTCACTCGTCTTTACGACCGCGTAATCCGTGTTCTGGGCCCAAAAGCCGAAGCTGGAGCCGAGGCTGGGGTGGAAGCAGGAGCTGGCGCTGGTGCCGGAGCAGGAGTTGGTGCCGGAGAAAAAACGCCTCCTTCTATTGAGTTTGAGACCGAAGAGCAGGGTTCTCTCTTTGGCGACAGCGAAGCAGAGGAATTGAAATCCTACGATCCAGATAGTGTCAGCTATCAGTTCGTGAATACCATTGCAGGGCTCCGGGATCTTGCAGTGACTCTCGAGCACGCGGATCGCATATCTTTTGACACAGAAACCACTTCCATTAACGCGATGATGGCCTCGTTGGTAGGCATTTCGCTTTCGGATGAGCCAGGACGAGCTTGGTACATTCCCACCCCAATGCCAGATGGCACATCGACCTCAGATGTTCTGGATATTCTTAGACCCTTATTTGAGGGTGATTCGGAAAAAATAGGCCAGAACATCAAGTATGACTGGCTGGTTCTTGCGCGACACGGCGTCAGGGTGAACGGACCCTACTTCGACACCATGGTAGCGCACTACTTGATCGCCCCTGAAGAAGCGCATGGCTTGGATTATTTGTCCAAGGCGTTTCTCGGATATGAAAACATACCGATCTCCTCTCTGATAGGAAGTGGAAAGGACGCCATTACCATGAGAGATGTGCCCCCGGCGGACGTGGCGCCCTATGCCTGTGAGGATGCTGACATAGCTCTGCAATTGGCCAACCTGTTTCGCCCCATGCTGGGTGAGAAGGGTGTGGAAAGCCTTGCTTTCGACGTGGAGTTTCCGCTGATCACGGTCCTCGCGAGAATGGAATTCGAGGGTATTGGACTCGATGCGGAGGTGTTGAAGGTCCTGTCAGTGAAAACGGGAGAAGATTTGAAAGTGCTGCAGGAAAAGATCTTTCAGTCGGCAGACGAAACGTTCAATATTGCCTCTCCCGCTCAAATTGGAGTCATTCTGTTCGAAAAACTGGGCCTTCGGGTCGTCGCCAAAACATCGAAAGGCAAGCCGTCCACGAAAGAAAGTGTGCTTCAAGAACTGGCTTCAGAGCATGAACTGCCCGGAATGATCTTGGATTGGCGAGAGCTGGCGAAGCTCAAATCGACGTACCTCGATACCCTGGGAGAGCTCGTCCATCCAGAGACCGATCGGATTCATTCTTCGTTCAGTCAGACGACGGCGGCAACGGGCCGACTCGCAAGCTCCAATCCCAATCTTCAAAACATTCCCATCAGGACGGAAAGAGGAAGAGAGGTTAGGAAGGCCTTCATCCCCCGAGATGGCGCCGTGTTGCTGTCAGCTGACTATGCTCAAATAGAACTTCGAATCCTGGCATCACTGGCTGGGGATGAGGTCCTGATGCAGGCGTATCTGGATGGGGAGGATATCCACACCGCGACCGCCGCTCGAATATTTGGTCTGGACCCCGCCGATGTCACTAGAGAACAGCGGAATAAGGCAAAGGAAGTCAATTACGGCATTCCTTATGGGATCTCTGCGTTTGGTCTTTCAACCCGTCTCCGATGCTCGCGCTCGGAGGCCCAGGAGCTGATAGATACGTACAAAACCAGCTATCCAGCTATCGCCTCTTTTATCGTCGATCAGGTAGAAAAGGCGCGTGAGACCGGGTACGCAGAAACCATGTTGGGGCGCCGCCGATACATTCCCGACATCCTCGCACGAAACAGGAACGTTCGATCTTTCGCCGAGCGGGTGGCGGTGAACATGCCTATTCAGGGTACTCAGGCCGACATGATCAAGCTGGCCATGATCTCTATCGATGCCCGTCTTCGAAAAGAGGGTCTGAAAAGCAAGATGTTGCTCCAGGTGCATGATGAACTCGTCTTTGATGCGGATACAGAAGAAATCGATGTGTTGAAGCAGATCGTTGAGGAGGAGATGACGGGCGCGTTGGAGCTTCGGATTCCAGTCGAGATATCTGTAGGAACGGGAGTGAACTGGCTGGAGGCGCACTGATGAGCACATCTTACGAGGGCTACGAATTCATCGAGGAGGATGGTGGAATATCATCCTACAAAATGACGGGAAACGGCCTGAACATCCTGCTCGCGCCCCAGGGTGCCGCGCCCGTTTCGACATTCATGATTACCTATCGGGTGGGCAGCAGGAATGAAAAGCCTGGTGAAACGGGAGCGACCCATTTTCTGGAACACATGATGTTCAAGGGGACCGAGCGGTTTTCGAAAAAGGCAGGCGAAACGGTATTCAACGTGCTTCAGGGACGTGGCGCGCAGGTCAATGCCACGACCTGGAACGATCGCACGAACTATTACGAATTGCTGCCATCAGAGCATCTGCACCTCGCCATCGACATCGAATCGGACCGTATGCGCGGCCTCCTGCTGGATCCTGAGGAGGTCAAAAGCGAACGAACGGTTATTCTGAATGAGTTTGACCGAGGAGAAAATGAGCCGCTGAGAAAGCTATATCACTCGGTGTGGTCAACGGCATTCGAAGCACACCCCTATCATCATCCGACTATTGGATGGCGTTCCGACATCGAACAGATCACTCCAAAAGGGTTGAGGAGTTTTTATGACCGGTACTACTGGCCAAATCACGCGACCGTCTCTGTTATTGGAGGATTTGATCCACAGGCGGTGATGTCCAAAATAATGGAGTGTTTCGGTGGGATTGAACGGGGACCAGAGCCCCAAGATATCAGCATTCGGGAGCCGGAGCAGATCGGCGAGCGTCGAACCTCCATCCGAATGACAGGAGGGATGCCCGCCATTATTCTCGCTTTTAAATCCCCGCCCGCCGCGCATGATGATACGTTTGCCCTTCACATGGGAAGCATGATTCTGAGCAGTGGAAAAACGAGCAGATTGTACCGCGCCCTGGTCGATTCCGGATTGACATCTTCCCAGTCAGCGGGAGCTTCATCCTTTCGCGACGAGGGCCTTTTCACGGTCTTTGCGATGTTAACTCAGACGAGCACGATCGAGGAGGTGGAACTGGCAATCAACGCAGAGCTTGAGAAACTCGCTACGGAGCTTGTCACCGACGAGGAAATTCAGCGTGCACTTTCCAAATTGGAAGCGCAGACGTTGTATGCACGAGACGGATCGTTTTCCTTGGCGTCACAACTCAACGAGGCTATCGCTTCTGGAGATTGGAAGCTGCACACCCAGTTCCTCACACGTGCCAGATTGGTAACCAGCGAAGCTATTCGATCCGCAGCGAAGCGATACTTCGCTCGCGATACGAAAACGGTCGGTGTGTTTGAGCCTAAAGAGGTACCTGTCAACTGACTAGAGGGACATTCGCCTCCATCACACTCCAGACTTGCCTTCGATCTTGCTGATCCACTTGTCCAGCTCAGCTCGCATTACTTCCATCGGAAACACTCCCAGATAGCTTTTTACAATCGCTCCCCTTTCATCGATCACAAAGGTGGCTGGTAGGGCAAAGATGCCACCCAATCCGTCACCAAGGGCGCCATCGAGATCCAGAATCTGAGGATAGTTGAGATAGAAATCGTCCGCGAAGGGCATTACCGCCTCGAAGCCCGTCTCATCGAGCGAGACTCCTACAATCTCGAAGGGGCGATCAATCCACTCTTTCTTGAGCGCAACGAATTCGGGAATTTCAACTACGCAGGGGCCACACCATGTAGCCCAGAAATTAATCAAGGTGATTTTTCCACTCAAGGAGTTCGACGTCAGCGTACCACCCCGCAACATCGGGCGGCTGAACTCTGGGAGAGAGCCCTGGATATCTAATTCTCCTGCCTGAATGACTTCAGGAATTGAGTTTTCTGTTTCCAGTTTCGAACAACCCGAAAACAGGAGGACGCAAAAAAGGGAGAAGATGGCTACTGGATGCCGCATAATTTTAGCATTGGTCACTCCGATGAGTAACGAGTCAATGGTATTGTTAGAAGCCCCAAATCTCCTTCGGTTTCGACCTAGAACCCTTTTAGGGACCAGTGAGTATTCCGGGCCACCAAATGCCGGACTCTCATCAATTCTGAGAACTGTATGCCCATAAGTTTGTCACCCAATCGCGAGAAGCATAGTGAAGTCGAGTCAGGGGTTGAATCGCCCGAACCTCAAAGCGGTGCTGAAAACGTCACCTGGGATCTGACCGATCTTTTCCCGACGACGGAGTCGCTTCTTGAGGAGCTTTCGAAAGGTCAGAGTCGGGCAGATGCATTCGCCGAAACGTATCGAGGCTCCATGGAGCAGATTGGGCCACAGGAAATGAAACGGGCCATGAGTCTTCTCGGTGAAATCCAGGATAGCGTGGGCCGAGCCTATACCTACGCCTACCTGAACTGGTCGACCGACACGGCGGATTCAGAGCGCGGGGCGCTGCTTCAGAAGGTCAAGGAAGCGTACACCGGCATTTCTACGACTCTCCTGTTTTTTGAGTTGGATTGGACCAAGCTGGATGATGCGCAGGCTGAAGAGATTCTGGCATCGCCCGAAATGGACAGCTATAGGCACTATCTGGAAGTTGTCCGCATTCAGAAGCCGTATCTCTTGACTGAGCCGGAAGAGCGGATTCTTATTGAAAAGTCCAACACGGGTCGTTCGGCCTGGAATCGATTTTTCGATGAGTCCCTCTCTGATATGAGGTTTTCAGTTTCGGGCAAGCAGCTGAGCCAGCAGCAGGTACTTGCAAGACTTCACGATGCAGACAGGGATGTAAGACGTGGTGCGGCCGAAGCGTTCACCCTTGGACTGAAAGACAACATTCGGCCTCTGACATTCGTCTTCAACACCATACTGGCCGATAAGGCTCTGGATGATCGCCTTCGAGGCTATTCCTCGTGGATATCGTCTCGAAACTTGTCAAACGAGGTCGCTGATGAAGATGTGGATGCTTTGATCAAGTCCGTCGAGGCTGGTTACAGCCATGTTGCGCGATTCTACGATATCAAGAAGCGACTACTGGGCATTGATACTATGACTGAATATGATCGGTATGCTCCCATCGGAGAAGCAGATCGATTTATAGACTGGCAGTCCGCTAGAGAGATGGTTCTCTCGTCGTACTCGGAATTCCATCCCACGATGGGGGATATTGCGACTCGCTTTTTCGACGAGAACTGGATTGATGCGGCACTTGCTCCGGCAAAACGCGGAGGCGCATTCAGTCACGGCGCCGTGCCAAGTGCCCACCCCTACATTTTTCTCAACTACACTGGAAAGATCCGGGACGTGCAGACCCTTGCGCATGAGCTCGGCCACGGCATTCATCAGTTTCTGTCACGCAAGCAAGGAATCTTCCACGCCGACACACCCCTGACGACTGCTGAAACAGCATCTGTTTTTGGTGAGATGCTTGTATTCAAGAAGCTGATGAAGGAAGAATCAGACGACGCGAATCGGCTTGCGATGATGATGGGGAAGATCGACGATACCATTGCTACGGTATTTCGACAGGTGTCCATGAATAGATTTGAGAACCGGATTCACACGCATCGCAGAGAATCAGGCGAGCTTTCAACGGACGATCTGCGAGCGGCTTGGATGGAAACGCAAAGCCCCATGTTCGGCGACAGCGTATCGCTTTCGGAGAACTACTCCTGGTGGTGGAGCTACATCCCGCATTTCCTGCACACGCCTGGCTATGTCTACGCCTATGCGTTCGGCGAACTGCTGGTTCTGGCTCTTCATACCAGATATGAGCAGGAAGGAAGTTCGTTTGCCGATGCCTACCTGGAACTGCTCGAGAGTGGAGGCTCGGATTGGCCCCACAAATTGGTTGGAAAGTTAGGCGTGGACCTGCGGGATCCGGCGTTTTGGTCTTCAGGTGTAGACGCGATTGGATCTCTTGTAGATGAAGCGGATGCTCTCAGCAAACGGCTACAGCATAACGGAGAGTTGTCCTAACATCCAGGCGCAGCCCAAAGCGGCGTAGATACCCAAGATGTAGCCCGAGATGCCCATCAGGAGCCCGACTGGCGCCATTGACGGGTGATAAACGCTGGCGACAATGGGTGCGCTGGCAGCGCCACCAACGTTAGCCATGCTTCCGGTCGCGACGAAAAACAGCGGGGCTCTAATTATTTTCGCAGCGATCAACAGAAGCCCGACATGGATGGAAATCCAAACGATGCCGGTGACGAGATACATGGGTGCTTCCAGAATAGCCGCCAGATCGGCCTGCGCGCCAATCGATGTGAGCAGGAGATAGAGTGCAAGAAAACCGATTTTTGAAGCGCCGGCAGACTCCAGTTTTTTCAGGGGTGAAAAGGAGAGCAGGAGACCAACGGTCACCACCAGCAGGATACCCCAGGTTGTTGCGCTGATAACAGTTGGATCGCCTAAACTGGGAAGATATCCTCCCGCTGCGACGGCCACTACGGTTACCACAAACCCTAATCCCAGTATATAAGTCAAGTCGTTCAGCGTAGCCGGTCTCTGAGACTGTTCGGCGTCAACAAGATGTTTGTTGACGCGATCGATGGCAGAGCTATCGGCGTTGACCCATCGGTCAAATTTATCCTGAAACGCACTTAAAAATATTAAAATGCCCATCCAGCCGTAGCCAACGACCGTATCTACAACGATGATGGTGCCCACGACTTCGCTTGATGCACCTACGCTGGCCTGCATAGCGACCAGATTCGCCGTTCCACCAATCCAGCTTCCGGAGAGCGTAGCCAAGCCCTGCCAGGCGTCAGCCGGCAGAAAAGAGCTGAACATCGCGAACGCGATAGGTCCCCCAATCACTATTCCTGCCGTACCCACCAGCATCATGATGATCGCCATCCTTCCCAATTTCAGGATCGCTCGCAAGTCTACGGTAATCATGAGGAGGAAGAGAGAAAACGGCAGCAAGTACCTGCTCATCCATGAGTAGACCTCGGATTGAGCGGGGATTATTCCGGCTGTCGTCAGAATCATAGGCACGAAATAGGCCCATATGACGGGAGGCATGATCTTGAAAAACTTCGAAAGGGCTGGCAGAGTGCTCAGCCAGAAAACCAGCCCGAGGACCCCTGCAAGAAGAGCAAATAGTTGAGTGGTTTCGGTAATCAAGGCGATTGTGGCTGGCTTCAGGTTTGGAGGTCGGCGCGAGGAATATACACGGAAAAACTAGTGCCTTCGCCCTTGGTGCTCTCAATCTCAATTTGTCCCTTCATCAGGTCTACGAGCCCTTTCACGATAGCCAGTCCCAGACCCGAGCCCTCAAATGATCGGCCATGTCCCGTGCTTTCTTGCGAGAACTCGTCAAAGACCTGCGGAAGAAAGTCGGCGTCCATCCCTATTCCCGTGTCGGAAATATCAATTCGTACATACCCGTCCTGATATCCCCATCGCACATCAATAGAGCCTTCGTCTGTGAATTTGGCAGCATTTCCGATCAGGTTATTGAGAATCCTCTCCAGAAAACTTCGATCTGCCATCGCGACAGGCTCGTCTGTGCCCTGACATGAGAGAACAACCTTTGAAGATCCCACCAGCGGCTGTAGCAGTCTTACTGTTGAGATGATGAGAGTATCAACCCGAATCTCCTCCAGCTTGGGCTCGATAAAGTGACGGTCCAGCCGCGTTGCTTCGAGCACAGAGTTGATTGTAGCCAGTAAACGATTTCCACTCTCCTGAATCAGGGAAGCGAATTCTTTGAAATCCTTGTTGGCGACGCCCTCCTCAATAAGCTGCGCAAATCCAATTATGCTCGCGAGAGGCATCCGCAGTTCGTGACTCATATTTGCCAGGAACGCTCCCTTCATTGCAGCGGCTTCTTCCGCTTTCTTTCTGGCAAGCTTGAGCTGCTCTCCAATTTCGCGCTCGGCGGTCACGTCCCGCAGCGTGATCAGATTGGACTCGCGACCTTCCCACCGAATTGAATAGACATGGACATGAAAGGTGACTTTTTCACGGCCAGGATGGTCAATGGTGATGAAGTCATTGGCCTTTTTCGGGATCTCGAAGGGGACTTCTAATCCGTAAATATCTTCCAGAGAGCGGCCCAGCAGATCTTCGGTGGCCGGATTCGCGAACATGACAGCACCCTGTTCATCTAGAATCAGGACGCCATCGTCAATATTCTCAATAATGGTCCGAAGACGAATTTCTGCCTCCTGGGTCGCATCTAGGATGCTCGCCCGGTCGATGGCATGCAGAATTGTGCGCCTCATCACTGCAGGGGAGTCAGCGCTTTTAAGCAGAAAATCTTGTGCGCCGTGGCGGATGAGTTGATCCCAAGCTGGATCGTATTTATCCGAGACTCCGATCAGGAGTGGCTTCGATGGTAATGCAAGAAGAGATTCGGCCAGCAGATCGCGAGCGGACTCGATTCCAAGCGACTCATCCAGAATCAGAATCGAGCAATCGCTTCCCACAGCATTCACTGCTTCCGAATCTTCACCCTCATAGTGAAGCTGCAGCGCCCACGTGTCCTGGTCCATCTTCTCGAAGCCCACTTTTAACCATTCGAGATCTGAGGCAGTGGCACCGAAGGCGATAATGCGAACTTCTGATGTCATACTGGAAGAATGCGGAGTTCTCTGGGGTACGTACTGAGGCTTTCGGCTCCTGATTCAGTAATGACCATGTCATCTTCGATCCGGACACCGCCCTGATCAGGCAAGTAGATGCCCGGTTCAATGGTGAAGGTCATCCCGATATCCAGAATGCTGTCGTTTCCTGAGCGGATATACGGCTCTTCATGAACCTCCAGGCCCAGCCCATGTCCGGTTCTGTGCGTGAAGTACTCCCCATAACCAGCTTCCTGAATAACTCCGCGAGTAGCGTCATCGATGCTGCCCGTTGTGATGCCCGGACCCGCCTGGGCCCGCCCGGCGGCATTCGCCCTGTTGACGGCATCATGGACATTTCGAAGCGTCTCACCCGGCTCGCCTAGAGAAAAGGTCCGAGTCAGGTCTGAAAAATAACCCTGATTGTTGGCCCCCCAGTCGAAGAGAATCAGATCACCTTCTTTTGCCGTGTAATCTGATGGTACGGCGTGTGGGTTGGCCGAATTGGCCCCGAACGCAATGATCGGCTGAAAGGGTAGTTCGCCGCCGGAGCCATGGGCAAGCAGTCTTTGAATGAGGATAGAGGAAATTTCGAGCTCACTGACTCCCACTTTGACGTGAGGCAACGTATCCGCCAGAGCTAATTGGGCCATTTCGACGGCATCACGCATCAACCTGAGCTCCTGCTCATCTTTGCGCATGCGAAGCCCGGCTATTAATTGTTCACACGATGTGAGTTTTGCCTGGGGAAGGGCGGCTTCCAGAAAACGAAGCTCCAAGACCCGGAGGCTGATCGGCTCGATTCCAACTTTTTTTCCGCCGGATGTGTTGAGGTGAGCCAATGCAGAATCAAATGCTACCTGCCAGCTGGCGAGGTTTTCAGTGTAGGTGAATGACCTGAGGGGAAAGGAGGCGTGATTCAGTTTCTGCGCTTCGAGTTCTGGGACAACAATGGTAGCGTCATCGGCCGTAATGCAAAATAGAACAGGTCGTTCGCTGATGTGAAAGTGCAACCCGCTCAAATAGGGGAGGGATGGCCCCGGATTCAGCACGACGGCATCAAAACCCTCAAGGACCATCGCTTGGCGAATCGCGGACAAACGTGCAGCTATCGGCTGTGACATATCGCTGGGAATACTGTTCTAGATAATGCCTGCCAAACTATACTCTGGGAGATACCGATTCAAACGCTTTCACGAATTGCTCGGTCGCCTTCCTGGGATCGTCGTCAAGCGACACCGCTGACATGACCGCGACGCCGTGAGCGCCGACACGGATCAGATCTGGAACGCGCCCGGGTGTTATCCCCGCGATAGCGATTACGGGGATCTGGACCGAATTACAGACCTCCAGCACAGGCTCCAGACCCTTTTCGGGAAGTGGATTATCCTTCGATCGGGTCTTGAAAATCGGTCCAAAGCCGATGTAATCTGCCCCAGCTTGTTCGGCCTGAAGGGCAAGGCTCAGGGATGAAGCCGTGATACCGATTAGCGCATCGGGGCCTAACACCTCCCTCGCATACTTAATCGGCATGTCCATCTGGCCCAGATGTACGCCATCCGCACCAACGGCGAGTGCTACGTCCACCCGATCATTGATGAGGAGGCATATGTTGGCCCTCGCACAGACGGCAGCTACGGCCTCCGCTGCAAACAAGAGATCTCGGATCAGACCCACTTTTTGCCGAAATTGAATAACGTCTGCGCCCCCGTCGATTGCCATGGAGGCCAATTCGGCGTGGGTGTATCGTTGCTGAAAATAAAAGTCGGTCAGGACGTGAAGTTTGCCAATTGATTGCT
>Ga0066376_10000727_pt1 | contig 31035 bp, 34 predicted proteins | sample Knorr_S15_td_Bot_FD_77009 | JGI IMG/M metagenome (GOLD analysis project Ga0066376, IMG submission 77009) | Marine microbial communities from Southern Atlantic Ocean transect - Knorr_S15_td_Bottom_ad_5009_LV_A | ecosystem: Environmental > Aquatic > Marine > Oceanic | place: Southern Atlantic... | reverse complement strand
GCGGCCCGGCGCCGCGCCTCGCAGGGGCCGCGCAGCCGCCGTTTCGCCCGAACGATCCGGTCGCCGTCATGCATGGTCGTCATGGCTCGGAATTTTCGCGCGGCTTGCTCATGGATGGGAAGGCGGACGGGCCCGCATCGGCCGTAGATAGGCGAATCCTCTGCGGCCTGCTTAGTGCAGGTGGGCACCGGAATACCGGGACCACGGTCCCGGCAGCGCCAGCTCCCGAAGGTTCGATATTGGCCCCAAGGATATGTGCCGGCTACGCGCCATGCAGTACCCGTCCGCTTCTATATCTAAGCGTTCTCGAGGTTCTCTGCAATATCTTCTATGCGTTCGGCCACCGCATTGACCAGCGGCGCGAGACTGTCATCGGGTTTCGCCGGCGCCGCTTTCCGCTTGCTCTGGGCAGCCTCGGCGCGGAGCTTCTCGACCTCGGCGGTGGCGTCGAACAGCTTGTCGGCGACCATCAGGCTGGCCATCACCATGAGCCGCATATCGCCCACGTCGCCGACCGAATTGACCAGCTCGACCGTGCGCTCATCGACATAGGCGCCGAGCCGCGTGAGGCGCTCTTCCTGGCCTTCGTTACAGGCGATCTGATAATTGTTGCCGTTGATCGTGATGGCGACCTGACCCATCCCTAAGCCCCCTCTATGGACATCATGTGTCGAGAACCGCCTTGAGGCGGACCACGGCGGCGTCGATGCGCGCGCTGGCCCCGGCCGCCCGGCGTTCGAGTTCTACAAAGTCCCGCTGGGTCTCGGCGAGTTCGGCGCGAACCTGTTCCAACGCCGCGCCATCGGCCGACTCGCCATGGTCGCGGTCCTTGACCCGGCGCGCGGCGGCCTCGAGCCGATCAAACGCCAGCTGTAATCTTTTCTGAGCCTGAGCCGTCGACACTTGGGGAAATTTCCATTTAGTTTATTAATATCAATAGATTACATGAACAACCCGCAGTCTTCCACGAACTGCACAGGAATAACCGACCGGAGGTCCCGCGTCAATTGCGATAAATGTATAATGATGTTGACGTCGCTTACGCGGATTGCCATTTTGCCACGCGGTGTTAGCCTCGCTATTATTTTCATGCCGTCCAGTCGCGAAAGAAATTTCCTTCCATGTCTGTAGAAACTGCCCGCTCCGAAACCGAGCCCACGGCCCATGCCGTCATGGCCAATGCCATCCGCGCCCTCGCCATGGACGCGGTTCAGGCCGCCAATTCGGGTCATCCCGGCATGCCCATGGGCATGGCCGACGTAGCCACGGTGCTGTTCGACCGATTCCTCAAGTTCAACCCGGCCCGCCCCGATTGGCCCGACCGCGACCGTTTCGTGCTGTCGGCGGGTCACGGCTCCATGCTGCTCTATTCCCTGCTCTACCTCACCGGCTACGAGGCCATGACCATCGATGAGCTGCGTAATTTCCGTCAATTCGGCAGCCGCACCCCCGGCCATCCGGAATACGGCCATAGCCCGGGAGTCGAGACCACCACCGGGCCGCTCGGCCAGGGCCTCGCCACCGCCGTCGGCATGGCGTTGGCGGAGCGCATGGCGGCGGCGCGATTCGGCGAGGGGCTGGTCGATCACCACACCTATGTCATCGTCGGCGACGGCTGCCTGATGGAAGGCATCAGCCACGAGGCGGCGTCGTTCGCCGGGCATATGGCCTTATCCAAGCTGATCGTGCTGTTCGACGACAATCACGTCACCATCGACGGCGCCACCGATCTCGCGGTCTCCGACGACACCCTGGCCCGCTTCCGCGCCTATGGCTGGGAGGTCTGCGCCGTCGACGGCCACGACCCCGAGGTCGTGGCGACGGCGATCGCGGCGGCGCGGGTTTCGGAACAGCCCTCGCTGATCGCCTGCCGCACCACCATCGGCTTCGGCGCGCCGACCAAGGCCGGCACCGCGGCGGCTCACGGCGCGCCGCTCGGCGGGGATGAAATCGCCGGCGCGCGCGAAGCCCTCGGCTGGCCCCATGCGCCCTTCGAAATCCCCGAGAACGTCCTGGCGAGCTGGCGGGCGATCGGCTCCAAGGGCGCCGTCCTGGCGGGCGAATGGGACGCCCGGCTTGCCGCCGATGATCGCAAGGAAACCTTCGAGCGATGCCTGGCCGGCGATCCGCCGGACGGCTGGGACGACGCGCTCGATGCCTTCAAGGCGCGGCTGGCGGGCGAAAAACCGGGCTGGGCGACGCGCAAGTCGAGCCAGGTAGCACTCGACGAATTAACCGCCCTGGCCCCCGAGATGATCGGCGGCTCGGCCGACCTGACCGGCTCCAACCTGACCAAGGCGAAGCACATGGCGGTGGTCACCGCCAGTGATTTCGCGGGCAGCTATATCCATTACGGGGTGCGCGAGCACGCCATGGCGGCGGCCATGAACGGCCTCGCCCAGCATGGCGGGTTCATTCCCTATGGCGCCACCTTCCTGATGTTCACCGACTATTGCCGGCCGTCAATCAGGCTGGCGGCGCTGAGCGGCCTGCGCGTGATCTACGTCATGACCCATGATTCCATCGGCCTCGGCGAGGACGGCCCGACCCATCAGCCGGTCGAGCATCTGGCCAGCCTCAGGGTGATTCCCAACCTCCATGTGTTTCGCCCCGCCGACGCGGTGGAGACCCTCGAATGCTGGGCCCAGGCCCTGAGCCAGAAGACCACCCCGTCGGTCATCGCCTTGTCGCGCCAGGGCCTGGCGGCGCTGCGCCATGAGCATGTCGGCGACAACCTCTGCGCCCGCGGCGGCTATGTGCTGGCCGAGGCGGACGGCGATCGCCGGGTGACCCTGCTGGCCAGCGGCTCGGAAGTCGCTCTCGCCATGGCCGCCCGCGACACCCTGCAAGCGGCGGGCGTCGATACGGCGGTGGTCTCCATGCCCTGCTGGGAATTGTTCGATGCGCAAGGCCAGGCCTACCGGGACAGCGTCCTCGGCCCGGGCACAGTCCGGGTCGCGGTCGAGGCGGCGATCATGCAGGGCTGGGACCGCTACGTCGGCGATAACGGCGCCACGGTGGGCATGACCGGCTTCGGCGCTTCCGCCCCGGCGGGCAGGCTTTACGAATATTTCGGCATCACCGCCGAGGCGGTGGTCGCGGCGGTCAAGTCGCGGCTATGATGAGACATAGGGGAGAAAAAGAATGACTGTTCGGGTTGCTATCAACGGCTTTGGCCGCATCGGGCGCAACGTGCTGCGCGCCATCCATGAGCAGGGGCGCGACGACGTGGTGGTGGTCGGCATCAACGACCTGGGGCCGGTCGAGACCAACGCCTGGCTGCTCGAGCATGATTCGGTCCACGGCCCCTTCCCCGGATCGGTCGCCTTCAGCGACGACAGCATCGACATCGGCGGCGGGCCGATCAAGGTGGTCGCCGAGCGCGACCCGGCCAGGCTGCCCTGGGGCGAGCTCGCCGTCGACGTGACCCTCGAATGCACCGGCATCTTCACCAAGCGCCAGGCGGCGGCCAAGCATCTCGAGGCGGGCGCCGCCAGGGTGCTGATCTCGGCGCCGTCGGGAGACGCCGACCACACCGTGGTCTTCGGGGTCAACCACCAGACCCTGACCGCCGATCATGCGGTGGTCTCCAATGCCTCCTGCACCACCAACTGCCTGGCCCCGGTGGCCATGGTCGCCCACCAGGCCATCGGCATCACCAGCGGTTTCATGACCACGGTGCACAGCTTCACCGGCGACCAGCCGGTGCTCGACGTGCTGCACAGCGATCTGCGCCGGGCGCGCGCCGCCGGCATGTCGATGATCCCGACCTCGACCGGCGCCGCCCGGGCGGTCGGCCTGGTGCTGCCCGAACTCAACGGCAAGCTCGACGGCGTCGCGGTGCGCGTGCCGACGCCAAATGTCTCGCTGATCGACTTCACCTTCATCGCCGCCCGCGACACCTCCGCCGATGAGATCAACGACGCCATGACAGCCGCCGCCGAAGGCCCCCTGGCCGGGGTGCTGGCGATCAGCGACGGCCCCATGGTGTCGATCGACTTCAACCACAACGTCAACTCATCGATCTTCGATGTGACCCAGACCAGGGTGGTCGAGGGCCGCCTGTGCCGGGTGCTGTCCTGGTACGACAACGAATGGGGCTTCTCGAACCGCATGGCGGATGTGGCGGCGCTGCTCGGCGCCCTGTAGACGATCCCCATGGCGTCGTTCCGCACCCTCGACGATCTCTCGCCGAAGGGCAGGCGAGTCCTCGTGCGGGTCGATCTCAACGTGCCCATGCGGGACGGCGAAATATCCGATGCCAGCCGCATCGAGCGGGTCGCCGAGACCCTGACCTCGCTCGCCGACGGCGGCGCGCGGGTCGTGGTGATGTCCCATTTCGGCCGGCCCCGCGGCCGGGTCACGTCGTCCATGTCGCTGCGTCCCCTGGCCGGGCCGTTGTCGCGGGCGCTCGGCGGCCGCGCCGTCGGCTTCGTGGCGGACTGCATCTGCGAGGACGCCGAAGCCGCCGTGGCGGCGCTCGGCGATGGCGATATCCTGTTGCTCGAGAACCTGCGCTTTCACCCCGGCGAGGAGAACAACGATCCGGCCTTCGCCGAGGCCCTGGCGCGGCTCGGCGACGCCTATGTGGGCGAGGCCTTCTCGGCGGCCCACCGCGCCCATGCCTCGGTGGTCGGCGTGGCGGCGCATCTTCCCGCTTATGCCGGCCGGCTCATGCAATCGGAACTCGAGGCCCTGGACGGCGCCCTGGAGAACCCCAAGCGCCCCCTGGCCGCGGTCATCGGCGGCGCAAAAGTGTCGTCCAAGCTCGAGGTTCTCGGCAATCTCGTGGGCCGGGTCGATATGCTGATCATCGGCGGCGGCATGGCCAACACCTTCCTCCACGCCCAAGGCATCGCCGTCGGCAAGTCCTTGTGCGAGCGCGATATGGCGGAGACCGCCCGCGGCATCATGGGAGCCGCCGAGGCGGCGGGCTGCGAGGTCATATTGCCGACCGACGGGGTCACCGCGACGCGCTTCGCCGACGGCGCGACACGCACCGTGACCGCTATCGACGCGGTCGCCGAAGACGCCATGATCCTCGATATCGGCCCGGACAGCGCCGCCGCCATCGCCGCGCGCCTGGAGCATATCGCCACCCTGGTGTGGAACGGCCCGCTCGGCGCCTTCGAGCTCGACGGCTTCGATCACGGCACCAACCTGGTGGCCCGCGCCGCCGCCAGGCTGTCGCGCGACGGGCGGCTGGTCAGCGTGGCCGGCGGCGGCGACACGGTGGCGGCCCTGGCCAACGCCGGCGCCCTCGAAGATTTTTCCTATGTCTCGACCGCCGGCGGAGCCTTCCTCGAATGGCTCGAGGGCAAACCCCTGCCGGGGGTCGCCGCGCTGCAAACGTGACCGACGCGCGATCCGTGATTTTTCACGACCTGGCCGAGGCCCGCGCGGCCCGCGCCGACGACCCGGCCATGACCCTGCGGACCGCGCCCGGCGCCGCCGCCTACGCCGGGGTCGGCTATCTCATGGCGGTCGTCGAACAGTCCGGGGCCGATAGGAAAGCAGCGATCATCGACTGCGGCGAAGACGCCGGCACCGCCCTCGCCGCCCTGCGCGCGGGCTGGAAGAAAATACTGTTTTCAGGACGCCGGGACGTCCGGATCAAGCTCGCCCAAATCGCCAAGCAACAGGACGCGGAGGTCTTCGATCAGTAATAGAAGCCGAGCGCCCCTTCCGGCCGCGGGGTGAATCCGGTGCATCGAATGCATGACTCCGACCCCCTTATGCTAAGGTTCGTAAAACAGGAAATTCACCAGAGGAACGACCCCATGAGCACGTCCGAGATGATCACATGCGCACAAGCCCTGGTGGCCCAGGGCAAGGGCATCCTGGCGGCCGACGAAAGCACCGGCACGATCCAGAAACGCTTCGCTGCGATCGATGTGGAATCGACCGGGGACAGCCGCCGCGACTACCGCGAATTGTTGTTCACCACGGCGGGCCTGGGCGAATTCATCTCGGGCGTGATCCTCTATGACGAAACCATCCGCCAATCGGCCGCCGACGGCGTGGCCCTGGCCGAGGTTCTGCAAGCCCAGGGCATCATCCCCGGCATCAAGGTCGACGCCGGCATCAAGCCCCTGGCCGGGCGGCCCGGCGAGACCGTCACCGAGGGGCTCGACGGCCTGCGCGAGCGGCTCGAAGCGTATTACGGAATGGGCGCGCGCTTCGCCAAATGGCGCGCGGTGATCCGCATCGAGGGCCATCTTCCCAGCCACCACTGCCTCCACGCCAACGCCGAGGCGCTCGCCCGCTATGCCTCCCTGTGCCAGGAAGCCGGCCTGGTGCCCATCGTCGAGCCCGAGGTGCTGATGGACGGCGATCATTCCCTGGATCGTTGCGCGCGGGTTACCGAGGCCGCCCAGCATCTGGTGTTCCGCGCCCTGCGCCTGCACGGCGTCAGCCTCGAAGCCATGCTGCTGAAACCCAACATGGTGATCCCCGGCGTCGATCACGATTCGCAGGGCTCCGTCGAGGAGGTCGCCCAGGCCACCCTCGCCCTGCTCAAGCGCACGGTGCCCGCCGCGGTGCCCGGCATCGTCTTCCTGTCGGGCGGCCAGAGCGACGTGGACGCCACCGCCCATCTCGACGCCATGAACAAACTCGACGCGAGCCCGCCCTGGCGGCTCAGCTTCTCCTACGGCCGGGCGCTTCAGGCGGCGCCGCTGAAGGCCTGGTCGGGCAAGGCCGGGAACCTGGCCGCCGCCCAGACCGCCCTGCGCCATCGCGCCGGGCTCAACGGCGCCGCCTCCCTGGGCCAGTACAACGCCGGCATGGAGAACGGGTGAACCATGACCCGGCGGAACGCTGCCGCCTCTACCTGATCACGCCGCCGCGCTTCGAGCTCGCGGATTTCGCCGAGGCCCTCGATGAGGCGCTCGGCGGCGGCGATGTGGCCTGCGTTCAGCTACGCATGAGCGAGACCGACGGCGACGGCCTGGCCCGCGTCGCAGGCGTCTTGATTCCGCTGTGCCACGCGCGGGATGTCGCCTTCCTGATCGAGGGCCGCGCAGACGTCGCAAAAGCCACCGGGGCCGACGGCGTGCATCTCGCCAGGGCCGGCGATCTCGACCACGCCCGGCGACTGCTGGGCGGCGCTGCGATCTGCGGCGTCTCGGCCGGCGGCTCGCGCCATGCCGCCATGCTGGCCGCCGAGGCGGGCGCCGATTATGTCTCGTTCGGCGCCCTCCACGCCTCCGTCACCCTGCCCAAGGCGGTGGTGATTTCGCCCGATATCCTGTCCTGGTGGCACGACGTGATGGAAGGCCCCTGCATCGCCGTCGGCGGCATCGATGCCGCGAATGCCGCCGCCCTGGCCGCCAAGGGCGCCGATTTCCTGGCGATCTGCAACGGCGTCTGGGGCAACCCCGACGGCCCGCGGGCGGCGGTGGCGGCAATCAACGCGGAGATTGAAAGCCGACTGCCGACCTGATAGTACCGCCCCTGCCAGCCCATCCCGCCAGAGAGACCGAACCCGCCCATGAGAATTAACGGCAACGCCATCCGTCCCGGCAATATTATCGAGCACAAGAACCGCCTCTGGCAGGCGGTCAAGATCCAGCATACCCAGCCCGGCAAGGGCGGCGCCTATCTCCAGGTCGAACTCAAGGACCTGCGCGACGGCACCAAGCTCAACGAACGATTCCGCGCGGCCGAGCATGTCGAGAAGGTCAGGCTCGATGAGAAGGAATATCAGTTTCTCTATGCCGAGGGCGAGTTGCTGAACTTCATGGAAACCGAGACCTATGAGCAGATTACCCTGGACCGCAAGCTGGTCGGCGACCAGGCGGTCTTCCTTCTCGACGGCGTCATGGTGACGGTGCTGAGCCATGAAGGCGAGGCGCTGACCGTCCAGCTCACCGAGACCGTGGTGCTCGAAGTGACCGAGACCGAGGCGGTCATCAAGGGCCAGACCGCCGCCGGGTCTTTCAAGCCAGCGATCCTCGAGAACGGCGTGCGCACCATGGTGCCACCCCATATCGAGACCGGCACCCGGGTGGTCATCGCCACCGCCGACAGCGCCTATCGCGAACGCGCCCGCGACTAGGGGATAGCAGCACCATGCCACCCCGTTCCGCCACCATCACGGTGATGATTCAGGCCGCCTACAAGGCGGCGCGCGGCCTGGTGCGCGACTTCGGCGAGGTCGAGAACCTCCAGGTCTCGAAGAAGGGACCCGCCGATTTCGTCACCGCCGCCGATATCCAGGCGGAGAAAACCCTGCGCTGGGAGTTGAACCGCGCCCGGCCGAATTACGCCATGCTGCTCGAGGAAAGCGGCGCCGTGGCGGGACGCGACAGCGATTATCGCTGGATCGTCGACCCCCTCGACGGGACCCTGAATTTCCTCCACGGCATCCCTCATTTCTGCATTTCCATCGGCCTCGAGCAGGCCGGGGAGATGATCGCCGGAGTGATCTACGATCCCTTGCGCGACGAGTTGTTCCACGCCGAGAAGGGCGCCGGCGCCTATCTCAACGACCACCGCATCCGGGTGTCGTCGCGCGACAAGATGATGGAGTCGGTGATCGCCACGGGCATTCCCGCGGTCGGCCGCGGCCGCTATGACGAGTACCGCGCCCAGCTTTCCCTGGTCATGGAGCAGACCGCCGGCATACGGCGCATGGGTTCGGCGGCGCTCGATCTCGCCTATGTGGCGGCCGGGCGCTGCGAGGGCTTTTGGGAGCCCGCCCTATCGCCCTGGGACATCGCCGCGGGCATCGTCATCCTGCGCGAGGCGGGCGGCTATGTAACGGATTTCAACGGCGCCGCCGTGAACCTCGACGACGGCGACATCCTGGCCGCCAACGACCGCGTACACGGGCCGTTGAAATCCTTGCTGGCGAAGGCAAAAACCGGCTGATCGGGAAGCTGCCGCCACGCCAAGGCGGTTGTTCTCGCCAGAGGCGTAGGCTATCCTTTCGCGCGGTACAGTATTCGCGGATCATCCATGAACCATATCAGACTTCGATTGCGGGGGATTTTGGCCATGGCCTGGCAAGTCGATGCGCACCAGCGTTCGGGCGCTTACCTCACGTTGATCGCCGCCTTCGTGTTGACAGTCGCCGTCACCGGGTCCGGCATGGCGGCGGCGCAGCAAACGGTCTATGTGGGCGGCAGCGGCAGGGCCCCTGTCGAGATCAATCTGGGGGTGATCGAAACCCTGTTGGCGCCTGCTCGTCGGCCGCTCATGCTCGACCCGCCGGGCGAGGCGCCCCATTCGGTCTTCCTGCTTGGCCCGCCGCCGGCGTTCGCCGCCGCGCCCCAGGCAAGGCCCCTGGCCGCGCCGGTTGCTAGCCTCGCGCCGGTGGCCGCGCCCGAGCCGAAACCGCCGGCGGCGGCCATACCCAAGCCGGTCCTGAGCCTACCCAAGCCGACCGTCGCGGCGGCGCCGGCCGCGGTCATGCCCGAACCGGTCGCCACGCCGACGCCCGCCCCGGTGACCCCGGTTGCCGCCGAGCCCCTTCCCGAGCCGACGCCCGAGCCGGTCGCGCCGCCGCCGCCCGCCGCCACGGCGACGGTCGCGCTTGCGCCGCCGGAGCCGGTCGCCGAACCCGTGGCGACGCCCGCGCCCGCGCCCACGGTGGCGGCCCTCTCTCCAAAAACCGCCGCGCCCGCCGGTCAACCCTTGAGCATCCCGTTCGCCGGCGGATCGGCCGAGCTGCCGGACGGCGCGGAGAGCGATTTACAGGCCGTCGCCAAGCAGCTCGCCGCCAACGATGCGCTTCGCGCCCAGGTCAAGGCCTATGCCGAAGGCTCGACGGGCAGCGCTTCCTCGGCGCGCCGGCTGTCCCTGTCGCGCGCCCTGGCGGTACGCTTTGTACTCATCGAACTCGGCGTCCGCAGCACGCGGATCGACGTCCGGGCCCTCGGCGACCGCGACGAAGGCGGCGCCCCCGACCGGGTCGATGTGCTGGTTATCAACCGCTGATGATCCCTGATCGATGACGCTGAGCGCCACTGCCGGCGACAGGCCGGTGATGACCCGTCCGCGTGTATTCCTCACCCGGATGATGCTTTTCCTGGCCGCCGCCGTGGCGGTGGCCGCGGTCATGTCGAACATGCTGGTGCGGACCTTTGCCGCCAACCCGCCGCTCAACGGCCTGATCCTCCTGGTCCTGCTGATCGGCGTCGGCTACATCTTCCGCCAGGTGTTCAGCCTATATGCCGAAGTGCGCTGGATCGAGGGGTTCCGCAGCAGCCAACCCAAGCTGGCGATCCAGGCGCCGCCCAAGCTGCTCGCCCCGATGGCCACCATGATGGGGGAAAGCCAGGGCCAGATGACCCTGTCGGCGCTGTCCATGCGCACCCTGCTGGACGGCATCGGCTCGCGGCTCGATGAATCGCGGGACATCTCGCGCTACCTGATCTCCCTGCTCATCTTCCTCGGCCTGCTCGGCACCTTCTGGGGCCTGCTGCAGACGATTTTCTCGGTCGGCGAGGTGGTGCAGAGCCTGACCGTGGGGGTTGGCGACATCGCCGCCATCTTCCGCGATTTCAAGCTCGGCCTGCTGGCCCCGTTGAACGGCATGGGGACGGCGTTCTCTTCGTCCCTGTTCGGGCTGGCCGGCTCGCTGGTACTCGGCTTCCTTAATCTGCAATCGACCCAGGCCCAGAACCGCTTCTACAACGATCTCGAAGAATGGCTGTCCGGCCTGACCCGGCTGGCCAGCGCCTCCTCCCTGGGCGATGGCGGCCAGTCCATGCCGGCCTATGTCAACGCCCTGCTCGAGCAGACCGCCGACAGCCTGGAAAACCTGCAACGCACCATGACGCGCGGCGAGGCCAGCCGCATGGCGGCCGACAGCAGCCTGCTCAACCTGACCGAAAAGCTCGCCACGCTGAACGACCAGATGCGTGCCGGACAGGCGTTGCTCATCAAACTGGTCGAGAGCCAGGTCGATATGAAGCCCCTGCTGGAGAATTTGGCCCGCCAGCCGGCGCCGTCGGACGGCGGCATCGACGACGCCACCCGCAGCCATATCCGCAACATTGATGTTCATCTCGTGCGCCTGCTCGAGGAATCGATCACCGGGCGCAACCAGATGGTCGATGACCTGCGCAGTGAAATCAAGCTGCTGGCCCGCACCATCGCCGCGCTCGACGACGCACGGCACTCCTAGGGAACTAACGGCAGGTCATGGCCAGTCGCCTCAGACGCGCGGACCGCGGCGACGAAATCTGGCCCGGATTCGTCGACGCCCTGTCGGCGCTGTTGATGGTCGTCATCTTCCTGCTGGTGGTGTTCATGCTGGCCCAGTTTTTCCTCGGCGTGACCCTGTCGGGGCGCAACGAGGCGCTGGATCGGCTCAGCCTGCAGGTCAGCGAGCTGGCGGAACTGCTCTCCCTGGAGCGCCAGGCGAACGCCGATTTACGCCTCGACATCGCTCAGCTTTCGACGGAGCTGCAAAGCTCGAGCGCGGCGCGCGACGCCCTATCGGCCCGGCTCACCTCGATCATCACGCAACGCGATGCGCTCGATTTGGAACTCGCCGCGGCGACCGACCAGGCCGAGCTCGCCGCCCAGGAAGCCGAAGCCCTGCGCGCCGCCCTGGCCGACGCCAACCGGACCATCGAGACCGACCGCGAAACCCTGGAGCTTAAACTCGCCGAACTCGCCGGCCTGCGCCAGGACATCGCCACCCTGCGCAAGGTCAGGAGCGAACTCGAGACCCAGGTCACCCAGCTCGCCCGGGCGCTCGACAGCAACGCCGCCGAGTTGACCGCCGAGCGCGACCGCGGCATGGCCCTGCAAGCCCGCCTGAGCGATCAGGAAGAGCGCACCGCCCTGGCCCAGCGGGAAATCGAGGATCGCGAACTGCGGCTCGACGAATTGCAGCTCGCCTTGCGGCAAAGCGACGAGGAGTTGGTCTCGGAGCGGGATCTGTCGATCCAGGCGGCCAATCGGATCTCCCTGCTCAACAAGCAGATAGCCGCCCTGCGCAATCAGCTCACGCGACTCTCCGAGGCCCTCGATATCGCCGAGCGCGAGGCCGAGGACCAAGGCGCGGTGATTTCCGATCTGGGGCGCAAGCTCAACCTCGCCCTGGCCGGCAAGGTCGAGGAACTGCAACGCTACCGCTCGGAATTCTTCGGCCGCCTACGCGAGGTTCTCGGCAACCGCGTCGGCATCCGCATCGTCGATGACCGTTTCGTCTTCCAGTCCGAAGTGCTGTTCGGTTCGGGCTCGGCGACCCTCGGCGAGGGCGGCAAGCAGCAGATGGTCGACCTGGCGCGCACCCTGCTCTCCATCGCCCGTGACATCCCCAGAGATCTGCCCTGGATCCTGCGCGTCGACGGCCATACGGACAGCAACCCCATCCATACGTCGCAGTTCGCCTCGAATTGGGAGCTTTCCTCGGCGCGGGCCCTGTCGGTGGTGCATTACCTGATCGGCCAGGGGGTGCCGCCCGATCGCCTGGTCGCCGCCGGCTTCGGCGAGTTCCAGCCCATCGACCCGGTCGTTGACGAGATCGGCTTTCGGCGCAATCGCCGGATCGAACTCAAGCTGACCAGCCGTTGACCTTTTCCCCTGGCCGCGCGGCCCTGGCGCGGGCGCTCGCCATCGGTGTCGTCGGCGGCGGCGTCTTCGCCTGGTTCAACCTGCCGCTCGCCTGGATGATGGGGGCCATGAGCCTGACCACTCTGAGCGCCGTCGGCGGTGTGCGCGTGATGGTGCCGGCGAAATTGCGCCAGGTCATGATCGCCGTGCTCGGGGTCATGCTGGGCAGCGCCTTTCGCCCGGATATCCTGGAACAGGCCGGCCAGTGGACCCTGAGCCTCGCCATGCTGGTCGTCTATGTGGCGGCGGTCGCCCTGCTCGCCGGGCTGTATTTCCGCAAAGTCGCGCGCTACGACGCGACCACCGCCTATTTCTCGGCGATCCCCGGCGGGTTGAGCGAGATGATCCTGGTCGGCGGCGCCATGGGCGGCGACGAACGCACGATCGCCCTGACCCACGCCTCGCGCATCCTGCTGGTGGTGTTGATCATCCCCTTCTGGTTTCGCCTGGTGGAAGGCTACCAACCAATCCCCGGCGGGGTCTCCGGCAGCTTCATGGCGTTTGGCCAAATGCCCGCCGCCGATCTCGCCAGCCTGGGCTTGTGCGCCGTCGTCGGCTTCTTCATCGCCCGCGCGCTTCGGCTGCCGGCGGCGGCCCTGACCGGCCCCATGACGGTGAGCGCCGCCGCGCATCTGTTCGGCCTCACCACCTCGACGCCGCCGGCCGAGCTGATCATCATCGCCCAGGTGGTCATCGGCACGGCCATCGGCTGCCGCTTCGCCGGTGTCGGCCCGCGCCGGATCTTACGCGCCATCGTCGCCGCCGCCGGCGCCACGGCGATCATGCTGGGCATCGGCGTCGTCTTCTCCCTGGCCCTCAACGCCGCCCTCGGCCTGCCCATGTCGGCCCTGACCCTGGCCTTCGCTCCCGGCGGCCTGGCCGAGATGTCGCTGATCGCCCTGGCCCTCGGCGTTGACCCCGCCTTCGTCTCGACCCACCATTTGCTGCGAATTTTTTTGGTGGTAATCCTCGCGCCGATGGCCTTTAAACTCATCGCGCCGCGGCTGGGCATCGACGGCGGCGGCAACCAACATACGCGAGGGACCAAGGAGCCATGAGTAAGAGCACGACCAAGGCCGGAACCAAGGCCGAGAGCAAGGCCAAGACGAAGGCCGATACGAAGTCTGATACTAAGGCCGATACGAAGGCCGAGACCAAGGCCGAGACCAAGGCCGAGAGCAAGGCCGAGAGCAAGGCCGAGACCAAGGCCGAGAGCAAGGCCGAAAGCCCGCCGGCGGAGAAATCGACCAAGAGCCAGGCCGCGGCCGACCATTCCCCGAGCTATTTCTCGAGCGTCTCCACCCCGAAATACCGCGCCGGCTGGGATTCGGTCTTCTCCTCGGGCAGGAAGAAGAGGAAGGCATGACCAAGGCCAGGGCCCGCCAACGGGCAAAGGCGAAAGCGGCGCAGAAAATAGCAAAGCGCAAGGCCAACGCCGACCGAACCGGCCAGACAATCCACCCGGGGAAATTCGATCCGGGGTCAGGCTCCATAAAAGGCCCACGCGGTAACGCCACCGCCAACTTCGGCGGGGCGGCAAGACGCGGCGCGGCGCGGGGCGGATAGGGCTAGGCCGCCCGTTCCCCGAGCTATTTATCAAGCATTTCCGGCCCGCATTACCGCGCCGGGTTATTGGTGACACCAATAACCTGCGGACCTAAATCCATAGCGCCGCCCAGGGCCGCAGCATCTCCCAGTATGTGATCGGTGTCAGAATTCGAATGCTGAGTTCTCGTTCGATGTGTACCGCGTTGCGCGGCAGTCGGCGCTCCACTGTCAGGAACGCCTCGCACCGCAGGTATATCGCATCCCGAAGGAGCACTCGGTCTTTATCGCTGAGGTAGCCGAACTTGGACTCCCTGAGCCGCGTAGCGAGATACTCACTCTCGACTGTCGGGCCGGCACCATCTAGGCAGACATCTGAATGATCGGCGATGTCCAAGAGCCACTGCATATGACCGTGATCGCCCTTGTCATGCGCCTCCTGCATACTACCGCCCGACACGATCCATTCGAACATAGCGCGTTCGTTGATCAAGAAGATGTCGCGGAGGGCCTCGATGTTAGCGATGCCATCCGTGACAACGTGGATACGGTCAGAATCAAGGATCGGCTCAGCGTCATAAATATAGCTACCGTAATTCCGGAGCGTTTGCGCTGTGCAGAAGTCTAGAAAGATGCGGCGAGGCAAAGATTCAAAAGAGTGCCTAATTTGTTGCTGTATGATTTTTTCGACTCCGCTCAATACCAGAAAAATCTTAGTGCACGAAACGGGGTAAACGTCGGATAGGGATTAATCTTGGACATAGATCGCCTTCCCCACACACAGCCCCCCTACTCCGCCAGCATCCGCGCCGCTTGGTCCGCGTCTTCGCCGGCCGGATCGATGTCGAACTGGAGCTCGGCGAGGCGGGCGTAGAGGCCGCCCTGGGCGATCAGCTGGGCGTGGGTGCCCTCGGCCACCACCCGGCCCTCGTCCATGACGACGATGCGGTCGGCCTTGAGCACGGTGGCTAGGCGATGGGCGATGACCAGGGTCGTGCGGCCCTCCATGAGCGTCTCGAGGGCGCTCTGGACCGCCGCCTCGCTTTCGGCGTCGAGCGCGCTGGTCGCCTCGTCGAGCAGCAACACGGGGGCATTGCGCAGCACCGCGCGGGCGATGGCGATGCGTTGACGCTGGCCGCCCGACAGGCGCACGCCGCGCTCGCCGAGGGCGCCGTCGAAGCCCTCCGCCTGGGCGTCGAGAAACTTGGTCGCCGCGGCGGCGTCGGCGGCGGCGCGAACCTCGTCGTCGCTCGCCTCGGGCCGGCCGTAGCGGATGTTATCGAAGGCGCTGCCGGCGAACACCACCGAGTCCTGGGGCACCAGCGCCATGCATCTACGCAAGGCCCGCGGATCGGCGCTGCGCAGATCGACGCCGTCGAGGGCGACCACGCCGCTGTCCGGGTCGTAGAAGCGCAGCAGCAGTTGGAAGACAGTCGTCTTGCCGGCCCCCGAGGGACCGACCAGGGCGACCGTCTCGCCGGGCTCGATGGTCAGGCTGAAATAATCCAGGGCGGCATGATCGGGCCGGGTCGGGTAATGGAAGGTGACGTCGTCGAAGGCCACGGCGCCCGCGGCCGGCTCGGGCAGGGGCGTCGGATGGTCGGGCGCGACAATCTCCGAGCGCGTCGCCAACAGCTCCATGAGCCGTTCGGTCGCCCCGGCGGCGCGCTGCAACTCGCCGATCACCTCGCTCAAGGAGCCCACGGCGCCGGCCACCACCACCGCGTAGAACACGAAGGCGGAGAGCTCGCCGGCGCTGATCCGCCCGTCAATCACGTCGTGGCCGCCGATCCACAGCACCGTGCCGACCGCGCTGAAGGCCAGCACGATGACCACGGCGGTCAGCCAGGCGCGCATTTTTATGCGCTCGACGGCGGCCTCGAAGGCGTCCTCCACCCGCTCGGAGAATCGGCGGCTCTCGAGCGCCTCGTGGGTGAAGGCCTGGACCGTGCGCACGGCGTTGATGGTCTCGTCGATATGGCTGCCGGCGTCGGCGACGCGGTCCTGGCTATAGCGCGACAGGCGGCGCACCCGGCGGCCGAAGACGACGATAGGCAGGATGACCAGGGGGACGATCAGCAGCACCAGCCCGGTCAGCTTGGGGCTGGTCACGGCGAGCAGGGTGGTGCCGCCGATCAGCATCAGGATATTGCGCAGCGCCGTGGAGACGGTCGAGCCCATGATCACCTGAAGCACGGTGGTGTCGGTGGTCAGGCGCGACAGGATTTCGCCGGTGCGGGTGATCTCGAAGAACGCCGGGCTGAGGGCGATGATATGGTCATAGACGGCGCGCCGCATATCGGCGACGACCCGCTCGCCGATCCAGGACACCAGGTAGAAACGCCCGTAACTGGCGACCGCCATCAGGGCGATGACCCCGAACATGATCACCAGGGCCTGGTCGAGCAGCCCGGCGTCGCCGCCGCGAAAACCGTCATCGACCAGCCGGCGCAGGCCGGAGCCCAGGGCCAGCACCGTGCCCGCCGCCGTGGTCAGGGCGACCAGCGCCCCGGCGACGGCCAGCTTGTAGGGCGCTATGAAGCGGGCGAGCTGGCGCAGCACGCCGAGATTTCTGCTCGACGGACGTTCCCCCGGCTTTTCGGATACGCGCATGGATGGCCCTTGTGGCATGGTAAGCTTGTCTGGAATCGCGGGTTATCGGTATCTTAAGCCGTCGGCGAACACAAGCCCGCCTGGTTTTATGGGCGAATCCGGTCCGCCGGTTGATTTGCCGGCTTGCCTGCGCGCCCAGGCTTCGCTATAAGTCGCGCCTTGCATTCAGGAGTTGCAGCATGAAAAAGGGTATCCATCCCGATTACCATGAAATCACCGTGGTGATGACCGACGGCAGCAGTTACGCCACGCGCACCACATGGGGCGCGGCGGGCGATACCTTGCGCCTCGATGTCGATCCCAAGTCCCATCCCGCCTGGACCGGCGGCGTCGGGCGTCTGGTCGATACCGCCGGTCAGGTCGCCAAGTTCAACAAGCGCTTCGGCGGCTTCGGCCTCGGCTGAGCAGCCGACCCAAGCTTGTCCCAATTGACAGGCGCCGCGTGAGTTTCTATACATCGGGGCCGTCGCGACACGGCGCCGAATGTCTTATCCTTAATCTGATCGCCTCTTGTTCATCGAAGTGATGGAGCCCACCCTGTGAAACGTACCTTTCAGCCCAGCGTCATCAAGCGCAAACGACGCCATGGATTTCGCGCCCGCCGGGCAACCGTGGGCGGCCGCCGCGTACTGGCCCAACGACGGGCCAAGGGACGCAAGCGTCTCTCCGCGTAAGCCGGTCAATGGCCGCACCGATTGAGCGGCTCAAGCAGCGCTCGGAATTCCTTCGCGTCGCCGCCGCGCGGCGCAAATGGGTCGCCCCCGGACTGATTCTCCAGGCCGCGCCCAGGCCGGCGCTGGAGGGCTCCGATGCCGCGCCCTTCCGTATCGGCTATACCGCGAGCCGCAAGGTCGGCAACGCGGTGGCCCGCAACCGGGCGCGCCGCCGCTTGCGCGCCGCCGTTGCCGAAATCATGCCGGCCCGCGCATCGCCGGGCTGCGATTACGTCCTCATCGCCCGGGCCCGGACCGTGGACCGCCGGTTCGCCGATCTGGTCACCGATCTCGAGACCGCCTTCGACGGGCTCGCCGCCAAGGAAACCTGCCGATGAGCCTGATGGGTAAATTATTGAGCGCCATGTTCCGCCTCTACCAAGTGGCGGTCTCGCCCTATCTCGCCATGAGCTGCCGCTTTCAGCCGACCTGCTCAAGCTACGCCCGCCAAGCGATCACCCGCCACGGCGCCGTGGCCGGCGGCCTGATGGCCTTGCGCCGCATCGCCCGCTGTCACCCCTGGGGCGGCTCGGGCTACGAACCGGTGCCCGCCGAGCGTCATGACGCAGGCCGGTCGGTGGAGCAGGGCCGGTGAGCGACCAGCAGAACACCGTCCTGGCGATCGTCCTGTCGATCGTCATCATCGTCGCCTTCGAATTCTTCTATTTCGGACCCCAGCGCGAGGCGTTGGAGCGCTATACCGCCGAACAGGCGGCGATCCAGCAGGAAGCCGCCGTACAGCCCGGCGATACTCCGGCGGCGCTCTCGGCCGGCGATGCCCCGGGCCTGCCCGGCGATGCGCCGAGCCTGTCCGGCGAAGCGCCCAGCCTGCCCGGCGGCGGCGTCAAACCCGGTGCCAGCCGCGCCGAAGCCCTCGCCGCGACCGCGCGCATCGAGGTCAGATCGCCCCGCCTGCTGGGCTCGATTTCCCTCGAGGGCGGGCGCATCGACGACATCACCCTGGCCGATTACCGCGAGACCACCGACCCGGAGAGCCCGCAGATCGTCCTGTTGTCGCCGCAGGGATCCGAGAATGCCTATTTCGCCGAGTTCGGCTGGATCGGCGACGGCGCGGCGATGCCCGACCGCAACAGCCTATGGCGCGCCGACGGCGATCTGCTGACCCCCGGGCAACCGGTCACCTTGAGATGGGACAATGGCGAGGGTCTGCTTTTTACGCGCCGTATCGCGCTCGATGAGAATTACATGTTCACGATCACCCAACGGGTCCAGAACCGCGGAAGCGCCGCCGTCGAAATGCTGCCCTACAGCCTGATCAACCGCACCAACACGCCCGATACCCTGGGTTTCTACATCCTCCACGAGGGGCTTCTCGGGGTCTTCGACGGCACCCTGACCGAGATCGACTACGACGATCTGCGGGATGAGCCCGAGGGTACCGAGAGTTATCAGACCACCGGCGGCTGGATCGGCATCACCGACAAGTACTGGCTGGTCGCCCTGCTGCCCGACCAGTCGGAGACGGTCAACGCCCGTTTCATCTACACCGACGCCGGCGGCACCGACAAATATCAGGTCGACACCCTGCGCGCCGCCCTGACCGTTGCCCCCGGCGGGGCCATCGAGATCACCGACCGGGTGTTCGTCGGCGCCAAGGAGGTCAGCCTGCTCGACGCCTACGCCGAGGCGCTGGGCAACGATGACATCAATTTCGATCTGGCGGTGGATTTCGGCTGGTTCTACTTCATCACCAAGCCGATCTTCTACGCCCTGAGCTATTTCAACGACCTGATCGGCAATTACGGGGTCGCCATCCTGATGCTCACCGTGCTGATCAAGCTCGGCTTCTTCCCGCTCGCCAACAAGTCCTACAAGGCGATGAGCAAGATGAAGAAGCTGCAGCCGAAGATCACCGAGATGAAAGAGAAGTTCGGCGACGACAAGGCCGCCATGCAGAAGGAGATGATGGCGCTCTACAAGACAGAGAAGGTCAATCCGGCCGCCGGCTGCCTGCCGGTGATCGTGCAGATTCCGGTGTTCTTCTCGCTCTATAAGGTGCTGTTCGTCACCATCGAGATGCGCCAGGCGCCGTTCTTCGGCTGGATTCAGGATCTCTCGGCACCCGATCCGACGTCGATATTCAACCTGTTCGGTCTGATTCCCTGGACGCCGCCCGACTTCCTCACCATCGGCGTCTGGGCGCTGCTCATGGGCCTCACCATGTGGCTGCAGCAAAAACTCAATCCGCAGCCGCCCGATCCCACCCAGGCCAAGATCATGATGATGCTGCCCATCGTGTTTACCTTCATCCTGGCGCGTTTCCCGGCCGGCCTGGTGATCTACTGGTGCTGGAACAACATCCTGTCGATCGCCCAGCAGTGGATCATCATGCGGAAAATGGGCGTCAAGATCTGATACCCGGGAGAGGTGATAATGATCCAGCCCCCTGATGAAGAAGCGATCGAGACGGGGCGCAAACTGTTCACCCAGGCGTGTAATTTCGTCGCCGGAGCCGCGACCGCCGATCGCCTTCCCCCCGCCGGCCTCGTCGAAGTCGCCTTCGCGGGCCGCTCGAACGTCGGCAAATCGAGCCTGATAAACGCCCTGGTCGGGCAGTATTCCCTGGCCCGCACATCGCGCACCCCGGGCCGCACCCAGCAGATCAACTTCTTCGATCTGGGCGGCCGGCTGATGGTGGTCGACCTGCCGGGCTACGGTTACGCCCGCGCCTCGAAGACCACGATCGCCGCCTGGACGCGCCTGGTTAACGGCTATCTCAAGGGCCGCGTAAGCCTACGCCGGGTGATGCTGCTGATCGACGCGCGCCACGGGCTGAAGCCCCCGGACCGCGACATCATGACCATGCTGGACGACGCGGCGGTGGTCTATCAGATCATCCTGACAAAGGCCGACAAGACCAAGCCCGCCGCCCTCGATGCGGTCGTGGCGGAGACCGCCGCCGAACTCGCCCGTCATGGGGCGGCGCATCCCGAGATCGCGGTCACCAGCGCCCTCGCCGGGGCCGGCATCGCCGAGACCCGCGCCTCGATTGCGGCACTGGCGGATTCCCTGTAATACCAGCTTGCACTGATAGGGACCCATTTCACCGGGATTATTTTGGCGCAGGGCAAGGCGCGCTTTGCGCCGTAGTGCCCCACACTTCAAGCGAAGCGCAACGCCGCATTGCGCCAAAAGAATCCGGCCTGCGGTGGCATGAAACCGGCCATCGGCTGCGTTCCGCCGCTTGCCCGATGCGAAAGCATCGCGCCGCGCGACGCGCCTGCCCGAACGGCCGGTTTGATGCCATGAAATGGGTTCCTATCAGTGCAAGATGGTATAAGTTCTCCGCCAGCATGACAAAAAAATCCGACATGGCCGATCTGCTGCGCACCGCCGCCACCCTATCGGAGGCGCTGCCCTATCTGCGGCGCTTCTCCGGCGCCACCTTCGTCATCAAATACGGCGGCCACGCCATGGGCGACGCCGGCCTGTCGGAAGCCTTCGCCCGCGATATCGTGCTCGCCAAGCAGGTCGGCATCAATCCCGTGGTGGTGCATGGCGGCGGACCCCAGATCGGCGAGATGCTGGCGCGGCTCGCCATCAAGAGCGAGTTCATCGACGGCCTCAGGGTGACTGACAAGGAAAGCGTCGGCATCGTCGAGATGGTGCTGTCGGGTCAGATCAACAAGCAGATCGTCACCTCGATCAACGCCGCCGGCGGCCATGCGGTGGGCCTGTCGGGCAAGGATGCACAGCTTATAGAGGCGCGCAAGCTACGGCGCTCCCAGCGCGATCCGGATTCCAACATCGAGCAGATCCTCGATCTCGGCTTCGTCGGCGAGCCGGCGAGGATCAATCCCGGCATCCTCCAGGTGTTCAAGAAATCCGACATCATCCCGGTGATCGCGCCGATCGGCATCGGCCCCAACGGCGAGACCTATAACATCAACGCCGATATGGTGGCGGGCGCGGTCGCGACCGCCCTGGGCGCCGCCAAGCTGATCATGCTGACCGACGTGGCCGGCGTCATGGACGCCTCAGGCGAGCTGATCTCGCGCATGTCGGCGGACCAGGCGCGGGCGCTGATGCGGGGCGACACCATCACCGGCGGCATGATCCCTAAGCTCGAGACCTGCCTGAGTTATGTCGGGGAAAGCCAGGGCGCCGCCCATATTCTCGACGGGCGCCTGGCCCATGTGGTGCTGCTGGAAATCTTCACCGAGCACGGCACCGGCACGATGATCGAATGATTCGTCTATCCGGGCCGCCGAGCGCCGTCCCGCGGTATTAAATAGCGAACAGATCGGCGTGCCATTCGAGCTCTTCTTCGGTGAGCGGATAATCGGTGCCGTCCTTGGCGTTGAGCACGTCCATGGGCGGCACATGGGCGACGCGGAGCTGCACCTGGATCGCCGTCCGCATGCCGAGACCGGCCTTCCAGACCAGCGCGGTTATGGACTTCACGCCCTGCATGGAGATCACCCGCGCGGCCACCTCGGCCGGCAGCCCGGCCTTGAGCGCCAGAGCCTTGGTGACGAAATCATGATCGCCCTTGATGATCGAGGCCTGCACCAACTCGTCGTCGATCCGGCCTTCCGCGAAGGCCTGCTCGGCGGCGAGCCCGGCATCGGTGCCGCCGTTGACGCCTTCCGAATCGATACGCCGGGCGACCGCATGGCGCACCTCGGCGGCCGCCTCCTCGGGCAGGTCGTTGCGATCGTCGAGCACCCGCAACAGCGCCAAGGCGACGAATTTAGCGATCCGCCGCACCAGGTTCAGGGACAGCTCGGGACGCTCGACCAGCGGCTTATGCCAGCTCGGCGCCTCGGGCGCGCGGTCGAGCAGGGAATCGAGGGTTTCCTCGCGTATCTGGGCGCTCGGGTTGGCGAGCAGCGCCGCGATGGCGCTCTCGTCGCCGCGCCCGGCGATGGCGTCGGCCACCGGCGGCGGCACGCACTCGCGCTTGGAGATAACCGCGAGCGCCCCCTGGACGGGATCGCTGTCGATGATTTCGAGCAGCTCCCGGTCGTTGAGGAGCGGTGAATATTGCAGCACCGGGGCGGAGACGACGAGTTCAACGTCGCGCGCCAGATACTCAACGATACCGCGCGGAATGCTGTCGCTGCGCTTGATTTCCTCGGAAACGATCTGGCGCACCCGGGGCAGCTCGTCATGGGCCAGGGTATCGAGTATCTCGACGGTCAGCTTGTAGACCTGATCCTTCTCCCCGGGACCGAGAGCCGGCGCCAGCCTGGCGATCTTGCGCGCCAACTCGCAGCGTACTTCATCGTCCACATCATCGACCAGCAGACGGTCGGCCTGGCGCGGGGTGGAGATGTTGGTGGCGATCTCGCGGCGCACCTCGACCAGGGCGTCGGCGGCAAGATAATAAAGAATTTCTGGCCGCACGTCCCGGCGCGCCGCCAGCCTGCGCCGCGTCTCGCCGTCGTGGTCGCGGGCCAGGGACTTCGAGTCGTCGTAGGACACGCCGCCGTCGTCGCTGGTCGTCGTCCGCTTAAGCCGTCCGGTCACTGGTCATTCTCCTATCTCTCCATCGCGCCGGCCGGCGGCGCCACCGCGCAGCTTGCCTTGCCGGTCTTCTTGGCCTGGTACATGGCTTGATCGGCGCGGGTGATGAGCTGCTCCAGGGTTTCACCCGACTCCGGATCAAACGCGGCGATTCCGACCGACAAGCCGAGGAGATCATCGGGATCGCCCGAAAAGTCCTCCAGGACGGCGCTCGCCTCGAGCAGTTCCACCGCCTTGGTGACCGCGTCGTTTTGCCCTACCTCGTCGAGCCACAGGCCGAATTCGTCACCGCCGAGCCGGGCGACCACGTCATTCACGCGGGTCTGCCTGGCGAGGATCGCGGCAAAGGTCTTGAACACCTCGTCGCCGCGTTGATGGCCGTGCACATCGTTGACTTGCTTGAAGTTGTCGAGATCGAGATAGAGCAGGGCGCCGGTCCGCCCCGAGCGCATGGCCTGACCGAAGCGGTCCCTCAAGGTTTCCATGAAGGCGCGGCGGTTGTTCAGCCCGGTCAGCTCGTCGGTCAGGGACTGGTGGATCAGAGATTCATGGATGGCGATCTGCTCGATGGCGACGCCAAGCTGCCCGGCCACGCTGGCCATCAAACCGCGGTCTTCCTCGCTCCACGCCTCGTCCCCCATGGCGCGGACGACCAACAGGGCGCCGTTGACGCCCCGGCGGTGACGGGTCACCACGATCATCACCTCATCGCCGCCGAGGGTCAGGGCGGTAACCCGCGTATCGTCGCACAGCCGTTTCACCGCCTCGCCCAAGGAACCGGCAATCGCTTCGTCGGGCGCCTCGCCGTGGCGCGCCACGACTGTCATGGCGGCCGCGTCGCCGGGTCTGTAAATCACGCAGGTTCGGGCGCCGAGCGCCTCGCCCGTGGCCTTGGCCGCATGGCCGAGAAGTTCGTCATGATCGGTGGCGTCGCGAATCGAGTCGATCAAGCCATTGACCAGCCGCTCGCGCCGCAGGACCTTGGCGAGGGTCCGGTCACGGTTCCATTGGGCGGTGATGTCGCGGCACACGCCGCGCGCGCCGGTCCAGCGGCCGGACACATCGTAGAGCGGAACACAGGCGGTATCGAGCAGGGTGGCGGCGCCGTCGGCGGCGCGCATCCAGATGCGCACCCCCTCCCGAGGCACCGGCGACAGGAACGGCAGGGGCTGGGCTTCATCGTTGCGCGAATGCATGTGATCGCGCGCGTTGCAGCCCGACAAATCACTGGCGGCGAAGCCCAGGGCGCCACGCGGGGAGACGAAGACGAAGCTGCCCAGGGCGTCGGTTTCCCATGCGAAATCGCTCGAGCATTCGACGAAATCCTTATAGCGCTGGCGGGAATCCATCAGGGCGTCGCGCAGGCTGCGATCGAGAGATGGGCAGCGGCCAATGACCAGCGCACCGCCGTGCCCGAGCGGCAGGACGGTCAGATCATAGGGCGTTCCGTCGCCGAGGGTGATCGGCTCGTACAGCGGCCCTTCGCCATGGCTGCGCTCGACCAGGCCGCCCCACAACTCCGGAGCGTCTTCATCGAGCCCGATGCAGAGCGGCCGCGCCGCCTCGGTCGCCTCGAGGACCCGGCCCCGGCGGTCGGTGATCATGACGATTCCGGGAAAGCCATGCAGGCCCGCCGGGCCGTCGAACAGCAGAACCGCCCTGCGGACATCCGGTTCGATGTCGCCGGTGAAGATCATCGCCTGGCTATCCGCTTGGTGGCGCACGATAAATTCCTAACTACCCGGCCCGACGAGCGGCTCCATTGCCGGCTTCGGACAGGCAGCGCCGATCATGACCACAGGGTGCTTAACAAACAGTTCACAAAACCCCCTTTCCCCGGCACTCTGACGCCATGAAACAATCCGACTTCGCCCATGTCGAGACCTGGATCTTCGACCTCGACAACACCATCTATCCGGCGCGCCATAACCTGTTCGATCAGGTCGATAAGCGCATCGGCGCCTTCATCGCCGGTCTGCTCGATATCGACGCCGTGGCGGCGCGGCGCCTCCAGAAGCAATATTTCCGCGAGTACGGCACCACGCTACGCGGCTTGATGCTCCATCACCACGTCGATCCCCATGACTTTCTCGGCTTCGTCCATGACATCGACGTGGACTGCCTGTCGCCCAGCCCAGACCTCGACCGGAATCTCGGCAGGCTGGCCGGGCGCAAGGTGATCTTCACCAACGGCTCGACCGGCCATGCCGAGGCCGTGCTGGCGCGGCTGGGCGTGGCGAAACGATTCTGCGGCATCTTCGCCATCACCGACGCGGATTTCATTCCCAAGCCCGAAGCGGCGCCCTATGCGGCGATGATCGAGACCTTCCGGATCAATCCGCGCGGCGCCGTCATGGTCGAGGATATCGCCCGCAATCTCGTGCCCGCCGCGGCCCTCGGCATGACCACGGTCTGGGTGCGCACGGACAATGCCTGGGGGGCGGAGGGCAGCGGCGGCGGCCATATCCATCACGTCATCGACGATGTCGCCGACTGGCTGGCGGTTTTGGCCGGTTGACAGCCCATCATGCGCGATTACTTTAGCGCCATGAACACATCAAGCGCCGAGACCATCATCGACGACGCCTGGCGGCGCCGCGACGAAATCACCACCGAGAACGGCGGCGATCTGCGCCGCGCCGTGGACGCCACCCTCGAAGGCCTCGATTCGGGAAGCCTGCGGGTGGCCGAGAAGATCGACGGCGAATGGCGCACCAACCAGTGGCTCAAGAAGGCCGTGTTGCTGTCGTTCCGGCTCTATGATTCGGCACCGATTTCGGGCGGTCCCGGCGGCAACGCCCCGTGGTACGACAAGGTGCGTTCGAAATTCGACGGCTGGGACGATAAGCGCTTCCGCGACGCCGGCTTCCGCGCCGTGCCCCATTGCGTGGTGCGCCATTCGGCCTATATCGCACCCGGCGTGATCCTCATGCCGAGCTTCGTAAATATCGGCGCCTATGTGGATTCAGGCACCATGATCGACACCTGGGTGACCGTGGGAAGCTGCGCCCAGATCGGCAAGAACTGTCATATTTCGGGCGGCGCCGGGATCGGCGGCGTGCTCGAACCCCTACAGGCCGGGCCGGTGATCATCGAGGACAACTGCTTCATCGGCGCGCGCAGCGAGGTCGTCGAGGGCGTCGTGGTGGAGGAGGGCGCGGTGATCTCCATGGGCGTCTTCATCGGCGCCTCGACCAAGATCATCGACCGGGCCAGCGGCGAAATCCATTACGGCCGGGTGCCGTCCTATTCGGTGGTGGTGTCGGGCAGCCTGCCCGCCCCCGACAGAGAACCCGGCGACAACCGCCCGAACCCCAGCCTGTATTGCGCCGTCATCGTCAAACGGGTCGATGAGCGGACCCGCGCCAAGACCTCGATCAACGAGCTGTTGCGGGATTAACGTGGGCTCAATAGTTGACTGCCCCAGGGTACCATTAGGACCCCTTAAGCTTTAAATAGATACCTCCCAGCTTAAAGATCCGAAAATCAGAATTTTTTTATAAGGAAAATTTTCAATAAAAACAATCGGTAATACATTTCCCATAGAAATTTTATAGATTCACAAAAAGCATTGCTTTTATATTTTAACAATGTTAACCTCAGCTAGCTTCATTATATAGGAGGCCATGATGCGGGTTAAATCTATAGAGTTCGAAGGAACAGTTGACGAGTACAGAGTTTTCGCTGCGTCTCAGGCGGAGTTGTCGGGAACTGATAAAAAGGCGACACCGTTACCTAAAGACGATCAAGCCATCACGCCCGATGAAGTGCGGCACATTTTCACCCGCTTGCCGTTATCCAACGGTCAGCGCTCATTCCTTTCCTGTATCTACGAATCTGGAGAAAAAGGTGCGTTGGCGTCCGAAGCAAGGGCAAAGACGGGTATAACACCTGCGCAGTTTGCCGGTGTCCTTGGTGCGTTTGGTCGGCGAGTAGCTAATTCGTTCACTGGCAAGAAGTTTTCGCTCTTCAATGATATCTTGACATGGAAGTGGGAGGAAATTGAGGAGTCGATGAACGACGAGTATCGGTACTGGTTATCTGAGCCGGCTCGTCAAGCCATCGACGAATTTGACCTTCTGTAGCGTTCGTGGAGTGGCGGGGCATTGACCCCGTCACCCTCCTTCTCTAATCCTCCATTATGTCTTCTGACCACGCCATCGATCCGGTCGCGCTGGCGACGGCGATGATCCGCTGCCCGAGCGTCACCCCGGCCGACGCGGGCGCTCTCGGCGTGCTTCAGGCGGCGCTCGAGGGGCTCGGCTTCACCTGCCACCGCCTGATGTTCTCGGAGCCCGGTGCGGAGGATGTGGATAATCTCTATGCCCGCATCGGCGAGGCAGCGCCCAACTTCTGCTTCGCCGGCCATACCGACGTGGTGCCGGTGGGCGACGCCGGGGCCTGGACCGCCGGGCCGTTCGACGGGGATGTCATCGACGGCGCGCTGTTCGGCCGGGGCGCCGCCGACATGAAGGGCGCCATAGCCTGCTTTACGGCGGCGGCGGCGCGTCTGCTCGAGTCCCGTGGCCCCGGCTTCACGGGCTCGATCAGCCTGCTGATCACCGGCGACGAGGAAGGCCCGGCGATCAACGGCACGGTCAAGATGCTCGACTGGCTGGCGGCGCGCGGCGAGACCCTGGATGCCTGCCTGGTGGGCGAACCGACCAACCCCGAGAGCCTCGGCGAGATGGTCAAGATCGGCCGCAGGGGAACCATCACGGGGAGGCTTGCGGTCCATGGAACCCAGGGCCATATCGCCTACCCCCAGCGCGCCGACAACCCGATACCCCGGCTGTTGCGCAGCCTGTCGGCGTTGAATGATGAGGTGCTGGACGAAGGAACCGAACATTTCCAGCCGTCGAATCTGGAAGTCACCACCATCGATGTGGGCAATGCGGCGACCAACGTGATCCCGTCCCTGGCGCGGGCGGTGTTCAACATCCGCTTCAACGACAAACACACCGGCGCCGGCCTGGCGGCCTGGATGCGCGAGGTCTGCGCCCGCCATGCCGGAGACCACGCCCTGGAAATCCACATCGGCGGCGAGGCCTTCCTGACCCCGCCCGGCCCCTTGAGCGAAGCCGTCAGCGCCGCCATAGAACGGGTGCTCGGCGTGCGGCCCGAGCTCAGCACCACCGGCGGCACCTCGGACGCGCGGTTCATCAAGGATCACTGCCCGGTGGTCGAGTTCGGCCTGGCCGGCCAGACCATGCACCAGGTCGACGAGCGCGTCCCCGTCGCCGACATCCATTCCCTGACCGATATTTACGCCGCCCTGCTCGACTCTTATTTTGAGACTTGATGCCCAGTCGATACGAAATCACCGCCTCCCTGTTCGGTTCCTGGCGCCTGATGCGCTTCGACGCCGCGGGCATGAACTGGTTCAACCTGACCATCGAGGGCTTCTGGCGTTCGTTTTTCGCCGCCCTGCCGGTCGCCCCATTCTTCGCCCTGCTGGTCTATCTCAATTTCGGACATCGGGCCGAACCCGTCGATGCGGGGCGCGGGATGATTACCACCGTGCTGGTCTACGGGGTCGGCTGGGCAATGGTGCCGCTGATCATGATCCTGGTCACCAAGCTGCTCGGCATGAGCCGGGGCTTCATCCCAATGATGGTCGCCTACAACTGGACCACGGTGCCGCAAATCATCCTCCAGGCGCTCGCCACCCTGCCCGGCGCCGTCGGGCTGATCCCCGATGAGCTGAGCGGAACCCTGCTGTTCGCGGCGTTAATCTATATCCTGGTCTTCGAATGGTTCGTCATCCGCACCACCTTGCGGACCACGGCGGTAACCGCCGTCGGCATCGTCCTGCTGCTCGAGACCACCGGCATCCTGGTCAACCTGATCGCCTACGGATAACACCGAGGAACAATGCCCCTCAATTGAACGCGACAATAGCCCCTTCCGCGTGGTCCGGCGCGACCCAGATTGCGCCGTCCGGGCGGCGATGGAAGGGAACGCCGTTGGCCGCCAGCAGGCGGCTCAGCGCGCCCTTGTCGGCGACCGCGAACGTCACCGCCGCGACCCACGGCAGGCAAGGCGGGATGGCCCCCGGATAGCGTAGCCCAAGGGATGCTTCATCGAGCAGGCCGATCGACCCGGCGGAGAGATCGAACCGCGCTTCGCCGGGTCCGAACTCGCCGTCCTTGCCGCACAGGGCCGCAAACCGCGCCCGCGATTGATCGAGGTCGCCGACACAGATGGTCACGCCGTCGAGTCCGGTGACGCCGTTGGCATGCACCAGCAGCGCGGGCTGCCACAGCACCTCGCGGGAGCGGTGCTCGATGAGGAAGAAATCGCCCTCGGGCAGCGCCGTCTCGTCGATCTGATAAATCCGGAAGCGCCCCTCGCGCGCGCCCTCCCCATAGGGTACGTCGCGAACCAGATCATAGGGCGCGGCGACGCCCGCCATGCGCCCGCGCAACGCCGCCGCCGCCGCGTCGCCGTCGCGGCAGCCCAGGGCGACGATATGCAGCCCGGCGTATTTATCGAGGCGCGCCGCCACCATGGGATGGGGCAGGCTGGCATCGGTGACGCCGATCAGTTCGAAATAGCCGCGCGCGAGCATGATGCAATAGTTGCCCGAGCCCCAGGCGCCGGTCTCGCCATGGGGCGGCACCGGCCCCCGGTGGGTGCTTTTCGCCGTGCAGGTGAATCCGAGACGGGCATAAACATCGCGCGCGCCGTCGAGATCATGGGTCGCCAGACCGACATGGTCGAGATCGATCATCACGGCTCCTCGATCCGACAACTAGAGATCGACTTCGAGACGGTCCAGGGAGCGCCGCCATTTCGTCTCGTCGTCGCTGTCGAACACCAGTGTCCGATCAGCCGGCACGGCGACCCAGTCATCGCGCCTGAGTTCCTGCTCGAGCTGGCCCGGCCCCCAGCCGGCATAGCCGAACAGCAGCAGGCTCTGCCGGGGCTCCCGGCCGGCGGCGATGGCGCGGATCATGTCGATACTCATGGAAAGCGCCAGCCCGCCCGCCGCGATTGAGGAGTCGTCACGGCCCTCCGCGTTGAGATACGCATCGGGATGGAGGATGAAGCCCCGGGCCGTATCGACCGGCCCGCCGCTATACACCCGGACCGGCTTGTCGGCCCATTCGTCGTCGATCCCGAGCTCGATGCCGAGGCCTTCGAAGAGGCTGGCGAAGGGCAGCACGCCCATGGGAATATTCACCACCACCCCCATGGCGCCGGTCTCGTCATGGCGCAGCATATAGATCACGGAATGGGCGAAATACCCGTCGGGCATGCTGGGCGTCGCGACCAGGAGCTTGCCGGCGAGCGACTCGCTGTCGGTCTCGGCGCGGAGCGCCCCGCCGGCGATGGCGAATGAGGTGACCAGCGCGACGGCAAGAGTGAAAGCGGCCCTCGCCGCGGCATGGAGTCCCGCGCTCACCACTCGCCGGTATTGGGCATCGACGCCCAGGGTTCCCGGATGGGCAGCCTGTCGCCGATCTGCAGCAGCTCCACCGAGATATTGTCGGGTGTGCGGATAAACGCCATGTGGCCGTCGCGCGGCGGGCGGTTGATGGTTATTCCGGCGTCCATAAGCTTTTGGCAGGTCTCGTAGATGTCATCGACGCCATAGGCGAGATGGCCGAAGTTACGGCCGCCCTCAAGGGTTTCGGGATCGTAGTTATAGGTCAGCTCGACCTGGGCGTCCTCGTCGCCCGGCGCCGCCAGCATGACCAGGGTGAAACGGCCTTCGGGATTATCGTAACGTCTGACCTCATGGAGACCGAGCTTGTTGCAAAAGAAATCCATCGATTCGTCGAGATTGGTGACGCGCACCATGGTGTGCAGATATTTCATGGAAGTCGATCTCCAGCAGGTTAAAGGCCGATAATCGGGTAAGTCCCGCGTCGCAGCGACGCTACATGAACCGCTTCCTAGTATGTCGCAAGCGCCGAACCCTTACAATCGCTCTCGGCGCTGGGCCCACGTGGCAATTTGTCCACACTTCCTTAATCCTTGCCTATCCGGTTAACACACTTACCCACAACATGTGGGATGCTCCCATTTCCCCGAGTAGAGTTCGTCAAAGGTCGGTGCGCTGACGTTGCCAGCGATGCCGAGTAAGGAGCGGAAG
>Ga0066376_10000726_pt1 | contig 31046 bp, 23 predicted proteins | sample Knorr_S15_td_Bot_FD_77009 | JGI IMG/M metagenome (GOLD analysis project Ga0066376, IMG submission 77009) | Marine microbial communities from Southern Atlantic Ocean transect - Knorr_S15_td_Bottom_ad_5009_LV_A | ecosystem: Environmental > Aquatic > Marine > Oceanic | place: Southern Atlantic... | reverse complement strand
TGGATCGTTGACGCGTCTAGTGTATACTAACCAGGGAAGACGACCGGCCGCAGCTTGAAAGGCTGCGCCCGAGAAGCTGCCGAGAGCGCGCCTGGATTTCTCGTAACTGTCTTGTTTGCTGGAGGTTACACCATGAAAAAATCGAGTATGATAGCCTTGGCCCTCGGCGTTTCCGCTCTGCTTACCAGTGGCTGTTACACGATGGTCAACTCTCCCTACGCCTCGTCTCGGGAGCGAGAGCCCGAATACATCAGCTCCAGAACCGACCAGCGGCCTGCTGGTGATTCACGTTCGTCGGCGCTCGGTCGCCCCGGGTCCCGAGATCGGACTGGAAGCTATCCAGGCTATGGGTACGGTGGATCTGGCGGTTCGTCTATCTTCGGCTACAATTCCAACAGCGGCCTCTACGGTTTCGGATCTGGATATGACAGCTATCCGTACTCCTCCGCGTACGGTCCGAATGGCTACGGGTTCGATCCCTATTACCAGGGGGACACGGGACTGTATATCCCCCCGGGATACGAGCTGGTGACTACCCAGGAATTGGAACAGCTCAGGATCAACAACAGCGGTGTGCCGACGAATACGGATCCGATTGTCGATTTGCCGACACCCGCGGAGGTGAACGCCCTTCAAGACAAGCAGCTGGAGGAGGATCGTTACATCTGGGCCGAACGCGGTACCCGCTCCCGGTCGGTGCCCACAGGGATAAGTCGCAGCTCAGCGGGATCGAGGAGTTCTGGATCGAGCTCTGTGTCGGCCAAACCAGCAGCGAAATCGGACAAGAGCGCCAAATCTTCGACCAAGTCCAGCAGCAGCGGGAAACGGGCACCCAAGAAACGGCGGCGGTAAGCCACTCCCAGACAGGACGAAGGACCACAACAGAGCAGGACGAAAGACCGCAAGCTGGATGGCGTAGACCGCAGAGCCGCCGGCAGGGGTTACAGATGCGGTAAGGACCGGGCGGACGCGATTGAAAAAATGCGTCCGCCTGTTGTCGTTCTGGGGGCTTTATATGGGTTGAGCTGGTCGATTCGCCCTAGGCGCGGCGGCGGGGACCGAAACGCAAGGGAGCGATTCCCTCAGTCGCCGCTGCGGTCGAAGTGGCGGGCTTCCAGCGTCGGGGGAGGCGCCAGGCGCACCAAAAACTGCTTCAGGGGGTCGGCGAGCGCTGACAGAAGCTGGCGCTCACCGCGATCGCTGTTGCCTTCCAGGAGGAGATTGAGCTGCAGGGTCTGCCAGTTTTTGCCTTGACGATGCTGGCTCCACGACTCGCCAGAGTGCAGGTTGATGAGAGAGAGTTCGAAGTCTACCGAGATATTGACACCGGGGTTAGCCGTTAAGTCGCGGGGACTGGGCGAGACGGGCGTCGTCTCAGACTGCACGTCCTGCACCAGCACGTATACCAGGGCGTCGATCTCCATCTCTTCCCTGAGAGTCTCCTGCATCGGGGCGCTGAAGACCGAGGCTGAGTCGAATTCCATCCTCTCGAAATGCCAGTGTATCTCGTCCTGGGTAATGACCTTTCGGTCGGTCCGTCTGAGGACTCGCGCGGTCGCGTCGGTGAGTCGACCCATGACCTTTTCGATGTCGAGCCCCTTCAGAGGCTCAATGTTGGTGGCCGAGAGGATACCGATCGTCTCGGTGTCATCGAGCAGCTGCTGAAGCTGAGGATCGGGCGGGGAGGGCGCCTTGAACTGGATCACACGGAAGGAGGTCCCGCCGGCACCGGTCGCACATCCCACACCGAGAGCCGCAACTGCGACAGCCGCAACGCTGAAGGTGAGGAAGCGAAAGCAGGCCGTGGCGGTCATCCGGCTGAGCACGTTGCCGCCACGGGCCTCCCACAGCCGCCTCGGGTAGCTCGTACAGGAAATTGCCCGGGTGCCAGGCCCGGAGGCGTCGCCGCCCGATGGTCGAGAGTTGCCCAATCAGAAACTCTTCCCGAAGCTGAAGTGAGTTCGCCAGCCGCCAAACTCCTTGAGATCCGTCTGCTTGGCGAACTCGAAGTTCAGCGGGGCCAGGAAATAGACGAGCAAGCCGAATCCCATGCCAACGTGCAAGCGCTGCTTCTCGCCTGGGACTTCGGGCGCGCCGCCCGGTGGTTGCAGGGGCCACAGATCCAGCTCCTCTCCCTCGCTCCAGGCACCACCGACATCAAGAAAAAGGCTGCCGTCCACCGCGGGGATGGAGAAAGTGCCGGGCCATCCAAAGGTGATGTTGCGGATAAAGGGGACGCGAATCTCGCTGTTGAGGAGGGTGACACGGCTGCCGGTCAACTCGGAGAAGGAATAACCCCGGAGAGGCCCGACGTTCAGGTTGTAGCCCGGAGAGAAGGGGAGAAACCAAGCGGGGCCGCCCAGGTTGTACTCGAGGCCGTCTCTGCCCAGAGAGGCGAGGCCGACGCCTCGCAGCCCCAGGACCGACCAGCGACCGAGGCGCTCGTAGTGGCGGTAGTCGATCTCGAGATGAGAGAAGGAGCGATCGCTGTCGCCCAGGCCAAGGGTGCGGCCCACTGATAGATAGTAGCGGCGCCCCGACGTGGGTCCGAGCAGCCCCTGACTGAGAGAGTCGTGGATGTAAGAGGCCTTGAACAGGTGGGTGGTAAAACTCTCCAAATTCTCGGTCACGGGAAAGACGATCTCGCGCTGCTCGTTGACGAAGGTGTAGCTGAGCTCGACTCTGCGGTACACATCAATGGGATAACTGTAGTCGGCCAGCAGGCCGCTCTGCCGACTGCGAGCCAGGCCCTGGACGAGTCGACCTCGACTGAAGTAGAGATTGCTGTTGTCGTTGAAGAACTGACTCCAGTTGAACAGCATGAAGTTGTAGGTGGGTCGCCTTCCGTAGTAGGTATAACTCGCGGCAAAGGTGAAGTCGTTGCTGATTTCCTGTGAGCCGACATAATCGGTGAAGACGTTCAGGTTGTGGTTACCCAGAAGGTCGCTCATGCCGAGCTGGGCAATGCCAGACAGAAAACCGTTGAAATACCCCATCTGCACCGAGACGCCATCGAACTCCAGCTGCGGTGCGTACTGTCGTCGAGGCAGACTGCTCGCCGCCGGCTTCTCCTGTGCCGAGGAGCCGCCGGCGGCCGCCGGCGAGCTTGCGAGCAGCGGCAGCGCTTCACCGACATCCGCGACAGGTTGGTCGTCTAATTCCCTATCCCCGATCTCGGTGACCGGGCTACTCGTCATCTGGGCTAACTTCACCGCCTTGCGGTCGCGCGCCTTCTGATCTAGCAGAGCGACGGCGTCTGACAGGCCGACCCGGGCAACGGGAGGAGCGACGGCGTCTGCCAGGCCGACCCGGGCGACGGGAGGAGCGGCGGCGCCTGAGATTGAGGTACCTGAGATCAAGGTATCTGAGGCTAAGATGTCTGAGACCGAAGTATCCGGGACCTCAGCATCCGCCGTCCGGGTATCCGCCGAATCGATTCTGGCAGGCCTATCTGGCACAGGTGAAGCTGGTTGGTGTTCCTGGGCTCTGGCGGCCAGCAGATCGCTCCGGGTCTTGATCTCGGGCCAGCTGGGCATGTCCATGCGGTAGAGCTCGCGGCGGCTGTGGTAATAGGTCGCCAGGACGATCTCCTTGCCGTCCGGCGAGAGCGCCGGGCTCATTACTCCGCTGACCGTGCGGGTCAAACGGTACTCCTCACCGGTCTCGAGGTGAAACAGGAAGAGATCGTTGATCCGCTCCCGAGTAGAGACGAAGAGTATCTTATTCCCCTCTGGCAGCCACTGCGGCCACAGGTCGTCGGTGGGGCTGGTGATGAGGGGGCGCGACCTACCCGACTCCAGGTCGTGGACCCTGATGTCGAACTGCCCTCGATACTTGGCGCTGAAGGCCATCTGGCTCCCGTCCGGTGACCACGCCGGATGGTCTTCCCGCTGAGGTGTGCCCGTTATCTGGGTGAGGTCGCCATCGTCCACCTCGACGAAGTAGATGTCACTTTGCCCGGAGCCGGTACCCACGAACGCCAGCCGCTGGCTGTCCGGGGCCCAGTCGAGAGACTCGATGATCTCCAGCTCGCTGAAATCGATGCTCTTCTTCAGTCTCTTGTCGTACATGTCCCACAGCAGAATCCGGTCCCTGGGTCCTTTCTTGGCGACAAAGGCGATGGTATGCCCGTCGGGCGCCCACGCCACGGTGCCCGGTCCGAAGGTCAGGTCGTCGAAATCGGCGGTGCGCATGCCGCTGGTCACCCGCTCTACGAGGCTGCCGTTGCGGAGGCGGACGATGTCGACATGGGTCTCCACGCCATCGGTGGAGAGGACCACGAGCATATCGCCGCTGAGCGACCAGCGCGGCGCCGCGTAGGCCGAGTGGACGGCATCGGCGCGAACGACCCGAGTGGCGAACTCGGAGACGTAGTCGCGGTCCACTAGCAGCGGCCAATATTTCTTGCGCATGTACGCCTGCCAGCGCTCGTCCAGGGTCTGCATGTCCATGTCCAGCAGGCGCTCCAGCAGCCTGTCGGTGCTGGTCTGACTATCCCAAACGCGGAGTATACGGCCGATCTTTTCCGGTCCGTGGTTGGCCGCGATGTACTCCATGATACTGTGGCTCTGCTTGTAGGCGAGGAAGGGGTTGGGGAGGTAGTTCCAGCTGGAGTCCATTATCTCGAGAGGGATGAGCTGATCGGTGAGGACGGCATCCCTGAGCACCATCTCGTCGATGGTATTCATGCCCTCAGTGGCGTACTCGGCCAGCCCCTCCATGATCCACGTCGGGGGGTTGGCGATGGGATTGGTGATCCGCCGCACCGGCCCGCGGTTGAGGATGTCGTACTCGAAGATGTGCGTCAGCTCGTGAACGAGGACGTTGCGGAAGTTGTCGAGGTCGCCATCGAAGGGGATGGCGATGCGGTAGCGCAACGGCTCGGCGAACCCCGCCACTCCGGGCGGCAGGAATGCCTGGATGATGTTGGTCTGCTGAAAATCGTAGTGGGACTTGAAGATGATGATGGGGGGCTTCTCGGACAGCTGGTGTCGCATCACCGAGCTGATGTGGTCGTAACCCTCCTCTAAGTAGACTACAGCCTTTTCGGCGAGCGTCTCGAATTCCAGCTCGAAGAGGATGTCGAGGTGCTCGCTCTCCATCCACAAGGGGTGGAAGTCCCGGTAACGGACTTTGTTCTTGCCGAAGGAATTCCGCAGTTGAGATGAGACGATGTCCTGCCCGAATCCGGGCTCGATCAACAGCGCCCACGCGATGACAACCAGGCCGAGCGACCTCCCCCTCAAGAAGGTGGACCACTTACTTGTGCTCAATGGTGACCTGCTTTCGGGTTGACCTGCTTTCGGGTGACCTGCTCTCGTGCGACGGCGCCGACACCCTCCCGAAGGGGAGGGAGGAGCGTGTTTCTCGGCTCTCCATCGTGTGGCTGCACCGGCTCGAAATCGAGCCCTTCCAGTTCCATTTTCAGCGAGTCGAGGCGCGCCGGCTCCGCTCTTTCGGCCGCTTCGCGGCGCTGGTGGAGTCGTCGAAGGTTGGCGTGGTAGGCCTCCCGATCTGGGTTCAGGTCCCCTGCTCTTTCGTAGGCGATCTCCGCCCTGTCGGGCATGCCCAGACGCTCGTAAACGAGGCCCAGGTTGTTGAACAGGCTGCCGGCGAGGCTGTCTTCCTCCGTCGCCCGTTCGAGATGGAGTCTGGCCTCCTTCCACATCTCGTGGTCAATACACCAGAGCGCGTAGGCGTTTACCTGTTTGACGACCTCCCTCTGCTTCCGGGTTCGCGCCGCCCGGCCGGCGGCCAATCGGTGCCGCTCCTGCTGGGTTCTCTTTGGACGTTTTTCGGTCAGGGTTTGTTCAACGACATCAGCCGCGATCGCCAAACCGGCCGGATCCATGCCGTCCTCGGGGACCGGACCGGTTGCCTTTGGCACCACGAGATCAACCGCCAGAGTGTCGGAAGACAGCGCCAGAGTGTCGGAAGACAGCGCCAGAGTGTCGGAAGACAGCGAAGCGGTAATGGCCTGAGATGGGTCGCCGCCGTCGAGCGAGACTGCCCCCGAGCTGACTGTAGAGTCTGGTAACTGCGAACTGGCGCCATCCCTTTGGACATCTCGCCCTTCCTCCTGGTTCCCATCGGCCCACCAGGACCTGCGAGTGCCCTCGTGGGCGGACTGCCGGCGGATGATTTCGAAACAGCCGCTCTGCCAAAGACAGATAGCCGCCAGGAACAGGATCCGCCATGGCAGGCGGGAGAGCGGAGGATTCTGAATAGAGAGCATGTTTCCACAGGTTGCCGAGATCTTCGACATCGAAACGCCGCACCAGAATGCGGGTCTCCACATCAGTCTCTGGACGCTGAGAAAAGCGGGCGGCGCGGGAGAGATCACCCGCAAAAATATAGGCAGGATACAGATCAATTCCATAGCGACGGCTGATTTTCGTCTGGAAGCGTTCCTGTATCATGGTTATAGCGCCACGTCCACAATGGCTATCAGACGTCACGGCCCGTCAGGTGTTCCCCCTTACATCGTGCCGCAAATGTGCGGCGACGGCTGACAACGTCCCAGACGAGGAGGATGTATAACGGCGCGTACTGGCTCCATTTGGTCCAGCTCTCCTCCTCCCACACACCTACAATACTATATTGGGTCAGCACGTGATAGGCAAGGAAGATGAGGCCGGAGAACAGCAGCCATGCCGGACGCGGAAAAAAAGGCAGGAAGGGCATAATCCAGATCAGATACCACGGGTGAAGGGTGGGCGAAAGGAGCAGGTAGACACCAAGGATATTGAAGGCAGCGTGCAGCGGATCCGCTACTCGGTACACCGTCCACAGGATGGCCAGAGCCAACAATACGGCGACCACTTGCCGGGCCTGCAACAGAGCATCGTCATCCCAGGCCAGTTCCGGTTGCCTCAGCCAGTTGTAGAGGAGGGTGAAAATGGCATCGTTGAAGCGCCACTTCAGGGCATAGGTCCTCAAGCCGTCGAACAGGTGTACCCCCGGTTCGAAGTAGGCGAGATAACCGATCCCCACCAGTAAAGGCAGCCACAGGAGGGCGAAGCGACCAGAGGGGTGGATCCATCGCACCGCCGAGGAGGTGGAGGAGGAGGAGCCGAAATGACGCCAGAGCACGGGTACGAGAAGAATCGGGATGAGCTTCGTCAGGGCTCCTCCCGCCAGGGCCCACACCGCCAGGTGTCGGCGTCGGCCGAGCGCAAAATAGAGACTGAGTACGGTCAGCATCACAGCGAGAGCATCGATATGGCCGCTGCCCGCGGTCTCGATGATGGCCAGCGGGTTCCAGGCGTACAGGAGCACCCGGCGGGGGTCGGCCCCGCGCCGGCGCAGCAATGCCACCAGCGCGAGCACGAGGCCGATCTCACACAGCAGAATGCCCATCTTCATGGCCATAGCTGTCGGGCTCACCGTGCACACGAGGCGGAAGAACAGCTGGGTCAGGGGGGGATAGATAGTGGGGGTTTCCCTGTGGTTGATCCCTTCATAGTCATCGTTGCGAAGGTGTCGCAAGGCGTCGTCATCGGGTGCGTGCAGGAAGGGATTGATGCCGGCCAGCTGGACGCGGCCGTCCCATACATAGCGGTAGAGGTCGTCGGAGAGGCCCGGATCAGACCACAGCATGGTCACCCGGAAGAGGAGCCCAATGGCGAGGAGGAGGCGCAAGGATCCACCCCAGCCCCTCATCACGCCCATGGCGGCCACGCCGTAAAACGCGAAGGCTGGCAGGAGCAGACTCCACAGAAGCGGTATCTGAGGGCCGAGGTCGCCGACCGCGAGCAGGGCCAGCAGAATGGCTTCGATCGCCGCCCCGCACAGCAGGTAGCGGTAGCTGCCGGTCACAACTCGGCTGATAGCTGGCAGGATGCGGGGCGCCATCAGGGCAGAATGCGGCGAGCACCCGCATAACGGGCGTCGAAGTAGGGCTGGGTGAGACGGTCAACGACGCCGCCGCGGCTTGAGCTGGCGTGGGCAAAGCGCCCCTGGCCGACATACACCCCGACATGGGAGATCCCCGTACCGGAGTAGGCGATGCGGAAGAAGACGAGATCACCCGGGCGCAGGTCGGTCCGCTTCTCTACCCGGCTGCCAAGTCCGTACATCTGATTCGAGGTGCGCGGCAGCTCAACACCGTAGGTTTCTCGGATCACCGCCCGAGCCAGGGCGGAGCAGTCCATGCCCTGACGGGTCGTCCCCCCCCATTTGTAGGGTACCCCGAGATATCCGTCGACCACGCGTGACAATCGACTTTCGTCCTCTCCATGGAAGGCCTTCCGTCTGGTCTCGAGCTCGCGCGCAATTGAGGAGTTGGGCGAGGAGTTGGACCGGCCGTAGCGCGGAGCAGGCGCGACCCCGCATCCACTGGTCAACAGGTTTGCGGCCACGATAGACAGGGCCAGGCTTGCCATCGCCCAGCGGGCGACTACGGGGAAGCGCCATCGGGCGTGCGCCGCTGGACAGGAGACGGACATGGCGACGGGCGTGGGAGGCGGAATGGCCAAATCTATGGGTGGGTGAAGAATCCCTGACCGCTCTTGCGGCCAAGGTCCCCACGAGAGACCAAGTCGCGCAGGAGCGCACAGGGCCGGTAGCGGGTGTGATCCAGTCGCGCCTGAAAGGACTCGAGTATGTCGAGGACAACGTCGAGACCGATGAAGTCAGCCAGGGCGAGCGGCCCAATGGGGTGGCGAGCTCCAAGATTCATGGCGCGGTCGATATCTTCGGGTGAGGCGATACCTTCCTCGAGAGCGAAGATGGCTTCATTGATCATGGGAATGAGGATGCGGTTGACCGCGAAGCCGGGCCGGTTGGCAACCGCGATGGGGGTCTTGCCGAGCGACTCGGCAAATCTCCACACGGTCCGGAAGACCTCCTCCGAAGTCTGGGGCGTCCGGACCAACTCGATCAGCGGCATGGCGGGTGGGGGATTGAAGAAGTGCATGCCCATCACTCGCTCGGGGCGACGGCTCGCTGCTGCCAGCTGGCCGATGTCCAGCCCTGATGTATTGCTGACCAGGATGGCCTCTGCATGCAGGTCCCGATTGAGGCCGGAGAGGACCTCCTGCTTGAGGTCCATGCGCTCGGGAACGGACTCGATCGCCAGGTCCACTTCCTGTCCGGTCAGGGGAGGCGGCAGCAGACACAGACGCGTGAGGACACTCGAACGCTCAGCGGCTGCCAATTCGCCCCGCTCGACGAGTCGGTGCAGGCGCGAGGCAATGGTCTCGCCGGCCCGCTGAAGAGCGCCGCCATCGGCATCGGACAGCACGACTTCGTAGCCGGCCACGGCGCAGACCTGGGCGATGCCACTTCCCATAGTCCCGGCGCCGATAACGGCGATTCGTTTCAGCGTCACGTCGTTGTTGCCGGGTCAGCGACCGGAACCGAACGCGGGCCCTTCGGCGGTCGTTGCAGTGGGTCGTGGGGCCATAGAGCGGGAGGAGGGAGGAATGTCAGCATCCTCAAACATACGCGGCCCCTCCCGGGTCTGCAAGCGGATATCCCCGGCTCATCACCGACGGTCTAAAGGTGCTGCGACGTCCGACGTGAATGGGCCGAAGCTTGACCGCGCAAGGGGTGGCGGCGTGTGTTAGGTCGCGGGCAATGACACCTCATACCCCCACCGGAGAGGCTACCTATGGGTCTAAGACTGGCATTCGCAGGCTTTCGACACGGACATATTCTGACTCTATACCGGCGAGCCCTCGAGCATGAAGCAGTAGAGGTCGTGGCCGCCTGCGAGGAAGACGATGACGCGGCGAAAGAGGTGACCGCGGGGGACAACGGGGTAGAGCTAACTCACAGGGACTTCGGCCAGATGATGTCCGACGTGGCGTGCGATGCGGTGGCGGTGGGAGACTATTACGGGAGGCGGGGCAGCCTTATCCTGAGCGCGCTGGAACAGGGCAAGCACGTCATCTCCGACAAGCCCCTGTGTACCGGCCGCGGCGAAGTGGATCGAATCGAGGCGCTGGCTCTAGCCAGGGGCTTGAAGGTGGGCTGCATGCTGACCATGAGGGATTCACGCCCTATGCTGGGGCTTCGCCAGCTGTTGCGGGCAGGCACATTAGGAGAGGTCCACGCTATCACTTTCGGTGGCCAGCATCCCCTGCGGCCCGACTCTCGCCCCCACTGGTACTTCGAGGAGGGGAAACACGGCGGCACCATCAACGACATCGGTATCCACGCCCTCGACGCCATTCCTTGGATGACGGGTCTACGCGTCAAGCGCATCGAGGCGGCGCGCTGCTGGAACGCCTTCGCCGACCACGCTCCCCATTTCCAGGACGGCGCTCAGCTCATGCTGACTCTGGACAACGGCTGCGGTGTCCTGGGCGACGTGTCCTACTTTGCTCCAGACGCTGCGGGTGACAACCTGCCCCTGTACTGGCGGGTGACGGTGTGGGGTCGGAAGGGGGTGGCGGAGATCTCCAACAGTGCCCGGGAAATCCGCCTCGCCCTGAACACCGATCACGAGTTGCGGTCCGCCCCTCTGCCCCCCGAGAAGGCGGGTGGCTACCTGGAGTCTTTCCTGCGAGATATAGCCGGCGAGGCACCCGGCGACGGCGAACTGGATACGAAAGCGGTGCTGGCCTCGGCGCGGCTGGCCCTGGAGGTGCAGAAAGCGGCGGACGAGGGTCGCACGTTGGTAGACCTGGATGTCGGGCCGTGAATAAACGGGTGAGCTGAGGCGTGCGGGCCGGACATGGTGGTGACGCACACCAGGGAGTCAAGCCATGATCAGAACGGGCGGCGCGCGGCCTCGAAGAGATCGGCCAGGTCCTCAGGCAGCGGCGACTCAAGCTCGATCCGCTCTCCGGTAATCGGGTGAGCGAATCCGAGGCGGCGGGCGTGTAGAGCCTGACGCGGAATGAGATTGAGCAGCTCTGCCGCCCGACGGCGGTGCTGCTGGGCAACGCCGCGCACAAAGCTGCGTCCGCTGTAGTCCGGATCCCCGAACACGGGATGTCCCAGGTGCTGGAGGTGAACGCGGATCTGATGCGTGCGGCCAGTCTCCAGTTGCAGGTCCAGCTGGGTGAGAAAAGCGAACTCTTCGCCGACCGCGTAGCGGGTGACCGCGCGCCTGCCATCGGGTCGCACTCCCATTTTCTTGCGGTCCCGCGCACTTCGACCGATCGGGGCGTCGATGGTTCCAGATCCTACCACACGCCCCCACGCGAGGGTGGTGTATTTCCGGCTGATGGTGCGCGCTTCCAATTGAGCGGCCAGGTGTCGGTGGGCGGCGTCGCTCTTGGCAACCACCAGGAGCCCTGAAGTGTTGCGGTCGAGTCGGTGGACGATACCCGGCCGCAGCACACCGTTGATACCCGACAGGTCGTCGCAATGAGCCAGCAAGGCGTGGACGAGAGTGCCTGTCCACGCGCCGGGAGCGGGATGGACGACCATGCCGGCGGGCTTGTCCACCACCAGCAGGTGCCCGTCCTCATAGGCGACGGACAGAGGGATGGCCTCCGCTTCCACCTGGAGAGGAAGGCGGGAAGGTTCCGGAATCGCCACGGTGACGCGATCACCGGCGCGCACTCGGTAGCTGGGTTTGACAACGCCGCCATCGACTCGAATGGCACCCTCTTGAATCAGTTGCTGGATGCGACTGCGGGACAGATCGGGCAGGAATGGGTTCAGGTACAGATCGAGGCGCTGCTTCTCCTCTTCGTCGGACACTACGATGGGAGAGTTACCGGCGCTCATCGGGGGGCTGATCCAACGGTGAGTCCTGCGCCTGGAGTCGACCGGCGCTCATCGGTGGGACTGATCCAATGGTGAGTCATGCGCCGGAGTTGAGAATGACTTCGTCCTTCTCAACCGCGGATCGGGCCCCGTCCTTCTCAACCGCGGGATCGGGCATTCGTCCTTCTCTCCTGTGATGCGGACCTACTGGCGCCCAACGGGCCTTCGTCAGGGGTCGGTCTGGCCTGGCGGGGCGCCGATCTTGTCCTGCCGGCTGTAGCCGATAGCCAACAGGATTACGCCCACCGTCACAAAGGAGTCGGCGACGTTGAAGACCGGCCAGCGCCACTGTTCACCGATGCCGAAGTCGAAGAAGTCGACAACGCCCTTTTCCAGGCGGATGCGGTCGACGATGTTGCCCAGGGCCCCTCCCAGAACCATGGCCAGGGCAATGCGCAGCAGACGCGCGCCCACTGGCAGCGTCCGGAACAGGTACACCAGCAGCGCCAGGGCGGCGATGGAGACGACTGTGTGGATGAGCGGGCTGCCCAGGTTCAGCCCAAAGGCAGCACCCCGATTGTGAATGTAGGTGAGCCTGAAGAAGGTCCCCAGGACCTCGATGGGGGGACCGTACTCAGTCATCTTGATGGTGACGATGTACTTGCTTATCTGGTCCGCGACTAGCGCGACGAGCACGATCCAGAGGGTGGACAGCCCCGGCAACCGGGAGTCACCCGGTCGGTCGTCCGGACTGTTCACTGGGTTTTTCACTGGGCCGATCCGTCCTCCTTGGACTTGACCTTGGACTTGCATTCGATGCACCACGTGGTCGTGGGCACGGCCTCGAGGCGCGCTCGTCCAATGTCGCCGCCGCAGGACCGGCAGATACCGAAGGTCCCGTCCCCTATCCGCTGCAGGGCCTCGTCGACGTAGTCGAGGTAACTTCCTTCGCGCTGGGCAAGGAGCATGTTCTTCTCCCGCTCCATGGCGTCGGTGCCACGGTCGGCCATGTGCAGCGAGTAAGCGGAGCGGTCCTCCGACGATTCCTGGGCATCCTCATTCCGCGACACGCGCTCAAGTTCCTCCAGGTCGGCGCTGGCCGCTGTCTGCTTCCCCTCGAGCACATTCTGGAAGTGTTTAAGATCATCCTTATTCATCTTTGGCAGCTCCACACTATATCTGTCTATGACAGGTCGATGGTCAATTCAGCACTCACTCACTCACACAATAATTACTATCTCATTCACTTGCGACCGCACCTCCCACCTCGATGGCCAACAACAGTCGCCGTCAGATCGTCACGTCGACAGGCCGTCACGTCGTCAGGCAGGCAGGTCGATGGCGATCGTGCAGGCGTGACCGTTGACGTCCCACTCCTGCTGCCGCCGGCAGCGCGTCGGCAGCTCTCCCAGCTGGATGGACAGAGCCAGTACCTCGGCGACGACGTATTCGAGGTTTGACGCAACGGCGCGCTCAACCGCTTCCTCTCCCTGGATCCACACCTGGATGCGATCGGAGACGCCGAGACCGGCGTCCTTGCGCATGTTCTGCACCCGATTGACGAACTCTCGGGCACCGCACTCCAGAATCAACTCTTCGTCGAGTTGTATGTCGAGCCCGACAGCGAGGTTGTCCTCGACGGCGACGATGACGTCGCCGCGCTCTCGACGTTGGATCTCGATGTCGTCGATGCCGATCTCGCCGCCCGCCACCGGCAACGTGCCGCCGGCCGCCAGCTCTTTGAACCGATCGGCATCGAGGCCGGCAATAAAGGTGGCTACCTCCTTCATATTCTTGCCGAAGCGAGGTCCGAGGGCGCGGAAATTGGCTTTGTAGGAAACTTCGCTGATCTGGGTCTCATCTTCTACCAGGAGGATTTCCTTGATGTTGAGCTCGTCGGCGATGAGATCTGATACTTCCTCCAGGGCGGCGCGGCTGTTCTCATCCGGGGGGAGCAGGTAGAGGCGCCGCAGTGGCTGCCGGATCTTCAGGCTGTGGCGCCCTCGCAGAGAGCGTCCCAGAGAAGATGCGAGGATGGCCAGCTTCATCTGAGTCTCGAGATCCGGATCGCGCAAGCTTTCGTCCGCCTGCGGCATGTCGCACAGGTGGATGCTCTCGTGCGCCTCGCCGTCTCCCCCGGTAACCACCAGATTGCGGTAGATGGTTTCGGTAATGAAAGGTAGGATCGGGGCCAGGCTTTTGGAGAAGGTGACCAGGACTCGATATAGCGTGGCGTAGGCGGAGGCTTTGTCATCGTCGTCTTCGGATTTCCAGAAGCGGCGACGACTGCGGCGGATGTACCAATTGGTCAGCTTTTCGACGAACTGAACCATGGCCGGCACGGTGCGGTAGAGCCTGTACGCCTCCATTTCCTCGTTGATGATGTGCACCAGCGTCTGGAGCTCTGAAAGGATCCAACGGTCCAGTCGATGCACCGGGTGGACAGCGGCGCCTTCTTGCGGCGACCAGCCATCGATATTGGCGTAGGTGACGAAGAAGCTGTAGGCGTTCCACAGTGGCATGATAACAGAGCGGAGACTCTCCCTGATACCGGCTTCAGTGAGGCGCAGTTCCTCCGCCTTCATGACGGCCGAATTCAGCAGATAGAGACGTAGGGCATCGGCCCCGTATTCGTCCAGCATCTGCGTGGGCGCGGGATAGTTCTTCAGGCGCTTGCTCATCTTGCGCCCATCCTCGGCCATCAGCATGCCGTGCGCAATACAGTTTTTGAAGGCCGGCTTGTCGAACAGCGCCGCCGCCAGCACGGTCAGGGTGTAGAACCACCCCCGCGTCTGATCGAGCCCCTCGACGATGAAGTGAGCGGGGAAATCGGCCTCAAAGCGCTCTTTGTTCTCAAACGGGTAATGCAGCTGGGCGTAGGGCATGGATCCGGATTCGAACCAGCAGTCCAGCACCTCCGGTACCCGCCTCAGGGTACCACCACCGTGTTTGGACGGAATTTCCACATCATCGACAAAATGCTTGTGGAGGTCATCCACCTCGCAGCCGCTCAGCGCCGCCAACTCGGCGCGGCTGCCCACACACACCATCTCACCGGTTTCTTCGTTGCGCCAGATGGGAAGGGGCGTGCCCCAGTAGCGGTTGCGGCTGACAGCCCAGTCCCTGGCCCCCTGCAACCACTTGCCGAAGCGGCCCTGCTTGATGTGCTCAGGGACCCACCAGATCTGCTCGTTGGCCGCCAGCATACGGTCCTTGATGGCCTCGACTCTGACGAACCAGGTGGAGATGGTGCGGTAGATGAGTGGAGCGTCACAGCGCCAGCAGAATGGGTAGGAGTGCTCGATGGAACCTTCGGAGAATAGCTGTCCCGTACTGCGCAGGTGACGGATGATAGGGGTGTCGGCGTCCTTGACGAACTCCCCCTGGTAGTCTTTCACGTCGGCGGTAAAATGACAGTCCTCGTCGATGGGACACACGACCGGCAGTCCCTCTCTTAGGCCCAGCTGATAGTCCTCTTCGCCGAAGCCCGGCGCGATGTGGACGACACCCGTGCCCTCTTCAGTAGAGACAAAATCCGCCGCCACGATCCGGAAGGCGCCTTCGTCTCTCAGAGAGGCGAAGTAGTCGAAGAGAGGCTCGTAGTGTTGGCCCAGGAGCTCGTCGACAGGCTGGTCCTCAACGGCGGCGATTTCCTCATCCCCTTTGCCGAATACGGTTTCCACGAGCGCGCGGGCCAAGATCAGTTGCTCGCCCGACCGGGTGCGGACCCGGGCGTATTCGATCTCCGGACCCACCGCCAGCCCGGTATTGGACGGCAGCGTCCACGGTGTTGTCGTCCACGCCAGGAGGGAGGTGTTTTCGGCGCCACTGAGGGCAAAACGCACGGCGACGGAAGGGTCCTGAGTGTCGCGGTAGCCCTGATTGACCTCGAAGTTGGACAGCGGCGTGGCGCAGCGGGGGCAGTAGGCGAGGGATTTGTAGCCCTCGTAGATGAGATCCTTGTCCCACAGCGACTTGAAGACCCACCATACGGACTCCATGTACTCCGGGTCCATGGTGTGGTACTGATCTGACCAATCCACCCACCGCCCTATCCGCCGGATGAATTGCTGCCACTCCTCGGTGTAGCGCAGGACCAGGCCGCGGCAGTATTCGCTGAAACGGGGGACGCCGTATTCGAGGATGTCGCGCCGGGTCTTGAGACCCAGTTGCTGCTCGGCGTCGTTCTCTACCGGCAGCCCGTGGCAGTCCCAGCCAAAGCGTCGCTCGACGCGGAAGCCGCGCATGGTCCAGTAGCGCAGGACCACGTCTTTGACGATGGAGGCGAGGAGGTTGCCGTAGTGGGGCAGACCGCTGGCAAAAGGAGGCCCGTCGTAGAACACAAAGCGTTTGTCGGCGGGTCGGTTCTGAGCGGAGGTCTCAAACAGACGGCGGTCGTCCCAGAACTCGAGGTTCCCTCTCTCGAGCTGGGCGTAATCGACCTGCGACGGCACTGGGTCGAAACGGGTCGTCCCGCTTGTCGGCGATTGAGGTTTTTCCACGGCTGCTCAGATATAGATGTTTTCCAGAAGCATGATCAGCACCTGGAGCAACACGATCAACAGCAGCGGGGTGAAATCCAAGCCTGTGGACCAGAGGAATCGAGGTACGTAGCGCCGCAGTCCGTCCAGAGCCGGATCGGTGATGCTGCGCAGGAACTGGACGATCGGGTTGTAGGGATCTGGATTGATCCACGATATCACCACCCTGATGATGATGATCCATCGGTAGAGGCTCAGCAGTGATATGATAATCCCCTTGACACCCATGGCAAAGCTACTGTGGTCGAACACTCTCTCTCCTCCTCAGTCCCGACGCGGCCCGAAGATGGCCGTGCCCAGTCGAACCAGATTGGCTCCCTCGGCTATGGCCAGCTCGAAGTCCGCGCTCATACCCATGGACAGATATCTCATATCCACTCCCTCGATTCGAGTGGCGGTCAGGCGCTCTCCCAGTTCCCGCAGACGGGAAAAACAGGAACGCACCTGCCTTTCATCCTCGCAGTGCTCGGCGATGGTCATGAGTCCCCGCAGCCGCAGATGGGACAGGCCAGCGGTCTCCTCGGCCAGCGATATCAGCTCATCTGGCGAGACGCCGCGTTGCTGGACGGCGCCTGAGGTATTGACCTGAATCAGAATGTCCAGACATCGACTGGCGCCAGCGGCGCGCCGGTCCAGAGCGGTGGCGAGTCGGGTGCTATCGACGGACTGGACGAGGTCGAAGAGGGCCACCGCTTTGCCGGCCTTATTGGTCTGCAGGTGACCGACGAAATGCCATTTCGCAGCGGCGTGAGCAGGACCCTGGCCAAGCTCAATTTCGGCCTTCTTGGCTTCGGCCTCTTGGACCTTGTTCTCACCTACGTGCCGAAGCCCCGCCCGGATGGCGGCTTCCACCGCCGCGGCGGGTCGCGTTTTGGTGATGGCGACGACGTCGATCTCCGCCGGGCTCCGACCGACAGACTCGGCGGCACGGGCGATGCGTTCCTCGAGGCGACGCCAGTTGTGGGCAATCTGATCCATGAAATTCTGAGAATCCCATAATATAGGCCACGTCAAAGACAGACACAATCTAACCTGTCCCCGCAGGACTGTCGACGTCTGGGATGTGGGCAGACGTCCTTTCCCCCACCTTCAATTCAAATGTACCTGTGAAATATCAGCGAGAGGATTTCGCGGTGGCAACGGGAGCGCCGGGCGTGTCAGGCACCGGCGTCAGGCACCGGCGTCAGGCACCGGCGTCTCGGCGTCGGGGGCGCGCGATCGAAAGAACTTCACTAAGCCGGCGGCGATGGCGGGGAAGACAAGCCCAAACAGGAGCAGGTCGAAAACGACAAGCTGGTAGAGCAAGCGCTCGGAAAAAACCGCGAGAAGGGGCAGGGCACCCGTCCGCGGCAGGTACACCAGCTCGAAGAGGACGGCTCCTCCGGGCAGAAGAAGCCAGGAGGTGTGGCGGGCGAAACTAGAGCTGTCAGCTGCCGAAAGGGGATACCAGACGGCGGGCCCGACGCCGCGCATCAGAATGAGGACGACGACCTGGATGAGGACGATCAGGTAAAGGGAGTGATGGGGCGGGGCAAGCGCCGCGCTCACATCCAGCGAAGCGCCCAGGAGGGCGAAGAACACCATGGCCGCCATCGATCGAGCTGGCTCCAGGAGGTGTCGCAAGGTATCGCCGCTGCCCTCGTGCCAGGACAGGAGCGCGCCGCAGGCGAAGCCAAAGGGGAGGCCGTAGAGCCCGAGCTCGCCGAGTATGGCGGCCATCAGCAGAAAGGAGCCCACTGAGCCGGCCACCGCGGTGGATCGCCGGGAGAAGATCCCGAGTCGCCACAGAATTTCGGCAACGGCAAGTCCGGCTGCCAGCGAAATCCACGGTGAAGCAGCCGTCCGCACGGCGACCTCGAAGGACGGCCCGCCGCGGTGCAGCATGAGTTCTGTTCCAGTCAGGAGTACCAGGGCGATGCCGGCGCCGATGACGGAGATAAACCTGATCTCGTTGTCTTCGGTCAGGAAGGAGACGATACAGGGCCCCCACAAACAGGTGATGGCACCGATCGCCAGGGCCAGGTGCCACGGCTGTTTCCCCAGGGCGCTTACACCGACCGAGGTGACCAAGAAGACGGCCATCGTCGATAGGACCACAAGCGCCGCGAGGCGCCCCGGACGCCGTATCGCCGGCGAGTCGAGACCAAGACCCACCTGAAAACCGACCCAGACGGCGGTAAACAGCAGCACGAGGTGCAGCGAATCGACATCCGTGGGGCGCACCGCCTGCAAGCCGCTCTGCCCGAGGACGAGCCCGGCGACGATCCAGCCCAGGAGGGGGGGGAGTCGCAATCCAGCGGCAATTTGCTGCGCCGCGTAGGCGAGCAGCATCAGCAGTCCCAGGCCCCAGGCAACGTCGAAGCGTCCCCCTTCACCAGAGACCGGAGCCAGGACGGCCAGTGCCAGCAGGATGCAGCAGACCGCGAAATTCCTCATCGCCCGCGCTTTAGCTCAAGCGGTCACTTCCTCTTCTTTTCCTGGGCGCGGCGTTCGGCGCGCTCATGGCCGAGGTAGAGTACGGGGCTGGCAACAAAGACGGAGGAGTAGGTCCCCACGACGATGCCTATGGCCAGGGTGATGGTAAAGTCCCTGATCACTTCGCCGCCCCAGGTCATCAGCACGAGCACCGCCATGAGGGTGGTGAGCGAGGTGACGACTGTGCGGCTCAGGCACTCGTTGATACTGATGTCGAGCACTTGTCCGAATCCCTCCCGACGCACGCTGCGGAGGTTCTCCCTGATGCGGTCGAAGACGACGATGGTGTCGTTGAGAGAATAACCGACGATGGCCAGCAGGGCGGCTACCACAACGAGGGTGATCTCAATATCGAGAATGGAGAGCACCCCCAGGGTGATGATGACGTCGTGGAAGAGGGCGATGACGGCGGCGATGCCGTAGAGGAACTGCTTGAAACGCCAGGCCATGTAGATGAGAATGAGACCCAGTGAGACCAGCACGGCGCGCACCGCGGCTCCGGTGAGCTCTTCGCCGATCTTGGGGCCCACCTTCTCCTGTCGCCGCACCCACTCCATATCCTCTTTGATATGGCTGCTAAAGCTGGCTTTGAGCACCGTTTTGATGCCGTCGGCCACGTCTGTTCCGGCTCCGCTCTCGGTGACTCGAATCAGGATGTCCTCCGCCGATCCGAAGTGCTTGATCTCGCTCGAGCTGAGGTCCATGGTGCTGCCCTCAACCGGTACCTGACTGAGTTCACCGCGGATCTGCTCGATCTCGACAGCCGGATCGAAGTGTAGCTCGAGGAGGGTTCCGCCCGCGAAGTCGATGCCGGGGCGCAGGTGGTTGATCGCCGCCACTGACAGGAGGCCGGCGGCCAACACGGTTCCCGATACGACGAGGGCGATCTTGCGGGCGCCGATGAAGCCGATCTTCTGATCGGCCAAAAAACTCACCGGGCCGATGCTGAGGGAGTCGGTAGAGGACCGAGCCATGATCAGGTTGAAAACGGTGCGGGTGACGATGAAGGCGGTGAACAGACTCGAGATGATACCGACACACAAGGTGAGGGCGAAGCCGCGAATCGGGCCGGTGCCGAATTCATATAGGACGATGCCGACGATGAAGGTGGTGAGGTTGGCGTCGATGATAGCCGACAGGGCATTGCTGTAGCCGCTGTCTATGGCGGCTCTCACGGTCTTCCCGGCGCGCAGCTCCTCGCGAATGCGCGCGAAGATCAGCACGTTGGCGTCAACGGCCATGCCGATGGTGAGGATGATGCCGGCGATGCCCGGTAGCGTCAGGGCCGCCCCAAAGCCAGCCAGGACGGCGAAGACGAAGAGGATGTTGAGCCCCAGGGCGAGGTCGGCGACGAGACCGGCGAAGCGGTAATACACCAGCATGAACAGCGCTATGAAGACCATGCTGATGAGGGCGGCTACCTTGCCGTCCTCGATCGAGTCCCGTCCCAGGGACGGGCCCACGGTCCGGTCCTCGATGATTTCCACCTTGGCGGGGAGAGCGCCGGCGCGCAGGACGATGGCCAGGTCTTTGGCCTCCGCTTCATCTCCGCTACCGGTGATGATCGAGCGGCCGTTCATGATCTTGCTCTGGATGGTAGGCGCCGAGTAGACAGTACCGTCCAGGACGATGGCGAGCCGCTCATCGATGTAGGCGCCCGTTAGCTGGCGGAAGACGCGGATTCCCTCGTCGGTGGTCAGGAGATCGACGATGGGCTGGTTGAGGGATTCCAGGCTCTGCGAGATGCTGACCGACGCGTCGGCGATCATGGCGCCGGTCATCTTCGGTACTGCCTGCACCAGATAGAGGATGTAATACTGGTCGCCCGGGGGGCCTTCGGGTTTGCTGGAAAAGAGGAACTCGACGTCGTTGGGGATGATCTCCAGGGCCCGGGGATCGCGCAGCAGGGCTTTCACCGCGGGCAGCATTCTCTGGCCGACGGCGACCTCGCGACCCACCTTCTGCAGCAGGGAGGCGAGTGTGGCGCCCCTAGTGGCGGAGCCGCCTGTATCCTCGTCCAGACCCAGGCCTTCGGTCTCACTCTTGTCCACCTCGGTATCGCCAAACAGACTGGTGGCTTCTTCCGGGTCCTCCTCTGCCACCGTTGTTTCTCCCTCGGCGTTGGCGGCTTCTCCATCTGCCTCGCCAGCGCGAGCAGCCAACACGCCGCTTATGCGCTGCAGGATCCGGTCGCGGTCCACCTCTGGCTCGACGAGCTGGAATTCGAGCAGCGCGGTCTGACCGATCAGGTTCTTGGCGCGCTCTACATCCTGCAGACCGGGAAGCTCCACGATGATACGCGTATCTCCCTGCCGCTGAATGGTGGGCTCGGCGACGCCGAACTGGTCGACGCGGTTGCGGATCACCTCCTGGGCGCGGGCCACTGCGTCCTTGGCCTCATCGTCGCTCAAACCCTCGACATCCACCTCCATGACCAGGTGGATGCCTCCCTGCAGATCGAGACCCAGATTGATGGCCCCCTTTCGCAGCTCGTAGTAGCGGCCGGGATCGCTCAACTGCAGGCTCTCCCTCTCGGGAACGGACATGGTGTAGAATTCAAACGTCGGCGCGAGATGGAATAGCGCTACGACTATCAGGGTCAGAATCAGCAGGAGCTTCCAGTTCTGTTTCATCTCTTTCCAAAGTCCTTAATGAAGTGGCGTCGGAGCAAGTGACCGCTTTCTCACTCCTGTGAGCGCTGAACCGTTTTTATATGGCCGCGGAGACCGGATGATACCCGTTGCTCGAGTCGGTCGGCCTCCATGTAGAAGATGAGTGTCTCCGTCTCTGGCATGGACTCAATCAGCTCCACAGCGGCTCCGGGGCCCATGACGAAGGCGGCGGTGGCCAGAATGTCCGCCTCCATGGCGGTTTCGGCCCAGACGGTGGCACTCACTGCCCGGCGCGCGGGATGTCCGGTGATCGGGTCCAACAAGTGATGGTATTGCCTGCCATCGTACTCGAAGACCCGCTCGTAGTCTCCCGACGTGGCGAGGGCCTGTATGTTCACCCCGTCGACGACGACGAGATCGTCCTTCTGCCTGGGGTGCTGCACTCCAAAGCGCCAGTTGCGGCCGTCGGGCTTAGCACCCCAGAAGCGGATATCGCCGCCCGCCTCGACGAGTCCGGCTTCCACGCCCGCCGCTTGCAACAGGCGGACAGTGCGGTCTACTGCGTACCCTTTGGCGGCGGCTCCCAGATCGAGTCCCATGCCACGCCGCAGAAACCGGACCCGATTCTCAGTCAGCTCCAGCTGCTGGTGGCCGGTCAGGGCGAGGGCAGAATCAATCTGCGAGTCGCCTGGCGGCACGCGGGCATCGGGGAATCCCCAGAGCGCGGTCAGAGCACCCAGCGTAGGGTCGAAGGCCCCGTTCGTGAGCCTGGCGAACCAGAGCGATCGCGCCAATACGCGCGTCATGTCGGCCGACACGGCAACCGCACTCTCTGCCGCCTGTCGGTTTACGTAGGTCACCTCGCTGGTCGGCGAGTGGCGGCTCATGAGCGAGTCGATGCGGTCCAGTTCGGCGACCGCCAGGTCGAAGAACCGGGAGGCATCGTCCTCTGGCGCGTAGATCGCGAGACGCACGACCGTACCCATGGCGAGGTGATACTTCTCGACGGGTGTGGCGGTCTGCGCCGGCGGCAGCAGGTACAAGACGAGCAGCAGGCTGGCCGCACCGAGAAGAATGCGGGTTTTCAAGCGCCGTCAGTGATTCGCGGAAGCGAGTGACCACGCGAACACGTCCCCTAATTATCCCGGTCCACAACCAGGTGCACGGCAGTCTCCAGAATGGAACGGGCCACTGATGGCTCGAGAATCCGCAGCGACTCTTCGGCCCTAGCGGCGTAGCGTCGGGCGGTCTCGCTGGCGGAGCGCACGCCGTGGTGCTCTTCGACAAAGTTGATGATATCTCGCCAGTCTTCCTCGCGGTTCTCTTCCCGCCGCAGGAGGACCTCGATCCGGTGGCGCTTCTCTTCAGGCGCCGCGGCGAGCGCGTGGATCAGGGGAAGGGTGATTTTCCCCTCCCGCAAATCGCGGCCGACGGGTTTACCCAGGGTTCCGGCATCGCCGGTGAAGTCGAGGACATCGTCAGCCACCTGAAAAGCCAGGCCCAGACATTCCCCATACGCGCCCAGAGCATCGACGACGGGGTCGGGCGCTCCCGCCAACAACGGACCTATTTTACACGATGCTGAAATGAGCGAGGCGGTCTTGTCTCCCACCATGCCGAAATAGGACTCCTCCCGCGTGTCGCCCTGCAGGCCTATCTGAAATTCGAAAATCTCACCCTGACTCAAGCGCTCGGTGGCGTGAGAGACCACGGCCAGAGCCCGCTGGTTGCCTAGGGAGACGAGGATGGAAAGGGCTCGGGCCAGCAGAAAATCCCCCATGAGGACCGCGATGTGGTCGTCCCACTTGGCGTTGACAGAAGCCTTTCCCCGTCTCGTGGCGGCTCCGTCTACGACATCGTCGTGAACCATGGTGGCGGCGTGGATCATCTCCACGCCGACGCCGGCGTCGATGACACTGTCGTTCCACAGTCCGGTGGCTCTGGCGCTGAGGACTACAAGAGCGGGACGCAGGCGCTTGCCCTTGAGGGTAGCCATGTAACGCGCTACTTGATGCACCATTTCTACGTCGGACTGGAGCATCTCGTCAAGCCGTCGCTCGAAGAGGTCCATCTCTTTTTGTATGGGACCTAAGAGCTGGTCCATCCAGTTTCCGCACGCCGTTGGCGACCGCCGCCTGTGAGTGAGCAGCGGAAGTGGCCAAGAAAAAGCGGCATCAGCCGCAGTTTGAGATAGAGCCAGCCTTGGACCAATACCACGGACCTTGCGGCTAACTGTGGGAAACTGCGAAAATTAAGGAAAGGACAGGTGACTGTCAATCGACTGGCGCTTATCGGAGAGACTGACCTGAGGGTGGTTCATGCGCCGGAGACGAGAAGGACTTCGTCCGACCGGCGCCTATCGGGGAGACTGACCCTGGCGGTGGTTCATGCGCCGGAGTTGAGAAGGACTTCGTCCTTCTCTCCCGCAGGCCTGTGCGCTGCGAGTGTTGTTGTCAACTGGGGCGGTACATCCTGCCCGGTGAGAAGACTCCCTTTGGGTCCATCGCCCGCTTCAGCCGTTGATTCAGCCGGTGAACTCCCGGCGACAGCGGCGTGAAGGCCTCGTCGTTGGCGTCCTCCGGGCCGCGGGCGAAGCGCCAGGCCGTGGCCGCAAGCCGCAGGGCGGCCCGGTGGAGGGTTGCAGGTGGCACGCGGGCCGGGAAAAGGGCCCACACCTGGCCGCCGCCCCAGTCCAGGCAGTAGCGCCGCAAGTCGTGGGCCTCGAGCTGCCCGACGAGGAGAAGCGCCTGGGCCGGGGCGAGCGAGAATCGCCAGAGCTGTTCGTCGGCGTTCGGCTGGAGCAGCTCGAGCTCGCGCAGCTGCTTCCACACGTGGGCGGACTCCGATTCCTCTAACGTTGACGCCGCGCCCGTGGTCCCCTCTGCGAGGCTGCGCATCTGTTCAGCGACCGCGGCCCCAGGCCCCTCGATGCGAGCCATGAGTCTGCCGCTTGTCGATCCGTCCTCGGGCAGGTAGGCGAGGCCGGTGATTTCCAGAGGGAGCGCCGCCCACTCCAGCATCAGTGCCAGCGCGTCGGCCCGGCCGCAGCCGTCGACTACCAGCGTGGCTTGAGTTTCGGGGCGGGGCCACAGTTTGAGGCAGATTTCGGTCAGGACGCCGAGGGTGCCGAACGATCCGGTCAGCGCCCGCGACAGATCGTAACCAGTCACGTTCTTGACCACGCGGCCGCCGGCGCGAATGCGCTGGCCGCAACCGTCGATGAGCTCGATCCCGAGGACGAAGTCACGGGCCGCGCCGGCCTTGAAGCGGCGTGGACCGGAAAGTCCGCAGGCGACGGTGCCGCCCACCGTGGCGCCGTCACCCCACTGAGGGGGCTCAAAGGCCAGATGCTGGTTCTCTCCCGACAGCAGTTCCTCCACCGCGGCCAGCCGCATGCCGGGCTGGACAACGAGGACGAGCTCCCCCGGTTCATAGCTGATGAGCTGGTCGAGACCGGATACGTCCAGGCGCTTCGCGCCGGTTTCCCGCCTGCCCAGGCGCCCCTTGGTGCAGCCGCCGGTTATCTCCACGGTTGTACCCGCATCTACCGCCTCTAGCACCTGTTCCTGGACGGCCTTCAGGGCAGTGGATCGGTCGGAGGGAGTTGGTTCGGCCACGTGAGTTTGTCCCGCAGGGCGATGGAGTGGGCGGTCAGAACCGCTCGAGACCCGGGAAGGGGAGTTCGCCGGCGTGAACATGCATGCTGCCCCCGGGGATGCAGCGGCGCAGGAGGGGAAACACCTTGCCCGGGTTCAGCAGTTGACCCGGATCGAAAGCGCTCTTGACGCGCTCCTGGGTGTCGAGGTCGGCATCGGTGAACATGCAGGGCATGAGATCTCTCTTCTCCACGCCGATACCGTGCTCGCCGCTGAGCACGCCGCCCACGCCAACGCAGAACTTGAGGATTTCGGCGCCAAAGGACTCGGCTTTCTCAAGCTGACCGGGGGCGTTGCTGTCGTAGAGGATCAGCGGGTGCAGGTTGCCGTCGCCGGCGTGAAAGACGTTGGCCACCCGCAGGCCGAAGCGCTCCGATAATCCCTGTATGTACCGCAATACCTCGGGTAGCCGCCCCCGGGGAATGGTCCCGTCCATGCAGTAGTAGTCGGGGGCAATCCGTCCCATGGCCGGAAAGGCCGCCTTGCGCCCGGCCCAGAGAGTCTGGCGCTCCTGGTCGGTGTCGGCTCGGCGCAACTCGGTGGCGCCAGCCTGTCGCAGCAGCGCCTCCACGGTACCGATGCGGACCTCTACCTCGGCGGCGGCGCCATCCAGTTCGACCAGCAACAACGCCTCGACATCCCGGGGGTAGCCACAGCCGAGAAAATCCTCCACCGCCTCGATGGCGAGCCGGTCCATGATCTCCATCCCCGACGGTACCACGCCCGAAGCAATGATGTCGGAGACCGCCTGTCCCGCCGACTCCACCGAGTTGAAGACGGCCATGATGGCTCGGGCGCTCTGGGGTTTGCGGAGGATGCGCACCGTCGCCCGGGTGATGATGCCGAGCAATCCCTCCGATCCCGTCATGAGGGCGAGCAGATCATAGCCGCCCTGGTCCATCGACTTACCACCCAGGTCCACCACTTCGCCATCGGAGAGCACGATTTGGATGCCCAGGACGTTGTTGGTGGTGGTGCCGTACTTGAGGCAGTGAACCCCACCTGAATTCTCGGCGATGTTGCCGCCGATGGTACAGGCCAGCTGACTGGAGGGATCTGGCGCGTAGTAGAAACCGCGATCCTCGACGGCCCGGGTAATGGCCAGATTGGTGACGCCGGCCTCGACCGTGACGGCGCGGTTTTCCAGATCGATGTCGAGGATTCGGCTCATGCGGGCCAGCGAGATGACAACTCCGTCACCGAGGGGGAGGGCCCCGCCGGACAGGCCCGTTCCCGCGCCCCACGGCACGATGGGGATGTCGATCTCGCCGCAAAGCCGCACCACGCCCGACACTTGCTCGGCGGATGAAGCCAGAATGACGGCCATGGGTTGCTGCCGGTAGGCGGACAGCGCATCGCACTCATAGACGACCAGGTCTTCGGGTCGATGGATTACCTGGTCTGGATCATCCAGTAGCTCAATCAGGCGGCGCACCAACTCCTCCCGCCGCTGGAGCCGCTCCTGTCTGGGTGCGGGCAGCTGCATCCGAATCCTCCTGTTCAACTCATTCGATGTTCAGGCCTGGCGTTCAGGTCTGGCGTTCAGGTCTGGCGTTCAGGTCTGGCGTTCAGGTTCTGGTGTTCAGGTGCCCAGGTCCAAGCCGAGCTCCTGGCTGTAGGCGAAGAGGGCCGGGGTGCCTCCCGTGTGGATGAAGACGACGGTATGGTCGCGAGTCCAGCGTCCCTCACGGATGTGGGCGACGAGGCCGGCCATCGCCTTGCCGGTGTAACAAGGGTCGAGGACGATGCCCTCGGTGCGGGCTACCAGCTGCAGCGCCTCGCGGCTGGCGTCGGTAACGACACCGTACCCCGGTCCCACGAATTCGGAGTGACTCTCGATGTCCTGCGGTCGAACCAGAATATCCAACTCCAACACCTGGGCCTGTCGGGCGGCCAGCTCGGAAAGGCGGTCAGCTGTCTCGGCGTCGTCTCGGGTAGAGGGGCTGATGCCGACGACGGGCAGATCCTCTCCAAGCGCCTTGGCGGCCACTACCAGGCCAACGTGAGTGTGGGCGCCCGAGCAGAGGTAGATGGCGTCGGGTGCGATGCTCCGGTCCCGCAACTGGCCTCGCAGCTCCAGAAACCCGTCCACGTAGGCGATGCCCCGAAACACGTATCCGTCCGAGCTCGTATTGAATGGTTTGTGACCCTGTGCCCGCAGCTGGGCCATCTTCGCCTCCACGGCGGCGGCCTGGTCGGCGGCGGCGTGGAGGTGGATCTCGGCGCCGAACAGATGCGAGAGGAGAAGGTTCCCCTGAGGCTGCGAGTGGGCGTCACTGCGACCTATCTGAATCGCTTTCAGGCCCAGCTTGGCGGCTACGGCAGCGGTTTGACGGGACTGGTTGGACTGGGCAGCCGCCCCGTGCAGGAGGACGTCACAGCCGGCCTCCACGGCCTGGGCAATCGAATACTCGAATTCCCGAATCTTGTTGCCCCCCATGGCCAGACCGGTAAGATCCTCTCGCTTCATGAGGATTCGGGGGCCCCCCAGAGAGTCGCTGAGACGGGTGAGATCGTCCAGAGGGGTGGGGAGGGCAGCCAGGTGAACCCTCGGCAGGCGGTCCAGCCGCTCCCGCAGGTCCTGCTCGGTGTACCTCGTTGGCGCTGCAGTCATCACACGCTCTTTCGTCAGCTTGTCGGTACAGGTTCACAGGAGAACTGCAGCCCTTAGAATAGGCGGCAAGAGGCATGGGCGGTATGTAGACGAGTACTACACGGAGGAAATCCCGTCGACGGTATTGCTTGGCCGCTGCAGGCAAAGTAGCGCTTGGCCGCTGCGGGGACAATGAAGAGGCTCGCCGGCGGGCTGTAATTATGCATTCTGGCTGCGCGGGCGAGAGTTATAGAATAGGCATCGACGCGAATACTCGGGCAGATTTCCGCTGATTTGCGCGCGTATCCGTCTTCATGTACTCTTCTCAGGTGCGATCCGGGTCGATGGCGAGGCGTGTTGACACCATTCAACATCAGTAAAATCAACCGCTTGAAGTAGTCTTTCTTCTTTCTTAGACCCCCTTTGTATTGCTGTGGGCCCGGGTATCGGGACAGTGTGTATGGATCTGGTAGAGCCGATACCAGAAGATGTAGAGAAGCACCTGCGCGCAGAGTTGCACCCCGGCGAGCTGCTGATGATGCTGTTGGCGGCCGACATCGCGCCGGACGGGAGCTTCGGCAATTCGTGGCTGGTTCTGACTGACGAGCGGATCCTGGTGTTGCACACCAACGGCCAGGGCCGTCCCGATATCGAGACAGTACCCCTCCAAAGCATACAGAAGATTCAGACCCGGAACTTCGTCGGCAACGGCGTCCTGTCCGTGGAGCTGCCGGACCGGACGGTGGAGCTGGTGCGCTTTTCCCAGGGGGCGTACTACAAATTCTCCGGCGTACCCCAGGCAGTGGAGGCGGCCCTCGCCAAGCCCATCGCCGAGTCGGAGGAGGAGGAAGAAGAGCAGGCGCCGCCCAGCAGGCGTGTCGAGCACTGCGACACCTGCGGCCGGGCGTTGCGGCAGGGCTCTTCGGTATGTACCAACTGCATCCGCAAGCGGGAGACCTTCTGGCGGCTGTTTTCCTACGTGCGGCCCTACAAGGGCATGGCTCTGATCGGCTTCCTGCTCACCGTGGCCCTGACCGGTGTGAGTCTGTTGCCGCCCCTGCTCAACCGCTACCTCATCGATGACATTCTGCTCCCCGCCTGGGCCCAGTACGCCAACCAGGAGGCGGGGGAAGGGGGGGGAGGAGAAACGGCAGCGGAAGCGATTGCCGAGCAGTACGTAGATGGGCTCATGTGGGTCGTCATCGGCCTCTTCGGCATCTACCTGACCAGGGCCCTCATCAACGGTGTGAGGACCTACTGTCTGGGATGGCTCGGCCAGCGGGTGGTATACGACCTGCAGATCGAGATCTTCAACTATCTGCAGTTTCTGTCGTTGAGTTTCTACGGCAAACACAGTACGGGTCGCATTATGACCCGTGTAACCAGCGACACCGAGAGACTCCAGGGATTCATCACCCGCGGTTTTCAGGATATGGTGATCGCCATCATGACTCTGGTGGGGATCGGCGTGACCTTGTTCATCATGGACCCGCAGCTGGCTATCATGGCGCTGATCCCCACACCTGTCATGGTGCTGGCGACGCTGTTTTACACCAAGCGCATCCACTGGGTTTTCCACGGCATCTGGCGCCGCATATCCGCGCTCAACTCCATGTTGGCCGATGTCATTCCAGGCGCCAAGGTGGTGAAGGCATTCGCCCAGGAGGATCGCGAGATCGAGCGCTTCCAGACGCGGAACTCCGAGTTGCGGCAGTCGCGCATGGTAGCGGTGAAGATGCGCTCTTACTTCCTTCCCACCATCGCCTTCGTCACCTCCATTGGATCTCTCATCCTCTGGTGGTTTGGCGGCAATAGAGTACTCGATAACGATCTTACGCTGGGCGAGCTACAGGCCTTCATCGCCTTCATGATGATGTTCTACCAGCCGGTCCGGGAGCTGTGCATGATTTCGGAACAGCTGGAGAGCGCGGCGACGACTTCGGAGCGTGTCTTCGAGATACTGGATACCGAACCCGATATAGTCGACGCCGCCGACGCCCGGGATCCGGGGGTGCTGGAAGGGTCGGTGGAGTTCGCCAACGTCAGCTTCACCTACGACGGCTTCCAACGCATTCTCGACAGCGTGAGCTTCCGCGTCGAGCCGGGCGAGATGATCGGCATCGTCGGCCCGAGCGGAGCGGGAAAGTCCACCCTGGTCAATTTGATCTCGCGCTTCTACGACGCCACGGACGGTCAGATCCTCATCGATGGCATACCCATCCAGGACATCCAGCAAAAGAAGCTGCGCGCTCAGATCGGCGTAGTGCTGCAGGAGCCCTTGTTGTTTCAGGGCTCGATCTCGGAGAACATCGCCTACGGCAATCCCGGGGCGACTCCAGCGGACATTATCCTCGCCGCTCGCGCCGCCAACGCCCACCGCTTTGTCATGAACTTTCCCGACGGCTATGACACCGAAGTCGGGGAGCGCGGGGGACGTCTCTCCGGCGGCGAGCGCCAGCGTATCTCCATCGCGCGGGCGCTGATCGGCAATCCCCGCATTCTCATCCTCGATGAGGCCACCAGCTCGGTGGACACGGAGACGGAGTACGAGATACAGGAGGCGCTGGAACGGCTGGTGGCCGACCGCACCACCTTCGCCATCGCCCACCGGCTGTCGACCCTGAAGAACGCGGATCGCCTTCTCGTCCTGGAGAAGGGACGGGTCGCCGAAGTCGGCACTCACGCCCAGTTGCTGGAGAAGGAGGACGGCGTCTACCGTCGACTGGTGGACATGCAGACCAAGCTGGCGAAAGTGAGGGCAGTGTGAGTGACACCAGCGTTGGGTCAGGCACGTCGATGGGTCACGAACGCTTCCTGGATCCGGAGCAGGTCACCCTCTACCACTCCAGCCGCGGCAAGCTGGTGCTGCGGTTGGACGGTCAGGAACACGAAGATTTGAGCGTGCGCCGCGCTTTCCCGCTGGAGATGCCGACGCGCTATATCGGCTTCAGCCTCCCGGGTGGAGAGGAGATGGGGATGCTGGAGGATACCGAAGCCCTGGATGAGGCGAGCCGGGAAGTCCTGGACAGCGAGCTGGCGAAAGTCTACTTCCTGCCCGTCATCACCGACATTCCCCATATCGGCGAGGATCACGGTGTGGTCTACGTCGACGTGGAGACCTCCAGCGGTTCCCGCCAGCTGGAGATCAGGGGGATCCGCAGCAACATCCGACTGCTGTCCAAGAACCGCGCCCTGATCCAGGATGTGGAGGGGAACCGGTACGAGCTGCGGGACTGGGGGCACCTGCCCAAAATCACCCGCGAGATTCTGGGGCTCTAATCTAGTGGATTATCCAGTTTGTAATGACGGATAGAGTCGTCTAATCTTGATGCGGGCATCGCTGGTGGTGAACTGCCAGTTGACGACGGGTGGATTGTCCTGCCGTGATCGGAGCCACGCGTTGACCTGCTTGGTGAGTTCCTCCATGGTGGGGATGCGGCGGTGGCCCAGGCACTGGCGGGAGAGGATGTTGAATCCGATTTCGGCCATGTTGAGCCAGCTGGCG
>Ga0066376_10000722_pt1 | contig 31078 bp, 29 predicted proteins | sample Knorr_S15_td_Bot_FD_77009 | JGI IMG/M metagenome (GOLD analysis project Ga0066376, IMG submission 77009) | Marine microbial communities from Southern Atlantic Ocean transect - Knorr_S15_td_Bottom_ad_5009_LV_A | ecosystem: Environmental > Aquatic > Marine > Oceanic | place: Southern Atlantic... | reverse complement strand
GACGCGGTGATTCTCGCGGCTGGAGCTGGGACCCGTATGAGCGGGCGAGCGGCCGGTAAACAGCATAAATCGCTGACCAATCTAATGGGTATGGCCGTGATCGAGCGCGGCATAAGGGCGATGCGGGACAGCGGGATTGAGCGCGTGATCATTGTCACCGGGCACGGCGCAGACCACCTACGGGAGCGTCTGGGTAATGGTCGGGACCGGGGCGTCAAGATCGAGTACGTGCACAGCGCTGATTGGGAGCGCGGGAACGGCGCCTCGCTCTATGCCGTCCGGCATCGCATCCGGGGCGAGCGATTCGTGCTCGCGATGTCGGACCACTGGTACGAACCCGCTCTCATGAAACGTCTCGTGACTGCGGCCGAGTCCACGGGAGGAAGTCTGCTTTGTGTCGATCGAGAGCCTGAGAACCTGCATGACCCGGACGACGCGACCCGAGTTCGCCGTTCCGTCTCTGGTAACGTGGTCGAGATCGGCAAATCACTGGATCATTTCGATGTCGTTGATTGCGGCGTATTTGTTCTTTCGAACAAAATTTTCTCGTCCCTAGAGCGCGCATTCGCCGATGGCGACTACTCGTTGACCGCAGGTACCCGGTATCTGACGGAGGACTTCGGCCTCGGTACGGTGGACGTGACCGGACTGCTGTGGGAGGACATCGATACGAAGGGCGCCCGCGTCGTCGCAGACCACAAGGTCAGGCGCTCCTTGATTACCGGCGACGACGGACTCGTGTCGCACCACCTGAACCGCCGGATATCCATCCAACTGTCGAGACTGGCGGTTCGCCTTCGGATGACCCCGAATATGGTGAGCCTGATAGCGTTCAGCCTCGCCGTTATGGCCGGGATCTCGTTCGGGTTTGGCGCATTGATCCCGGGCGCGTTGATGGCGCAACTATCGTCGATCATTGATGGCTCAGACGGGGAGGTGGCGCGCACCCGCTTTATGTCGTCAAACTGGGGCGGTTTTCTCGACTCGATGCTCGACCGTCTTGCGGACTCAGTGATCTACATCGGCATCGGGGTCTACTTGATAAACGACTCAGGGTCAGCATTGACGTTGGGAATCGTTTTCATCGCGCTGGCCGGAGCGCCGTTCTCGATGATGCTGAAAGACCGCTATAGAATCGTGACCGGGAACCAGTGGCGCAGCACGGAGGCAGATGGCTTGAGCCGTTATATGCTGGCCACGCGCGATGGAAGGCTGTTCCTGGTGATGATCGGAGGCCTTACCGGCCAGTTGTTGATCACCACGGCTTTCACCGCCGTGACGACTATGGCCCTGTTGGGCTGGCGGATGGTGCTCGTTTGGCGCGAGGTGCGCAGCACGCGGAAGGTGGCCCCCGCCATTCGGGGATCTGAAATGGCGGTGCCGTTTGTCGGTTCGGAGGAAACTGCCGGAGATTAATCTGGGTGGAATGGCGGGCATCGGCCCGCCGTCCCCAACAGAATACGGTCGTCTCGGTCGGTCGTCCCGGGAATGAGAACCGGGACGATCAGATCACCGCAGATCAGTGAGGTTGCGGACATACGGTGGAACACGGCGTTGTGCCTATGCTTTCCGTGGGGACCGGCCCCTTGCTTACCCCGATGTCCGTAGAGAATTGGTTACTAACCGCCCCCGCCTGCCTGTGCCCAGTGTGGGTCAGGGTGCGCTGCCATGAACTCCACGTCCAACTCCACTCCGAGTCCCGGTTTGTCCGGAAGTGTGAGGTGGCCGTCGATGAACTCGATCGGTTCCGTGAGAACGCGGTTGTACTGTTCCGGCGTTGGCCTTGATGTCTCCAGCCGATAGAAGTTTGGCGTTGTCATCATGACGTGCGCCCCGCCGACCACGTTCAAAGAACCGCTTGCGTCATGCGGGCTGATAGGCACGTAGTAGGTCTCGGCCAGCGTGGCGATCTTGCGCATTTCTGAGATACCGCCGGTCCAGCAGATGTCCGGCATGATGTAGCTCGCCAACCCCTCGGATAGAACGTCCGCGAAATCGTAGCGCGTGTACAACCGCTCACCGACGCACAGCGGGACGTCCGTCCCGGCTTTCACCTGCCTGAGCGCGTTCAGGCTTTCCGGCTGCACCGGCTCTTCAAACCAGGTCAGGTTGATCGACGTCATCCGATTGCAAAGGTCTATTGCGGTCGCCACGTTGAAGTTGCCGTGGGCGTCTACCATCAGGTCGATCTCAGGGCCGACCTCTTCCCGGATGGCGGTCATCACGTCGACCCCGTGTTGCGCGCCGGCGGCCGAGATACGACCGTCCATGTAGCGGCGGTGGTGCTGTCCCATCTCGGGCGAGAACGGATCGGTCTTCAGGGCGGTGTGGCCCATATCTACAAGCTCGCGAGCATGGCGGGCGGCGGCAACAGGATCGGCCTGGTTTGATACGTGCGTGTAGAGCTGGATGCTGTCTCTGACCTTGCCGCCCAACAGTTCATACACGGGTACGCCGAGTGCTTTGCCCTTGATGTCCCAGAGCGCCATATCGATGCCGCTGATCACCGACGTCACAAGGCCGCGCGGGCCGAGTGTGGTGAATCGCCGATACAGGTTCTGCCAGATGCGCTCTATATCGTTGGCGTCCTGGCCGATCAGGCCTTCAGCGAAGTCAGCTCCCTGCACGGTGTCACGGATGAGCTCCACCATGCGGGCGACCATGATGACGCCGCCGCCGCCGGAGTTGGTCGCCTCTCCGAATCCTGTGATGCCCTCGTCGGTGTTGACCTCGATAAATATCCAGGATCGGTTCTCTACGACACGTGTCGGCCAAACCTTGACGTCTGTGATCTTCATGAGGGGCGGGACTCCTGGGAGGACTTGATTTGACGATTGGGAGTAGCGTGGAAGTCAGACCGTGTTGGTTCATTCAAATTGCGGCTGCGTCCCATCAACACCCTCGGTCTCGGGAACGGCGCCATCATACATTTATGTCGCCCGAATTCTGGCGAGGGGACGGCGTGAGGATCGGTGAACTGATTTCGGGTATCGCTGTGCTAGACTCCGCGCCGCTCTCGAAAAGCAAATCGACCCCTGCTTTTGCGGGGAACAAGAGCCGCCTTCAGTTAGCCCATCTGCCACCTAGTCCGATAAAGGTCATACCGATGAAGTTCTGCTACGCAAACCGCCGCCACGCTCTTTACCCGGACAGCCAACCCAACTGGGATGTGAAGGCAGAGGACTACACAGACCAGTTCCTCGGCAAGTGCCAGGACATCGGCATGGACGGCATGGAGATTGGATTCCAGGCGCTCGAGGCACTCGGATCGGAGCAGAAGGTCGTCGAGTTTGGCAAGAGACTTGCCGACAACGGCGTTCCGGCGATGGTCGTCAGGGCCGGAGGATCGCTGACCGCGGCCAAGGGATTCAGGGACAATCGAGATCGACTGCACCGGCTGGTCGATACAGCTCAGGCGGTCGGAGCGGATGTCATCAACGGGGCACTTGGCGCTCCCGCACGCTACCCGGGCAAGCCCGGTAGCAGCACGGGCTGGAACGTGGCGCAGGACTCCAGCAGGGACGCCATGATTTACGACTACGAACGGCTCGCCACAGAGTTGCAGACGGCGAGCGACTCCGCAGCCGATAAGGGCATTACTGTCTCGGTTGAGGTCCACCAGAACACGCTGGTCGACAATTCCTGGTCGGCGCATCTGATCAACGATCTCGTCGACCGCGACAACTTTGGCATCAACCCGGACCTCGGCAACGTGTACTGGACCTACGACACGCCGGAAGAGAGCACCGACGAGCACATCAAGTCGGTCGCGCCGATCTCGGTCTACTGGCACTGCAAGAACCTGTTCCGGGTTCACCACCCGGAGAACGAGCGCTCGGTCTTCCTTCGGGTAGCTATCCCGGACGGCGAGATCGACTACCGCTACGCCATCACGGCGATGGTGGAGGCGGACTACAAGGGCTACATGGCTATCGAAGGCGCATGGGCCGGGGACCAGTGGCTTGCAGATGGACGTAGCGTTAAGTACGCGAAGTCCGTGATGGCGGACATCGACGCCGGCCGGGGTTAAGGCCGAGCGGCAAGAGAACGAAGTTAAGGATTGTTCGCGTAGGGGCGGATAGCGATCCGCCCGAGGGCGGGCCGCTGCCCGCCCCTACACGCGAAAAGAATGGAATATTGACCACATGAAGTACTGTTACGCGAATCGGCGACAGGCGGCGTTTCCGGATGTTTACAGCACATGGAGCGCGCGTCCGGAACACTTCACCGATAATTGGCTTCGTGCGGTGAGTGATACCGGTTACGACGGGCTGGAGGTCGGAGCGAACACGCTCGGTTTGTTGGACGGCGATGCCGGCGTCAAGGGTTTCAAGGACCGACTTGAGGGTTTCGGCATCCCGATAGCTGCCGTGCGTGCTGGCGGATCTCTGCTGGAGGCGAAGTCGGCCCGGTGCAACCTGGACGTGATGCGCCGGAGTGTTGATTACGCGGACACCGTGGGCTCGTCTCTCGTGGTCGGAAACTTGATGGCTCCACAGCGCCACCTGCCCGCCGGGTGGGAGCCGACGGGCATGGCCCACTCACAGGATTCGTCCCGCGACGCTTCGATATATCTGTACGAAAGCGTCGCCGATTCGATACGGCCGATCTGCGATGACGCAGCCGGACGCGGGATCACGGTCGCGATAGAGATGCACCACTCGTCCCCAGTGGACAACTCGTGGTCGGCACGGCTCTTACACGAGCTCGTTGACCGTCCAAACTTCGGCATCAACCCGGACATCGGCAACGTGGCCTGGGCTTATCACGAGGCCGAAGAGTCGCCGGAAGACAACGTGGAAGCCCTGGCGGATATCTCGGTGTACTGGCACTGCAAGAACGTGGTGCGGGTCAATCATCCGGAGAACGAACGGTCGATCGCGTGGAAGGTCTCGCTGGAGGACGGCGAGATGGACTATCGATTCCTGATGACGGCGATGGTGGCAGCTGGATACGACGGTTACGTGGTGATCGAAGGCGGTCGGGTAGGGGACCAGTTTGAGATGGACACACGAAGCCTGCACTACATGCGAAAGCTGGAGTCAGAGGTCCGGGCCGCCACGGTTTAGGTAATCGTGCCGGTGTGCTCGCCCACTTTTTGACGCTGAGGTGACATACACGCTGCCGGACTCGAGCGGCCATGTCTTGCACAGGCCCGACTTGTTGGTCGGCAGACACTATACGATTACTCACCTCAAGCGCGAGGCACATGGTTCTCTTCGGCGCTGGTGACGCTGGAAACGGGCTGCGTGGACCTCTATGTGCGCTAGATCACACGCTACCGAAAACGGATAGCGACTTCCTCACCATATCGTCCAGATGGTGGGGATGTCGGGTTCACAGATTCTGTAGAGATACCGGGATGCCTACAATACGGAGGACATCGGCGACGCAGCGGATGCGGTCGTTATAGGCGCACTCGGGGTCGGGTAGAACGGAGAGACGCATTGCGATTCTCGTTACGGTTGCCTGCAGCCATGGATATGTTCGTGGTCACTACCGTTGGTCGCACGGTCGTGGGCTTGTTGTCAGCTTTCCTGCTCGGAGAACTGGCTTTCCTGGCGTATTCGGTATCTGTCCCGCCATTTTCAGGACTGAGCATCCAAACCTTCGCCGTCGTAAATTCCATGGCGTTCGCCGTAGTGATTGGTACAGGACTTGCGTTTTACAAGTGGGAGGCCGAATGGCAGCCCCGCTTGATCATGCTCGGGTTGATCGTGATCGGCGCGTTCGTTGGTGGATGGATCGGTTATGACTACGGGTTCGACATCGGTATCGAAAAGATTAAAGCGGAGTACGGGAGAATCCCCGGCGGCGAGATCCGGTTCCCGACACACGATGGCATTCGGGCGTCGCTCGCTTTCGGCATACTTTCGGCGAACGCACTCGCTGTCTCGTACCACGCCTGGCGGCTTTTTCGTTCCGAACACCCGAGTGAGAACTGGTAGATCAAAGGTCACACCTGGCCCAGGAGAGTGACGCCGGCTGCGACGCCTACAGAATTTCCCGCGCCAGGAATTGCTCGGTGAACGGCCGCATCCCTCGCTCATGCGTGATAGCCAGTGCCTCGCGCTGTAGCGAGGTGGCTTTTTCACGGTCGCCGGACTCGCCGCGGTCGAGGAGCATCTCGGCGTAGTCGGAGCATGCCCGGGCTCGCTCGGTCGGGATAATCAAGCTGGCGGCGAATTTTCGAGCGTGCCGTCGTAGCAGACAGGGCTGCTACTACGTCCCGACTCGCTCCTGTGGTGGCGGCTCTGGCCGACTCGCCAGCGCCATGAAGACGGCGCCGCTTACGAAGATGACTATCGTGATGACAAACGCCAGGTCGTAGGAATCGGTTTTGTCGAAGATGATCCCCGCCATGAGAGGCCCGATGATCACCGGGATTACGCCGACCATGCTGATCATCCCAAGAATGCTGCCGAAATGCCGAATGCCGAATGCCTCGGCCACGGTGAGTGGGATGAGGGCGCCGATCCCGCCAAAGCCCAACCCGAACAGGATCACAGCGACCCACGCCAGGTTGGACCCATCGGCGATGATGAACAGGACAAGACCGATCGACTGGATGGAAAGACTGAGGACGGCGGACCAACGTGCTGTGATCGTCTCGCTGAGCCACCCAAACGTGAGCTTGCTAGCTATCCCAAAAGCGGCCACGAGCGAGAGACCGGCAGCCGCCTCGTTCTTGGAAAATCCCTCCGCTTCAAGATGTGGGATCAGCTGCGTGAGCACTGCTGAATAGGTGAACATCGCCGCCGTCAGCCCGATCGTGACGAAGTAAAAGGTCTTCATCCTCAACGCCTGTCTGGCGGTGTATCCGGCGGCCGCTGCGGCGGCGGTAGCGGCGTCCAATCCGGCCGGCGCCCAGCGTTTGTTGCCCTCTTTGACGACGTCTTCCGGGCGGTCCCGGATAAAGACCCATGCGGCGATCGCGATGCCGATGATGATGAAGCCGTATACGGCGTAGCCCCAGCGCCAGCCGGAGTACGCGATGACGATGGTGCCGAGTGGGATCATCGTCACTCCGCCGAAGTTATTCCCGGCGGTCACGATCCCCATCATTCGACCCCGGGTCCGGGCGAACCAGACCGATATGAGCCTGCCAGCTGGCATGACGGTTGCACCGGGGAATCCGACGAACAACAGAAGGCTGAACAGGTAGAACTGTGTCAGGAACGTGAAGTGGATGTCGGGTTGCCAGATCAGGAGGTCCGGCGACATGTTGACGGTCACGTTTCCGGCGTTGGTCATAACGGATCGCAACAGGAAGCCGGCCGCCAGGAACAGGAGGGAGATGACCATCACGGGCCGTGCGCCGTATCGGTCCATCCAGCGGCCGACGAACGGCGATAGGAATCCGGTGATCAGCCCCAGGGTCAGAGAGAAGTTGATCTGGGTGCGGCTCCAACCAAACTCTTCTTCGAGCGGTTCAACGAACGAGCCAAAGGCGTACGAGGCCATGCCTACGGCGAGGCCGGTCGAGAGGAAGGCGACACCGGCAATGGGCCAGCCGCGGTAGATGCCGGTCCGCGCTACTGACGTTGAGGCTTCCCCGCCTTCTATGGTCGGGGAGTCGGTGGTGGCTATGGGTGCTCTCCGTTGTCTGCGTGATTCGTTTCGTATCGGCGCGCCATGTGACCGGCGAGTACGGGTTGATCAGCCTCCCCCAACTGAGCAAATCCCGTTAAGGTCAGCATAGCAAAGGCGGGAGGTGACGGGCCTTGAATGTGGTGGGTTGTGGCAGGGTGATGAAAGTCCGGTTTCCGGGCGCAACGGGTAGGGGCGGATGGTCAGCCCACGGGGTACAACCTCGGTGGAGTGCCGGACGGGAGATTCCTCTCGCTTGCGGCCAGATGATCTTCCAGAGTGATGGGCCGAGCGCGCCTACTATCCTTCGCCCGTTCTCCTAACGCAGGGGGGCAGCGACTCCAGAAAATCATCGTCTTTTTGCGAAGTGAAGAAGTGCTGGTCGCGGTTGTAAAGGGAGAATGCGACGCGCATCCCCGAGTCCTCGTATGCGTCCACAATTCGTGCGTTTGACTCGTAAAAATCAAGCTCCACGGGAGTACGGACCATCGACTGGTTGTGCATGACGGTCGTCGTGCCCAACTCAATCATCTGGAGAGTGCTCCAGATCGTTTCCAGATAAGGATCAACCGCACGGCTAATCCACTCAGAGAACAGGCTCGGCTCCAGTGGCATGTCTAGCGAGCCGAGCTGGAACGAGGTAAGGCCCATGTGGTGGTGGGCATTAGTCATTCCCGGAATCACGACGAAACTGGGCGAGCCGATTACTTCGTCCGGGTTATATCGCTGCTTCAGGTCCGGGTAGCGGCCGATCTCGATAATTTCACCGTCGCGTTGGAAGGCGGCTCCGTCTTCGATGACCTCGCTGGTGTCATCGTCGATCACGCGACAAACGACGTATTTTCCGCGGATTAGGGACGAGGTTATTCACGGTCCTTAAAACTCCCCTCTCCCAGCGGAAGAGGGCCCAGATGAACAAAAGGTGAGGGAGAGTTCTGCCTAACGCAATCAGAGTATCGATTGCGAAACGATGTGCTGGTGGAGGTCCCTCGGCTACGCTCGGGATGACATAGCGCTGCTTGCGGGCGGTGCGGCGGTGCGCTGTTAGCCGGGCGTCAATCCAATCGAACCTCAACTATGGGGCAGTTGGCGACCCATTCATCGATGACATCGGAATCCGGGCCCGGCTCTACGACCTCAAGTACCCGGCGCTTTTCCTCCGGATCGGTTAAAGGCCGCGCGTGCGCCGGTAAGTCGGCTTCAATCGATTTCTTGAGATGGATAGTTAAGGATGGATTCGCGTTGAGGTTTGCGAACCAGTCTCGTGGCCCGGGCGGTCCGGCGATGATGAAGTGGTCGTCCAGGGGGCGTAACCAAATCTCGATGCGTCTCGGCTTGCCCGATTGCCGGCCCGTTGTGGTGATATCGACCACGAGATCTGTCTGAAGAGCTTGTTCGATTTCGGGATTGATGATTTGCCCCCATATGCCTGGAGAGAGTCGCTCAGGCAGGTTACTCGAAGTGGACCTCGACCATCGGACTTCCGGCGACGAGTTGATCCATTGTTGCCTGACCCCGGTACCACTCGGTCTCCGGCGCCGACATCACTCGCTTGCGCTCCTCCGGGTCGGTGATCGGCGTGGCGCGGGCTGGGAGGTCGATCTTCGCCGATTCCTTCAGGTGGAACCGGAATTCCGGGTTGGCGATCAGGTTGGCGTACCAATCTCGAACCCCCGGCGTGCCTGTAATGAAGAGTCGTCCATTGATATACATAAACCAGATTTCGGTCTTGCGTGATTCGCCGGACTTGCGGCCGGTGGTCGTGATATCGATGGTCTTGTCGCGTGCCAGGGCGTCTCGTGCTTCGATGCTCAGTTCTGAGATATCAGGCTCCCGGGGAGATGGTGGGACGTGATTGTGGCGGTTATCCTCGCATCTTCACTCACTTAACGGACATCTGTTGCTCTGGATCTCACGGTAATGGAAGGCGGAATGATGTCCCTGGAGTTCGTCAGGTACACAAATAGCGCTGAATTCCTACGCCATACAGAGTCTTTTCTTCTGGAGCAGGTGACGGATTACCGGAGTTGAGGCGTGCCGTGGCCGACGGACCACGATTTGACAGCCAAGCCGGTGGACTGACAGCCGTGGGGGCAGACGCTGTTGGACACTAACTGCCCAACCCTAAGCGGAAATGGACTATAACGGCTGTCTGTAGACCCAGTCAGTCAGATGTATACTCCGGCCGCTTGGCGTAAGTAGGTTTCGACGCAGGAGTTACATCGCATGGTGATCGCAGCGCCCCCGACCGTTAATCAGCCCGTGACGCATCTGTCCGATCTGCGTGCCCTGCACGAGGGCGAAGAGCGTTGGGGCGAACTGCTCACGAAGGATGGTCGCAACCGAGCGCTTCTGATCACTGCGCCGCCGAACGCCACGCCGGACCCGCATATCCACCCGGACTTCAACGAATTCTGGATCATGCTGGACGGCGGGACCGAGTTCCAGATCGGCCAGTATGAGCCGTTCAAGGCCAAGTGGGGCGATGTCGTAATCGCTCCGTGCGGCTATCGCCACGACATTCGATCCACCGGCAAAGGCCCGTGGAACATGCGGTTGGTCGTCGGCCCGCAGTGGAGCAACCACGACATCAAAGGAATAGAACCCTCAAAGCTTCTTCCGTTACCAGATGCGGAACCGGCCAACCTGATCCACACGTCGTACGAGTGGATGCTTGAGCGGCATGGGACGGACGCCAACTGGGGCGAAGAGGTGGTGCTGGATCAGCGCAACCGCGTCAACTTTATCCACTCGCTCCCGGGCGCTTCCAACAACCCGCACTGGCACCCCGATTTCGACGAATGGTGGGTGGTGCTCAAGGGCGAGCTGGAGTGGCGTGTCGGCAAGAAAGAGCCGTTCCGAGCTGGGCCTGGCGATGTTGTGTTTGTTGAGAAGGGGTACCGGCACGAGATCATCACGGTGAGTGATGAGTCGGCTGTGCGGCTGGCGGTGACGAACCGTGCCGGGATTCATATTTTCGACGGTGAGGAGCCAGCGCCGAAGGAGTAGGGGGGCGTTGAAGTAGGACGAACCCTTCGAGAGCCTCAGGATGGGTTTTGGATCCACCTCACCCCGGCCCTCTCCCGCGTGGGGGAGAGGGGGCATGTGTCTCCCGCAGGTGTGCGGGACATCAAGGAGCATCAAATGCCAGGACCAGCTACTTCCAGCACCGTTTATGAACCCGTCGCCCTGTGGGGTCGAATCCCGCATGGCATCTACTTCAAGGACGCTACCGCCGCCGCCGTGGACGACGCCCGGGACCGGGTCTATGTGTTTAATCGCGGCAATCACCCGATGGTTGTGCTGAACAAGGCGGGCGAATATATCGAGTCGTGGGGGCAGGGTGATTTTCAGCGGCCGCACGGCGTGACGGTGGACCCCGAGGGCAATCTGTTTCTGGTGGACGACCTCGACCACACGGTCAAGAAGACCGACCCGCACGGGAAAGTGTTCTTCACGCTGGGCACGCCGGGCGAACCAGCCCCCTGGCAAGAGGGCGGGATGTTTAACAGGCCGACACACGTCGCCATACAGGCATCCACCGGCGATTTCTTTGTATCGGACGGCTACGGCAATTCCCGCATCCACAAGTTCGACGCCGGTGGCAATCACATCAAATCATGGGGAGAACCGGGAACAGGCCCGAGCCAGTTCTCGCTGCCGCACAACGTGGCGATGATCGGTGACGACCGGATTGCTTTGTGCGACCGTGAGAACTTCCGGGTCCAGGTGTTTACGACAGACGGCGAGTACGTTGACCAGTGGCACTTCCACCGGCCTATCGCTATCGCAGCAGGGCGGGGTGACGACACCAACCTGTATGTCGCAGAAGCCGGCCCGCCTCCGGTCCAGAAGGATGTCCCGGGATTGGGGCTGTACGTGATCGTAATCGACCGCGATGGCAATGAGATCACGCGGTTCGGCGCGGGAACTCAAGGCGAAGGCCCGGACCAGTTCATGGCCCCGCACGGTATGGATACGGACGCCGAAGGCAACGTGTACATCGCCGAGGTGTCTTTTACGACGGTACGGATTACTGGCGGGTCATTTGACCGAGAACCCGTGAGCCTGCGTAAGTGGGTGCGGGTGAGCGGTTAGTGGCGGCCGAATCAGGACAGCGTCAGTGGTCGCTCGAAGAAGCGGAAGAGGGCATAGGCTCCAGCAGCACTGGGAACCCTCGTTCCAACACGGTCTTCACCAACGGCAGTATGCGATTGCTCGTGTACGCACCGCGTGGCGAGGACCTTCAGGCGCCGCACGACCAGGGCGAGATTTACATAATCCAGACCGGCACCGGCTGATTTGTGAACGGCGACGATCGACACGAGTTCGAACCCGGTGATGCGCTTTTTGTGCACGCCGGGGTCGAGCATCGGTTCGAAGAGTTCACCAACGACCTGTCGATGTGGGTAGTGTTCTGGGGGCCGGACGGCGGGGATTAGGGGCGTATGGCAATACGCCTGTCACGCGTGTGCACGGAGGAAGGGCCGGTTGGTGAAAGAACGCGCTGGCCCCATGGACGGATTGCGATCCGTCCATGCTCCCCTCAACCCAGACCTCTCCCGCGGAGGGGAGAGGGGGCAAATGCACTCGTCAATCAGGATGTCGACCGCAACACCGTAGGGGCGGCGCTTGCCCTGCCCTCGCGTGGGACAACTTCTGTCGTATGACATAAGTGCCCTGAGGCTCCCGAAGGGTCGGGTCTGTGCGACGACGCGCTTGGCCACAGGGTCGGATTTCGATCCGACCCTGCCCCCTCACCCCAACCCTCTCCCGATCGGGAGAGGGGGCAAATGAACTCGACAAGGCAACTGTTGACCATAATTACGCGCTCTTTATAAAAGGCCAGCCAGAGCACATGGCCAAATATTTGGGATTCCGGCACACCGGAGCAGCCCTAGGCAGACGCCCAGGAGCCGTACACCGGGTACTGGCTTGCGATGATCTCGACGTAAGCGGGTTGGTTGTTCTCGTTGGCGGCGAAAGCTCGCTTGAGTGCAGCACCGACCTCGCCCGGCTCGTGAACGCGCTCGGTTGACCAACCGATCTCCTTGATAGCGTTGGTCATGTTGATGTCGTCCGGGCCCAACACGTCAAACGTGTACGGATCGTGACCCTCGCCCCAGAATCCCGGGCCGTAACCTGCGAATCCACCGTTGTTGATGTGAATCACCGTCACGCCCAGCTTGATTCGTGCCAGCACCTCAAAGTTGCCGAGCATGTACGCAAGTGCGGCGTCACCGATGACGGCCACCGACTGCCGGTCCGGGTAGGCAAGCTTTGCGCCGACAGCGACAGGGAAGCTGAACCCCAGAGACGAGACGTTGCCCCAGCCGAGGAATCCCCGGGGGATGAGCGTCTCGAACGCCGTCGAAAGCTGATCCCTGGTGTTACCAGATTCGTGCGTTACGAAAGAGTTCTCACGATCCAGCGCGTCCATCAGCTCACGGTAAACGCGGTACGGATTGATTGGCTTTTCGTCCGACGCCATCGCCTCGCGGTATACGGCCATTCCCGCGTCTTTCGCCGTCTTGACCTCTGCGACTACATCGCCGTTATTCTCGATCGGTTCGCTGTCGAGTTCGGCGATGAGTGATTTCAAAGTCGCCCTGGCGTCACCGATTACGGCGTGGGCAGTCGGGTAGATCCTGTTCACGTCGAACTCGTCGATGTTGCACTGGATGATCTTCTTGTTTACGCCATCGGGAATTCCGTGGCCGAATCGTCCCGGCGAGATGCTGGCACCGATCGCAAAAATCAGGTCTGCGTCCTCGATGTACTTGACGACATGATCGCCCCGGGTGCCTACCGAAAGCGGGTGGCTCTCCGGGAACACGCCTTTTGCTTTCAGCGTGGTCACCACGGGCAGGTTGGCCTTTTCGGCAAACTCCCGAAGTTCGGCCGCTGCGCCCGAGTAGAGAACACCTTCTCCGGCGAACAGAAGAGGACGCTTTGCTGCCCGAAGTTCATTTGCTGCTGCGGCCACATCTTCAGGGTCAGGAAGCGTTTTCCAGCCCTTCGGCGATGTGTAAGGGTCAACGGTTTCGTCGTACGTCGCGTGTGCGTCCGCAACGCCAAGCACCACCGGCCCCGGCCTTCCGGAACGAAGCATGGTGTAGGCCCGACGCATCATTTCGGGCACACGTTCAGGTTTGTCGATGTACCCGTACCACTTGGATACCCCGCGCAGTGCGGCAGCCTGGTCGTATCGAGTGCTCTCTCCCGCGCCGGTGGCTACGGCGTCCACGATGCACAGGACAGGAGATCCGTCCTCGTATGCCTGGGCGATCCCTGAATACGCTACCTGAGCACCCGCGGCGTTGATGCCTCCTGAGAACGTGCAGACACCGATCCGTTCACCGTTTGTCACCCGGGAGAACGCATCGGCAACCGCTACTGCGTAACGGTCATCTCGCATCATCAGAAGCTTCAAGCCTTCTTGCCCAAATGCGTTGTTGACGTGGCTCACCGGAAAGGTCGAAACCCACGGGACGTTTTCCTGCTTAAGAATCCTTGCTATGCCGGTTGCTACGTCGATGGTCAAATCGTCACCTGTGGCTTTCGTAACTTTGTCCCGGTGTTTCTACGTGATCCGCGTTCTTCTATTCAAGACTAGAGTTTCGGGCAAGCTAACACCGACCCGTCGTTAACGCCATATAGCGATTCGGGAGTAGACGAGTAGCCGGCGCCCTGGCCTTGAGTGATTGGCGATACGCGTTCGCGTCAGATGAGGCCATAGACCGGTCGGCTACATGATGGTTTCCCGCGGCAAAAGTTCGCCATTTCATCAATGGGGCGCGGCCGTTACTTGAGGGAGATACCGATGAGGCTTGATGAGGCTGCCGTAGCCCTGAAGTACTCCATCTGTGACGCTGATCTGATAACCCCGACGGACGTTAAAAACCACCATCGAAGCCCTCCGGCTCAATAAATGCCGGCGCTTCACGATAAAAAAGGGGGAGGAAGTTGTTGATATCGAGTTCGAATTTCCTCGACGGGTACCTTGCCGCTATCGGCAATCACGTTGCGCGCGCTACTTTCATTGACGTTCCTTCGCGAACTGTAATTAGCTGATTTATGCCAGGTCGCGATGTCGCCATACTGCTCGTTGAAGACAATGCTGGAGACGCTCATCTCATTGAGGCGTACCTGTCTGACGTAACCGCGTTCAAGCCTACTTTGACTCATGTCACCAGGCTTGCCCATGCCTTCGATCGATTTTCGGAACGGCAGTTCGATGTTGTGCTTCTGGATCTGGGGCTGCCAGACAGCTCTGGAATCGAATCGGTTGATGGAATTATTGAAAAGGCTGACAACGCTGAGGTGGTCGTGTTGTCAGGCCGACATGATGATGTGATGGTCTCCCCGGCTCTACAGGCCGGAGCGCAGGACTATCTGGCCAAGGATGATCTGTCATCAAACACGTTGGCGCGAGCGATCTCTAACGCTATCGAGCGCCATGCGATGGTTCAGGAACGGGACGCTCGCGCCCGTATCTCCCGCATAGTCGGAGCAACCTTTGACATCAGTAGCGTCCTTGATGGATTGGTGTCCGAAGTCAAGAGATTGATCCCAGTCGATCGGCTCGTAATAGCGCGCCTCAATGAAGTGGAGCACACGGTCACGTATGTGCAGATCCGGGGTGTAGCGCTTCCGGGTTGGGATGATTCTCCGGTGCGAAGAATTGTGGAGAGGCACGACGGCAGGGTATGGGTGGAATCAACGCCGGGGGTTGGTACAGCAATACATTTCACTGTCAGCAAAAAAAATGGAGATTAACCATGACGATGCAGTCGAATAGGCCGATGCGGTTCCTTCTTGTGGAGGATTCCGAGGGCGATATTGAGCTGACTCGGGCTGCGATGTCGGAGGCGAAGGTTTCCAACGAGATGAGCGTGGTTCGCGATGGCGTTGAGGCCATGGCGTTTTTACGGAAAGAGGGCGAGTACGCAGACGCGGAACGGCCTGATCTCATCCTGTTGGACCTGAATATGCCCCGCATGGACGGACGATAGGCGCTGAAGGCGATCAAAGAAGATCCGTGCCTCGCATCAATCCCGGTCGTGGTGTTGACGACCTCAAACGCTGAACAGGATGTGCTGAAGAGCTACAACCTGCACGCAAATGCGTACATCACGAAGCCCGTGGATTTTGACCATTTCATCAAGGTCGTTCAGACAATCGAAGAGTTCTGGTTGGTGATCGTCACATTGCCGAAAGTGGCGTAGGGGATACGTGGATCAGGGACATCGTCGGACGCGGGTGACGGACGATGTGTCTGTTTGTGTGAGCCGTTCAAACGAGACGGTCAGGTATGACTTGAGTCTTGTTTAGATTGACAGTGCCGGGTTGTGCGACAGCCCGCTCAAGCGCCGGTGGCGAACTTTGATACTAGTTCGACCGGACTGGTTTGGCCGTGGGGACGGGAGACCTCGGCCCCCGGATCGACACGCCATCCAACAGCACGTCGATGATGGCGGCTTTGCCTCGTCCGTCCACCGATACCACCACTTTCACGACCTGGAACTCCCCGGCAAATAACTCGGTGCTCCCCGGGACAGCGAATGCCCCGATCCCGAAGTCCAGATGCCCGGGCCGGTCTACCACCCCGGTTATGAAAACGACTTCGCTTCCTGAGGGTTCACTCGTGCCATAATTTTCGGCCTCCCAGATTCCTGCCACTTGCCTCAGGCTCACGTACATAGACGTCCCCTCGGGGGTTTCGGAATTCGATGGCAAGCTGGCGATCACGTAGTCGAATATCGCAATCTCGCCTTCAAGGATTGATTTTGGACCCGGGGGATCCGTTTCCAGTATCACCTCGGAACTCGTCCGGAGACTGAACTCCTCTTCTGCCGCTCTTGCCTCGTCGAAAGGGACGCCATCAACAAGGATGTCCTTGATCACCGCCTTGCCACGTCGGTCCACCGCGGCGACCACCTTCACATCCCGTGATCTTTCGATAACGTGTCCGCTACCTTCCGGGATGAAATACGTTCCGAGGCCGAAGTCCAGGTGCTCGGGCCGGTCCACCGTGCCCTTGATGAACACCACTTCGCTGTCAGAAGGCTTCCGCAGAGTGTAGCTTTCGGCTTCCCATGCTTCTTCGCCTTCATTCAGGCTCACGAAGACGGTTGCGCCCTGCGAGAACTGGCTGTTCAACGGCAGGCTTGCGATCACGTAGTCGAGGATGACGAAGTCGCCCTGTAGCAGGGACCTGGGATCTATCGGTAGCGTCTCCAGAACCACTTCATCGCCCGTTTGGAGCGTGTACTCCCGGTCCGCAATGAACCCCAGCAGCAGGAGAACCTGCGCCGCCACGATGGTCACGAAGGCAAGTTTGAACTTGCGACTCATGCCACGTCTCCATGCGCATCCATACGGTTGAACATCCGGTTCCGCCCGCGCTCGATGAGGAATCCACCTCCGAGGAGCATGAGACCGGCCACTACGAAGACGAGCGAGCTGTCCAGAAGGCCCCAACTCAGCTCAAAGTAACGGGTGACGATGGCCACACCGAAGAAAGCGATGGCCAGATTGATGAAAGTTTCCCGTCGCAAGAAATAGCCGGCGAATACCAGCCCGACGATCTCGGCCAGTAGCAGCGCATTGAACAGCACCGGGTACAGCACGTCGTTGCCGGAGGCGACGAACACCACGACGTAAGCCGATGACAGCACGATCAACATGGTCGCACTCTCGTAAGGCAGGGTGGTTAGCGGCGCGCGCCTGCGAAATTGGATCGCTGCCGTGGCAATGATCGCGATCACCGCGACCGTCCCCGCTGCGTAGAAGAGGACCCACAGGCCTGTAGTGGCATCCAGGTCGACGCCAGATTCCCGATAAGTGGCTGACTCGTACGGAAACCTGAAACCCAGGAAATATATCGCGGCGAATGTTGTGGCGATGGCCATTACTTCGTAAACGGCAACATAGGGCCGGGTAATCTCAAAAAGGGCCTGCAGTTTTGCGAGCCCGTAAAGCAGCGGTCCGACGCTCATGTACAGGGCAAAGCTGAAAATGGCCTTGCCCTCCCCGGGTTCATCGAACCACTGGGCAAGCCAGAAGGATATGGAGAAAAGGAAGAGCCCATTGGCGAGGATCAGGATTGCATGGGACCGTGTCAGGTAGGCTAGCGGCAACACTCCGAGGAACCAGAGCGTGAACAGTTTGGGGTCGTTTACCGGGAAGTTATACACCTGGGCTATCAGGTGTATCCCAGTTCCGTACAACATCGCCGCGAGCAGTAGTACGGCCGTGCCAACTCTCAGGTAACCCTTCTCGTATCTCAGCCAGTAGCCCGTTCCGTAAACGGTGGGTATGCCGACCATGATGAAAGCCAACCGGAGCACCCGTGGGAATTGGTCCCAGTTGGCGGCGAAGAAGAGGATGATCCCCAGACCAACCAGAAGGGACCCAAGGATCGCCAGAACGGAGACAAGCCTACTTCTGCGTTCCTCGTCCAGCACCAGATTCGCTGGGTCGTCGTAGCCAGCCGCGATGGCGGCAGCTTGCTCGGCCGTGATGATTCCACGGTCCTGCCATAGCCGCGTCTCGTCCAAGAGGCGCTCTACGAATGGATCGCTGTCGGGCCGAGAGGTCATCCTCTACATCTTCTGAATACAGTGAGCGTTGCTAGCTCAGGCAAGCTTAGTCGGGTGGGTGTCGGTCTGCGATAGCGATAATCGGCGGGTATAGCGAGTGTTTGAAGCGGCCGTGACCCTGTCAACAGTACGGGTATGTAAGACAGCGGCCTGCGGTTCTCGGATAGCGGAGTGGCGCGATCCGTGGTCGTGTGCACAGATCGCCTAAAAGACGGACGATCCCCGCTGGACGCCGCCAGTTATCGGCAGCGTAGTGCCTGACACCCAACGTGCTGCCGGGCTCACGAGGTAACGTATCGCCTCGCCTATGTCACGAGGCTGGCCGGGACCCATCGGGTACGGCGCGATCTGTCGCGCCCGTTCTTCCGGCGACCAGCCGAAATCTCTGGATTCGATCAGCGCCGGCATTACGGCGTTCACCCGGACGCCCTTCTCGGTCACCTGTTCGGCGAATGCGGCTGTTAGTCCTAGGACGCCTGCCTTGCTGGCGTTGTACGCGGGCGACATACCCTTTGCTGCGAACTTAGCTGACACCGAGCTCATGTTGACGATGGCTCCAGAACCGGCCTTGAGCATCGGCACAAGAGCCGCCCTTGAGCAGTAGAAGACGCCGCTCAGATTTACGCTTATCGTGCGTTCCCAGTCCTCGTCAGGCAGATCCCAGACGTTGCCGCTTGGCGCATCGATGGCGGCGTTATTCACCAGGATGTCTAACCGCCCGTACTCAGACACGGCGAGATCGACAAGCGCCTTGTCGTCGTACGGTTTGCTGGTGTCCATCACCATACTTACGGACTGACCGCCGGTGGCGCGGATTTCGTTCACGGTGCTGGACGCATCCTGGAGATCGCCGATGACGATCTTCGCCCCGGCCTCGGCCAGCACGAGTGCGACCCCCTTGCCGATTCCCTGGGCCGCTCCGGTGACGATAGCCACCTGTCCATCGAGCCTGTGTGGATCGGTCATGGGATGGCTCTCCGTGATGATGCGTGCGTCCGAACCGGCAATCGACTACTCGAGGACCGTCATATTGAACTTTTCGCCAAGTGACTTGAATGACTCAAATGAATCCATTCCCGCGGCCCGCATGTCCTCGACTTCCTCGAAAAAGTGCTCGAATCCCGCTGGCGATGCCAGGACCAACAATCTTGCGGGCTTTTCACCGAGCGTCGTGAACGCGTGGACTGTTCCTCTCGGGATCAGGGCAAATCCGCCGGTAGTTATGATCTCCGACGCATCGCCGAGTCGAAACTCGACCTCGCCTTCCAGTACGTAAAACGCCTCTTCTTCGTTGCGGTGAATGTGTGGTCCCGGACCGCCTTTGATTTCAGATTCCCACATCCCAAATCCGCCGAGCGTGTCTTCACCTGTGGCCTTCATTGTGTGGACCATGTCAGCGAGGTTGACCTTTTAGCCTTCCCCGGGTTTGAGCACAATTAGCTTGAGCTTGTCAGCCAAACCGACCTCCGATTTGTTCTATCTCGCCAGCAGACTTTCGATCAACCCCGCGACGTGGCCGGGCTGCTCGTCGACAACCATGTGGGCGGCGTCTGGCACTACATGGACGGCGGCGTTTGGCATCTTTGCGGCGAAGCGGTCTGCGTATCCCGGGGGCACGATGCCGTCCTTCTCGCCCCAGATAATTAGCGCCGGCTGGGTCACCCGGTGGAGTCGTTTTGACAGGCCCCGGTTCGGGATCGGCCACAGGTATTTCGCTGCCGTCGACATCGACTTTGCGCGTTCGACCAGATAGCTGATTGTCGCCTGACCGTCGTCTGTGTCCGGGTCCACCTCCGTCATACGCGCCGAGGGTGCGGTCGCCACGGCCACGGCGGGTTCCGATTCGACGTTGGCGTACATGCCGGCGGCGAGTTCCGGGAGCGAGATCGAGAACAGGTCAGGGATCTGGTCCGAGTCTTCCCAGAGCCCGAACGGCGCCGCGAGGATGACATGACTGAAGCGGGCCGGCTGTATAGCGGCCAGCTCGGCCGCAAACATGCCGCCCAGCGAGTGGCCGACTATCGGCAGATTTTCGAGTCCCAATTCATCCAGAAGATCGAGGTAGAAGTAGATCAAGTCGTGAAGGTCGTGCAGGTTCTCAGTGCCGGTGGATTCGCCGAAACCCGGCGTCCGCGGGGCGATCACGGTGTGACTGTTGGACAGCTGCTTCAGAAACGGCGTCCACTCCAGTCCCACAACGCCGTGCAGGTAGAGAAGGGGGTTGCCGGACCCGCCTTCGAGGACGTCTACCTGGAAATCACCGTTTCGGACTGAGACCGATCTTTCGTTCATTTATTTCCTCTTGTGGGAGTTTTTCTGGTTGGTGGAGAGTTGGATGGGTGTTGCCGCTAGTAGTCCGACTCTGTCGGAACCCCCTCACCCCGACCCTCTCCCGCGCTGGGAAGAGGGGGGCAAGTTAAAGTGACCCGATCGTTCCGAACATTTCCGAAATCCAGTTGTGTCCTTCTTGAGCGCTCCCTGAGGCTCTCGAAGGGTGCGGACTTTCGGGGTGTCGACGCTAGTCGGCTGGTGTCGGCGCGGCTGTTCCTTCCCGGACGATGGCGTTCTGGGGCCACCAGTGGTCTTCGTATTCGGACCACATGTCACGCAGGTGTGGAACGACTTCCTGTGCCGTCCGACGGATGTTCTCCTTGGCCAGTTCGTGCGGTATAGAGCCGAACTGGTTAAGCAACATCAGATGGCCGATGTGCAGATCTTTGGCGATTTCACGTAACTGTTCGGTCACCTGGGACGGAGTGCCGGCGACGACGTTACCCGCCTCACGGAACTCGTCGAATGTCAGTTCTTTTGTGCTGCCACGTCCGAAACTCGTTGTCTGAGACAACAGTCCTGCCTTGATTGTGTCGATCGTCCGGTATCCCGGCGGGTCGGCGAAACCGGGGTAGATGTGCAGCATCTTGTTGAAGAAGTACTCGGTGTGGGCGGCGTACTTATCGTGCAGTTCCTGTTCGTTGTCGGCGATGCAAACGAGTTGCAGGAAGCCTGCGTGGTACGGATTGTCCACTCCGGCGGCGTTGGCGACCTTCCAGAAGCCGTTCATGACCTGTTTGCCCCGTTTGTATCCGCTGTAGGAGAGGTAGGCGTAAAGATGGCCCTTGTCGATGCAGGTGTTCCAGGTCTCGATAGAACCCGCTCCCGGAACCCAGACCGGAGGCCGAGGTTTCTGTATCGGTCGAGGCCAGATGTTGACGTACCGGAGCTGTGTGTACTTGCCGTCAAAGGCGAAGACATCTTCCTCCGTCCACGCCTTAAGGATGAGTTCTTCGGCCTCGGCGTATTTGTCTCGGAGAAGCGCCGGGTTGGCGCCGTAGCCATACGCCGTATCCATCGCAGAGCCAACCGGGAATCCGGCCACCAGCCGCCCGCCGCTGATGCAGTCCAGCATGGCGAACTCTTCGGCCACGCGGATCGGCGGGTCGTACAGGGCGATCGAATTGCCCATGATGATGATCGCTACGTCTTTGGTTTCGCGTGCCATCACGGAGCCCATCAGGTTTGGCGAAGGCATGAGGCCGTAAGCGTTCTGATGATGCTCGTTGACGCAGATGCCGTCGTAGCCCATCTCCGCCGCGTATTTCAGCTCGTCCAGCGTCTCGTTGTATGTACGGCCAGCGATCTCGGCGTCGAACAGGTGCGACGGAACGTCCACCCAGACGCTGCGATTCTTCTCCCGGAAGTCCTCCGGCAGATCGCGGTAGGGGCAGAGGTGGAACATCTCGATCTTCATGGATTAGTCCTCAATTTGCCGGTGTTTGTTGTGGGAATGATGGAGGAACGGTTGTTCAGGCTGAGAGGGAAGCGTTGAGACGGCCTGCCGCTTCCGCAAGCGCCTCACGTGAACGGTCGAAAATTCCGACCCGACCGTTGAAGCCGTGGATCATGCCTTCATAGCAGTTGTAAGTGACGTCATTGCCGGCGGCCTTTAACGCGTCTGCGAACGCCTCGGCTTCGTCGACCAGCGGGTCGTACTCGGCGGCGATTATCGTTGCTGCGGGCAGATCGGCAAGACTCTCGGCGCGGATCGGAGATGCGTACGGGTGGGAGCCATCGCCATCCGGGCCGATGTAATGGTCCCAGAACCAGATCATGGAGTCACGGGACAGCATGTAACCTTCTGCGTTGGCCGAATAAGAAGCGGTGCCGTAATCGTGATCGATCACCGGGCAAAACAGGACCTGGTGTGAGATCTTCGGGCCGTTACGGTCACGGGCCATGAGGCAGACGGCCGCTGAGAGATTGCCGCCTGCGGATGTTCCGGCCACACCAATTCGCGAGCCGTCGGCTCCGAGTTCAGCGGCGTGTTCGTGCGCCCACAGGAGTCCTGCGTAACAGTCTTCGACTGGTTCAGGAAAGCGAACGTCCGGTGACAGTCTGTAATCGATGGATACGATCACCGAGTTAGTGGCGTTTGAGATAACACGGCACGCCGGGTCCTCATTGTCGAGATCGCCGATGACCCAGCCACCGCCGTGGAACCAGACAATCAGGGAGTGATCGGTGCCCTCGGAGGGCGTGTAGATGCGTATAGGCAGATCGCCGCCCGGACCGGGAATGACGCTGTCCCGAACGCTGTGAACTTCATCGTGCTCAGTCGGGGCTGCCGCGGTGTTCGCCTTTGCCGCGGCGCGGGCCGCCTCGGGCGTCTGCGTGTTCAAAGCCGGCAGATTCAACTCTTCTGCCATCTTCAATGCGGACACTACCTGTGGATGCAGAGCCAAAGTGACCTCCCACTGCCTGTCACCGGTATTTGACCAGTTGGCCGCATTGTACGAGCGATGAGACGTGTGCGCACAGGAGGAGCCTGATTACGAATAGTTACGTTGCGGGGTATTACCTGCGAAACTCTCGCCATCGCCGGGTATCAGGTTCCGATTATTGAGTCATGGAGATGTCAAATGCAGACTGCACCCTTCAGGTTGGACGGAAAGAGCGCTCTCGTGACAGGGGCGGCGCAGGGAATCGGGCGCGCCATCGCTCTCGCAATGGCTTCGGCCGGGGCGACGGTATCCGTCACGGATGTGCCGTCCAAGGAATCACAGATAGTTTCGGTATGTGAAGAGATCCGATCTGGCGGTGGGACGGCATTCGGATACGGGTTTGATGTGACGCACACATCTGTTATCGCCGAAGTGTTTGAGAAGGCCGCAAACGATATGGGCGGGTTCGATATTCTCGTCAATAATGCCGGGATCGCCGCCCGCGGACCCGCAATGGAACAGACCGAGGAAGATTGGGATCGGGTGCTGGGTGTGAATTTGCGAGGGATGTTCTTCTGCGCACAGGCCGCCGCTCGCTACATGAAGGACCACGGCGGCGGACGGATCATCAACACCGGCTCGCAGGTAGCGGAGTCGGCGCGCGTATGGAACGCGGCTTATACGGCGAGCAAGGGCGGCGTGGTCGCGATGACGAGGGCGCTGGCGGTGGAGTGGGTGGAGTTCGGCATCAATGTGAACGCCGTTGGTCCGGGGCCTGTCGATACCGATCTGATTTCTGATACTCCGGACCACATAGAGGCGCAGGTGGCGCATCGGTCTCCGATAGGACGACGGCTTGATCCGGAAGATATCGCCGGTGCGTTTGTGTATCTAGCGAGCGATGCTGCTTCAGGGGTTGTGGGGCATCACCTGCTTGTGGATGGCGGTTGGGTGGCGAGTTGACATACAAACTACTCGTGAATTACTCAGTCCAGGACATATGATTCCCACCACGACAGGCCGGGACCAGTAAACCGCCAGGAGGAAAAAGCTGTGGATTTTGTAGACATCGATGGCGTCAAACTCGCCTACAATGAGACGGGTTCCGGGTTCCCGCTCGTGTTTGCGCATGAGTTCGCCGGAAGCATGGAGAGCTGGGACCAACAGGTGAACTACTTCGCCCGCAAGTACCGAGTGATCGTCTATAACGCTCGCGGCTACACCCCGTCCGACGTGCCGGATTCACCGGATGTGTACGGCCATGAACAGCAGGTGGCCGATCTCAAAGGTTTGCTGGATCAGTTGGGGATTACGAAAGCGCACATCGCGGGCCTTTCGATGGGCGCGTATACGACCATCGGATTCGGGCTGACACACCCGGAGATGGCCGCCTCGCTCGTAGTGGCAGGGGCGGGCAGTGGTTCCGATGACGTCGCAAAGTTCCACGCCAACTCCGCGGCGCGGGCTGATCGTATTGAATCGGGTGGGATGGAGGGGATGCAGGACTATCTGGGCGGTGACGCAAGGGCTCGATTCCGCCACAAAGACCCCGAAGGTTATGCGCGGTTTGAAGAACTATTCCTGGCTCACTCTCCTAAGGGCTCCGCCAACACATTCCGAGGGTTCCAGGGGACCCGGCCGTCAATCTACACACGCGAGGCGGAGTTACGCGAGCTGAGCGTGCCGATGCTCGTTATCAACGGCGACGAGGACGAGCCATGCCTTGAGCCAGGTTTGTTTTTGAAGAGGACCGTGCCGACTGCCGGGCTGGCGGTGGTTCCACAAACCGGCCACGCCGTGAACATCGAAGAGCCGACGGCGTTCAATCAGCTTGTCAGCGAGTTTCTTTCGATAGTGGAGGTCGATCGGTGGCGGGAACGAGACTACGGGACCGGAAATACCTGGTAACCAAAGGCCCGCTCTTCGAATGGCGGGTCCATACCAGTATTCGGTCGCCTATGGCGAGGCCGGAATCGAGTCTCCGGCGTTCGTTAGATCGCTGAAGGATGATGTGCTGGAGATCGGGCGACCTCTCGGCATGAGGCCGCTAGGTCAGAAAGTACTGGGGCGACGAGAGATCCTGAAGGCGTAGTCGACAGGGGCACGAAAATGGGCGATACAAGAATCGGCGTGGCGGCGGCAGGCGGCGATGGCGCGGAGGTGCTGGCACGGATTCAGCAGCTTGAGGAAAGCGGCGTAGATGCGGCCTGGCTGACCACTGGTGGAGCAGGCCCGGACGGCCTGACGATCCTTGGAGCCGCCGCAGCACGCACCGAACGCATCCAGCTTGGTACGGCGATAGTTCCGACGTGGCCTCGTCACCCGATCGTGGCGGCGCAGCAGGCGCAGGTGATTGAGAGCATCGCCCCGGGAAGATTCAGGTTCGGGCTGGGGCCCAGCCACGCGCCGGTCATCTCCGGCATGTTCGGGATCGTGTTCGATGCCGTGCTGAGTCATCTTGAGGAGTACGTGCATATCGTTCGTACCCTGCTGCATGACGGGAGTATCGAGTTCGACGGCGATAGGCTGACGGCTCACGCGTCGATTCCGGATTCGTTCCCGGATCTGCCTGTCATGGCGTCTGCGCTGAGGAAACGTTCATTTGAGTACTGTGGCGCCCAGACCGATGGGGCGATCAGTTGGATGTGCCCGCTTCCGTACATGCGAGATGTGGCTGTCCCCGCGATCAAGGCGGGCGCAGAGTCGGCCGGCCGCCCAACGCCACCGATCGTGGCGCATATTCCATTGACGGTGCATGACAATACTGATGAAGTCAGGGCCGCGGCGAGGGAGCAGTTCGCCATCTACGCTCGACTGCCGTTCTACCAATCGATGTTTGAGTTATCGGGATACCCGGAAGCCACTCAGACGAGCGAATGGAGCGACCGTATGGTGGACGAGATTGTCGCGTACGGATCGGACGAGCGCGTGTCCCAACGCATCAACGAGGCGTTTGAGTTGGGCGCGTCTGAGGTGCTAATAAGCGTGCTGACGGCAGGCCCGGAACCGGAAAAGGTCTGGGACCGGACAGTCGGTCTGCTTGGTGAGCTGTCTTCTGGTGGCTAGTCGTTCGCCACGGGGCCAGACTCTGCCGCATTTTCGATGGCATCCGGAACCATACTCGGCGGTGACCCGCCCCAGGCGGCATCCCGAAATGGGGCACGAGGCGGAGTGAATCATCCGTGAAAGGTTATTCTGTCGCCGCCCGACGCATCGGCTAGATACTAACGAACCAGGGAGCAGTAGCTTGGAAGCCAGCGAAATACTGATCGACGCATACACGCGTATTCAGGAGCTTGTTCACCGTTCCGCGGACGGGCTCACAAAGGAGCAACTTGCGTACCGACCCGAGGAGGGTTCCAACTCGATCGCCTGGCTTATCTGGCACCTGACCCGAATTCAGGATGGACACCTGGCCGGGGCGACCGGGAACGAAGAGGCGTGGGTGGATGAGGGTTGGGCGGAGAAGTTTGGGATGGACGCGGATATGTCGATAAACGGGCAGGGCGATGGCCCCGAAGAGGTGACAGCGTTAAATGCAGATGGGGCGATGTTGCTTGGTTATCACGATGCGGTGGTGGATCGGACACGCGGTTATCTGGCCAACGTAGATAGCGCGGAACTGGATCGGATTATCGATCGGTCGTACGACCCGCCAGTGACCGTTGGCGTGCGATTGGTGAGCGTCATCAGCGACAACACTCAGCACGCCGGACAGGCGCGCTATCTGAACGGTATGATCGAACGACTCGGAGTCTGATTTTCCGGCGCGGGGCAAGAGCGACCGCCAGCTCAACGGCCATATGTCATCCTGAGCCCGAGGCGAAGGACCTCCGGTCTATCCGTTGGCCCGATTGATCTCGGTCTGCGACCTCGACCCCCTCACGTTGGGTGTACGCGGCCCTCTCCCGCGCAGGGGAGAGAGGGACGCTCACCTTACCCGGCGAACTTCCAGACTTCTGCCGGTGTTCCGCCTTCAGGGAGACCCAGCGGCAGTTTGACGTCGATGATGTATGGGCGCTTCTCGTTCATGACGATGTCCAGACCCCGGGCGATGGCCTCTGTGACCTTTGATTCGTCGTCGACGGTGATCCCGTCCATGCCGAATCCTTTGGCAATCATTACCGGGTCGATCCCTTCAAGCGCCACGCTGGCGTACTCGCCCGTGTCGGTCATCACCTCGCCCGCCTGTCCAAATGCGCCAGCAACGATGCCGTAAGCGCCGTTGTTGGGAATCACGTAGAGCACCGGAATCCGGTGGTGTACGGAAGTCCAGAGACCGGAATCGCAGTAGAAGGTCGATCCATCACCGACCAATCCAACCACGGGTGTATCGGGCGCTGCGAGCTTTGCGCCGACGGCGGCGCCGATGCCGTAGCCCTCAGAACCGCCGGCCGGCCGGATGTAGATGTTACTTCCGCCGCCTTCTTTTGCCGGAATGCAATCAAACGGCGCGGCGAACTGCTCGGTCGTGATGATGCCGCCGCCGACCCGTTCAAGCTCAGAGTCCAGCGCATCAAGCAACACAAGTGGCCTCACCTGGCCTGCCTGCTGCGGCGCCCAGCCCGTCGTGGCACGTCGTTGTTCCCTCAGCGCCCTCGAATGCGCCTGTGCGGTGGCACGTCGTGTGTCGTATTTGGAGGACGGCCCGCTCTTGGACGCCACCTCTTGTAGGCGTTCAAGCGTCCGTGATTCGTCCGCAAGTATCTCGAGTTCCAGGCCCGGGAGATTCTGGAAATAGGCAACACCGGACCCAACGGCCATGATTCGGTTGACGGTCTTGAAAGCGTCGAAGTCCTCGGCCTTGCCCGCGCCTCCGTGCCTGATGCCGAAGCAGAAGATCGCATCGGGATTTGCGGCCGCCGCCGCGAGGTCGATCCGACCGCAGTGCAGCGGGTGGGTAACCGGGACCCCTCGAGAGTCGTCAAAGCCGGTCGTTACGGTCGCCCCATAATGCTCCGCCAGGGCGATGATCTGTTTCTCGGCGCCGCTCTTCCAGATGCCGTCGCCGATATAGAACATCGGTCGCTCCGCCTCATCCATGGCGGTGGCCAATGCTTCAACATCGGCCTCGGCCGGGTACCCGGCTCTCAGGTCCGGGATCTCGCCTTCGATGATGTTAGTCGTCACGATCTCGTCTTCGAGCAATCGGTCGTAGATGGCGAGATGTACCGGCCCGTACGGCGGGGTTTTCGCAACCCGCAATGCCCGCTCAAACGCCTGTGGCAACCCTTCTGGCTCGTATATGGCCCAGCTTGCTTTTACGAACGGGGCAGCGATGGATGTCGGGCCGAAGGTGTGACTCAGATCGAGCGAGATGCGATCCGCAAAGCTGCCAGTGTCACCGGCGAATGTAATAACCACGACGGGAAGCTGGGCCGCCCAGACGTTGATCAACTGCCCGAGGCACTGCGCCAGTCCTGCGCCGAGGTGGACGACCATGACGGCAGGATCACCTTTGACCTGGCTGTACCCGCCGGCCGCGGCGGTGACGATCCCCTCATGCAGGGAGAGAACGCCCTCGATGTTGGGGTTGGCATGGAGCGAGTCAAAAAATCGGGCTTCCCGGGATCCGGAGTTGTAGAAGACGTACTTCACACCGGATGCGACGAGTTGCTCCACCATCACACGTGAAGCGTTGGCGGTCATCGGACGGGTGGTCATCAGTTCTTGGCTCCTGGTGTGTGCGTAGATTTCAATCCGTACCGGCGGGGCTCGATTCCTGGCGTCCCGGCCGGTGTGAGAGTCGATGAGAAAGTGGACTCGGCGGGATGATACAGCCCTGGCCACGTGCGCGGAGCATTCGTGTGCTGGTCCGCGACCGGGCCGTCCTTCGGGCATAATCCCCGGGTTAAGCAATATCAGGAGGGCGATATGACACGGATTGCTGAACTGGCTGAGTCGATCAGCACGATTCTCAAGGAACGCGATGAGACCGTTGGCGTCTCTGAATCGTCCTCCGGGGGGCTCGTGTCTGCGGCATTGCTGGCGGTGCCGGGCGCTTCGGCATATTTTATGGGCGGTATGGTGATCTACACCGGCGCGGCGCGCGACACGTTCGCAGAGATCAATCTGGACGATCATCCAGGCGTCCGATCAAGCAGCGAGCCGTTTGCTCTGCTATGCGCCCAGGCGGCGCGTCGAAGGCTGAACACGACGTGGGGTCTGGCGGAGACGGGAGCAGCCGGGCCGACCGGGAATCGATATGGAGACGACGCCGGTCACACCTGCATCGCCGTGACGGGGCCATCTGAACATGCGGAGACGCTGGAGACGGGACTGTCGGATCGGGTCGAGAATATGGACCTGTTCACGGAGAAGACGCTTGAGGTGTTCGAGGGAATTTTGAAGAACGCTGGGTGATCTGAACAAGACTACTGGAGCGCCGCTGTAACGCCGCCATCTATGACCAGCTCTGTGCCGGTGATGAACGAGGCGTCGTTGGAGCAGAGGAACAGGATTCCGGCGGCGATCTCTTCCGGCTCTCCCCAGCGGCGTAGTGGCGTTCGGTTGATGCGGGTGGCACTGGCGTTTTCGTCGTTGAAGAGCTCGTCGGTGAAAGGTGTGTGGGTCCAGCCGGGCAGCACGGAGTTCACGCGGATGCCCATATCCGCGAACTGAACTGCGGCGGAACGGCCGAAGGCGATGATGGCCGAACGAGAGGCCGAATATGCCGCGCCGTACAATCCGCCGTATCGGGCGGCCATCGATGCGACGTTTACGATGGCACCGCCTCCGCCCTCACTCATGGCAGGGGCTACCGATTTCGCACCAAGGAACATGCCCCGGCTCGACACGTCCATCACCATCTGCCAGTGGTCTGCGTAGGTGTCGAGGATCGATGCCGGGTCACGTGCGCCCGGGACATTTATCAGGATGTCCAGCCGTCCGTATGTTGCGACCGTTGTGTCGACCGCCGCGCTCCAGTCGTCCTCACTGGTCACGTCCAAGTGTACATATGTGGCGTCCAGGCCCGCGTCGCGCATCTGAACGACCGCCTGCTCGCCCCGTTCGTCGGCGATGTCGGCGATCATCACGCGTCCGCCCTCGCGCAGCATCCGCCACGCCGCCCGTCCACCGAAGCCCATGAGCTGGCCTTCAACTGCGCTAGCGGCCCCTGTGATCAGTGCAACTTTGCCGTCAAATCTGGACATGTGTGTGGTCCTATCTCAGGTTCCGTCCGGGGTGTTATTGGTTTGAAAATGCTCTGACATTCGACCCGCCAGAGGCGGGACCCCTCACCCGGGCCCTCTCCCGAAGGGGGAGAGGGGGCAAAAGTATCGCCTGATGCGGAAGAAGTGGGAATCGTTCTCTTGTGTAGACGCGATCGCCCGTATGGTCCTAACGGAGTATCCGTCCAGAACACCATCCAAATAACCACCGCACACCGTTAGAGGATGCGGTGTTGGTTTGGAGTGAAGCTGGCTTCGAAGAAATCCGCTGCGTACTCGCCCGGGGCTATCGCTGCATCCATGGCTGCGATAGCCTCCGGCCCCAGTTCTACGTTGATCGCTCCGAGGTTGTCCTCGAACTGCTCAAGGGTGCGTGGCCCCACGATCGGCGCCGTCACGCCGGGCTGAGCCATCACCCATGCCAGCGAAAACTGGGCGACGGTGCAGCCCTTCACCTCGGCTAACGGGACGATCACCTCAACGATTTCTGCAACATCTTCCGAGAATCGCTTCTGCTTTTCGGGGTCGGTCTCGTCACCAAACCGGGTTCCGGCGAGTCGGGGAACGCCCTTCCGGTACTTGCCTGTCAGGCCGCCGCCGCCAAGAGGCGACCACGGTATGAATGCCAATGAGTACGTGCGCGCCATCGGGATCTGCTCCCGTTCCGCACGGCGGTCGGCCAGGCTGAATGGCGACTGCTCGGACACGAAGCGGTGAAGGCCGAGTTCTTTGGAGGCCCACAATCCTTCAACCACCTGCCATGCTCCGAAGTTGGAGGTGCCGAAGTAGCGGACCTTGCCATCCCGTACTAGGTCGTCAAACGCCCGGAGCGTCTCGTCGATGGCGATGTGCGGGTCTGGGCGGTGAAGCTGGTAGAGATCGATGTGATCGGTCTTCAGTCGGCGCAGGCTGGCCTCGCATTGCTCGATGATGTGGAGTCGGGAGTTTCCTAGCCCATTCGGGTCCGACGACATGCGCTGATGGACCTTTGTTG
>Ga0066376_10000720_pt1 | contig 31126 bp, 30 predicted proteins | sample Knorr_S15_td_Bot_FD_77009 | JGI IMG/M metagenome (GOLD analysis project Ga0066376, IMG submission 77009) | Marine microbial communities from Southern Atlantic Ocean transect - Knorr_S15_td_Bottom_ad_5009_LV_A | ecosystem: Environmental > Aquatic > Marine > Oceanic | place: Southern Atlantic... | reverse complement strand
TTATTCCGCAGATCTCTCCCACTATGTTGGAGATCTCCACCAACCCTTCCATACCACCAAGAACTTCGATGGTCAGCTCACCGGGCAGCTGGGCATCCATTCTCGATTCGAAAGCGACCTGGTCAATTTGTACCTTGAACAGGTTTCTTTTTCGAACGCCGCTCCAACCGATTTTGGACCGGTGACGGGGCAGCTTCATGAGGTGGCTGTGGAGAGTTATCAGGGGGTGGACGATATTCTGCTGGCGGATAGGCGAGTCGTCTCCGAATTGGAAATAGACCGAAAGCAATACCTGGGGAAGGCAAACAAGGGGAAGAAGTATCCTGATCAGTACTTTAAGCGCATGTTCGACGAGGTGGGTGGGGTGTTAGGAAATCGCCTCAATCAGGCCGCCTATCGAGTTGCATCCCTGTGGTGGATGGCCTGGGAAAAAGCCGGCCAACCGGATTTTTAGTTCCAGGTTCCAGGTCGGAGCGCCCTTCGGGCGCGTTCCAAGTTCCAAGTTCCAAGTTTCAGGTTTTGAATTTGTTTGGAGTTTTGAATTTCCGGCCCCCGGCCGGCGGTCAGGTGGTCAGCTGGTCAGGTTCTTCACAAATCCCAGTAGGGCGAGAAGACTCGTCGGGCCTGTTCTCGATAACTCAGGTATTCCTCTGTTTGCTCTTTCTTCCCGATCTCAAAGGTTTTGGGAGCCATGCTGGTATCCATGGTGCAAATGACTGATTCAGACAGAGCCGGCAAATTGTAGCCTCCTTCCAACACAAAAAGGATCTGTCCCTCGCACACCTCCTGGGCCAGGGCGTTGAGCAAGGTAACCAGCTGGCCGAATCCCTCCACATCGAGATTCATGCCCGCCAGGGGGTCATTTTTGTGAGCATCATAGCCTGCTGAGACCAGGATCAACTGGGGATCGAACTGGCGAACAATGGGAAGAACCAGGTCACTGAAAACTTTGCGGTAAAACGGATTTCCGGCACCGGCACGAAGAGGAAAGTTGACGGTGAAGCCCTCACCCTGCCCTTCACCCAGCTGGTTGAAATGGCCGGTACCCGGGTAAAAAGGATATTGATGGGCGGAGAGGTACAGAACATCGGAACGGGCGTAGAAGATTTCCTGGGTTCCGTTTCCATGGTGGACATCGAAGTCAACAATGGCCACCTTTTCCATCGTACTGTTTCGGATTGCCCAATCGGCGGCCACCGCGACGTTGTTGAACAGGCAAAATCCCATCACCCGGTTGCTCTCAGCATGATGGCCGGGCGGCCGAATCAGGGCGAATCCGGAGTCGATGTTTCCTCGTAAGAGCTCATCGGTAAGAGCCACGGCACTGCCTGCTGCTAGAGTGGCCGTCTCGAATGAATCAGGACTGGTGTAGGTATCTGGATCGAGCTGAGATACCGCTTTTGTCCCGAAGTACCCTGGATTCTTTGCCAGTGCTCATGGGTGTGCACGGCCAGGAGCCATTCCTCCTGTGCCGGAAGGGGCGCGACTCGCACCAGCTGCCCGGAGGGGTTCCACCCCTTGACGGCTTGAAGGATTGCCTCGATCCGCTGGGGACGCTCCGGATGCCCTGCCGGGGTGTTGTGTCGGGTAAAGATGGCATCGAGAACGATTCCGTATTTCATAGGTTCGTGCTGTCGTGCCTTGGCGCGCTATCGTTCTCCCCATTTGAATTTTTCCCGCAGCACGTCGAAGAAACTCTTGTCGCCGTGTTGAATCAGATCGATCTGATATTCCGATCGGGTACAGCGAATTTCCTCTCCCTCGATCAAAGCCACGCCCACCTGGCCATCGACCGTCAGCATGACATCTTCTCCCGATTTCACCACCACACGAATGCTGTTTTCCGCAGGAATCACCAGTGGACGATTCGTCAGTGTGTGGGAACAAATCGGGGTCATCACCACGGAGTCGAGGGTGGGGTAGAGGACGGGGCCGCCGGCGGACAGGGAGTATGCCGTGGAGCCTGTGGGAGTGGAGATAATCATTCCGTCAGCCAGAAAGTTGGCGATAAAATCCTCGTTGACAAAGGCGTCCATACTGATCACACGGGCCAGTGCTCCTTTGTTGATGACGATGTCGTTGAGGGCGTGGTAGGTCTCGACCGTACCGTCGGAGTGATGAACCTCAATCTTGAGCATGCTGCGGCGATCGGTGGTGTGTTTCCCGGCCAGTAATCGCTCCAGTACCGGATAAAGTTCATCCAGGGTGGTCTCGGTCAAGAATCCGAGAGAACCGACATTGACACCGAGGATCTGAGTGTTTCGACCTTGAATGGAGCGGGCCACCGAGAGCATGGTGCCGTCCCCGCCGAAGACCACAATGACGTCTACCAGTTCCGGAATCTTCTCACGAGGGGCGGTAAGCACGTTGTCCAGGAGTGGGACCTGAACGATGCTTTCCTCCACGACGGTCTTACAGTCCCGAGATTGCAGCCACTGCACCACCTGGTTAAGAGTGGCGGCAAGGTCCTTGCTGTGGGGTTTCGCTACAATACCAATCTTCACGGAAACAGTCCTTGCGGTGGGGTAGGCACTTACACTGCCTGTCTATTCGGTCGGTCGCTCCTCTTTCGCTCGTTGATGAACTTATCACGGCATTCCTCGGAACAAAAGTAAAGGGTTTTCCCATTCACGCGCGTCGTCATTGCCAAGTCTGTGGCAACGTACATCCCGCATTGAGGATCCTTGATCATTCGACCTGCAACCGTTTCTCTAGCACTGTCCGCGCCAGCACGGGGCCTGGAGTGCTTTTCAAGGAGCGGACTGAAAACCCGGGTCACGAGGGAGCGGATCACGCTCAGAAAAGCCAAGAAGAGAACCAGATAAAGAATCCTGATGATCCAAGTCATTTTAGTATCTGGGTCCTTATATATTCAATCTGCTGCTCAATCTCCTTGCGCTGGGGGTAATCCGGATGGGACTGAAGGAGCTTTTCCAGATGTCCAATAGCCTCGCTATAGTTACCGGTGGAAAGGTAGGCTACGCTGATGTTCTGCAATGTCTGGATATGGTCAGGGTCCATTTCCAGTGAGTTTTTGTAGTGTTCCACTGCCTTGATCGGGTTGCCGGTATACAGATAGGCGGTGCCAAGATCGGTCCGAACATCCACATTGTCCGGTTCCAACTGAAGGGCTTGTTCGTACCAGTTCAGGGCGCCATCGAAGCGGCCCATGTCGTAATAAGTATTGCCCAGGCTGATTCGGACCTGGCTGTCCTGAGGATGGGTCTGCGCCCAGTCTTGGAGTTCAGTCAACTTCTCCATCACTTCAGCAGGAGGGTGCTCTTCTGGAAGTTGAGAAGAATCTTGAGCGCTGTTTAGAGGTTGCAATTCGCCCACTCTCGGGGGGGGGGTCAGAAAGATTTGAGAAGCAAAAAATCCCATAATCAAACCGATCACAATACCCACCACTCCAGTCGTGATCTGTTTGTTGCCCATAGATGACTGTATGTTATCATAAGGGGGTTTTGAATCGCCTTTCATCCTTATAGAGAAAGGATTTGCTTAGGGATTGATGATGGCCCATGGTAACAAGGGACGATCAGCGGCACAGTGGGAGCTAGTTGTTGTAGCCCGGACTATTCACGGTCCGGGCTAAACTATGTATCGTGGAAAAGACATCGGTGGTCGCGACAAGCTGATTCAGACTTGTCTGAGCATAATCGTTGAGGGGAAGGCCAAGAAACTCTATGAGGTTCTTCCTCATATCAGCATTGTTCGCTCGCCGTTGTTCTTAGAGCCCCTTCTCCAGCTTCTCCAATCCGGAAATCGAAACCAGAGAGAATTCGCTGCCGTCGCCTTGGGCAGCCTCGGAGATGCCAAGGCCATTGAACCTCTCTATAAGGTGTTTGTGGAGCCTTCCACTTTTCGGGGCAAAGGCTCCCAGTCTCTGCAGGCCTCCATTATTCATGCTTTGGGAGAGATGGGAGATGGCAAGGCCATTGAGCCGCTTCAGGCTATCTACCAAGGGGCGGGAAATGCGGCTTTGCGTCGAAAAGGCTGGGTTCTCTCCGCACTTGGAAACCTTGCCCAGCAGGGGAGTGTGGAGGCTGTGAAGGAACTGACCCATGTCATGAAGGAGAAGGCTCCCGCCTTGCGTGCCCAGGCTGTCCAGGAATTGGCGGTGGCCTATTGGCACCGTCCCAACGAGGTTCCTGAAACCGTTTTTCACGTGATGACTGTCCTGGCAGAGGATGGTTCCGATGAGGTTAGTGGCGCCGCGCTTGCGGCGCTTTCCGATCTGGCTCATTTAGGCTGTCAAGCCGCCGAGCAGTATATGTAGCAACGCCTTGACGCGCGCTCATATCCTACAGTCCGAGCTGTTCGACCAGCTGCTTGGCCACCTCGGCATTGGGTCCCTGGGGCGCCAATTCCAGGTACTTTTTCAAGTGGTCCGCCGATTCCTCCATCTGGCCCGTTCCCAACATTGAGATGCCCAGCTGGTAGTGTGCCTCTTCGTATCCAGGATCCGCTTCCAAGGCCTTGGTCAAAGCTTCGATGGCTTCCTCAGACTTCCCGGAGTTAATGAAGGTAACGCCCATGTTGTAGTAGTTCACAGCGGCATCTTTGGGATCCCCGTAAGCACTCAGAGAGACGGCCTTTTGATAGAGTTCGCGGGCCTTTTCCGTATCTCCCATCGAGGCATAGAGCCCACCCATGTTCTGGTACAGGATAGGGTCTTCGGGAGCCAGATCAATCGCTTTTTGATAGGCCTCAACGGCTTGCTCATTCTGGTCCAGTTTGGAGTGGGCATTTCCGACGTTGGCCCAAAGCGCCGGCTGCTGATCATCCAATTCCAGGGCGGCGTTGAAAACCGTCAGAGCCTGTTCATACTCCCCCTGATTGAAAAACTGCAATCCCTCATCCAGATTCAGCCTGACTTCGGCAGCGGATTTTTGACGTCTTTCCGCGTTCTCAGCGTCTGCCTTCATCTCCTCGATCTGTTCATCGGTGAGTTCAAACAGGAGTGGACCGCTCTGCCCTCGCTGAAGAGTGAAATCAACCAGTCCCTGGTCACCTCTCCGATCAGTGGTGGCTTGCAAGCCATCCGCGAAAGCACTTTGGTAGCCCTCTTTTTGGGCGATGACACGGTAGGTTCCCTGTCGGGTCACTCCTCCGTGATAGTACTCACCTTTGGCGTCGGTCTCCACTCTGTATTTTCGTGCCACTTCTATGCCTTCAATCCTGATAGAAACGCCCTCGATCGGATTGCCTTCTGCGTCGGTGACCTTTCCTCTGATATTGCCGACCTGGGCAAAAGCCTGAGTCATCAATAAAGATGAGAAAAAAGTGAGTAGAAAGAATTGTCTGGTGCTCCTCTTCATAATCGACCCCTAATTATGATTGCCCCTCAATTATTGATGCATCTTGGCGACAGAAGTCTCGCAATGCGTCGATATTATCGGTGATGGCATATTTTGGCAAGCTTTCGATGAAGAGTTTTCCGTAACTTCGAGTTCGAAGACGACTGTCCAGTACAGCCAGAACGCCTCGGTCCCGGCGAGATCGGATGAGTCTCCCCAGGCCTTGTTTCAGGGTGATGATGGCCTTGGGAACGCTATAGTGCAGAAAGGAGTTGACTCCTTCCTTTTCCAGCCAGTTGATGCGGGCTGCCACCAGGGGCTCCGTTGGAACCAGAAAAGGCAGCTTGTCGATAATCACAGCACGCAGGGCGTCACCTTGAACGTCCACTCCCTGCCAGAAACTGGAGGTTGCACAGAGCACGGCATGGGGGGTGTCTCTGAAGGTTTCCAGCAGCTGATTCTTGGGCAGCTCTCCTTGCCGAAACAGGGGGTAGGGAATCTCTTCACGAAGAGCTTCATAAACACGATTCAGCTGAGAAAAACTGGTGAAGAGCAGAAAAGCATATCCCTGGGTCATTCCAAGAATTTCCTGAATCTCATGGAGAGCACGAGGAAGATAGTGGTCGGAGCGCGGCTCCGGAAAGGACCCAGGAATATAGAGCATCGTTTGCTCTAAATAGTTGAATTCGCTGGGGGTGATGACTTCCTTCGGTTCCTGGATGCCCAGTCTCTCCTTGAAGTATTCGAAGTTGTTATGGGTGGTCAGGGTAGCCGAGGTGAAAATGGTAGTATCGGCGCGTGAAAAGAGCTTCTGCTGGAGAATCGGGGCAATTTCGATTGGGTTGACATGCAGGAAAACTCCGTGGGCCCTGTTCTCGAACCAGTAAACGTTTTCAGAGTTCTCCAGATCAAAGATCGCTTCCAACGTCACCCTCATCTGGTCCAGATTCCGGATCAGCGGGTCGGCTTCGGCTGGGCGATCTGTCTGCTGCTCCATGCTGTGGTAGAGGCCTTCCAGTGATTGCCGAAATCGCTGGAAAGAATCGAGAACTTCAGCGCGCAGGTCCATCGTTGTACCATCAGGTTGCTGGTAGAGATTCAGTGAATAGCGCCCCCTCAAGCCGGGAAATGAATCGAAGAAAGCGGTGGAAGAGGCTTGTACCTGATCCAGCGGGTGCGTGGAATCCGGAGAGTCGGAAAAGACTTTGCGGAAATTTCGGCAAAACTCTTCGACCTGATAGTTGCTGATCTGCTTTCCGAAGTGGTTCGCCGCAATGTCCTCGACTTCATGAGCTTCGTCCAGAATCAGGACGGAGAAAGCGGGCAGTACGTGGCCTATCTCATCGCTTTCAAGCGCCAGATTCGCGAAAAGCAAGGCATGGTTGACCACGATGAGGTCTGCCTCCAAGGCCCTCTGGCGCATCCGGGTCACGTAGCACTGGTCATAGTAGGAGCATTTATGGCCGGCGCAGGTGTCGGACCGCGCATCGAGGTTCCTCCACAGAGAATCGTCGTCTCTCATCCAGCTGAGTTCAGAGCGATCTCCGGCCTCGGTCTCTTGGACCCACTGGGATAGTGAACCCCACGGCTCCGGGGCCTCATGAGGTTCTGCCTGGGGTTGCTGCTCATGGAACTTTTTTAAGCAGAGATAATTTTGTCTCCCCTTCATGTAGGTCACCGATAAGTTGGGGAAGAGATGCTGGCGGATAAAGGGGATATCTTTGAAAAAGATCTGGTCCTGTAGATTTTTGGTGGCTGTTGAAACGATCACGCGTTGGTTGCAAAACAGAGAGGGAATCAGGTAGGCAAGAGTCTTACCCGTTCCGGTGCCCGCTTCGACACACAAAGGATGGCGATTGGCAATGGCATCCAGTACCGCTTCCGCCATCACCTGCTGGGAAGGCCGATGTTCGTAGCTGGGCAGCTGACTTTCCAGAATGCCGCCGGGCTTGAATATTTGCTCGAGGGTGATGCCGTCTTTAATCGGCATCAGTCTAACTTCTGAGCTAACTCCAGCCGCTGAGCATAAAGAGGGAACTGGCTTGTGAGTGCCTTGACTTCCTTCTCGACCTCTTTTGGGATCCCTGGGTTCTCGATATTGTTGAGGACTCTGCCCATGAACTCTCCGATTTGACCCATCTGCTCTTCCTTCATATTTCGAGTGGTCACGGCCGGAGTTCCCACCCGGATCCCGCTGGTCACCAGGGGAGGATGAGTGTCAAAAGGAATGCCGTTTTTGTTGACGGTTATGAAAGCTTCTTCCAGGGCCTTTTCGGCCTGCTTGCCATTCATCCCTTTGGAGAAGACGTCGACTAGAAAGAGATGATTGTCGGTTCCTCCCGAAACGATTCGAAATCCTTGTTTTTCGAGGGCTTGAGCCAGGGCCTGGGCGTTGCTGATGACCTGTCGCTGATAAGTCTTGAAAGTCTCTGATGCCGCATCTTTCAGGCATACGGCTTTGGCGGCGATAATGTGAACCAAAGGGCCGCCCTGGATTCCCGGCAATACAATCCTGTCGATCGCTTTCTTGTGCTCTTCTTTGCAAAGGATCATGCCACCCCGAGGTCCTCTCAAGGTCTTGTGGGTGGTGGTGGTGACAAAGTCGGCAAAGGGAACAGGGCTGGGATGCAGACCCGTGGCCACCATTCCTGCGATGTGGGCAATGTCGGCCATCAAGTAAGCACCAACCTTCTGGGCGATCTCGTAGAAGCGGTCAAAGTGGATCACCCGGCTGTAAGCGCTGGCTCCACAGACGATCATCTTGGGTTTTTCCCGCTTGGCGATGTCCTCGACTGCGGCATAGTCGATCTGCTCACTCTCCCGGTCCACACCGTAAGACACCACCTCATACAGCTTTCCTGAGAAGTTCAAAGGGTGTCCGTGGGTCAGGTGTCCACCATGATCCAGCTTCATCCCCAAGATCTTGTCACCAGGCTCAAGAACCGCCATATAGGCGGCCATATTGGCCTGGCTTCCGGAATGGGATTGGACGTTGGCGTGCTCGGCGCCAAAAAGTTTCTTGGCCCGCTCAATGGCCAGACTCTCAACCACGTCAACGTTTTGACAACCCCCGTAATAGCGCCTGCCCGGATAGCCTTCCGCGTACTTGTTGGTGAAAATGGAGCCCATGGCCTCCAGTACGGCTTCACTGACAAAATTTTCTGAGGCGATGAGCTCCAGTGTCTCGGACTGCCGCCTGGTTTCCATGAGGATGGCGTCGTAAATTTCGGGATCGATATCGCGTAATGGTTTGATCACGGCCGCATGGTAGCTCACTTGACTGAATAGGGTCAAACGGATACAAGTAGGCCTCTTATGAAGTGGTCTCAACTCTTTGTTCCCACGCTGCGAGAGGTTCCCGCCGAGGCGGAAGCGGCCTCCCACCAGCTTCTCTTGCGGGCGGGGTTTATTCGACAACTGAGCGCGGGAATTTATTCTTATCTTCCCCTGGCTCGACGGACTTTATTGAAAATCGAAGCGATCATCCGGGAAGAGATGGATGGGATCGGAGGCCAGGAGTTTCACTTGCCGGCTCTGCATCCCGCAGAACTTTGGAAGGAAACGGGACGCTGGGAGCTTATGGGTGAGAATCTGTTTCGTCTCAAGGACCGGACGGACCGTGAGCTGTGCCTGGGCATGACTCATGAGGAAATATTCACTTCCATTGCCCGCAACGAACTTCGCTCCTATCGGGAGCTGCCTCAGATCTGGTATCAGATCCAGACGAAGTTCCGAGATGAACCTCGACCCAAGTCGGGTCTTTTGCGAACCCGGCAGTTCACGATGAAGGACTCCTACAGCTTCGATCTGGGACCGGAGGGTTTGGATCAAAGCTACACTCTTCACAGCCAGGCTTATCAGGCCATTTTTGATCGCTGTGGGCTGGAGTATGTCATCGTCGAGGCCGAATCCGGAGCCATGGGCGGCAGTGAGTCTGAAGAGTTCATGGTGAAAAGCGAGGCAGGCGAAGATGTGGTGGTGACCTGCTCGTGTGGTTATGCAGCCAACCTGCAGCGAGCCGTTTCCCAGATCACTGAGGTCAGCGACGAAGAAGGGGACCTTTCCCCGCAGGAGATTCACACTCCGGGACAAAAAACGATTCGGGAAGTGTCGGACTTTTTAAAAATTCCAACCTCCCGCCAGATCAAGTCACTGGTCTACATTGTCGAGGATCGACCCCATCTGTTTTTGCTGAGAGGGGATCATCAACTCAGCGAAGCTCAACTCGAGTCTGCCGTGGGCACCGGAGTGTTCCGTCCTGCCACTGCAGAGGAGATCCGCGAGACCTTCGGGGCCGATCCGGGAAGCCTGGGACCCGTGGGGCTGACACAGGTCCCGATCTTGGCAGACCAGGCCCTTGAAGGACGCCGAAACATGGTCTGCGGAGCCAATAAGGACGACTATCATCTGAAAAACGTCACTCCCGACAAGGACTTTAGTCCTACCTACCACAGTCTCCGGGAGGTCGAATCGGGGGATCGATGTGTGAGCTGCCAGCAACCCCTCGAGGTGGCAAAGACCCTGGAAATCGGGCATATCTTCAAACTGGGCTACAAGTACAGCGAGTCGATGGGGGCCACTGTCCTCACCGACGAAGGCAAGAAGGTTCCGATGATCATGGGGAGTTATGGAATCGGCCTGGAGCGAATCATGGTGGCTGCAGTGGAGCTCTATCACGATGATGCAGGTATTGTCTGGCCCCGAAGCATCGCTCCTTTTCAGGCCATCGTGACGCTACTGCGTCCCGATGAGGTCGAGCAGCAGCAAGCGGCTCAAGGGTTTTATGAAGAGCTCACCCGCCTGGGTATCGATTGCCTGCTCGATGATCGCAAGGAGCGCCCTGGAGCCAAGTTTAAAGACGCCGAGCTCATCGGGATTCCCGTTCGCATCACCGTGGGTAACAAACTCAGCCAGGGAATCGTCGAGGTTTTCTCCCGAAAGGAGAAAACTCTTCAGGAAGTTTCCGCCGATGAGGCAGTCCAGGAGGCCGTGCGAATGCTGGATGCCTACCCCATTTAGGGAGTTTAATTCGGGGATAGACTACTCATTCCCCAATTTCCGAAATTGGGGAATGAGTAGTCTATCCCCGAATTTCCCTATAGAATGTCGGCAACATCATGGGCAAAGTCAAACTCCACTGGTGGATTATGCTGGGAATGGCGGTGGGCGTGGTCACCGGTACCCTTATCAACCAGGCCTACATCGAAGAAGCTCGAGAAGCGGTGCTGGGTTCCGGGTACACGGAAGCGACGCCCCAACAGCTTCAGGAGAATGCTCAAAAGATTAATGAAGAGCTGAGGCGGAGGGTTATTGCTACCCCCGTTGGGGCGGGCATCGAGGGGCTTTCTCGCATCTTCATGAGTCTCCTGAAGATGATTGTTCTTCCGCTTGTTTTCTTCTCCCTGGTTCTGGGAATCTCGGGGATGAATGAAGCAAAGCGTCTTGGACGCATTGGTCTCAAGACGGGCGCATGGTATGTCCTGACCAGCCTGTTTGCCATCATCACGGGCCTGGTTGTGGTGAATCTGGTGGGTCCAGGGAGAGAAACAGGGATTCAAATCCCCACACAGGCCCGAGAAGCACAACCACCGCAATCCTTCTGGGATGTGATTGCCTCCATGATCCCTGAGAATATTGTCGAGGCGGCGGCAACCTTCGATATGTTCGGCGTCATTTTCTTTTCCCTTCTCTTTGGGATTTTCTTGTTGCTGGTCGAGGAGGAGCTTGCCGCAGGAATGTTGTCCTTCATTGAGGGCGGAGCTGCCGTGATGATGAAGATGACCCAATTCGTCATTTCGCTGGCCCCCGTGGGAATCGCGGCACTCATCGCCAACACCGTAGCCACCAGCGGGCCGAGCATATTTATCAGCCTACTGCCCTATGTCCTGACGGTGGCTTTAGCTCTAGCGATCCATTTCCTTGTGACCCTTCCTCTCTTGCTGCGGTTTTTTACGGGTTACCCTCCTTACCGTTACATGCGGGCCATGAGCCCGGCGCTCTGGACCGCATTTTCCACGGCCTCCAGCAGTGGGACGCTGGCCGTGACCATGGAACGGGCTCGCCAGGGGGCGGGGGTCTCCAATCGCATCACCAGCTTTGTTCTGCCCTTGGGCGCCACGGTGAACATGGATGGAACGGCCCTTTATGAATGTGTCACAGTGCTCTTCATTGCCCAGGTCCATGCCAGCACCCATCCCGATTTCCCTGCACTGACGCTGGGAGGCCAGCTGTTCATTGTCTTTCTTGCGCTGACGGTCAGCATCGGAGCGGCCGGGATCCCTCATGCAGGACTGGTGATGATGGTCATTATTTTACAAGCCGTCCATCTGCCCCTTGAGTACACCTCGCTGATCTGGGGCGTGGACCGGATCCTGGATATGTCCCGAACGATGACCAATGTCTGGAGCGATGCAACAGGAGCGGCCGTGATTGCGCACTCCGAGAATGAAATCGAGGAATCGGTCCTTTTCTCGCCTCAAGTGTAAATAAAACCTCTCTCCCGGCCCTGGACCACGCCATTTTTTCTTGACTTCGGCCTATTTTGGGCTAAAATAGACTAAATAGGTTTGTATAGGAGTGATTTTCTGTGGGGGTGGAGTCTTTTAAATGCTGCGGGGCAATTTCCCGGCAAAACTGGATGCTCAAGGTCGGATCAAGATTCCGACTGCCCACCGAAAGTATATTTTCGAGCAGTATGGCCCTGAACTCTATATCACCAGTATCACCGGAGAGAATCTTTTGATTTATCCCTTCAGGGAATGGGAGGAAATCGAGGCCAAGTTGTCGATGCCCCCGAAGATGCTCCCGGAGAAAGAAAAGTTTTTGCTTCGTGCCAATTTCTATGGACAGGCCTCTTCTATGGACAAGCAGGGAAGAGTGCTGATTCAAACCCACCTGCGAGAGTCGGCTCAAGTCGATGGTGAGGTGGCGGTAATGGGATATCTGACTTATTTACAAGTGTGGAACAGGGAGCGGGTCCAGAGTCTTCTCAAGTCTGATCCCTACACGAACGAGGATGCCACCGCCTTGGCTGAATTGGGTATTTAAATAAATATGATGGGTACCGCTGTGGACCATATGCCCGTCCTGCTCACTGAAGTGTTGGATTTCCTGCGAGTCAGGAAAGATGGGATTTACGTGGACTGCACCCAGGGATCAGGAGGGCACTCCGAGGAAATTCTTTCCCAACTTGATGGAACGGGTCAGCTGATCGCTTTGGACCGGGACCAGGAAGCCCTCGACAGAGCCCGAGAAGGTTTGGGATCCCATTCCAATCTTCAAGCGTTCCACCAGAACTTTAAGGAGTTGCCCACCCTTCTCTCTCGACTGGGGGTCGGTGCTGTGGATGGATGTCTGCTCGATCTGGGAGTGTCCTCTAATCAGCTGGGCTCTCCCGAGAGAGGCTTCAGCTTTCGATTGGAAGGGCCCCTGGACATGCGCATGGACACTCGAGAAGAAACCACGGCTGCCCAGTTGCTCAATGAGTGTTCCGCAGAGGAGTTGGCTGAGATCTTTTGGCGTTACGGGGAAGAGAAGTCAGCCCGAAGGATCGCCACAGCCATCGTCGAACATCGAAAGTCATCGAAATTTCGTACCACCACGGATGTGGCTCAAATCGTCGAGAAGGTCAAAGGACGTGGTTCGCACCGTATTCACCCGGCCACTCGGGTGTTTCAGGCCCTGCGCATCGAGGTCAATCAGGAACTGGCTGGACTGGAGGAGTTTCTGCAACAGGCCATCTCATTGCTGGCTGATCAGGGAAGACTGGTGGTCATCTCCTTTCACAGCCTGGAGGATCGGATTGTCAAGACGGTTTTTCGCAAAGCGGCTGGCAAATGCGTCTGCTTTCGGCCAGCCGAGTATTGCGATTGTCCCCGGGTGGAACAGGTCCGGATTCTAGCCAGAAAACCGGTAACGCCTTCCCCGCAGGAACTCGAGAGCAATCCTCGAGCACGAAGCGCCAAGCTGCGGGCGGTGGAGAGGATAAAACCGCAGAGCACAGACCGCAGACCGGAGAGGACTGACCCGCTGAAATTCCAAATCCCAAATCCCAAATCCCAAACAAATTCCAAATTCCAAATTCCAAATCCGAAACCTGAAACCTGGAACTTGGAACCTGGAACGCGCCCGAAGGGCGCTCCTTGGACGTGGAACTGAGCCCATGATTGATCTACAACACCAGGAGTTGAGTAACTATCCGATCGGAAGCGACGATCGGGCCACCTTTTCTGAAATTGCCCGCTGGATTAGCGTGGTTGCACTTCTTGTCTGTCTGATCTTGGCCTACGCCTGGTCTCGCACCGAGATCCTCAATGTCCACTACCAGATGGAACGCCTCAGAAAAGGAAGCAACGAATTAGGGGAGATCAACGCCACCCTTCGGGCGGAGCATTCCTCTTTAATCGATCCGGAAAGCGTCTATCGGGAGGCCAGTAAGCTGGGTCTGGTCAGCTCGAACCGCACTGAAGTCAGAATTCTCAATTCCGATCTTGCCACAGTCAAACCCTCGGGTCAGGTGGTGGCACAATCGACGGTGGAGAAGAAGATCTTGCATGAATGAAGTCTTTGAATAGATGGAAGAGGCACAGAACTGCCGTCCTGTCTCGTCTTCTCGGTCTTTACCTGTTGCTGGGGCTGTGGAGTCTCACTCTTGTCGGTCGTCTTGTTTATCTTCAGATCTTCAAGAGTGAGGAATATCGTTTAAAGGCCGAACAGCAGCATTTCGGGTTTATCGAGCTGAGGCCCAAGCGGGGCGACATCCTGGATCGTCATCTCGACGAACTGGCCATTAGTGTCAAAATCGATTCTGTGTATGTCCACCCCAGAGAAGTACTCGAACCTCTCCGCACGGCCAGAGCTCTTGCCCCCCTTCTCGAAAAACAGGAACAGGAACTTTATCAAGTATTGATCAGTGATCGGTCCTTCTCCTATCTGGCCCGAAAGATCCCGCCCCGTCAGGCCCAACAGATCCGAAGGCTGCATTTGCCAGGTGTGTACTTTCAAGAAGAGACCGGAAGGATCTACCCGGGCCGGGAATTGGCTGCACATGTGCTCGGTTTTACGGGTGTGGACAACGAAGGTTTGGCCGGCCTCGAATATCTTTACAATGATTCCATCGAGGGAAGGAACACCCGGGTTCATCTGAGCGTCGACGCCAACAGGCACAGCTATGCCAGCGATGCCCGCTGGGGGCAATCGGGCGGGAACACTCTGGTTCTGAACATTGACCGGCCGATACAATACGTTGCCCAACAGGTCTTGGAGGAGGCAGTCCGTTCCAGCCAGGCGGTGAGCGGCAGTGTTGTCGTCATGGACCCACACACGGGTGAGATTTTTGCCATGACTTCTTACCCATTCTTCAACCCGAATCTCTACGCCGATTTTGGGGCGGAAACCCGCCGTAACCGCACTATTTTGGACATTTATGAACCTGGCTCCACCTTCAAACTGGTTGTTTTTTCTGCAGTTCTCAATGAGGGCTTGGCCGACCCTTCTGAGTTTATAGACTGCCAGATGGAAACCTTCAACATAGCTGGAAGACAGTACCGCGAGGCCAGTCAAGGTTTCGGACTTCTGAGCTTCGACGAGGTTCTGGCCAAGTCGAGCAACATAGGAACGATCAAACTGGGACTGCGCCTGGGAGAAGAGAAACTCTACGAGTACATCAGGAAGTTCGGTTTTGGTGAGAAAACGGGAGTCGATTTGCCCGGAGAGCAGGTTGGAATTCTGCGTTCTCCTGATCAATGGTCGAAGATTTCCATCGGGGCTCTCTCGATTGGACAGGAGGTGGGTGTGACGCCGCTTCAGATGTTGCGAAGCATGGCCACAATCGCAAACGGGGGATATCTGGTCACTCCTCGAGTGGTCCGTCGCGTTTTGACACCCAAGGGAGACGTTTTTCATGAACCTGTGGCTTCCAGAAAACGAATCGTTCGCCTTGAAACCACTGTTCAGATGAAAAAGGCTCTTTCCCTGGCTGTGACGGAAGGAACAGGTGTGGGTGCTCAACTCAACGGATACTCCTCCGCAGGCAAGACGGGAACAGCTCAAAAATTCATCGACGGAGAATATTCCCGCACCCAATATGTTGCTTCTTATGTCGGATTTGCACCTCTTGACAATCCGGTTCTGGCCGCCATCGTCGTTATCGACGAACCCCAAGGGGAATACTATGGGGGGCACTTGGCAGCACCTGTTTTCAAGGCTATCGTGGAACAGTCTCTGATTCACCTTCGAGTTCCTCGGGATCAACCTCTTGGAATGGAAGAGGGACTTCCACAGAGGGCGTCCAGGGAACTTGTGGTCTCCCAAGGTGTCTCAGTAGAGGAGGAGCAGCTTCCGCTGGAGCAGCTGGCGGAAACGGTTTTGACACTCATTCAGGAAGAGCCTATAGATCAGAAACCGAGAAACACAATCACCGTGGAAACAAATCCGTTTCCGATGCCCGACTTTTCAGGATTGAGCTTAAGAGAAGTCGCCCGGCGGTGTACGAGTCTCGGCCTGCGCTTAAAGGTTTCCGGCAGCGGGGTAGCGATCGGCCAGAACCCGCCGGCACGGAGTAAAGTCTCGAAAGGTAGGGTCTGTGAAGTCATTTTCTCCAGTAGCAGCAAAGATGCGTCTTCAAGAGTTGCTCTCTATTCAGACGGTTCTGTCGCTGCGAGAGCCCCATAAGGAAATGAACCCCGAAATTCGGTCACTCGATTACGATTCTCGCCAGGTGAAAGACGGTTCACTTTTCTTCGCCATTGAGGGTGCCCAGACAGACGGGCATCTCTATATTGGTGAGGCTCTTGAAAAGGGTGCCGTGGCGGTTGCCTCGCAACAGGATCCACCGTCCGATCCAACGACGGTGCCCTGGATTCAGGTGGAAGCGATCAGGCCTTTTATGGCGTCGCTGGCGGATCACTTCTATCAGCAGCCCTCCCGCCAACTCCAACTCGTTGGGATCACCGGAACCAATGGAAAGACAACGACCACCTTTTTGATTCACTCGATTCTGGAGCGTCAGGGTCCCGCGCTGCTCATGGGGACGATCAAGACCCAAGTGGGAGAATGGCAGGTGGAATCAGAGCGAACGACTCCCGAGGCGGTGGATATTCAGGAGATCCTGGCTCAGGCTGTGCAATCCGGATGTCGCACGGGGGTCCTGGAGGTTTCCTCTCACGCCCTTTTCTTTCATCGAGTGGATCAATGCTCGTTCCCCGTGGCCGTCTTTACCAACTTGAGCCAGGACCACCTCGACTTCCACGGCAGTCTGGAAGAGTACTTCCAAGTGAAGGGCCGGCTCTTCCAAACCGCTTACAATCCTGGCCTCAAATACGCTGTGTTGAACGCGGATGATCCCAGAGTGGCCCGTATCCAGCTCCCGCCCGAAACTGAGTCGGTCACCTTCGGAGTTTCTGAAAACAGCGACGTCTACCCGGTGGCCCACAAAACTTCCATCGAGGGCATCGAAGCGGAGCTCCAATTCTTCAATCGGCGACTCTCCCTGTCCAGCCCCTTGGCAGGCCAACACAACCTGTACAACATCATGGCTGCCGCAACGGCAGCCAGTTTGGTAGGAGTTACTGATGAGCAAATTTGCCAGGGCATCGCACGATTGGACCGGGTGCCAGGGCGCTTTGAAAAAGTGGATATCGACGAACGGCCTTTCACCGTCATCGTGGATTACGCACACACGCCCCATGCGTTGGAAAACGTTTTGAAGCTTTGCCGCCAACTCACCCAGGGACGCATTCTCTGCGTTTTTGGGTGCGGGGGAGATCGGGATCGAACCAAGCGTGCCAGAATGGGAATCCTTGCGGTGAGCCACGCTGATTGGTCCATCGTCACTTCGGACAATCCTCGATACGAAGATCCCGAGAGGATTCTGTCGGAGATCCAGGATGGAATACCGGCTGATTCCAGCAACTACGAACTCATCGTGGACCGCCGTGAAGCGATCAGCAGGGCTCTGGAAATGGCTCAACCGGGGGATCTTGTTCTGGTGGCTGGAAGGGGACATGAGACCTATCAGGAAGTTGAAGGCCGCAAGATCCCCTTCGACGATCGAGAAGTGGTCAAGGAGGTCTTTTGATCGAACTCTCTGTTGCTGAAGTTGTTGATGCGATAAAAGCTTGCCCAAAGGGAAAGGGTGCTTCTCATGTCCGATCTCCCTTTCCTTCGGTCTCCATTGACAGTCGCACCCTTCGAGCGGGGGAATGCTTTATCGCCATTAGCGGTGAGCAGTTTGACGGTCATGAGTTTGTGGAGGAGGCTCTCAAGAAAGGTGCTTCAACCATCATCTATTCTGAGAATTCGGTTGATTTCTCCCATTGGAAGGATCGCATCTTTCTTCAGGTAGAGGATCCTGAAGTGGCTCTTCAAGCCCTGGCCCATCAGGTTCGCAAGAGGTGGGGGAAACCCCTACTCGCCATTTCCGGAAGCATAGGAAAAACCACCACCCGGGAATTTATTGCCACTCTCTTAAGCCAGAAATTCAAGGTTGTTCAATCCCCCGGCAATCTCAACAACCATATCGGTGTTCCTCTCTCTCTTTTACAGTTGATGGAAGAACACCAGGTGGCACTGTTGGAACTGGGAATGAATCACGCGGGAGAGATCCGCGCCCTGACCCAAATCTGCAATCCCGACTCGGCATTGCTGACCAATGTGGCCGCCGTGCATCTGGAGTTTTTCTCTGACCTGAATGCCATCGCTTCTGCAAAGGGAGAGATTCTGGAGGGGCTTCCCCAGGAAGGAAAGTTTTTTTTTAACGCCGACGATTCCCGGCTTTCTGGTCTAGCTTCTCATTTCAGTGGACAAAATGTCTCCTTCGGCCTGGAGAATGAAGCGGAAATTCGGGTTTCCGATTACCGATTGGAGGGCCTCGGGAAAATGAGCTTTGAGATCGATGCCCGTGGGGAATGTTTCACCGCCGCGGTTCCCTTTGTGGGGAAGCACTTTCTCTATAACATTGCCGCAGCCGTCGCGGTGGCCGTGAGTTTTGGCCTCACCCGAGAGGAGATCTGTGAGGGTATCCCAAAATTGGAGGTGCCCTCCATGCGTGGACAGGTCCAGCAGGTGGGAGGGGAAGAGGGAGATCCCATCACTCTGTGGGACGATTCTTACAATTCCAATCCTCAGGGCCTCCAGATGGTGTTGGAAACGGTGGGCCAATTAAGTGGCTTTCCTCGTAAAGTCCTGGCTTTGGGACAGATGCTGGAACTGGGTTCAAGTAGCCCCGAGCTTCATCGCCAAGCAGGCCAGCAGGTTGCCCAGTGTCAGGCGGACTTGCTGGTGACGGTGGGGAAAGACGGTCTTTACATCGGCCAGGGAGCCAAAGAAAAGGGTTTTCCCCCGGAGAAGATCAGCCACTTTGAGGATTCCCAGGAAGCGGCCGAGTTTTTGGTGAAGGAACTGGGTCCCGGAGAGTTTCTGCTGGTCAAGGGCTCTCGGGGAACACGCATGGATCGAATCGTCCGGGAAATTGAAGGGAGAAAGGGACGTTGATTTACCACATTCTGTATCCCTATATCGACGAGTTCGCCATCCTCAATGTGGTGCGCTATCTCACCTTCCGCACAGCCTATGCTTCTTTGACGGCTCTGATGCTCAGCCTTCTGTTGGGTCCGTGGGTGATTGCCCGGCTGCGCCGATTTCAGATTGGGCAATACATTCAAGCGGAGGTGCCTGAAAATCATCACGGGAAAGTCGGAACTCCCACCATGGGAGGTGTGCTCATCGTGATCAGTATTTTCGTACCTACGGTCCTGTGGGCTGACCTGACGAATCTCTACATTTGGGTGGCCCTTTCCTCAATGCTCCTTTTCGCTGCGGTAGGTTTTATCGACGACTATTTAAAAGTGGTCCATAAAAGGTCCCTGGGCCTGCGAGTGAGACAAAAGCTGGTCTTACAGGGCCTGATCGCGCTGGCGATTGCGGGAACTCTAATCGCTCTCAACCATTACGATCTGTACAGCAACGGATTGAGCGTCCCCTTTTTCAAGCGCTTTACTCCGGAAATGGATCTGATCCTCTTCGGAGTTTCCACCTTTATCCCACTGATTATTTTCACACTTCTGGTCCTGATCGGCAGCAGCAATGCCGTTAACCTTACGGACGGTCTGGATGGACTGGCCTCTGGACTGGTCATCATCGCCGCCTCAGCCCTGACCGTGCTGACTTATGTCACCGCCCATGCCACTTTTGCCACCTATCTGGATCTCATCAAGAACACTTATGCCAGTGAACTCACCGTTTTTTGCGGGGCCATGGTTGGGGCCACACTGGGCTTTCTCTGGTACAACAGCTATCCCGCTCAGATCTTTATGGGTGATGTGGGCTCGATGTCCCTGGGAGGTGCTATTGGGACTGTTGCCTTGCTGATTAAGCAGGAACTTCTGCTCTTTTCCATCGGGGGAATTTTCGTCCTGGAAGCCGTCTCGGTGATTGTCCAGGTTGTTTCCTACAAGGTATGGGGGAAGCGGATTTTGCTTATGGCTCCGATTCACCACCATTTCGAGCTTTTGGGCTGGAAGGAGCCCAAGGTTGTGGTCCGCTTCTGGATACTGGGACTCATCTTTGCTCTGTTCAGTTTGACTACTCTGAAGTTGCGGTGAAGCCGGAATGCGTGTGAAGGACAAGAAGATCCTGGTTGTAGGATTTGCTCGTAGCGGGCTCTCTGCCACCAATTTCTTGCTCGAGCGAGGAGGGAGGATCACGATTACCGACACCAAAACGGAAGAGGAGTTAAAGGACTATCTCTCGCAACTGATCATGCCTCCTACTCTCTCTTTGGGCGGTCATCGAATCAAGAACTTTCTGGATGCCGATTTCATCGTCCTCAGTCCCGGTGTGCCCTCCAATTTGCCCGAGTTGCTGAAGGCCTCGGAAGGAAACATTCCTATTTACAGCGAGGTCGAGTTGGCCTATCGCTTTTTAAAGGGAAAGATCATCGGGGTCACGGGCTCCAACGGAAAGACCACCACCACCACCCTCATCGGGGAATTGTTCAAGAGAGCCAGTCGCGACTGTGTTGTGGCGGGAAATATCGGCTCACCCCTCATTCAGTGGATCGAAACATCGTCTGCTTCGACGGAAACGACCTTTGTGGTTGAACTGTCTTCCTTCCAGTTGGAGAACATCGAGAAATTCAAGTGTGACATTGCAGTCATCCTCAATGTAAGTCCCGATCATCAGGATCGCTATGACCACTTCGAGGATTACCTCCAAGCCAAGGAGCAGATCTTTCTCAACCAGACAGACGAAGACTATGCGGTGATTAACGCCGACAATCCCTTCACCGTGAAAATGGCGAGCCGCCGTCCAGCACGTGTTCTGCTCTACAGTCGGAAGCAGGATCTGGAAGAGGGCGTATTCGTTCGCGATGGCTCGATTCAGGTGATCTGGGGAGGCCAGCAGGACTGTCTCATGCCGGTTGACGAGATCCGGCTCAGGGGAAATCATAATTTAGAGAACCTGCTGGCAGCGACGGCCGCTGGGACCCTGTCCGGTCTGGACCGGGAGGTCATGATCGAGACCTTCCGCAGTTTTGAAGGTGTCGAACACCGTTTGGAATGGGTCCGCGAACTCAGTGGTGTCACTTTCTACAACGACTCCAAGGCAACCAACATGGATTCGGCTGCTCAGGCCTTACAGGCATTCACTGAACCTATGATCGTGATTATGGGAGGCAAAGACAAGGGCGCTGAGTTTGGGGTCCTGCGGCCCTGGGTATCGGACAGGGTGAGGCTGCTTATCTTGTTAGGCACTGCAGCCGATGAGATTTCCGATCGCCTGGGGGAGCATGTCGCCATCGTACGTGCCCAAGACATGGAACAGGCGGTCGAACTGGCCTTCGAGAGGGCCCATTCGGGTGATGTGGTTCTACTCTCTCCAGGTTGTGCCAGCTTCGACATGTTCGATGACTTCGAGCATCGGGGCCGAGTCTTCAAAGAAAGTGTGAACGCACTGAAGTAGAGAATCGAGAATAGAAGAAAGAAAAAAGAAGAGAGGAAAGAGAAGAGAAAAGTATGAACCGGGAAATACCTTATGATCGGGGATTGATCATGACCGTGCTGGCCCTTCTGGGGTTTGGTTTGATCATGGTCTTCAGTGCCTCCACCGTGGTTTCGGCTGAAGTGTACGGATCGCAGACCTCGATTTTCACGCGCCAATTTATTTTTGTCGTCATCGGGCTTGTGGCACTGATGGTGAGTATGAAAATCGACTATCATATCTACGAGCAGGGCAGGGTGATCTATGCTCTGATCCTCTTGAGCCTGGCGCTTTTGCTTTACCTATTGGTGGCACCGGAATCCGGCGGAGTTCAGCGCTGGATCAGAATCGGACCCGTCAATTTCCAACCTTCAGAATTGGCCAAACTCGCCGTCATTCTGTTTACCTCCTTTTACCTGGTCACCCGAAAGGAGGACTTTCACTCTTTCAAGCGAGGTTTGCTTCCTTACCTGGTTGTTGTGGGAGCGATCGTCCTGCTCGTCCTGCTTGAGCCGGATCTGGGCACTGCTGCCAGTATCGCTTTGACTGCGATCGTCCTGCTCTTTTTGGGAGGATTGCGTTACCGCTATTTGCTGGGGTTATTCTTAGCTGCCATTCCAGCGCTCTATTTTCTTGTGGTACGGGTTCCCTATCGTCTCGACCGTTGGCTGGCTTTTCTCTATCCGGAAAGGGATCCCTACGGTAGTGGCTATCAGATTCGTCAGAGTTTGATTTCGGTCGGCTCGGGAGGTTGGAGCGGTCTGGGTTATGCGGAGGGCAAGCAGAAGCTGTCCTTTCTGCCCGAGCCCCATACCGATTTCATTTTTGCCGTGGTGGGAGAAGAACTGGGTCTGCTGGGATGTCTCGCTGTCGTCGTTCTCTTTGGCTTGTTCTTTTGGAGAGCGGCTCGAATCTCGGTGCGCGCGGAGAGTCCTTTTGGAACCTATTTAGGCTTGGGAATCGCCTGCATGATCATTCTTCAGGCCTTCGTGAACATGAGCATGGTGGTCAGTCTTTTGCCCACCAAAGGACTGCCGCTGCCCTTTGTCTCTGTGGGCGGATCCTCAATGATCATGACCATGACCGCTGTCGGGATTTTGTTGAATATCTCCAGTCATGCTCGGGGCCACACCACCCCGAGAAATGGGATCCATGATTAAGCGGGTCCTTTTCGCGGGAGGCGGGACCGGGGGACATATTTTCATGGCGGTGGCACTGGCCAGGGAACTGGAGAAGCAAAAACCGGGCGTTGAAGTGCTCTTCGTGGGTGCTCGAAAAGGTATGGGTAAGGAAATTGTACCGGCCCTGGGTTTCCGATATCAGACCCTCAACATTGGGGGATTCAAGGGTGTGGGACTGTTCAGGGCGGCGGTCACCCTCCTTCAGATTCCTGGAAGCCTGCTCTCCTCTTGGAGAATGATCAGGGCATTCTGCCCCTCCATTATCGTTGGCCTGGGGGGATATTCCTCGGGACCGATCATGCTGGCCGGAAAGGCACTGAGATTTCCCGGATTGCTGATCGAACCCAATGTCCAGCCCGGGTTCACCAACCGTGTTCTGAAACACTGGGTGGATGCGGCGGCGGTGGCCTTTGAGGAGACGGCACGTTGGTTTGGGAAAAAATCCCGGCTTACCGGCATACCCGTACGACAGGAATTTCACCAGGTCAGCTCCAAGATTTCAAGGGATGGACCCCTGCGCCTGTTGGTTTTTGGCGGCAGTCAGGGAAGCAGTCCCATGAACCAATTGGTCTGTGAGGCACTTCCGTTTTTGTCCCCTAGGGGTGAGCTCAAGATCGTTCATCAGACCGGCCTAACCGACTATTTGTCCGTGAAAGAGAAATACCAGCAAGCGGGATTCGAGGCGGAGGTCATTGACTTTATTCAAGACATGCCGGCCTATTTTGCTCGTGCCGACCTGATCCTGTCCAGGGCGGGGGCTTCTTCACTGGCTGAGATCGCAGCGGCTGGAAGGCCCTCGATTCTCATTCCTTTGCCCCATGCCTCCGACGATCATCAACGAATGAATGCTCGGGCTCTTGTTCAGAAGGGGGCAGCTGTGTCCCTGGAAGAGAGCGAGACAACCGGTGAGGAGTTGGCCCGTCTCCTGGTGGAATTCGCCCAAAACCGCGATGGTCTGGATCAGATGGCGCAAGCCAGCAGAGATTTGGCTCATCCCGACAGTAGGACGAAAATCATTGAGTTGATGGAAGAACTCATTAGTGTCTCGTCCCAGGAATACCGTGACGTTTGCTGATGGGGCTTGCGAGGCGAGATCAAGGAGCAAGGAGAAGTTGATGCAGGGACATCGGCGACGACGAGCGACACAGAGGTCGCCCGCAACCCCCATCAGCCCGAAGGGTGGCGGCGGGACGGCATCGATTTCTTTGTCGCTCCTCCTCCACGATGTCACTGACATCGCGTCGTCGTCGCTTCGCGAACTCGACGCCGTCGCACTCGCCACAAACGTCATGGTATTCCTGGGACGAGACACTGGCGGGAGCTAACACACCGGCTCGAGATGATGGAACCTGCAGAGATCAGAAAATTTCACTTCGTAGGGATCGGTGGTATCGGCATGAGTGGTCTTGCTGAGCTGCTGCTGGGGGATGGCTACGAGGTCTCAGGTTCGGACCTGGAAGACAGTGAGTTGTTGGAGAGGCTGCGCCACATGGGCGCGCGGATCTCTATTGGACACCATGCAGGTAGTCTCCAAGAGGCTGAGGCGGTCGTTTTCTCCAGTGCCGTGCCGCGGGACAGCCCGGAACTGGTGGCAGCCGAAAACCGCCGGCTGCCCGTGATCCCCCGGGGGGAGCTGCTCGCCCAGCTGATGGGCAAGAAAAAGGGAATTACCATAGCAGGGACACACGGTAAGACCACGACGACCTCCATGATTGGCTTGTTGTTGCTGGAGTCTGGCCTGGACCCCACCATTGTCATTGGAGCCCGATTTGAGGCGATTGGGAGCAATGCCCGTCGGGGAGAAGGGGAGTGGTTCGTGGCGGAAGCAGATGAGAGTGATCGCAGTTTTTTGAGGCTCTCTCCGTTCTGCAGCGTGGTCACAAATATTGGCCTGGACCACATGGATGAGTACCGCGACCTTGAGGATCTTCAAAAAGCCTTTTTGGAACATATGAATAAGACCTCGGGCGAGGGGCTGGTGGTGGCCTGTGGAGAAGACGCCAATCTGGCACCGATTCTGAAAAAACTTCACCGCCGGGTGGTAACCTACGGCCTAGAGCCGGGGTCTGATATCTGTGCCCGGAAGCTGGAGTTAAGCTGGTCACAGTCGAGTTATGACTGCTATGAGCAGGGTAACTGCTTGGGACGAATCGAACTCCCTGTTCCGGGACGGCACAATATCTTGAATTCTCTGGCTGCAGTGGCTGTGGGTCGGTACCTCGTCAAGCTGCCCTTCGAAACCATTCAGCGATCGCTGGCAGCTTTCCGAGGCGTGGAAAGACGGCTCCAATGGAAGGGAGAGAAGGGAGGTGTGTGGGTTATTGATGACTACGGGCATCATCCCGAGGAGATCCGGGTCACCTTGGAGGCGTGTCGAGTGGGTGGACGCCGCACTGTGGTCGTTTTTCAGCCTCATCGTTATAGCCGCACACAACACCTGATGGAAGAAATGAGCCGGTGTTTTGCCGATGCTGATTCTCTTTATTTGATGGATATCTACCCGGCTGGGGAGGACCCTATTGCCGGGATAACTTCTGAACGGTTGGCGAAAGAGATCCGCCGTCATCGTCCAGTCCGCTATATAGCGGATCGGGAAGAGCTGCTTGCAGCCCTGAACGAGGAGACGAAGGCGGGAGATTTACTGCTGACACTGGGGGCAGGCAATGTTTGGAAAATCGGAGAAGCGTTCCTTGAATCAGACCCTGACTAGCAGTCGAAGGACATTCAAATCGCTGGGGATCCTTTGTGCACGCATCGTGTTTCTGGGTCTCATTGTTCTGGTGGGAGCCTATGCCCTGGCCTATTCCCGGCACCCTCCTGACGTCGCCAAGCACTTTCAATTAGAGACGATCCACTATCAGGGCTTGGTTCACCTGGACAGGCGGGCTCTGGATGCGCTTATTTATTCGAGCGTTTCCAAAAACCTGATGTCCGTTGACCTGGATCGGATTCGGGATCTGGTGGAGTCGGAGTCGTGGGTGAGAGAGGCCACGGTCCGGCGCAAGCTTCCCAACCAGCTCGTGATCCATGTCCGTGAACGACAGGCGATTGCCCTGGCGGCCATCGATAATGAGCTCTACGTGGTTGACGAGGGAGGTGTGATTTTGGATCGCCCCGGTCCCCGCCATCGGTCGATTGATCGGCCCATCGTGAGAGGTTTGATGAACGCGGCGCGGGAAAATGCCCAGGAGGAGAATAACCTCAGGATGCAGGTCTATCTTCGGGTAGTGGATGAACTGGACTCTCACAATCGCTCAATATCAGAGATTGACGTGGAAACTCCAGAGCAGGTAGCGGTCATTCCCACGGATGATCCCATTCCCATCCATCTGGGGGATGAGGACTTTTTGAGGCGCTATGAAACCTTCATGTCTCAAAAAGACCTGTACGATCGATTGAAGGAAGAATACGGGATGATTGAGTCGGTTGACGTCACCTATGACAACAAGATTATCTTCCACACCCCACAAAAGAAGGGGGAAACGGTGATGGTGCAAACCAGCAATCCGCTTTGAGTGTCTTGCTTCGTATGGCACAAAAAAAACAGCTGCTGGCGGGAATTGACGTTGGCACCACAAAAATCTGTTCGGTCTGTGCCAGGGTGGAAGATGGGAAGCTCGAGGTCCTGGGGACCGGCTGGGCCCCATCCAGGGGGCTGAAAAAGGGCGTTGTGGTCAATCTCTCCGAGACGATCGACAGCGTCAAGGCTTCTCTGGAAGAGGCGGAAAAACAGGCGCAGATGGTGGTTCAGTCCGCCTATGTGAGTGTCGGAGGAGCCTATATCCGGGGAATCAACAGCGCCGGAGAGACCGAGGTTCACAACAAGGATGGTGAGATCACCAGCGAGGATATCAACCGTGCCGTGTCTGCTGCGACTTCACTGGATCTGGGAGAGGACTATCAGGTCATCCACCGTTTGACCCGGGACTTTAAGGTGGACGGACTTGAGGGGGTGGTTGATCCGCTGGGCCTGAATGGCCACCATCTCTCGGTCTCCATGCACTTGGTCCTGAATGCCTCGGCCGTGGTGCAAAACATTGTCAATGCCGTCAATAAGGCGGGCGTCCTGGTCGATGGGGTGGTGATGCAGCAGTTGGCCTCCTCTGAAGCGGTCCTCAGTTCCGATGAGAAAGAGCTGGGCACCATTCTGGTGGACATTGGAGGGGGGACAACCGACGTTGCCGTTTACAACCGGGGGAGTATCTGCCACTCCGAGGTGCTGCCCATGGGGGGAGATTTGGTGACCAAGGACATCGCCATCGGCCTCAGGGCTCCGCTGCAGGAGGCGGAGGAGCTGAAGCGATCGGTGGGCAGCGTCTTTCCCGAGAGTGTTCCAGCGGAGGAGTTGATCGAAGTGACCGAGGTCGGTTCGGGGTGTCGAAGAACGCTCTCGCGGCGACGCTTGTGCGAAATCATACGGGCTCGCTGCGATGAGATTCTCCAGGCCGTTGAAAGAACGATCCAGCAGGTTGGCGTGGATAAGGAATTGGTCACCGGTCTGGTCATGACCGGGGGAGGATCTCTTGTGGACGGCGTGGTCGACCGTGCTGAGCAGATGCTGGGTCTGTCCGTTCGGGTGGGTTATCCCATCAATGTCGTCGATCGTGACAGCCCTGTCTTTCATCCCTCCTACTCGACCGCCCTGGGGCTCTTGAAGTATACCCAGAATGTTCAGAGTCCTGTCGTAGCCAAGCCGGTGAAAGCGCAGGGAGCCAGACCCAGGGAGGCCTGGATCAGAATGAAAAGCTGGCTTTTGCAGAAGATCGAATGAAGCGTTTGTTTCCGAGGAGGATTTCATGAGTAATTTACGATTCGAGGAAAAAAAAGAAGACATTCGGCTGTCATTCGACGAAGGGGCCCAGGGAGCGTCGATTAAAGTGATTGGGATCGGAGGTGGAGGCTGTAATGCCGTCAACCGGATGATTGAGGCGGGCATCGAAGGGGTGGAATTTATCGCGGCCAATACCGATCTCCAGGCCTTGAGGCAGTCCTATGCACCGGTGAAACTCCAGCTCGGGGCCAAACTGACCAAGGGGCTAGGCGCCGGTGCCAATCCTGAGGTGGGTCGGCAAGCCGCCTTGGAGGATACCGAAAAAATCATCGAGTTGCTGGAGGGTGCCGATATGGTCTTCGTCACCGCCGGATTGGGCGGTGGCACCGGGGGAGGAAGCGCACCCATCGTGGCCAGCCTCTCCTCCGAACTGGGGGCTGTGACGGTGGCTGTCGTTACCAAACCTTTTCACTTTGAAGGGAAAAGACGGATGCACCAGGCAGAACAAGCTGTCGGGGAGCTCAGAGACAGTGCTGACACCGTCATTTCCATTCCCAATGAAAGGTTGCTTACTGCTGTACCGCCCGATACCTCCCTGATCGATGCTTTTAAGTTTGCCGATGACGTGTTGCGCCAGGCTGTTCAAGGGATCAGTGATCTGATTACGGTTCCGGGAGTGATCAACCTGGACTTCGCCGATGTGAAAACCATCGTGACCGGAATGGGGATGGCCTTAATGGGAACGGGCGTTGCCGAAGGGGACAGCAGGGCCGAGACGGCTGCCAGAAAAGCCATCAATAGCCCGCTTCTCGAAGACACAAGCATCAATGGCGCTCGCGGAGTTTTGATCAACATTACGGGTAGCCAGAACATGACCTTGCGCGAGGTGAGCGAGGCAAGTCGAATCATCCAGGAAGCTGCTCATGTGGATGCGAACATTATCTTTGGCTCCGTCTTCGATGATGAAATGAAAAATAGACTGAAGATTACCGTCATTGCCACCGGATTTGAGGATGAGGTCGGGGAGGAGAAATTGTCACCCAAGCCCCAACCGGCCCGGATCAAGGAGGAAGAGGAAGTCCCCCTGGTCGCCCGGCAGGCTCCGCTGCTGAACCACCCCAATCGGTCAGATTCTGAGACCGACCTGGATTTCCCCGCCTTTCTTCGTTAAGAGATGTGAGAGAGATTGGGGAATGAGTAGTCTGTCCCCGAATTAACTTGTCCAGGTGTCATTGAGCCCGAGGGCATTTTTTGATTTCGTCCTCAATGACTTCGGCTAATTCCACCCAGTTTTTGCTGTAAAAACCGGTGTCTTCCTGAAGGTTATTGTATTTCTCCACAATTCGGTCGAAACAATCAGCCTTGAGTTTCAATATCTTCAATTCTTCGTCTTTCATGACAAGAGCCTCTATAATAGGCGATCCTGATGGATATGGCCAAAAGATCACTCGATGAGCAGGTAGCGTACCTTTTAAAGGGTACTGCCGAGACCATTACAGAAAAAGAGCTTCGCGGGAAACTTGAAAAGTCCCAAAAGAGTGGGAAGCCGCTTACCATCAAGGTCGGCTTTGATCCTACGGCACCCGATCTGCACCTGGGCCACACCGTGTTGCTGCGGAAGATGAAGCACTTTCAGGATCTGGGCCACCGCGTCATTTTTCTTATCGGAGACTTCACAGCTATGATCGGAGATCCTTCAGGAAGAAACAAGACCCGCCCGCCCTTGAGCAGGGAGGAGGTCCTGGAAAACGCGGAAACCTATAAGGAACAAGTCTTCAAGATTCTGGATCCCCAGGATACAGTCGTCGATTTCAACAATCGCTGGCTGGGGTCCCTGTCTTCTCAGGAATGGATGCGACTGGCCTCCAGATACACAGTAGCGCGCATGCTGGAACGTGATGACTTTTCCAAAAGGATGGCATCCCAGCAACCCGTCTCGATTCATGAACTCCTTTACCCGCTGGCTCAGGCTTATGACAGCGTTGTCTTGGAGGCAGACGTCGAACTGGGGGGCACCGATCAGAAATTTAATCTGTTGGTGGGGAGGGATATTCAACGAGAATTCGGACAGGAACCTCAAGTTCTTCTGATGACTCCGATTCTGGAAGGATTGGACGGGGTCGCGAAGATGAGCAAATCGCTGGGAAACGACATCCCGGTCAACGATCCTCCGCAGGAGATCTATGGCAAGGTGATGTCCATCAGTGACCTGTTGATGTGGAACTACTATGAGCTTCTGACCGATCTCTCCCAACAGGAAATTCAAGAACTCAAGTCGGGGGTCGAATCGGGGGCCGTCCATCCCATGAAAGCCAAAGGCGATCTGGCTGTCAGCCTGGTGAGCGATTTTCACTCTGAAGGGGCAGCCCAGAAAGCCCAGGAACACTTCACCCGGGTGTTTCAAGAAGGGGAGGTGCCGGAGGGAATGCCCACTTTTAGCGTCCGCTGTGGGGGGCAGCCGGTGCCACTCCCTGATTTGGTTCTCCAAGTTGAGTTCGCGCCTTCCAAATCAGAAGCACGACGTCTGATCCGACAGGCTGCTGTTTCCATAGATGGGGAAAAAATCGAGGATTCCAGCTACCGTATTGATCCCAAGCAAAAACCTGCCTTTGTCCTGAGAGTGGGCAAGCGGAAGTTTGGGCGAATCAAGTTGGATTAGTAGAATCGGTGACATGAGAATCGGGGTGATGAGAATCGGGGACACGCTCGTAATTCCGAAAATTGGCCCCATAAATCAAGGGTTTAAGAGAGGTCTGGCACCGAATTGGTCTTAGCTCGGTAAACCGAGGATGCAGGACGTGGGTCTTTACGGGGTCGAGAACTGCAGGAGCAGCGCTATTGGTACCAGACTCCTTTCAACTTGTTGATTTAAAAGGGTCCTTTTGGCAATTACGAGCGTGTCACCTATTTATGCCAGTACTTGTAGATGAAGAGTCGGCAGAGGTGCTGTAGATATCTCTTCTGTTCCGTGAGTGTGAGCTTGCTTTGGCCGAACTGGCGGTCTTTGAAATGAATGGGAATTTCCTCAATGCGGTGCAAGCTACACTTAACCATCAACTCCAGACCAATCTTGTATCCAACCGGATTCAGATCGCGAGCGGATTCAAAGGTTTTGCGGGGAAGCGCGAAAAAGCCAGACATCGGATCCCCTACCGAGGTGAAGGGACGGGCGCATAGGGTCGCTATTCGGCTGTTCAGCCAGCGGAAAAACCCCCAGGAAGCCTCGATCAGACCACCCGTGGTATAACGGGAACCCATCACGAAATCTGCACCCTTCTCGAGGGCAACCAGCATCTCCGGGATGTGTTCAGGGGAATGACTGAGATCGCCGTCCATAACCACAAGTACGTCACCACGAGCCAACCTGAGTCCCTCCAGAACGGCCCGGCTTAGACCTCGTTCCTCCTTTCGCACCACCAGGGTAAGCCAGTTCCCTGTCCATGGACGAGATCAGCTCTTCAGTGCCGTCCTGACTGTCGTCTTCCATAATCAGCAGCTCCAGAGATAAGTGGTGCTTCTGTCGCACCTCCTCCAGCCGTTCAGTGAGCAGAGGAAGGTTTTCGGCTTCTTTATAGGTCGGTACGATGACCGAGATAGAACCCCTGGGACTTGACCGGGTGTTCGAGGGCGCATCCAGGGAGAGACTCTCATTTTTGGGAGGCATCAATGGGACTGTCCTTTCCCCGTTTCTTTCAGCAGCAGGTTCAGTTTCTGCCGGGCGCCTGGGTGGTTGGGGCGAAGTTTCAAGGCTGCTCGATAATTTTCGATAGCCTCCGGAATTCTCTCCTGAGCGGTTCTCACCAGACCCAGGTAATAGTGGGACTGAGCAAATTGGGGTTGAATCTCAATGGCCTGGGATAAACGCAGCGCTGCTTGCTCTGTTCGCCCTGCTTTGG
>Ga0066376_10000718_pt1 | contig 31159 bp, 31 predicted proteins | sample Knorr_S15_td_Bot_FD_77009 | JGI IMG/M metagenome (GOLD analysis project Ga0066376, IMG submission 77009) | Marine microbial communities from Southern Atlantic Ocean transect - Knorr_S15_td_Bottom_ad_5009_LV_A | ecosystem: Environmental > Aquatic > Marine > Oceanic | place: Southern Atlantic... | reverse complement strand
GGGTCCAGTGCATCGTTCAACGTCTTTCCATGGTGCAGCGCGGCCGATTTGCGTGCCGCGCCGTTCGCGCGACGCTAACATCTGACGCCAAACCGCGCCAGCGCTGGAAATTCAATTACAAGGGATCGCGGATATTGGCGTGTTTTAACTATTTCTTTATAAATAGGAATTAAGTGATATATTCCTAGACTCTCAAGAATCCAACCAAACCCGGTCAAAGACCGTGGAGGCGCGGTCGAAGGTGGAAACAGAGGCCCTCAAGAAGGTTCAACCAGCATCGCACGATTGTCGCTACGATGACCCTCGGCCTTAGCCTTCCCGGCCAGGACAGAATTTCCGTGATCGTACGCGTTCGACGAGTCGCGGCAAGAAGAGGCTTGCCGATTATCGCCGTTCCAGCGAAGGCGGCAAGCGCCAGATCGACAATGATGCCGTGGGCACGATCGATTGGCTTATCGAGTTCATCGAACGGCCGCTGGCGGCGCTGATCGAAGTGGGTGCAATCGGAGTCGCCCCAAATCCTTCGATTCCGTCGCCTTGCCCGAACAAATCAACCCATTGTGGGAGGCAGATCATGAGTACCGAAACCAGCGTGGAGGATGTTCTGGCGCACCGGCTGCACGCCCTTCGGCATAAATATACCAGCCAGTTGCCGGTAAAGATTGCCGAAATCAATAGAAACTGGGAAGCGGTCCGGCATAGCCGGCGCGACGCGGAGGCGCTTGATACATTGTATCGACTGGCCCATGATCTGGCCGGATCGGGGGCTACCTTTGGTTTCCCACAAATCAGCCAGGCCGCGCAATGCGTCGAACGCTTTCTGCATCCGGGCCTGTACAACGGCGCGCTGGAACCGAATGTCAGCGAAACCAGAATGGTCAATCTGGTGCTTGCGCTGGAATCCGCGTCAACGGAATCCGCAGCTCCGAGCGAGGCGATGGATCTATCCGGGCAAAAATTCGAAACAGCGGAAGTAAAACACGTTTTCATTCTTGACGACGACACCGACCGCGCCAAAGCCCTGGAAGCGGAAGTCACGCAATATGGGTATCAGGTCCGGGTGTTTCGCGACCCGGAGGCCTTCGCGAACCGGTCCGATAGCGGCGCGGCGGCGGCAGTGGTCATGAACATCGAGTATTTGGATGGAACGCCACGCGGAACCGCTGTATTGCGGGATTGCCAGAAAATCCCGTCTTCCCACCCCGCGGTGATATTCATCGCGCCGCGGGAGTCCCATGAAAGCAGAATTGCGGCGGTACGCGCCGGTGGCCGGGGTTTTCTGATCCGGCCCTTCAATACGGGAAAACTCATCCAGATCATCAATGAGGTGGCCGACGAGTTGCTGGAGCCATATCGCGTACTGGCGGTCGAGGACGACCCCGATCAAGCAGCGCAGTATGCCGCCGTTCTGGAAGGGGCGGGTATGAAGACATTGGTGACCTGCGACCCCCGGACATTATTCGACGATCTGGTGGAGTTCGACGCCGAAATGATCCTGATGGATCTGTATTTGCCGGGCTGCAACGGCCTGGAGTTGGCCGCCGCCTTGCGGCAGCGGGAATCGGCAACCGGCATTCCGATCGTCTTCCTGTCGACCGAAGTACGCATCGACCGGCAGCTCGAAGCGCTGCGCCAGGGCGGCGATGATTTTCTAACCAAACCCATTGCGCCCGCGCACCTTGCCGCCACCGTCGCGAGCCGGGTTAAGCGCGCCCGGATCGTCCGCTCGTATATGGTGCGGGACAGCCTCACCGACGCGCTGAACCATGCGGCGTTCATGGACCAGTTCGAACGCGAAGTAAGCCGGGCCAAGCGAACCGAAACTCCGCTGGCCTTTGCGCTGCTCGACCTGGATCGGTTCAAATCGGTCAACGATCTCCATGGTCACGGCGCCGGCGATAGGGTCATCAAGGCGATTTCGCGATTGCTGCATCAGAGACTGCGCCGGACCGATATAATTGGCCGCTATGGCGGTGAAGAATTCGCTATCGTCTTTACCGGCACGAACGCCACGGCTGCGGAATCGATTGCCAACGCAATGCGGATCGAATTCAGCGAACAGGTTTTTACCCAGGACGGCCAGGAATTCTCGGTGACATTCAGCGGCGGCATCGCCGAATTGTCACCGGCAGCCACGGCGCATGAACTGCGCGATGCGGCCGACCGGGCCATGTATGTGGCCAAGGATGCCGGCCGCGACCGGATATCGATCGCACCGAGACTCTAGGGGCAACCACCCGCCCTTGCCGGTACCGGTCCCAATCCGGTAGGCTTGCAGCCCCGCAATTCGGTGGATTTACCCATGCTGGAAATTTCCGATGGCCTGATTATTGTCGCCAAGCGCGACTGCCCGACCTGCGTTCTGCTGGAACCGGTTTATGGCGAATTGGCGCAAAGCGGCGCAGCCCTGGCGGTCTATAGCCAGGACGACCCGTCATTCCCCGCCACCATCGCCGGCGTCATTGACGATACCAGCCTGGAAGCCTCCTACCGGCTGGATATCGAAACCGTGCCGACTTTGATCCGGATGTCCGGCGGCAAGGAAGTCGCGCGCATCGTCGGCTGGGAACGCCAGGAATGGCGGGACTTCACCGGCATCGGCACGCTGGGGAATGGGTTGCCCGGCTATCAGCCTGGCTGTGGATCGCTCAATGTCCAGCCCGGCATGGCCGAATACCTGGCGGTCCGCTTCGGCGACGCCAATTTCGTCGCCCGCCGTATCGAGATCGCGCCGCTGGAGGACGACATCGAATCGTGTTTCGAGCGCGGCTGGAGCGATGGGCTGCCGGTCGTGCCGCCGACCGAAGTCCGGGTTCTGCGGATGCTGAGCGGCACCACCCGCGCGCCCGATGAAGTCATCGGTCCGGTCCCACCCAACCTGGCGCCCTGCACGGTCGAAAAAGCGGCGATCAACGCCGTCATGGCCGGCTGCAAGCCGGAATATCTGCCGGTGGTTCTTGCCGCCATCGAAGCGGCGCTGGACCCGGATTTCTGCATGCATGGCCTGTTATGCACCACGCATTTCGCCTGCCCGATGGTCATTGTGAACGGCCCGGCCGCACGCGCCGTCGCGATGAATTCCGGCGGCAATGCGCTGGGGCAGGGCAATCGCGCCAACGCCACCATCGGCCGCGCCTTGCAACTGGTGATCCGCAATGTCGGCGGCGGCATTCCGGGCGGCATCGACCGGGCGACCCTGGGCAATCCGGGGAAATACACCTTCTGTTTCGCCGAGGATGAATCTGACCCGGTCTGGGAACCGCTGTCGGTCGAACGCGGCGTGGCGGCCGGCAAATCGGCCGTGACCCTGTATGCGGCGGAAGGCGTATTGGGCAGTTCGGACGACCTGTCCCGCACGCCGGAATCGCTGACCCGGTCGCTGGCGTTGTCGCTGCGAGTCGTGGGTCATCCCAAAAAGGTCGGCGCGAACGATGCCCTGCTGATCGTTGCGCGCGAACATATGCAAATTTACAGCGACGCCGGCTGGTCCAAGGCGCGGACACTGGCGGCGTTCGACGAAGCGCTTCGGCTGCCGGGCAAGGATCTGGTCCGGGGCGTGGGCGGCGTCGCGGCGGGAATCCCCGAAGAATTGGCGAATGAAACCGTATCGAAATTCCGCCCCGGCGGACTTAATATCGTGCGCGCCGGCGGCATTGCCGGCCGCATGTCGGCCATCGTCGGCGGCTGGGGCGCCAGCGGCGAACGGGGCAGTGTAATGGTAACAAGGGAGATTGGCACATGACGGATAACATCGTACTGCTCGACCCGACCGCCGAGTCGGCACCAGCGATTCGCCAGCGGGTCGCACCGCCCGCGTCGCTCGACGGGCTGACCATCGGCTTGCTCGATATCGGCAAGGCGCGCGGCGACGTGTTCCTCGACCAGCTCGCGGATGGCATGACCGCGCGCGGCCTGACCGTGCGGCGCTACGCCAAGCCGACCAACACCAAGGTCGCGCCACTGCCGGTCGCCCAGGCCATCGCCCTTGAATGCGATGTTGTCGTCGAAGCCCTCTCCGATTGAGGGTCCTGCACGTCGTGCAGTTTGCATGACATTGCGGATCTCGACGCACGCGGCATTCCCGGCGGCATGATCGCCACCACCGCATTCGAGGAAGCGGCCAGGGCGCAGGGCGAGGCGCTGGGTTTCAATCCGGCCATCGTCTATGTCCCGCATCCCATTCAGGACCGAACCGACCAGGAACTTCGCGATATCGCGGACCGAGCGCTGGATTCGGTCCTGGCGATGATCACCTCTTAGATCGCGGGAAACACCTATGCGTTGTGAAGTGGTCGCGATCGGGACCGAGCTGTTGCTGGGCCAGATCGTCGACACCAACTCGTCATGGATCGGCGAACAACTGGCGCTGGCCGGCATCGATTCGCATTTTCAGGTCAAGGTCGGCGACAATTTCGAGCGCATGGCGGCCAGCATCCGCCAGGCGCTGGCGCGCAGCGATGCCGTGATCTGTTGCGGCGGCCTCGGCCCGACACAGGACGATATCACGCGCGAGGTCATCGCCCATGTCATGGGCGTCGAATTGCGGCGCGACGAGGCAATCGTCGATAAAATCCGCGATATGTTCGAATCGCGCGGCCGAACGATGGCCGATAATAACCGTCGACAAGCCGATATCCCGGTCGGGGCCACGCCGATCGCCCAGATGCCGGGCACCGCTCCCGGTCTGGTCTGCCCGATTGGCGACAAGGTTGTGTACGCGGTGCCGGGCGTGCCGCGCGAAATGCGCGAGATGATGCAAGGCACGATCCTGCCCGACCTGCAACGCCGCTCGGGCCGCATTTCGGTGATCCGCAGCCGGGTGCTGCGCAGTTGGGGCCACAGCGAATCGGGCCTGGCCGAAATTCTGGCGGCGCGGATCGAGGCGCTGGACGATATCGGCAACCCGACTTTGGCGTTCCTGGCCAGCGGCATCGAAGGCATCAAAATCCGCATCACCGCAAAATCCGATGACGAGGCGGCGGCGCTAACCATCCTGGACGCCGAAGAAACCCTGATCCGGGGCCTGCTGGGCGACGTAATATTCGGCGTCGACGATGAATCGATGGAAGTCGTCATCTTGAACAAGCTGCGCGAACAAGGACTTACTTTGGCCGCCGCCGAGGCGTTGACCGGCGGCGTGCTGGCCTCGCGAATGAGCGATGTTGACCGGGGAATGGCGGTATTTCGCGGCGCCGTCATTGCCCCCCGGCACGATGACCGGGACGACAGCCCCGGCGCGGATCATGCCGCTGCCGCCGCCATTCTGGCCCAAAGCGTATACAAGGCGGATGTTGGAATCGCCGCCATTCGCGCCAATGACGATGAAAACCAGCCGCGCAACACCGTCTTCCTGTGCGTCGCCATCGGCGACGACCATCACCTGCAAACGATCGCATTACCCGGCGACCACTACCGGCTGCGCAACTATGCGGTCATCGGCCTGCTGAATTTCCTGCGCAAGATACTGGACGGCCTATAACGGTGGTCAGACCGTCAATTTGCGCATCAGATCGACGCTAAATACATGTTTCATGGCGACATCCATGCTTGGATTACGCTGCAATAATTTGCGCAATTCGTCCCCCGACCAGGATACGTAGCGGCTTGGCCTGGTCACCGATACGGTCGCTGTCGCGGTGCCGCCCTGGATGAAGGAAATTTCGCCAACCATCGCCCCGTCGCGGGCGCGGCCGATTTCCTTGCCGTCGCGTTCGACCACGACCTCGCCGTTATACAGCAGCTTCAGCCCCCCGACCGCCTGGCCCTGCGCGGTCAAACGCTCGCCAATTTCGGCCATCCGTCACTCGCCAACCCGCATGAGCTTCATAAATTCGACCGGGGAGAATTTTTGAAATACCGTTTCGTGGAGTTCCGATTCCTCCTCGTTGAAGTCTATGGCGCGGCGATCCAATACGATGCCGATAATGCGCACCGCGTTGATTGCAACGAAGACCGATAGCCAGAAAATCACCAACCAGAGCGGCCCAACCGGCAGCCAGTAATTATACCCAACGCCGACAAGGCCGGCGACGATCGCCAGCGCGCGCAAAACCATCATGTCGCGGACGTAAAACGATAGCGCAGTCAGCAAAAACGACGCATGTCCAACGACATCCAGCAATGTCAGGCTCATTGGATTACCCTTTCAAGTAACATCGGGACCTTAGCGTCTGGCGTTGGGCTCAATCCCTAATCCAGCCGGGACCCCACAGGTTCAGACTGCGTTCTTCCATCGGCCATTCGCGCGCCGCCATCTCTCGCGGCATGATTTCCAGCTCGGCGGAGATTTCCACCTGATGGCCGTGCGGATCCTGAATCATGAAAAAGAGGTTGTTGCCAGGACCGTGCCGGCCGGGGCCCCACCAGATTTTTACGTTGAGCGATGACATGTGATCGGCCCAGTCGCGGATATCGTTCCAGCTCGACGCCTCATAAGCGTGATGGTCGGAGCGCACGTCCGACCCGCCGAACACAGCGAAACTGTGATGTTCGGGATCGGACCGGTAGAACGCCACATTCCGGGTCGATGGATCGTCGACATCGGCAGCGCAATAATCCGACGGGACGTAGCCCAGAACGTCTTCGTAAAAATTCATCATGAAACCGAGGTTGTTGGTGGCGACGACGACATGCTGCAATCGCCCGGGCAACGACAGGGCACCGTGCCTATTGACGGGTTTTTGCGAGGGCAGGTCGCGGCGCGGCAGGCCAAAAATATTGAGCCAGCCATCGGGGTCGCGGACCGCAACGGCATCGGGTTCGAATATTGGCGATGGCGACGGTTCGGTATTGAGGCCCTGGCCCTGAAGAAAATCGCGGACATCCTTGAGCTGGGCGCGGTTTTGCAGCCGAAACCCATGATAGGGCCGCGCGCCCGGATCGCCCGCGCCGATCACAAGGCGGCGCCCCGGCCCCTGCAATAATGTGGCGCCGTCCTGCAACGGCGATGCGCGATATCCGAATACTGCGGCGTAGTAATCCGCCAACATCGCTGGATCGTCGGAGTTCAAGCGCAAATGATCCAGTTGCGCCGGCCATATCGGAGATTCAATATTCATTTTGTAAGCACTCCCTACACCAAGATCGACGGCATTTTAGGACGATACGCTTCTCTGGCAAGCATCCGATATTGCCGCGCCGGTCCCCGAGCCGCTATGTTCTTCCGATACATCATTGAACATGGAGAGCGGTGCAATGAACGGGCATACGCCACGACGTTATACCGGCGATTTGGTCAATCTCGACATGGGGCGTATCAGCCGGGAAATATTCACCAGCCAGGCGATATACGACGAAGAGCTGGAGCGGGTATTCGCGCGTTCCTGGCAGTTCGTCGGACATGAAAGCCAGGTCGCGGCGAAGGGCGATTTCGTCCTCAGCCGCATGGGCGAGGAATCGGTCATCTTCAATCGCGACCGCAACGGCAAGCTTCATGTGCTGCTCAACAACTGCCGCCACCGGGGCATGCGGGTGTGCCGCTATGACAAGGGCAATACCCAAAAATTCGCCTGTCCCTTCCATGCCTGGGTATACTCCGACGAAGGCGCGTTGATCGGCGTCCCGAAGCTGGAAAGCGGATACCATAACCAGTTGGACCGCTCCCAATGGGGGCTGATCGAGGCCCGCCTGGCCAATTATCAGGGCTATATCTTCGCCTGCTGGAACGAGGCGGCGCCCGATTTCGAGACTTATCTTGGCGATTTGCGGTTTTGCTTCGACGATTATTGTGAATTGCCCGATGGCACGCACGGCGAATGGGAAGCGTTCGGCGGCGTACTAAAATGGCGCGTGCCGTGCAACTGGAAATTCGGCGCGGAAAATTTCAGTGGCGACTATTATCACAATCCAAGCCATGCTTCGGCCGACGCCATCATCCTGTCGCCGGCCGGGACCAAGGGCCGGCACACCTATGACACGGTGACGCATAATCGCGAGCGGCAGTTGCTCAATATATACACCGCCGAGGGACATACCGGGCGCGGCGAACTCTTCAAGGAAGACTACGACTATGTGCCGACCTATCAGGAAATGGCGGTGGTCGAGGATTATTTCCGCGAATGCTACGCCAAGCGCCAGGAGCGGCTGGGCGAAAAAGCCCGCTGGTTCGGCCATGGCGGCACCATCTACCCCAACGTGTCTTTCTCGAACGGCGTGCAGAGCATGGGCACCTGGTATCCCGCCGGCGTGCATGAAACCGAAATCTGGCGCATATTCCTGGCGCCGAAATCCGCGCCGGACGAGGTCAAGGACGTATTGCGGCATTATGTCATCCGCTATCAGGGTCCGTCCGGCCTGACCGAACAAGATGACATGGAAAACTGGGGTTCGGCCCATGAGGGCGCGCGCGGCACCATCGCGCGGCGCTACGATTACCATTACGGCATGGGCATGGGGTATGAAAAAAAGGCCTGGCCGGTATCCTGGCTGGGCGGCGACATCCATGTGACCCAAGACGTGTCCGAACAGAACCAGCGGGCCTATTACCGCCGCTGGGCGCGCGATATGGACGTGCCACCGCGTGGCCGCCGGCAACCGATGCCGGCCAATGCGGCGGAGTAACCATGACCAACCAGACCATCATCGATCAGCTGGTGCTGCGCCATGAAGTCGAGCAGTTCTTCGCCATCGAGGCCGAGCTGCTCGACAGCCGCCAATTCAATGCCTGGCTCGATCTGCTGGCCGAGGATATCCGCTATTGGATGCCGCTCGCCAGCAACCGGAAACACAGCGAATGGGACGGCGAATACACCAGGGAAGGCCAGGATTTAAACTGGTTCGACGAGGGAAAGTTCGAGCTGGAACAGCGCGTGCGGCAGATCGAAACCGGACTGCATTGGGCCGAAGAGCCGGTCTCGCGCACCACCCATATGTTCTCCAACCTTCAGGTGACGCAAGCCGGCGGCGGCGAATTGATCGACACACGATGCCGGTTTCTGGTCTATCGCAACCGGACCGAGACCGAGACCGACTTCTTCGTCGGCAAACGGCATGACCGGCTGCGGCGCGGCAAGGACGGTTTCAAGCTAGCCGGGCGTAAAATATTTCTCGACCAAAGCGTTCTGCTGGCCAAGAACCTGACGGTCTTTTTCTAGAACCAACCGGAACGGAGGATGCGCGGATGCAACGATCCAGGTTGCCAGCCGGCGGCACGAATATTTTCCAGAAGATCCGCCAGAAACGGGCCGACGCCCAGGCCACCGGGCGCAAGCTGATCGATCTGTCAATCGGCGAACCCAAGGGTCCAGCTCTGCGCAGCGCCCGCGAAGCCGCCCAAAAAGCGGTGATGAGCGACGACGAAGCCATGCACGCCTATCAGTACAATGCCAGCCCAGCCGTGCCGGATTTCTCGCGGCGGTTCGTCAACGCCCATCTGGGCCAAAAACTGCCCGATGACGCGGTGGATTTCGTGCCGATCCCCGGGATCAAACCGATCCTCGGGCTGCTGCCGCTCGCCTGCGGCTGTGCCTTGCAGGACATCGTGGTGGCGACGACGACCCGGCCGGGTTATCCGATCCCGGCCGACTGGTGCGCGTACCATGTCCGGGTGACGCACCGGGCGCTGCCCCTGAACATCGCCAACGGTTTCCGGTTTTCACCCGGCGACATCGACTCGCCAACCGACCTGATCATGATGAACTACCCGCACAACCCGTCGGGGCAGATCGCGACGGCGGATTGGCTTCGCGAACTCTGTCGGTATTGCAGCGACAACGATATCCGGCTTTTCAACGATGCCGCCTATTACGCGCTGAGCCACACGCGCGACAGCGCGACATTGTGCGAAGTCGCGGTCGATTTTCCGCAACTGTCCTGGGCCGAAGCCTTCACCGCCGCCAAACTGATCGGCAATGGCACCGGTTGGCATGTCGGTGCCCTGGTCGGGTCGCCGGACTTCATCGCCGATGTGAAGGAGGTCAAGGGAAAGACCGATGCCGGGCTGGTGGCGCCGATGGCGGCCGGCGTCATTGCAGCACTTGAAACCGACCAGGCCGGCATCGACGAATGCCGCGAGACCTATCGGGACCGCCTGGAATTGCTCACCGCCATCATGTCCGATAGCGGGATGCGGCTGGCGATCCGCCCCCAGGCCGGATTTTTCACCTTATGGGAAACGCCTGTACGGGCCTTCGGACAAGCGATGGGCAGCGCCGCGGAATTCAACTTCGCGATGATCGACAGGACCGGCGTTGTCGGCGTACATTTTTCGGACTATGTCCGCTATGCGGTGTGCGCCGATGTGGCGGCGGTAGAAGGCGCGCTCCGCGCGGCGTTTCAATCGGCAGCGGTCGGTTACGAATAAAGCTAATCGTACATCGGCGAACCGGGGCGGGGATCGGCGCGCAGAATGGCGAAGAACACATGATCCTGCCATACGCCGTTGATCCGCAGATACCGCCTGGCGAGCCCCTCCTGAATGAAGCCGCTTTTCGCCAGCAACCCCCGGCTCGGCGCATTGGAAGGCAGGCAAGCGGCTTCGACGCGATGCAGGCCCAGCGTATCGAACGCGTAATTGAGCAAGAGCTGAAGCGCCTCGGACATGACCCCGTTGCGCGCATGGGCTTCACCGACCCAATAGCCGACACTGCCGCATTGGGCTACGCCGCGCCGTACATTGGACAGCGTGATGCCGCCATACAACGTGCCGTTTTCCCGGCCGAAGATCAAAAAAGCGTGTGTTGTTCCCTCGCGCCATTCGGCGTTGAAGCGTTGCAGCCGGCGCCGGAAGGCCGCCGGCCTGGTCGCATCGTTGGGCCATTTCGGTTCCCAGAATTCCAGAAACTCCCGGCTTTTTTCACGGATTTCGATCCATTGTCCTTCGTCGCGCCGATGCGGCGGCCGCAACACCAGCGTCGGGCCGGTCAAACGAACGTTGGGCGCGCCACCCGTCAGTAAGCCAAGCATCGTCCAATCTCGCCGTAACTCGCCAGATTGTCCAGCGGCCCAATCGCCGCCACTGTTGGCGGGCCGGCGAAAATTCTTCTGGCGACCCGGGCGACGGCCGCCATATCCACCGCTTCGATCCGCGCGACCTGTTCGGATGCGGGAATCAAGCGGTTGAAGATTAGCATCTGCTGCGCCATCTGTTCACACCGGGCCGATGGCGATTCCAGCGCCATCAAGGTCGCTACTTTCAACTGGTTGCGCGCGCGCGCGATCTCTGCCGCGTTCAGACTATCGGGAAGTCGGCGAATTTCGGCGCAAATGGCTGGCGTCAATTCATTCGCGGATTCGGGTCCCGTGCCGGCATAGATCGAAAACAGCCCACAATCGGCGTAAGGCGACATAAAGGAATAGATCGAATAGACCAGCCCCTTGCGCTCGCGGATCTCCTGGAAAAGCCGCGACGACATGCCGCCGCCGAACAGCGACGACAGCACGTTGGCGGCATAGAAATCGTCGTCGTGATAGCCAATCGCCGGAAAGCCGAGAACAAGATGCACCTGTTCCAGCTCACGCTCTTCGCGGTAATCGCCGCCCCGGTAGCGGCCCGGCACGGCGATGGTTCGCGATCCCGGCGCAAGACCGCCGAACAGCGACTGTGCCAAAGCGAGCGCCGCCTCATGTTCGATATTGCCGGCGGCCGTCAGCACCATCGCCTTGGCGCCGTAGCTCCTGCGCATATACGCCATGATTTCGTCACGCGGCATCGCTTCGACAATATCCGGCAAGCCCAGAACCGGACGGCCTAGCGGTTGATCGGGATAGGCGGTGGCCTGAAAATGATCGAAGATGATATCGTCCGGCGTGTCGCGGGACTGGCCGATTTCCTGCAAGACGACCGCGCGCTCGCGCGCCAGTTCCTTTTTATCGAAGACCGAGTTCTGGAGAATATCGGCCAGGATATCGAACGCCAACGGCGCATCGCCCTTCAGGACCTTGGCGTAATAGGCGGTGTTTTCGCGGCTCGTATAGGCATTGATCTGCCCGCCGACATCCTCGATTTCCCGCGCGATATCGGCGGCGCTGCGCCGGCTTGTTCCCTTGAACGCCATATGTTCGAGAAGATGCGCCACACCGTTGATTTCATGCGGTTCATTGCGCGTTCCCGCCCCCACCCACACGCCGACCGACACCGTTTCCACGGTCGTAATCGTATCCGTCACCACGCGTAACCCGTTCGACAGCGTGGACATCTGTTTCCCGGTCATGCCGCCCCGGCAGCGCTGACCTTGGCGCGGATAAAGGCTTCGATCTGGCCAAGATCGTTGGCCAGGACTTCGAACCGTTCGGGCCGATCATGCAGATCGGCGAGTACCGGCGGCAAGGCCGGAAAGACGCCGGACGCCGCCTGCACGGCATCGGGAAATTTCGCCGGGTGGGCGGTCGCCAGCGCCACGATGGGGGTGGCCGGATCGCGCCGTCTGGCGCGGGCCGCGGCGACGCCGATGGCGCTGTGCGGATCGAGCAGATAGCCATCGGCGGCATGGATGTCGCCGATTACGGATCGGGTTTCGTCATCGTCGAGGCGGTATCCATCGAATGTTTCGCGGGCTTTTTGCCAGAGATTGTCGCCGACTTTGAGCGTTCCCGACGCCCTGAATTCGGTGAGCGCGGACTGGGTGGCGGCCCCGTCGCGACCGTACAATTCGAACAGAAACCGCTCGAAGTTGCTCGATATCTGGATATCCATGCTCGGCGAGATCGTCGGCGTCACGGTCGTGGCGCGCAATTCTCCAGACGCGAAGAAACGCGGCAGGATATCGTTGACGTTGGCGCCGGCAATGAGTTGGTCAATCGGCAGTCCCATCGCGCGGGCGGCGTAACCAGCGTAAATATTGCCGAAATTTCCGGTCGGCACGGCGAAGGATACGGCGCGGTCCGGGGCGCCAAGCGCCACGGCGGCGTGAAAATAATAGACGATCTGCGCCATGATCCGGGCCCAGTTGATGGAATTGGCGGCGGAAAGGCGCAACTCATCGCGAAAGACGGTGTCGTTGAACATCGCCTTCACCAGATCCTGACAATCGTCGAAATTGCCTTCGATGGCGATCGCATGGACGTTGGCGGCGTCAACCGTCGTCATCTGCCGCCGCTGCACGGGGGAGACGCGGCCTTGCGGATAAAGAAAGAAAATGTCGATCGCATCGCGGTCCCGGCACGCCTCTATCGCCGCCGGCCCGGTATCGCCCGAGGTCGCGCCGACAATGGTAATTCGTTCGCCACGGCGGCGCAAAACATGATCGAAGGCGCGGCCCAGGAACTGTAAGGCAAAGTCCTTGAACGCCAAAGTCGGGCCATGGAACAACTCCATCACCCATAGATTCACTTCAAGCTGCCGCAACGGTGCCACCGCTTCATGGCCAAAATTCCGGTAGCTTTCATGCAGGATCGCGGTCAGATCCGATGGCGCGATTTGCCCGCCGGTAAAGGGAGCGATAACGCGCGCCGCCAGTACCGCATATGGCAACCCGCGCATCGCTCTGATTTCAGCCGCATCGAATTGCGGCCAGGATTCCGGCAGGTACAGCCCGCCATCGCGCGCCAGCCCGGTCAACAGGACGTCATTGAATTCCAATACGGGCGCGCGCCCGCGCGTGCTGATATAGCGCAACGGTATTTCCTTGGCTTGTCACGGCGCCGGTACCCTATCCACCGGATGGGGGACAGGCAAGGATACTTATGGGACGAGGTAGCGTGCGCGCAGATGTGCCTTGAACGCCGCATCGTCGAAGCGGCGGCCGGTCGCTTTTTCGATCAACGCGCCGGTCGGCAGCAGCGACCCCATGCCATGCACATGTTCGCGTAGCCAGGCCATCAGCGGCTTGAAATTCCCATCACCAAGGGCCGGGCCGATACCGGGCCGGTCTTGCGTCGCGGCGGCGAATAATTGCGCCGCCGCCATCGCCCCCAGCGTATAGGTTGGAAAATAGCCCCATGCGCCGTCATACCAATGAATGTCCTGAAGGCAGCCCAGCGCGTCGTTCGGTGGCGTCACGCCGAGCAGCGACTGCATCGCGTCATTCCACGCCCCCGGCAGATCGGCGAGCGCAAGATCGCCGCTCAGCATGGCGCGCTCCAGCCGGTAGCGCAGTATTACATGGGCCGGATAGGTCACTTCATCGGCATCGACGCGGATCAATCCCCGCTTTACCCGGGTTGCCAGGCGATAAAGATTTTCTGCGTCCCAGGCGGACCCAGCGCCGCCGAATTCCCGGCGAATGATGGGCACCGCCCAGGCCATGAATTCGCGTGAACGGCAAACCTGCATCTCGATCAGCAAGGACTGGCTTTCATGCATGGTCATGCCACGCGCCTCGCCGACCGGTTGCAAGCGCCACGCCGCCGGCAAGCCGCGCTCATACATCGCATGACCGACCTCGTGCAGCACGCCCATCATGGCCTGGCTGTAGTCTTTCACATCGTAACGGGTCGTGATCCGGCTATCCTCGGGCACGCCGCCGGAAAAGGGATGCAGGCTTTCATCGAGGCGCGCCGACTCGAAATCAAGCCCGACCGCCTGCGCCATGCGGCGCACCAGGGCTTTTTGCCGGGCAATGGGAAACGGCCCCGGCGGCAAGACTGGCGCGGCTTCGGTTTCCTGGCGCGCCAATACCGCGTCGAGAAATTCCGGCAGAAAGGCGGCATATTCGTCGAATACCGGATCGATATCGGCGGCCCGTCCGCCGGGTTCATAGGCGTCAAGAAGCGCGTCATAGATAGCGCATTCAAACGCCTCGGCCTTGGCTTCGCCCAGGCGGCGGGTGAGGTTCAGGACCTCAGTGAAACTCGGCAATATGGCGGCGTAGCCCGCGTTGCGCCGGGCGTCGCGCCATTGGATCTCGCAGGCGCTGGACGCCTTCGACAATGCCTCCACAAGGTCGGCCGGAACAGCGGCGGCGTGCCGGTGACGGCGGCGCATTTCAAGTAAATTGGCCGACTGCCACTCATCCAGGCCGCTACTTTGCGCCGCCTGGTCGAGCTGTTCGCTTAGCGCCGGTTCGATAATCATTGCGTGACGAATAACCGTGAGGGCGGCAATCTGGTCGCCGCGCGCCGCCGCACCGCCCGGCGGCATCATGACCGAGCGGTCCCAATGCAGCACGCCAATCGCATCCCCCACCAGGGCGATGCGGCGAAACCGTTCTTCCAGGGCGTGATAGCTCGACAAGGTGCGGCGCTATTCGGGTTTCTGGCGGTGGTAGATAAAGTAAATCACCAGCAAGGCCAGGGCCATGAAGTACCAGGTAAAGGCGTATTCCAGATGATTGTTGGCGATATCGAGACGCCATTGCTTGCCGATGGGAAATCCGCCCGGCACTGCCGTATCGCCAGAGGAGATGTAATATGGAGGCAGCGACGCGATACCGCGCGCCGCCGCCATGGCGCCGGGATCGATAAAGAACCAGAGGTTGTTCTGGGGTTCGTTATCGGGCATGAATCGGCCCTGCCCCTTGGCCAAGCGGATAATGCCTTCCACGACGACCATCCCGTTCAATTGGCCCTCGGCCCGGTTTTCGGGGGCGCGGCGGTCGAAGGGAATCCAGCCCCGGTCGATCAGTTCGACGCCGCCACCATCGGCGCGGCGAAACGGCGTCAGAACATGAAGGCCAGGATTGCCGCGCATTGACCGGCCAATCAGGTAATACTCGCTCTTGTTCAGGAAGGTGCCGGCGAGGCGGACCCGGGCGAATTCAATCACTTCGGGCGAGTCCCCGGTCGGTGGCAGCATAATAGCCGGCGCGTCGGCGCGCTGGTGCAGTTTCGTAATCAGGTCAGATTTCCATTCATATCGTTGAATTTGCCACGTCCCGAGGACGAGCAGGGCGACGAACATGGGAACGGTCATGAGCGTCGGCCAGAATTGCGGTCGAAATCGCATGACTGCCTCTAATATGTAATTAATCGAATGTCCGTGTCCCGGATTCACCAGACTTGAGGCGAAATTGCAGGGCAACAAGAAAAGCCTTGAGAGGCCGCAACAACCATACCGATCCACCAAGCACGACGGGTGTCCAAATTATCAAGTGAACCCACATGGGCGGTTCGAAGGCAATTTCGAACCAGAAGGCCAGTCCGGTCACGATCGGACCGATAATAAAAATAACGAAAACCGCCGGCCCATCGCCGCTGTCCGAAGCGCTGAAATCCAGACCGCAATGCGTACAACACGGTGCGACGGTCAGCAATCCTTCGAACAACGGTCCCGTGCCGCATCGTGGACACCGGCACCGCATTCCCGCCGAAAACGGTGAAATCGGCGGGTAACTATCCGTCATGCGTCGCGATCAACCGCCCCACCAATAGACGCAAATGAACAGGAACAACCAGACCACATCGACGAAATGCCAGTACCATGCCGCCGCTTCGAAACCGAAATGATGGTCCGGCTTGAAATGCCCGGCGCGGGCGCGGAAAAAACACACCGTCAGGAAGATGGTGCCGACGATGACATGGAAACCATGGAACCCGGTAGCCATGAAGAAGGTCGATCCATAGATCCCACCGGAAAACGTAAAGCCGGCATGGGCATATTCAACAGCCTGCAAGGTGGTGAAGGCAATGCCGAGCGCGATAGTGATCCCCAGACCGAGAATCAGATTTTTGCGGTTGCCCGCGATAAGTGCGTGGTGCGCCCATGTCACGGTGACGCCCGACAGCAACAATATCAGCGTGTTCAAGAACGGCAATTCGAAGGCATTGAAGGTTACGACGCCTTCCGGCGGCCAGACGCCGCCGGGAACGTCATAAGGCATTTCCTTGGGCGCCAGCGACGAGTTGAAAAAAGCCCAGAAAAATGCGGCGAAAAACATCACTTCCGAGCAGATGAACAACGCCATGCCATACCGCATGCCAAGCTGCACAATCGGTTTGTGGTAGCCGTCATGCTCCGCTTCCTGGATGACGTCCCGCCACCAGTACCAGACGGTCACGAAGAGCAGTCCCACGCCGGGGGCGAAGAGCCAGGGGCCGGTCGCAATCAGCGTTTCCTCGAGCTCCTCGCCAAAAAAAGACGGGTGCATATACACTAACAAGCCGAAGAAGCCCAAAGAACCGGCAATCGTTCCCACAATCGGCCAGGGGCTCGGATCAACGAGGTGATAATCGTGGCTGTGTGCGTTTTCGGCGCTCATTACGTTCTCACTCGTTCTAGTGGATAGAAATTATCACTGGCGATGCCATTAGAGCCGTCTTCGCCGCCGGTTCGGCGCGAAAAAATGTGTAGGACAGGGTAATTGTTGTCACTTCATCAAGGTTCGGGTCGTTGACGAAATCTGGATCGACAAAGAACGTAACCGGCATTTCGGCGGTTTGTCCGGGCGCCAGATGCTGTTCGGTAAAACAAAAACAGTCGATTTTGGTGAAGTATTTTCCAACCTTCATCGGCGTGACATTGAAAGTCGCCGTCCCGGTGATGGATTCATCGTCGTAATTGGTAGCCCGGTAGAACGCGACCGCGGTTTGGCCAATTTTTATCGAGATTTCACGCTGTACAGGCGCGATACGCCACGGCAAGGCGGAATTGGTCGATGCGTCGAAGCGAATGCGCAAAATTCGGTCCACGACCTTGCCGCTGGATTTGGCGGCCGTCTGCGTGGTGCCGGCATAGCCGGTGACGCGGCAGAACAGGTCGTAAAGAGGCACCGACGCAAACGACAACCCGGTCATGCCAGCGACAATCGTCACGCAAGTCAGCATCGTTTTCCGGTTTCGGCTGCCGAGCGAACGGTCCATCGTCTCAGTTCCCGCCCATGCGGACGAGGGCAACCATGTAAAACAATATGATCAACCCGACCAGCGCCGCCAGCATAGCCCAGTTCTTGGAACGTTGCCGCCGGTGCATTTCACTTCGATAGCCGTGATTATCGTCTTTCTCGGCCATATTCCTCGCCGTTGTCATGGACGCACCCATCCCACCTTAACCGCCCAACCCGGGCGCCGCGTCCACCATCAGCAAGGCGAACAGCGCGAACAGGTAGAAGATCGAATATCCGAACATGCGTTTTGCCGCGCGCGTAGTCGGGTCGAACCACACCGCGCTCGCGGCGGCGAGGAAGAACAGACTCAACACCAGCGCCCCGACGCCATAGACGATTCCGGTGGTGCCGAGCCAGGCCGGCAGCACGGCCACCGGGACCAGCAATACGGTGTAGAGCAGCATTTGTTTTTTCGTCTCGGCGTCGCCCGCGACAACCGGCAGCATTGGAATTCCGGCCTTGGCATAGTCGCCCCGCCGATAGAGCGCCAACGCCCAAAAATGCGGCGGCGTCCATAAGAAAATCAGGGCAAACAAGGCCAGGGACTCGACCGTCACGCCACCCGTGACCGCGGCCCAGCCGATCATCGGCGGGAAGGCGCCGGCCGCGCCGCCAATCACGATGTTTTGCGGCGTGCGGCGCTTCAGCCAGACCGTATAGATGAAAACGTAGAACAGGATCGAAACCGCCAACAACCCCGCCGCGGCAAGATTGACCGCCAAACCCATGACCGCGACCGCGCCGATGGCAAGCACGACGCCAAAGCCCAGCGCGTCGCCGGGCGCGATCCGCCCGGTTGGTATGGGCCGCTGGCAGGTCCGCGCCATGATCGCGTCGATATCGCGGTCATACCACATGTTGATAGCCCCCGCCGCACCCGCGCCGATTGCGATGCAAAGTATCGCCACCATGGCAATCAGGGGATGAATGCCGCCGGGCGCAACGATGACCCCCGCCGCCCCGGTGAAGACAACAAGCGACACCACGCGCGGCTTGAGCAGGGCAAAATAGTCGCCCGGGCTGCCATAGCTCAATTCGCCCCGCACAAGTTCGGTTTCGCGGTATGCGGTATCGCTCACTTTTATCATCTCCTCAACGCCGCTGCTTATTTGATTCGCGGCAGTTCTTCATAACTGTGGAACGGCGGCGGCGAAGTCACGGTCCATTCCAGCGTCGTCGCCCCTTCGCCCCAGTAATTTGGCGCGGCGCGGCGGCCCTTCACCATCGCATAGACCATCATGATCAGGAAAAAGACCGTGGACGCGGCGGTAAGGTGCGCGCCGTAGGATGACACCATGTTCCAACCAGCCAACGCATCGGGATAATCGATATAGCGTCGCGGCATGCCGGCGAGACCCAGGAAATGCTGCGGGAAGAATGTCAGGTTGACGCCGACAAACGTCGTCCAGAAATGCAGCTTGCCGGCCCATTCCAGATAATGCCTGCCCGTCATCTTGGCAAACCAGTAATAGGTACCGGCGAGGATCGAGAACACAGCACCCAACGACAGCACATAATGGAAATGCGCCACCACGTAATAGGTGTCGTGCAAGGCCAGATCGACGCCCGAATTGGCCAGGACAACACCGGTAACGCCGCCGACGGTGAACAGGAAGATGAACCCGACCGCCCATAGCATCGGCGTATCGAACCGGATCGAGCCACCCCACATGGTCGCGATCCAACTGAAAACCTTGATCCCGGTCGGCACCGCGATAACCAGTGTCGCAGCGACGAAATAAGCCCGTGTATCGACGCCCAAGCCAACCGTATACATATGATGCGCCCATACCAGGAAGCCGACGAACCCGATCGACACCATCGCATAGGCCATGCCCAGATAGCCAAAGATCGGTTTCTTCGAAAAGGTCGAGATGACGTGTGAAATGATGCCAAAGCCCGGCAGAATCATGATGTAGACTTCCGGATGGCCGAAGAACCAGAACAGATGCTGGAACAGGATCGGATCGCCGCCGCCCTCAGGCTTGAAGAATGCAGTGCCGAAATTACGGTCGGTCAGCAACATCGTGATGGCACCAGCCAGTACCGGCAACGACAGCAGCAGCAGGAATGCGGTCACCAAAATCGACCAGGCAAACAGCGGCATCTTGTGCATTGTCATGCCCGGCGCGCGCATGTTGAAGATCGTGGTGATGAAGTTGATCGCGCCCAGAATCGACGACGCGCCAGCCAAATGCAGTGCAAAGATCGCCATATCGACCGAAGGCCCCGGATGTCCCTCGACGTTCGACAGCGGCGGATACACGGTCCAGCCCGTGCCGGCGCCATCGCCGACAAACGCCGAAGCAACCAGCAACAGCAGCGCCGGTATCAGCAGCCAGAAGCTGATGTTGTTCATGCGTGGAAACGCCATATCGGGTGCGCCGATCATTAGCGGAACGAACCAGTTTCCGAAGCCACCAATCATCGCCGGCATAACGACGAAGAAGACCATGATCAGGCCATGCGCGGTGATGACGACGTTCCAGAACTGACCGTTCGGCGAACCGTCTTCATTGGTCATGTACTGGACGCCGGGATCCATCAATTCCATGCGCATATAGACCGAAAGCGCGCCGCCAATAATGGCCGAAAACACGGCCAGCAGCAGGTACATCGTGCCAATGTCCTTGTGGTTGGTAGAATAGACGAAACGTCTCCAACCGGTCGGATTAGCGTGTGCGCCAACCATGTCTAAATCCCTTTAATCTCTGCGCTTCAGTCTGCGGCTTTGTTCTTGGCAAGTTGGAGCAGCCGCTTGGCCGGCTCGTCCTGACGTGCGTATTTCTTCTGCGCGGCCTCGACCCAAATTGCGAAGTCTTCCGGAGAGACCGCTTCGATCGCAACCGGCATATAGCTGTGATTAACGCCACACAACTCCGAACAGAACCCGTAATAGACGCCGGGCTTCGTAATCTGAACCCAGGTTTCGTTCAACCGCCCCGGCACCGTGTCCAGCTTGATTCCGAAGGACGGGATACCCCAGTTATGGAGGACGTCGTTGGACGTCATGAGCAGCTGGATCCGCTTGCCGACCGGCAACACGACCCGGTTGTCGGTGTCCATCAAGCGTTTTAAATTCGGGTTCTTGGCGATGTCCTCGTCGCTGACCATGTTGGCGTCGAAGCCAAAATTGCCGTAATCGGGATACTCATAGGACCAGTACCACTGATTTCCGGTGATCTTCAGGGTCATGTCCGGGTTTTCTACTCGGTCGGCATAATAAAGCAGTTTGAACGACGGAACGGCGATAATAATCAAGATGAGGACCGGACCCGCGGTCCACAGCACTTCGAGCAGCATATTGTGGGTCGTGGTTGTCGGCGTCGGGTTGGCCCGTTCATTGAACTTGAAAATGACGATGAGCAGCAGGACCATCACAAAGATTGAAATTGCGACCGCAATAATGGTGACGAAATCGTGAAATCCGTCGATCCGGTCCATGGTTAAACTGGCCGGTTCCTGAAAACCGAACTGCCAATCCTTCGGCTCACCTGCTTGCGCCATTCCGACGCCAGCGCCAAACACGCCCGCAAGCGTCGCCGCGTATGCGGCAAACCGTGATTCCACGATTGCTCCTCCCATCCCAAACCCATCTATTGCCGCTTCGGCCATCGTCTCGGCACCGACGATCATCGACTGCACCAAATTATTTCATACTACTGCGCCGCCTCGCCAATTCAAGCGCGTTGCTGGACAAATCGCATATTTCAGCGGGTTTGTACCGAATTTCGGGGAATTTCAGTCGTCGGCGCGACACTTTGCCACAAAATCGAGGCCGCAAAATCGGGTCAAATCGTTCTTGTCCCGATCCGTCCTTGCGAAGGGCGTTATCGAACAGATGGTATCGCGGGGCAATTTATCATCGCGATTCACAAACAACGCACCGGTCGCGCCCCGCAAGGTCGCGACGCCGCGCCACGACACACAGGCCGGCATCGACGATCAATCCCGCGACCGCAACGCCTTGCCCGTCGCCGAACTCCACCACCGCCGTCCCGCCGGCGGCCAGCAAGGCCGGCAGCCCGGCGATGACCCGGCGCAGCGCCGCCAGCCCGTCGCGACCGCCATCAAGGGCGCGGCGCGGTTCATAAACCGAGACTTCCGGCTGCAGACCGCCAATCTCGCCGCTTGGTATATAGGGCGGATTGGCGACCACCAGATCGAATTTTCCGGACAACGCCTCGCCCCAGTCGCCAACCATGGTCTGGGCGCGGCCGCCAAAGCCCAGCGCCACGAAATTATGCGCCGCGATGGCGGCGGCGGCCGGGTCGCGGTCCACCGCCAGACCCGACGCATAGGGCAGCATCGACAGCAGCGCCGCCAGCAGGCAACCCGTTCCGGTCCCCAGATCGGCAATGCGCAGCGCCGCCGACCGGTCGGCAATCCGCGCCAGAGCGGCTTCAATGACGGTCTCGCTATCGGCGCGGGGGTCAAGCGTGTCGCGGGTGACCGTGAATTCGAGGCTCCAGAATTCGCGCCGGCCAAGCAGATGCGACAGTGGTTCGCGCGCCGCGCGGCGGGCCAGAAGACGCTCATATTTCGGCCGGTCGTCGACCGGCCGTTCAGGATAACCGATCAGCGTCTCCAGCGCGAACCCGGTCGCCTGCGCCAATAACAGGCGCGCTTCCTTGCGCGCACCGGAAATCCCCGCCGCCGCGAGCCGCGCCGATCCCTGGGCAAGGCAGGTCCCGATGCTGGTCATCTTATATGCGCCAGCCGGGCTGCCTGGTCGTCGGCGATCAAGGGATCGATGATTTCATCCAACGCTTCGCCATCGACGACTTTATCGATTTTATAGAGGGTCAGATTGATCCGGTGATCGGTGACCCGCCCTTGCGGAAAATTATAGGTGCGGATGCGTTCCGACCGGTCGCCGGTGCCGATCTGGCCGCGCCGATCGGCGGCGCGCGCGGCATCCAGCTGGGCGCGCTCATGATCGTAAATTCGCGCGCGCAAAATCGTCATCGCCTTGGCCCGGTTCTTGTGCTGGGATTTCTCGTCCTGCTGGGAGACGACGATGCCGGTCGGCAGATGGGTGATCCGCACGGCGCTGTCGGTGGTATTCACGGATTGTCCGCCGGGACCGCTGGCGCGAAAAATATCGATCCGCAGATCCTTGTCGTTGATCTGGACATCGACTTCCTCGGCCTCCGGCAATACCGCGACCGTCGCGGCGGAGGTATGGACCCGGCCGCTGGACTCGGTCGCCGGCACGCGCTGCACGCGATGGACACCGGATTCGAATTTCAGCCTGGCGAAAACGCCCCGGCCCGAAACCAGCGCCGATGCTTCCTTGTAGCCGCCAAGTTCGTTATCGCTGATGCCCATGATCTCGAATTTCCAGCCCCGCCCCTCGGCGTAACGCTGATACATCCGAAACAGTTCAGCCGCGAACAGCGACGCCTCATCCCCGCCGGTCCCGGCCCTGACCTCCAGGATAGCGTTCTTGTCGTCCGCCGAGTCCTTGGGCAGAAGCATGATTTGCAGCGCCTGCTGGATTTCCGGTATGCGGGCGCGGAGTTCCTGCATTTCGGCCTCCGCCAGTTCCTTCATTTCCGGGTTGGACGAGAGTTCCGCCAGATCGTCGAGTTCGCGCGATGCACTGTCCAGTTGCTTGATTTTTTCGACCACCGGCGCCAGTTCGGCAAATTCCTTCGACATATTTTTATAATCATCCGGCGCCAGATCGCCACTCGACATCAACGCCGTCAGTTCTTCGTGCCGCGCAACAAGACTTGCGAATTTTTCGTTCCTGGCCATTTTGTCTACTTTCTAATCTTCGCGTCCACCAAGGTCGAACAACCGCCGCAACAGGCGATCCGCTTCCTGCAACTCCTGCATCTCATCCGCTTGTTCGGCAAAAGACCGCATCGCACGGCTCGGCTGGTGCAGCAACCGGTTGATTAATTGCCGGGTTGCGGCGCGCGCATCGGCGTCCGGCGTATCGTCCAGAATTTCCGCCCGGACCGCTTCGAACCGGGTCCGCAGCGCCGTTATGGCGGGTGCTGCGTCGCGTGCGGCTTCGGCGCGCCGCCACGATGCAACTTCCTCATCGACAATGCGCCATGCCGTTCCGGCGGCCGCGCCCCGCGTCGAGCGCCCCTCCATCGCAACCCGCTCCAGATCGTCCAGGGTATACAGAAATGCGCCGTCCAAAGCGCCGACCGCAGGATCGATATCGCCTGGAACCCCCGCATCGATCAACAATACCGGCCGCCATCGCCGCCGCCGCAGCGCCCCTTCCATCATTTCGGGCGTGATCAGAAACTGGCCGGTCCCGACCGCGGTAACGATGATTTCGGCGGCCTTCAGGCTATCTTCCAGCGCCTCGAAGGATACAAAATTATACCCGTTGCGCCGCGCCGCCGCCGCCGTCCGGCGCGACGGGCCGCAAAGCGTGACCCGCTTTACGCCCGCGGCGCGCAGTTGATCGACGATGATATCGCCCATATCGGCAAGCCCGACCACGAACAATGCCGCCTGGCCAAGGTCGCCCTGCACGTCACGGGCAATCCGTCCCGCCGCCGCCGCGATCGACACCGGCCGGTGGCCGATTTCGGTTTCCGAGCGCACCCGTTTTGCGGTGACATAGGCGGATTGCAGCACCGATTCCAGTTCGGCGCCAATCATGCCGCTGGACCGGGCCAGACGATGGCTTTCCTTCATCTGGCCCAGCACTTGCGGTTCGCCGATGGTCTGACTGTCCAGCGAGGATGCGACGGCAAAGATATGCCGCACCGCCGCCGCACCGGACAAACAATAGACCTGATCCGCAAGATCGCCTTCGCCGATACCGGCCATCCGGGCCAGCATACCACGAATGGATTGCGCAGCCCCGTCGGGATTTTTGGACACCGCTTGCACTTCAACCCTGTCGCAGGTCGACATCAAGAGGGCTTGTTCGATTCCGCTTTCTGCGAGCTGCTCGAATACCAGCGGCGCTTTCGCCTCGTCGATGAACATCCGGTCGCGCAACGCCACCGTGCTGGAGCGATGATTCGCGCCAACCACGAACGGCTCGGCCCGCCCTTCGGCCGGCATCGCGCGTTAACGATAGCGGGCGAGATAGTCCGAAAGAGCGGCCAGCGCCACCTCTTCCTGTTCGCCCGTATCCATGTGGCGGACAGTGGCCGCCTGCTGCGCCAATTCATCTTCGCCCAGAATCACGACCGCCGAGGCATTGATTTTATTGGCCCGTTTCATGCGCCGGCTCAAATTTCCGCCATACCCGATATCGATTCGATAGCCATCGCGGCGCAGCTGTTCGGTGAGGGACTGTGCTGCGCGCAACGCCGCTTTGCCGATCGGCCCCACGCCGACCGGCCGCGGCGGCAGCGGCGGATCGCCCCGCAGCATCGCCAATCTTTCAATGCCGCCGGCCCAGCCGACGCCCGGCGTCTCCCGCCCCCCCATCATGCCGATCAGCCCGTCATAGCGGCCGCCGGCAATAAGCGCGCCCTGCGCGCCCAACGCATCGGTGGTGAATTCAAACGCCGTGTGGCAATAATAGTCGAGACCGCGCACAAGCCGCGCATTGAGCGTGAACGCGATATCCAACGCCTCAAGACCGGCCGTTACGGCGGTAAAGAAATCGCTGCTTTCCGCGTTCAAATAATCGGCAAAAAGCGGCGCGTTGGCGACAACTTCCCGGTCGGCCTGGTTCTTGGAATCGAGAATCCGGAGCGGATTGCGCGTCAGCCGGTCGCGGCTTTCCGGGGAAAGCGCGTCCAGATGGTCACTGAAATACGTCACCAGCGCGGCACGGTAGGCCGTGCGGCTGGCAGTGTCGCCAAGCGTGTTCAATTCCAGCACCGTATCCGACAGCACACCCAGATCGTCGAGTACGCGAGCGCCGCAGGCGATGACCTCGATATCGGCCTGCGGCTGGGCGACGCCGATCAACTCCACGCCGATCTGGTGGAACTGGCGCAGCCGCCCTTTTTGCGGCCGTTCGTAGCGAAACATCGGTCCGCTGTAGAACACCTTGAACGGCGCGCTGTGCGCCAATCCCTCGGAAATGAAGCAGCGGGCAATGCCGGCGGTGTTTTCCGGCCGCAACGTGACTTCGTCGCCGCCCTTGTCGGTGAACGTGTACATTTCCTTGGTCACGATGTCCGACGTGTCGCCCAATGTCCGCTGGAACACCTGGCTGAACTCGAATATCGGCGTCGACATCTCGTCGAACCCGTAGCGTGACGCGGCGGCGCGCGCGACCTTCGACACAAACCGGTGCGCACGGGTCTGGTCCGGCAACAGATCATGCGTGCCGCGAACGGGCTGTAGCAGGGCCATGGTCGAAACGCCGTTGTTTGCGGTTGATGCGGAACGGCGAATGTGCCCGCGCCGCAAGGAAAGTCAAGCGATAGGGGTTTGCATGGTCAGCGGCTAATGGCGGTGCCGGCTTTTAGCCGTTCCGCATCGAGCACGACCTCGTGGCGAATAGCGCCCTTGGGACCGAGCCCCGGCACGGATTCGCCATCGACCCGGATATCGAGCCCGCCGGCATTTCCGGTACGCATCACCACCCCGGCCAGGTTCGGCACCCAATAGCTGTCGCCAACCCGCAGAACCCGCGTCAACAGCAACTTACCTTCTTTGTTGCGAATCTGCACCCAGCTGTCATCCGTCGCCTGAATGACGACCCGCGCATCGGTGTTTTCAGCACCGTAGCGACGCGGTTCCCCAGTGCTTTGGGCCGGCGGAGCCGGCGGAACGGGCGGGGCCAGATCGGTCGCCGGCGGCACCGCCGTTTCATTGGTTTGCGGCGCAGCACTTGCCACGCTCGGCCGCTCAACGACAAATGTACCCGGCGACGAGGGTTCGACGGCCGCGGTTGCCGGGGTTTCGGGCGGCGGCGGCGCGGCGGCCACGACATCGGTAACCGAGCCATTGGCCGCCGCCTCGGCAGCGTCTTCAGTGTCGGGTGCAACGCCGGTCGGCGGCGCGGCGTCCGATGCAGCGGCGGCGCGTTCGGATGCCATCGTCGGTGTTTCCGGCGGCGCGCCGTCCACATCGACGGGCGGCGAGGGCTTTGGAGTTTTTTGGGTTTCGGGTTGCGCAGCGGCGGGCGGGCGCGGCGTTTCAATCGCCGGGTTTTCCGCCGGCGGCGCCGGCGCGGCCGTCGGCTGCGCCGGGTCGGTCGCGGGCGCTTGCTTGGGCGAAGCCGCGTCATCGGCGCCAATCAAGGCCAGGAACCGGTCCGGCAGCGCCGGCACAAGTTCGGCCAGAAGGCGGTCATTCGAAGACAGCAATACCCAGCCACCGTAAATCGCCGCCAGGGCCAACAACGCGATGAGAAGAATTGTTCCGTTGGGTACCTTCCCCTCGGGTAACGGCGCAGGAACCACCAGCCGGGAGGCTTCGGCCAAGGCGACCGTTTCATTCTTGTAGCTTTCGACGACCGCCGGCCCGTCCAGCCCCAGATGGTCCGCATAGGCGCGCACGAACCCAATTGCATAGGTCGCGCCGGGCAATTCGTCCAGCCGGCCTTCCTCGATTGCAATCAGATAGGGAAGGCGAATGCGCAACGCGTTCGAGACATCCCGCAAATCGAGACCGCATTCGGCCCGGCGGTTCTCCAGCATTTTGCCGACGCTCTGCTGAACCGCGCCATCGTCATCGCGATGGGGTTCTTCGCGCGTCTGTCCGATGTTTCGAAAACCTTGCAACATCAAACGCCATTTAGTGGAGGGGAACTACAGCGAGCGCGAACTATTTCACGGGATATCGTTATACCAAGTCCACGAATAATCCAAGCGCGGCGCTGGCAATATCAATTGTTTAGGCGCTCATTCGACGGAAATCAAAACATCTTCGGGTCAATCGGCGTCGAGTCCATAAGCGCTGTGCAGGGCCCGCAGGGCAAGTTCGGTATATTCCTCGGCTATCAGCACGCTGATCTTGATTTCCGAGGTCGAAATCACCTGGATATTGATGCCCTTTTCCGAAAGCGCTTGAAACATAATCGTGGCGACACCGGCATGCGAACGCATGCCGACACCGATCACCGATACCTTGACGACATCGGGATTGAGGTCGAGCGACCGGTAACTGACCGTATCGCGAATACCTTCCAGCACCGCCACCGCGCGCGCGTAATCCGCCTTGCCGACAGTGAATGTCATATCGGTGCGTTTGCCATCCGCCGATACGTTCTGGACGATCATATCGACGTTGACGCTGGCATCGGATAGCGGGCCGAATATACCAGCCGCGATTCCCGGCTCGTCGGCGACCCCGACCAGCGTGACCTTGGCCTCGTCCCGGCTATAGGCGATGCCGCTTACCACTTGGTGTTCCACGATTTCATCCTCGTCCACGACCAGCGTGCCCGGCAGGTCCTCAAATGCGGAGCGCACTTGCAAGCGCACGCCCATGTTCATCGCCAGTTCGACGGCGCGGGTCTGAAGCACTTTAGCGCCTTGCGACGCCATCTCCAGCATTTCTTCATAGGTAATCTTATCCAGCTTCCGGGCCTTGGCGACAATGCGCGGATCGGCGGTGTAGACTCCATCGACATCGGTAAAGATATCGCACCGGTCCGCCCCCAGCGCCGCGGCAAGGGCGACCGCCGTCGTATCGGAACCGCCACGCCCGAGCGAGGTGATCCGCCCGCGCGGGGAAATGCCCTGGAACCCGGCGACGACGGCTACCTGGCCCTCGGCAAAACGGCTGACGATGTTTTCCGTCCCGATCCCGGCGATGCGGGCCTTGCCGTGAACATCGTCGGTGTTAATGGGCACCTGCCAGCCAAGCCAGGAGCGCGCCGGAACACCGATATTCTGCAACGCCAGGGCCAGCAACCCACAGGTAACCTGCTCACCCGTCGCCACCACGACATCGTATTCGCGCGTGTCATGCAGCGGGCTCATGGCGTGTATCTTATCGACTAGGCCGTTGGTGATCCCCGACATGGCGGACGGCACGACCACGACTTCATTGCCTTTATCGTGCTCGGCCTTCACCAGCCCGGCAACATGGCGGATTCGATCCATGTCGCCCACTGACGTGCCGCCAAATTTCTGTACAATGCGCGCCATGAAAACCGGATCCGCCCAATCGAGGATTGCCTACCAGGAAAAGCGGCGTATGCATACGCGCATGAATTACCCGGTGCAAGCCCTTGGTGTAACGCCATGAGCGCCGATCCAAGCGTCGATGCGCGGGAAGTCGCGAAATTCGCCGCCCTGGCGGATCAATGGTGGGACGAAGATGGACCGTTCCGCCCGCTGCATCGCCTCAACCCGGTGCGCCTTGGCTTCATCCGCGACCATCTGGCGGAAAGGTTCGGGCGCGATATCCGCGCGCCTTATCCGCTCAAGGGCCTTCGCATCGCCGATATCGGTTGCGGCGGCGGCTTGCTGGCGGAACCGCTGGCGCGTCTCGGAGCAACGGTAACCGGCATCGACGCAACCGAACGAAACATCCGGGTCGCCAGCGCCCACGCGGCGCAATCCGGGCTGACCATCGATTACCGGGTTGCCACCGCCGAAGCGCTGCATGATGCGGGGGAACGCTTTGACGCCGTGCTCAATATGGAAGTGGTCGAACATGTGGCCGATGTCGATGCCTTCCTGGACGCGGCCGCCGGCCTGGTGCGGCCGGGCGGACTGATGCTGGCGGCAACACTGAACCGCACGCTAAAATCCTATGCGTTCGCCATTCTCGGGGCGGAGATTGTGTTGCGCTGGGTGCCGCAAGGCACCCATGATTGGCGGCGTTTCGTTCGTCCCTCCGAACTGGCCGCCGGGCTGCGGCGCGCCAACATGACCGTCACGCAATTCGCCGGCGTGGTGTATAACCCACTGAGCGGCCGCTGGTCGCTCGACGACCGGGATCTTGACGTCAATTACATGCTGGTCGCGTCAAAACCTGGCTGATTAACTGTCCGTTCTCGGCACCCAGGGCATACGTCCGAATTCCACGCCTTCATCGGTCAGATCCAGCACTTCGCTCGCCGTGGCCTCGCCGTAAATATTGCGGTGGTCGGCCTCGCCATAGTGGATTTTGCGGGCTTCTTCGGGAAACTCCGACCCGACATAATCGCAATTGTCTTCCACCGTCTTGCGTATCGCCGCCAATGCATTGTGCAGCTTTTCGGGCGGCAGGCCCGAATCGCGGCGCGCGGCGATATTGGGCGACATCAAGGCCTTCTCGATTTTCACGTCGCCACAGCTTGGACAGTGCAATGCCTTCGCTTTCACCTGCTTATCGAAGGCGCTGCTGTCCTTGAACCAGGCCTCGAAGACATGGTCTTTGGTGCAGCGAAGGTTGAATGAAATCATGGCAAGCCGGTCTTTGTGCGACGGATAAACAATTGTATGGTGCATAGATGGGACGCAAATCCCGATCTAGCAAGCATTAAAACGCCTAAAAACCAACGTGAACCCTTCCAAGGCACTGAATTTGCTGCCACCTTCGATCTGGATCGAACGGTTTGCCGACTCTGTCCCGGCCGGCGGATCGGTGCTGGACCTGGCCTGCGGCGCCGGCCGGCACGGCCGCGTCTTCCTGGAACGCGGGCACAAGGTGGCGTTTCTCGACATCGACACGCAAGCGCTCGGCGATATCGCGACACAGCCACGCGCCGAAATCATCGCCACCAATCTGGAAACCGGCGGGAATTGGCCGCTGGGCGCGCGCCGCTTCGATGCGGTTATCGTGATAAACTATCTATGGCGGCCGATCCTGCGCGACATCGTCGCGGCGGTCGCCCCCGGCGGAGTCTTGATGTACGAGACCTTCGCGGTGGGAAACGAGGCCTTCGGGCGGCCCCGGAACCCGGACCATTTGTTACGCAGCGGCGAATTGCTCGAATCCATGCGGGGCCATCTCAAGGTGCTGGCCTATGAACAATGCCTTCAGGACCGGCCAAGCCGCCGCGTGATGCAGCATATCGTGGCGATGCGCGAAACCTGAACCGGCCAGCGCTATTCCCCGGCCAGCCGCAAGGCCGGGGGCGGCGAAAATTCCCGGTCATGGGTCAAGGAAGGCACCATGGCGCGCGCTTCGTCGATCTGGCCGAGGTCCAGTTCGGCATGGATGACGCCCGGCGTTTCACCCGCTTCGGCCAGAATTTCACCCCACGGCGAGACAATCAACGAATGGCCATAGGTCTTGCGGCCATCCTCGTGATCGCCGCACTGGGCCGGCGCGATCATAAAGCAACCGGTTTCGAGCGCCCGCGCGCGCAACAACACATGCCAGTGCGCCCGGCCGGTCGGCCGCGCGAAGGAAGACGGCGCGGTGAGTATGCACGCGCCAGCCTGGGCCAGCATACGGTACAAATAGGCAAACCGCAAATCGTAACAGATCGTCATGCCGATCGCGCCCCAGGGCGACGACGCCACGACCGCCCGCGCGCCGGGCCGGAACCGGCTCGACTCACGGTAGCTTTCGCCGCCTTCGAGATCGACATCGAACATATGGATTTTATCGTAAGCCGCGACAATCGCGCCGTT
>Ga0066376_10000715_pt1 | contig 31305 bp, 30 predicted proteins | sample Knorr_S15_td_Bot_FD_77009 | JGI IMG/M metagenome (GOLD analysis project Ga0066376, IMG submission 77009) | Marine microbial communities from Southern Atlantic Ocean transect - Knorr_S15_td_Bottom_ad_5009_LV_A | ecosystem: Environmental > Aquatic > Marine > Oceanic | place: Southern Atlantic... | reverse complement strand
ATCATCACCTCGACATCGCCGCCGCCCATGAGTTCGGTGACCAGGTAGGGCTGCCCTTCGTGCTCCCCCACATCGAACACGGTGACGATGTGGAGATGGGAGCCAAGCCTGCCCATGGCCTGGGCCTCTCGCATGATGCGTCTTCTGTCTTCTTCGACGCGCCGGTCATTAGGCTTGATCCCCAAGGCTTCCAAGCCTTCTACCACCCGGCCAACTACCTCTTCTACCCGTTCTTCAGTTACTGCCATCGACGTTGAGGCGCCCAATGCTTGACGCCACACCGGCGCTTGGGCCTGAAACTCCTCGTGGCTGATCTGCTTGAGTAATGGTATGAGTGGCTTGTTGCTCTCGTGAGCTCGAACCACCTCGGTGGTCATCTGGTTGGACCCTAATGCCAATGGAGAGATCACGATCACTACGGCCTCGGACTGGGCGATGGCTTCACCCATCTGGGCCAGGTATGCGGGGCCGGGAACGCTGTCCCTCTCGTAGTACCAGGTGCTGTAGCCTCTGGCTTCCAGGGCGGTGGCGATTGGTATCGCGACCGGGGAGTCTTCTCCCACATGGCTGATGAAGATTTGGCCAGAACTATCGTTTCGCGACAAGCCATCGGTATTGATCAACGCAAAGGCTACCTCGCGGTCCAAGCTGGTGTCCTGGGCCAGGTAAACTTTCTTCTTGCCGCCCTCGCCCAAGAATCCTTTGACCTGGTAGCGGCCATTGGCGAAGGACGTTGGTTCTCCAGAGGGTTCTTTGGAGGGTTCCTTAGGGGTTGTGTCTGGAGTCGCCGGCGTGGGAGTCGCGGGCTGATCAGCTAGGCTCGTAGCAGATGCGCTCAATGCCCGCTCTGAGGCAGCCAGGTAGTTGATGGCATCTTGATTTGCAGGGTCAAGGGCTATGACCGCTTGGGCGCGAATCTGGACGATCGGCCAATCCAGATTCGCAATAGCTTCTTCAGCCTCATCGAGCAGGCTGTCGATGCGCCTTTTTGTTCGCTCACTAGCCATTATGGAAGAATAGTAGCGTTTGGACGGAAGTTTTGTCCACGTGCGCAAGACCGGCTGATGCAATGGGAGAGACCGGTTCCGTTTAACCGAATCGGGACGTGGAATGAACCGCATCGGGAGGACTTGGTCTCCAAACGGCTCGAGAAAGGAATATGAAGAAGCTAGTTGTACTGGAGCGACGGTCCGGCATACCGCGTAACCCCTGTCTACCCGTCCAACCTCTCAGACACAAAAACGCCCCGGATTTTCGGCCGGGGCGTTGATCATGACCAGTGGTGGAGACAGGGAGGGTCAAATTAACCTTGAAACACGGGCCGGCAATTATTTACCGATGAAACTGTTACCCGCCCGCGTTAGGCGACCATTTGTAGATCTCGGTGAGGGTCCCGCCCATGAGCGTGGCCCGCTCCGAATCCGAGAGCGTGTCCGTGACCCGGAACGCCTCAACGCCCTGCTCGTAGTTCAGCAGTTCCACCGCCCGCGTCCAGTCGGTGCCCCACAGGCAGCGGTCGAGTCCGAACGCCTCGAATATCTTGCCCATCGGCTCCCAGATGTCCGGATACGGGAACGGCTGATGGGACAGGGTGCCGGCCCCGGAGATCTTGATGGCCACGTTGTCGTGTGACGCTAGCGCGACCACGTTGGCCAGGTCGCCGAAGGGCTCGGGCGGCGCAGGCGGCAGGAAGGGCTGGGCCAGACCTAGATGGTCGATGATGATCTGGGTATTCGGGTTCCGGCCGGCCAGTTCACCCAGCAGCGGCAACTTCCCCGAAGCCATGATGTTGACTGGGATACCGGCTTTGCCACCGGCGGCAAGTATCGCATTGAGACCCGCGTCGTCCGCTTCAAATTCCCGAGCCGTAAGCATGATGCGGGCACCGACCACGCCCGGTGTCGCCGCCCACTCCGCCACATCATCGGCGATACTGTCTGACGACGGGTCGAATGGCCTAACCAAACCGAATTTCCCCGGATGTTTCGCGTAGACCTCTTGCGCGTAACTGGCGTCGTATTGATAAAGGCTGAACGGTGAGATCAATATCGCGCCGTCGACACCGACAGCGTCCATCGCCGCGATCATGTCGTCGCCGGTAACCTGCTCCGGGCCCTGCAAGAACCCGGCCCAAGGACGACCCGGATGGTCCCGCTCGTAAGCATGTACTTGTACGTCGATTGTTAACGCCATAGTTCTTCCCCACTCCTTGCCAGAATTTTTCTTCTGAAGATTCCGGCCTGCGATTTCCTGGTAGCAGTGTATGAGCGGCATCTGACCCAGTCAACAACTCGTGCCGGTTGACGCCCTCAGGGCTCCGTTTTATAGTCCACGAAATCCCAGAGACCCCATCATTAGTTCAATCTGAGAGAATCAGGTTCGACGTATGTTCGTGTGAGGGGGATGCATTTGAAGGGAGATTTTCTCAAAATCGCCGTGGTGGTCATCGCCGCCGGCGCTCTGATCACGGCCATCTTCTGGCCCAACGACAGCCTAGGCGGCGGCTCCAAGGCGCCTGAGTTCAAGGGCCTCGCCAACTGGATCAACTCCCCGCCTCTGACCATGGAGGGGTTGCAGGGCCAGGTGGTGCTGATCGATTTTTGGACCTACACCTGCGTCAACTGCATCCGGACGATGCCCTACCTGAAGGACTGGCACGCCAAATATGCTTCCAAGGGGCTGGTGATCGTCGGCGTGCACTCCCCCGAGTTCGAGTTTGAAAAACTGACCGAGAACGTGACCCAGAACGCCCAAGATTTCGGCCTGGAATATCCCATCGCTCAGGATAACGACTTCGAGACCTGGCGGGCGTTCCGCAACCGGTTCTGGCCCGCCAAGTACCTGGTGGACTCAGAAGGCATCATCCGCTACAACCACTTCGGCGAAGGCGCCTACGACGAGACCGAGCGCCAGATACGCCAGCTCTTGGTCCAGACGGGCGCCGATCTGTCGGGCATACCGGAAGGCCTCTCGTCCGAAGCGCCTGAGATCACCGCGCTGGCCAGTTACAGCCGCGTTACCAGGGAGCTATACGGCGGTACGAAGAGAAACAAGCTGCCGGGCGGCGGCTACGCGGGCCAGATCCAGTACTACAAGGGCGGTGCGCAGGTCCTCGAATACCAGGACAATGGGAGCCACCAAAGAAACCGGTTCTACCTCCAAGGGACTTGGTTCAATGATGTTGAGGCAGTCCGTCACGCCAGGCAGACCGAGAACTTCGAGGACTACATCGCGCTGAAGTTCACCGGGACCAGCGTCAATGCGGTGATCGACCCAGAGAAGCCCGTGTCGTTCGAAGTGGAGGTAACGATAGACGGACGCCCACTGGACCCGTAGGAGGCCGGCGCGGACCTGATGGTTGTTGATGGGCGCAGCTACTTCACAGTGACCGGCGGCCGAATGTACCAAGTGGCCGCTCTGCCCGAGCTCGGCGAGCATGAGTTGAAGCTCAGCGCCAACTCGGCCGTTTTCGCCGTTTTCGCATTCTCCTTTGGCGCTAATTCCCAAGGACCGTAGCCGGATGAGGTGTTCAATCGCCGCCGGTGCTGGTAACATTGTTCGTGCTCGGTGAGGCACACTTTCGCCCTTCATAGCCATACCAAGAACCAACAAAGATATTCGCCAGGAGTCAACGATGGCCCGAGAACGAACGATGCTAGAACTAGAACAAGGCGATTACACGCTTCCCGACACCGGGCGTCCGGTGGTCCGATCGACCAAGGGCGTGATCTCCAGCGGCCACTATCTCACCTCCATGGCCGGGATGCGGATGCTCCTGAACGGCGGGAACGCTTTCGACGCCATCTGCGCCGCCGGTTTCGCCGCCGCGGTCATCGAGCCCATCGCATCATATTCCCTGGCTGCCGAGGGCGTTTTCATGCTCTACGACGCGGCCGGAGACGAGGTCCTCTCCCTCAGCGGACAGGGCACCGCTCCTGGCAAGGCCACCGCGGATTTCTTCAAGTCGCAGGGGTTCGAGCGCATCCCCACCGGCCCGGGCAAAGACGCCCACCTTTCCTTCACTGTCCCCGGCATCGTCGCGGCGTATATCTCCATGCTTGAACGCTACGGCAGCATGACCATCGACGAGGTCTTGGCCCCGGCCATCGACTACGCCGAGAATGGGATTCCCCATTACGAGTACATGCTCAACCGCTTGGAAAACGCCAACACCGCCACCCAATTCGACAACTATCCTCCCGGCGGCTGGGACGTGTTCTATAACAACCGAGAGGTCCCCGAGCCCGGTGACACGCTGGTCCAGCCGGGCCTGGCCAACACCATGAAAGCCATGTCGGCGGCGGCAGTCCCCGGCGACCGCCTGGCCGGCCTGCAGGCAGCGAGGGACGTTTTCTACAAGGGGTCCGTTGCCAAGACCATCGTCGATTCGTCAGCCAAGGTCGGCGGCGTTTTGTCCATGGACGACCTGGCCAATTATGAGGCACTGTACGGAGAGCCGGTTTCCAGCACGTTCAAGGGTCACGAGATCCTTGGCCACGACACCTGGACCCAGGCCCCAATGGTCCAGCAGACGCTGAACCTGCTGGAGCACTTCGACCTCAAAGCCATGGGCCACAACAGCCCCGAGTACATCCATACCGTCACCGAGGCCTTGAAGCTGGTGTTCGGAGACCGTGAAGCCTATTACGCCGACCCGGAATACGCCGAGGTTCCTATCGACGGACTGGTATCCAAAGAGTACGCCGCCGACCGGGTTGGACTGATCGACCCGGAGCGCGCGCTCCCCGGGCAGGCGGCCCCCGGAGACCCCTGGAAGTACTCCAACGGCGTGGGCCAGGTCCCGGCGGCGAAGGCCGTGGCGGCATCCAGCAATGGCTCCTCCGAAGACTCGAACCACGAGGGGACAACCCACGTGTCGGTGATCGACAGCCAAGGGAATATGGTCAACGGCACGATCAGCGGCGGCGCGTTCGTAAAGTCGGTATTCTTCCCGGAGCTTGGCTGCGCCCTCAGCACCCGCATCGAGATGTTCAACTGCGAGGAAGGCCATCCCAACGTGGTTGAGCCGGGGAAGCGGCCCCGCACCACCCTGATCAATTACATGGCCCGCAAGGACGGCGAGACGGTCATGACCATCGGCTGCCCCGGCGGCGACAACCAGGCCCAGGCGAACGTTCAGCTGATCCTGAACACGCTGGTCTTTGGCATGAACCCCCAACTGGCGGTGGAAGCGCCTCGATTCGCAACCGCGAGCGTCGAGAACTCCTTCTACCCCCACAACTACTATCCCGGAAAATTGGACCTTGAGCCGGGCATCGCGGAAAGCACCGCCGACGCCCTGAGGGCCAGGGGACACGAGATCGACCGGGCCGCCAACTGCGGTCTTGGCGCCACCGTGTCGGTCCGGGACCCCAAGACCGGCAACCTAAGCACCGGCGCCGACCCTCGCCGCGCCTGCTACGCCATGGGCCTCTAAGCTCCACACTCGCAAACCAGAGCCCCGGTCCTTCCGTTAGCGGAAGGACCGGGGCTTTTTTGTTTAGATCTGCCATGCTGCGCGTTCGTCATTCCGGCAAAGGCCGGAATCCACGCGTACATGGCTCGCGGCTGTTGAATGACTTGTGCGGAAGCGTCGCCCCCACCCTAGCCCTCCCCCGTTGCGACGGGGGAGGGGATCATCACCGTCTTTCCGGCGAAGGCCGGAATCCATGGACTCTTTTGCCAAGTCTTAGTTCTCGAGTAAAATCGAGCCGTGGTTAACCGGATTCCAGGGGTTTATCCGTGCCGTGGCTGCGTGGATTCCAACTTTCTCTGGAATTACGAGAGGATCACCGCAACTCCCCCCTAACCAACTCCACTCCCTGCACCATGGCCTGGAGCTTGCCGAACGCCACGTCTCGGGGCAGGTATTTCATGCCGCAGTCGGGGGCCAGCATCAGTTGTTCCGGAGGCAGGTATCTCAGGGCCTCTTTGATCCTCGCGGCGACAACCTCCGGGGTTTCGACGGCAGAATCCTCCAGGTCCAATACGCCCACGACCATCGTCTTGCTAGGTAGTTTCGCCAAGACCGACAGGTCCAGGCGCGGCTGGGCAGCTTCTATCGATATGAGATTAACGACCGAGTCCTCTAGTTCGCTCAAGAAATCGTACTCGGACGCCTTGTTCTTGATCACGGCCGCATAGCCGAAGCACAGGTGCAGGCCGGTGGTCCCAACCACGCCTTCCAGCGCTTTGTTGATGGCCTGGATGCCAAATTCCCTGGCGTCACCGGCGTGGGCTTGGAGCCACGGCTCATCTAACTGAACAACGTCCGCTCCAGCCTCGAACAGGGCTTTCACTTCTTGGTTCACAGCCACCGCGTAGTCCATGGCCAGTGACGACCGGTCCGGGTAATGGTCGTTCTGGACCTGCTGAGCCATCGTGAAGGGGCCTGGGACAGTAACTTTTATATGGCGGTCTGTGTTGGCCCTTAAGAACTCCACATCCCGCACCTGCACCGGCCGGATTCGCTTGATCGGTCCCACCACCCTGGGCACAACAGTAGGCTGCCCGCTTCTGCCCGTGACCTGGCCGGGATTCTCGATGTCCACCCCGTCCAGGGCGGTGGCGAAACGGTTGGAGTAGCTCTCACGCCTGATCTCGCCGTCGGTGATCAGCTCCACGCCGGCCCGTGCCATCTCGGCGATTGCCAGCAGGGTGGCGTCGTCTTGGGCGGCCTCCAAGAACTCGTCAGAAACCCGCCAGAGGCCAGTTTGCCGCACCCTGGGCACAACGTGGGACAGGGCCTCCCGGTCGATCAGCCAATCGGGTTGGGGATAGCTGCCGACCACCGTGGTGCCTAGAAAATTCCCGTCCATCACTGCTCCTGGCTAATAAAAAGCCCCGATTCTTCCGCGGAAGTATCGGGGCTGGTTTCTGACTTTTTCCGGCGAAGGTTAATCGTTGACGAGGGCAGGCTCCTCAACCTTAGAACTGACTCGGGCGTTGATGTAATTGTCTCCGAGCCATCTTTCAATCGAGATCTCGGCCCGTTCCTGCATAGTAACGTCATCTTCGTTTCCGACGTCCCGCGTGAGGAAGCAGAACTCCAAGGAGATGCCGTTGGGGTCCTTCAGATAGATGGACTTGGCCCACTCATGGTCTACCACGTCGGTGACCGTTATACCTTTGTCGATCAACTCGATCCGCTTGGCTTCCAAAGCCTGCAGTGAGCCAGCCTCGAATGCGTAGTGGTAGAAAGGACCTGGCACGCCCAGTCCATCATTGATCCCGGTATCGTAATCCGCGGGGATCGCATCGACGTTATTCGGTTCCATGAATGCCATCATCTGGTCTCGACCTACGTCGATGAACATGTGGCGAATGTGGCCGCCCTCTTTGATCTTGATGATGTCGCAGCGCACAACCCGGAATCCCAGGATGTTCTCGTAGAAATCCCTGGTCTTGTCCAAATCTAGAGTGGAGAGTCCAATGTGGGAGAACCCTTTGTTCGACATACATGACCCCTTTACAGCAACGACTTATCCACAAAGTTTAGGCGGCGGGCATCACCACGTCAATCCAAAGCGGTTACTCGATGGTTCGGCATTGGGAGTATTTGGCCGAGTCGTCATTCCAGCTAAGTATCTAGAAAACCGGTCACCGTAGGCGCGGGTTTTCAACCCGCCCTGCTTGCCTGGGGACCGTCGCTGCGTGGACACCCTCTTCCACGGAAGGGCCGGAGGGTTCGGAAGTAGGGGCAAGTTTCTAACCTGCCCTGCTCCGAGGATGCCAAACCATCATCGGAAGCGGGTCCGCTCGGCATCGCGACGTGGTCCCCGGATTAGGAATTTGGCTTGCGCGACGCCGGGCGGGTTAGAAACCCGCCCCTACGGCAATAGCGTCATTGGTGCAATATTCATGGATTCCGGCGAAGGCCGGAATGACGGGGGAGGGGGAGGGGAGCACAACTACACTGGCGCCGCTCAGGATGAGCGTACGAATGGACTGTCCGGTTCACTTCAGCAGGGGCAGCACCTCTTGGTGCAGCCGTTCCAGATGTTCCACATCGGGCGGCGCCAGGCACAGCATTACGGTTGTGATGCCAGCGTCCAAGAAGCCTCTGATAAAGGCGGCGCACTCGGTAGGCGGTCCGAAAGCGCACCAACTGTCCACGTTGTAGCCTCGGCCACGAAAAGCTTGTAGAAGCGGCGCGATGCGCTTCCGGGCCCGGCCCTTGTTGTTGTTGATAGCCATGTAGATGATCTTTCCCAACTCTAAAGCCTTGGGATCACGGCCTGCTCGGGTGGCTAACCGCCTAACCATATCGCAACCCCGCGCCTCCAGGGACGCCTCCAGACGGGTGCACCCAGCCGTCGGCCAAGGTGGCGGCGTGGTTCACAGCGGCGCTAGTGACGCCGGCGACGAGAACCTGAATCCCTCCTACCTGGGCTGGCTTAACGTCGATGGATGCTCTTTCCAGATTGATGTGGCCGCCTTTGACGGAGACCTCGTCTTCGCTCCACAACTTTTTCAGCGCCGTGATGGTCTCTGCTAAGCGCCCATCTGCCCTTGGCCGCTGCCGTTCACCCGCGCCTTCGTCCGGCCAATCATGCTGAGAAATGCTCAGGCTCAATCGCCCGTTTGAAATATTGTCTAGGCCGGCCAACTTGGCGGCAAAAGATAAGATCGGGGGTCTTGGGCTGCCCATATAAGCCGTGCCCAACCGTATACGGGATGTCACCGCGGAGGCGGCGGTCAGGGCGCTATAGCGGTCCAGTCCACTCTGACCTCTCCAACCTTGGCTGAACAGCATCTCGGTGAACCACAGGCGGTGGAAGCCCATCTGGTCTGCCGCCTGATAAAAGGCCGGAATCTCCTCGTAACGCGGAACGATAAGGTCAATGTTGGGTCCATCGGCCATCGATTTCCTCCTTATCCGCTGACGTAAGATCGGGTGACGCAGGGCCGGTGATAGGCCCTCTAAACCCGCCGTATCTCCCTGGTCGCAGAGTGGGTTGAGCCTCCGAAGGTGGGCACCCAGGACGAATGCTTGCCGGGGCCGCCGAGGACTATGATCATGAGCAGGTCCGGTTCCACGACCATGGGCACCGGGCCGTCGGGTATCTTCTGGAACCGCTCCATCATGGTCTCATGGGTGTAACGCTCTAGGGGGATGCGGGCGTTCCGGTGCAGCCATTCCCTGATCTCACGCTTGCCGAAGCCGTCGCCGGCGATGGTTGCCGCATGCTCGGGCCCCAGGGCCAGCAGGGTCTCGCCGCCGGTGTAGGCGTTGTTGGCGCCGGTGATGGATATGGCCCCGGAGATGATGGTCAGTATGTCTTCCGCGGTGCTGCCCGAGTGGTCGTTGATGTTATGGGGCGGTTCGCCGGCCAGAACCGTCACCGTGCTCTGGTCGGCGCGGAAGCCACGTTCGATGTGGAGCGGCTCCCACGGGTTGGCCTCTTCATTCTCGGCCACGCAGTAGGTGTACTTGGACGGCGCGCCCTGGGTGGACATGTCTCCAACGCCCGGATGGGCTCCGCCCACGTTGAGTTGCACCAGCCTGACCGCCCGGCCGATGGTCGCGTTGGGCTGCCAACCTGGGCCGAAAGCGCCCGAGCCGCCGTGCAGCCCCAGTTCTTCGCGGATCGGCCCGTTCACGATGATCAGCGGGGCGCAGGGATGGGTTGTGGCCTGGATGGCGTAGAGGTTGAACGCCTCGTCGCACATGGCTTCGACCGCCGCGATGACCACCGGCAGGTACTCGGGCCGGCACCCGGCCATCACCGCGTTCACGGCCAGTTTCTCCACCGTAGCCGAGCCCCAATTGGGCGGGATCTCGCCGATGATGTCCTGGGGGCTTAATGGAGTCGCCGCCAGCATGGCCTCCACCCGCTCGGTAGTTGGCGGAACAACCGGCAGGCCGTCGGTCCAACCCCGCTCCAGATAGAGGTCCTGGACCGCCTCGAAATCGTCGTCAACTTCCAGCCGCTCGGAGATCAGATCAGCCAATGTGTGCCTCCCTAATAAGAAAGGCGGCCCTTGATGGGCCGCCCATTGTTTCGCAGATGTGGAAGCCTCTTTAGCGGCTCCCGGTCAGGCCCTCAACCACCTGTTCCAGCAGTCCATCGGCCTTGGCCAGCAGTTTGTCTGGCCGTAGGCCGCCCAGGGGGTGTTCGGCGATGGCCATGGTCAGTTCCGCCATCCCCAGAGAACGCCGCTCCACTTCGCCCAGGCGTTTGAAACGGTCGGTGCCGACCACCACGGTGCGGACGCCCCGCTTCTCCAGTTCCACCGCGTCGTGGATACTCCACGACGTGCAGGACCCTCAATCCGCCAGGCCGACGATCACCGCCTGCACCGACCCGGCCAACTCGTCCAGCACCTCATCCGTGGCTGGAAGGGAGGCCGTGGGTTTGCGCTTGTAGATGACGTCGGCGATCTCGTATTTCTCCCGCAGCAGCTTCTCCAGGCGTTCGAATAAGAGGTCGCCGTTGGGCTTGCTGTTCCAAAGGAACCCGATAGACTGCCCGCCCAGACCCTCAAGCGCCGGGGCCATTGCCTGCACCATTTCTCTGGGCGCAGCAGTGGGGTCGAGGACGATCAGTTTGGCTTTTTCAGTGGTGGTCATGTATCACCTTGGTAAGGCCGGTTTCTGCCTGGGTTGTTTTCTGAAGGCTAGGGCCTGCCGATTTACATGTCAAGCAGGCCCGACGGCCACCTAAGACGGCTTGAAGAACGGCGAGGGCATGGGGCCTACCGGCACTTCGATCAGCACCGGGGCGTCTAGTGTTAAAGCCATCTTGAGGGTGGACTCCAGTTCTTCCGGCCCGTTGGCGACGAAGCCCTTTGCGCCGTAGGCCTCGGCCAGCTTCACGAAGTCCGGGTTGTGCAGCTCAACGCCGATGGTCCGGCCGTTGAACTGGTTCATCTGGTCGCGCTTCACGTTGCCGTAGGCGTTGTCGTTGAAGACGACGACCACCACGTTGATGTTGTGGGCCACGGCGGTGGACATCTCCTGGGAGTTGAACATGAATCCGCCGTCGCCTGATAGGCAAACCACAGCCTTGTCCGGCTGGGCGACCTTGGCGCCCAACGCGGTGGGATAGGCATACCCCAGGTTCCCCGAGTAGGACGAGGTGATGAAGGTGCGGGGCTCGTACACCGGGTAATGGGCCCGGCTGTAGTAACCCAGTTGGGTCATGCCGGAGATCAGGATGCTGTCCTCAGGCATGGCGCGCCGTACAGCTTCCAACAACTCTCCCTGGGGCTCGACCTTGATGATGTCTTCGGAGCGCTGGGCCTTCTGCGCCGCCACTTCGGACGTGCGGTCCGCTTTGGCCGGGCCTTTGGCTGACAGTACGCTGAGCAGGTCCTCCATGGTGAGGCGGGCGTCGCCCTCGACCCTCATGGTGTTCTCGTAATGACGGCCAATCTCCTCCGGGTCCACGTCGATCTGGATGACCTTCTGGCCGTCCAGCCACTGGGAGGTGACCAGCCTGGTGCCCACGGCCAAGATAACGTCGTGGCCGAACTGTTCACGGGCGATGGTGTCGTTGCGCAGCCAGAGCGCGCCCAGGGCCAGGGGATGGTGGTCGGAGATGGCGCCCTTGCCCTCGGCGGTGGTGACCACCGGGGCCTGGAGGTACTCGGCCAGTTTGGTCAAAGCCTCCGAGCCCTCGGCGGAGATCACGCCGCCTCCAGCCCAGATCAGGGGGTTCGACGCGCCGACCAGGGCCTCAGCCGCGGCTTCGATCTGTTCCTTGCTGGCCGCTGATGGTCGGGGCGCTTCCGGTTCCAGCAGTTCCACATCGGCGACTTCCGCCAGCGTCTCCGGGGGGATCTCGATCTCCACGGGGCGGGGGCGGCCATTCTTCAGGTGGTAAAACGCCTGGTGAACGACCTCGGGCACTTCCGCCGGGTCCATGATGCGCTTGGCCCACTTGGTAACCGGTGCGATGGCGTCGATCTGGTCGTTGACCTCGTGGAGCATGCCCCGGTCGCCGCCGATCTCATCGCGCTCGATCTGGCCGCAGACCACCAGCACCGGCGAGGATGCCGAATAGGCGGTGGAGATGCCCGACGATGCGTTCAGCAGGCCGGGCCCCGGCACCATCAGCGCGGTGCCGATCTCGCCACTGGCGCGGGCGTAGCCGTCGGCCATATAGGCGGTGGCCTGTTCGTGACGGACGGTGATGAACCGGATTCCCGGCTCGTCGTAGAGGCCGTCCATCATGTGGTATAGCTGGACACCGGGCAGTCCGAATATCACGCGGACTCCCTCCCGGTATAGGGACTTGGCCAACGCCTGGCCTCCGGTCATCTTCACCATTTTTCTTATTCCTTATCTGAAATTTATAGCTTTAGGTTACGGGGTGTTGAACTGCACCAAGATGCCGTCCGGGTCGCGGACGTAGATGCTCTTGATGTTGCCGTTGGCATCGGTGTAGGACTCCCTGGACCCGGCCAGGTTGAACCCCTTGGCCTCAAGTTCGTCGGCCAGTCCGGCCACGTCTGCAACACCGAAGGATATGTGGCTGATGCCCACCTGGTCAAGCAATATGGGCTTGCCGTCGGCCTTCTCCCCCGGATGGCTGGTCAGCGTCAGGGTCGGGGTCAGGTCATCGCCGTAGGCCAGGCTGACCCAATGGCGGGTGGTGCGTTCCAGAGCGTAGTTATCCAGGCGCGCCGTCTGGGTGCCGCCCTCGGTGATGTCGGTGATCTTCTCGCCGATGACCTTCATGCCGAGGGCGTCCCGGTAGAACTTCAGGGACTCCGCCATGTCGCGGACGCACACGCCGACGTGGGTTACACAGGTTGCTTCCATATTTCAGTCTCCTATCTGAGGGGTCTTCCGGCGGCTGGGTGAAATCTACTGGAAGATAAAATCCCGGATGGCCGTGAAGTATTCGTCCATGCCCTTGAAGAGCAGGTCGTTATGGCCCGCCCCAGGTATCGTGAGCATCTTTTTGTCGGTCGATGCGAAATCCCGGAACATATCTTCGGCGTGCTCCAGAGGCGCCAGTGCGTCCATCTCGCCGTGGATCACCAGCACCGGGATGGATATAGACGCCGCCTTGGCCCGGTAGGCTGCTTCCAAGTCTTCCACCTGTTGCAGGGCCAACCCGGCGGTGAACTGCCCCAGGCTGGGCCGTCCGCTTTCGATGATCACGCCGCTGATGACCTGTTCCTCTTTGGCCGCCAGTTCAAAGGCGGAGTGGCGTCCCATGGAGCGGCCCATCACGTAGACCGGTCCGTTAAAACCGCTGGCGCTCAGCACGATCTGCATGGCCTCAAGCACGGTATTGGCGTCGGAGAGCATGGAGGTGAATGTCGGGGAACCGCCGCTCTTCCCATAGCCACGGTAGTCGGCCACAAAGAAGTTGAGGCCGATCTGGTTGTAGAACGGAGCGATGGAATTGTAGTCGATGGCCGTTTCGCCGTTGCCGTAGAAGAACAAGACGGTGGGGCTGCTGTTACTGGTGGGAAAGAACCGGCAGGACAGGCCGATCTCTTCACCGGCGTCGCCGACGTTGATCGTGTAGTCCTGGACCCCATCGGGAGTAGGCGTCCAACCCTGCCGGGGGAAGAAGGAGTTCATGGATATGTTGGGGTCGTCCAGGGCCGAGTAGTCCACATGTGCCATTTTTATAACTCCACGAACGTCATTCCAGCCCTTCCGTGGAAGGGGAATCCAGGATATTCTTTTGAATCGATGTTCGGCCACCGCAAGCGATCTGACATCAATGATGCAATCAGTCGTAGGGGCGGGTTTCCAACCCGCCCGGCCTCGCATAGGCCAGTTTCCAAATCCAGAGACCGATCTGAAATGCCAGTCCCGTCGGTTTCCTCCGACGGTTTGGTCTCCTCAGAGCAGGGCAGGTTGAAAACCCGCGCCTACGGACACCCGTCGTTCCAGCGAAGAGTTGCATGTTACCCGAAGAACCCGTCCGCCAGGTGGCTTTTTAACACATCCGCGACTAGTTCTGGCCTTTGGATGGGCACGTCGTGGATGCTGTTTTCAAGCCAAACGGTCTTGCTATTGGGTAGCATTTGTTCCGCTTCTTCCACCGACATGAACCGCCGCTGGCCCCGCTCCTGTGTGCCGGAGTTGGATTGCTGCCGGGCCGGCATGATCAGCACCGGGCATCGCACCTGCTTGTATAGCTCAGTTGGGTGATGGTCCCACAGCGCCTCGATGATTCTCAGGTGGTTGGCCCGGGTGAGGCGGGCTTTGATGGTGTCGTCTTCCAAGACCTCAAAATTGGCCATTACTACTTCGTGGGACCCCGGCGCCATGCCTCCGGTCTTATGCCGGTCAAGCACGCGTTCGATGAAACTCTCCAACTTCACTCCACTAAAGTCGGGTGGAGACATCTCTAGTTTGGCGTCTTCGACGCTGGAATACCGGGCCGACACATCGATCATACCGCCGTCTATCCAAGCCATTCCCTGAAACGAATCCGGCGCGCGCACGGCCAGATCCAGAGCGACGCTGCCTCCCCACGAGTGACCGACGACCACGGGCGACGGCCCGCCAAGGTGATTGATGACTCCTAGGACATCCTGGCTCACCGAGGCGAAGCCGTAGCCATCACTGGGTTTGGCGCTCTCGCCGTGGCCCCGTAGGTCCAAGGCAAGCACAGCATGGTCCTGAGCGAGAAGAGGCGCCACCATATCCCAGATGTGACAGGTGGAGGCCAGTCCGTGGAGCAGCAAGACCGGCTGCCCGGAACCGCCCCAGTCGCGGTAATGAAATTCTAAGCCGTCAACTGTCACCCATTCGTCGCGGGGGGTGTCTGCCATGTTTTAAACCTCGAATTTATCCGGGCTCAGACCGGCCCGTCCCGACCGAAGTCGGGACGGGCCGTATTGTCGCAACTTGAATCGCGTTGGCTGGGCTACTTCCAGATTGCGAATCCCCAGCCACCGCCGGTGCCGGCGGGAGAGCGGTAGACCGGAACGTACTCTACTACGTCCATGTCCAGGTGTTCGCATGCCCCGGCTGCGGTGATCCAATTTAGAATCTCCGAGCTGCCAGAGTTCAGGCGGTATTTGGGCAGAGCGGCCAACTGCTCTACATCCTTTTCACGCATCCCCTTCAGGGCCTGTTGGTCGATCTCTTCGTCTACCAGGAAGTGGCTCAGGCCGCCGGAGCCCACGACCGCGACCTTCTTGTCACTGTCCCAGTTCTTGACCGCCTTCGACACGGCCTTGCCCAGGTTGTAGCACCGCCGCGCGCTGGGCGTGTTGGGCGGATAAAAGGTGTTCTGGGTGATGGGCACGATGGACCGAATCTTTGTGTTCATGATCCGCTTGACCACGTAGGAGTAGGCGTGGGGCATTGCCTGCGGGCGGGGTTCGGTGACGATCGGCGCTTTCAGGTAGCCGATGGGTCCGACGGTCCCGCCGGCCTGTTCGTTCATGTAACGGGACTGGGCGATGTCGAAGTCGTCCTCGATCAAACTCTCGATGAGATGCAGACTCAACTTCGAGTCAACCGGAACGTCCATCTCCTCTGTGCCGTAGCCCCACATCGAGGCCAAGGTCGCGGGTGAAGCATTTTTGCCGCCTCGCCGGGGGGTCAAGTGCATCGTGTCGCCCCAGTAGATGGAGAACATGGGCATGTTGTCGTCGAAGAACAGCTCTTCTTGGTCGTCGCCGACGATGACCACCACGTCGGGATCGGCCTCGATCATGGCTTCTTCCAGGGCTACGATGCCCCGTTGGCAGGCCTCGTGCTGGGCTTGGAAGTTCTCAACGGTAAGCTTGGTCGCGATGGCCGGGTCGGCCGTCGCCAGGAGTTCGTCGTAAGTCTTCGTGGAGCCGTCTTCCAGGGACAGCAGCATGGGATTGCCCTTGTCGCGGGCGGCGTAGTCGCCCCACATTTCGCCTGGCAGGCTCAGCATGGGGCTGTGGGAAGTGCCAAGGCCCAAAACAATCTCAGCCATGATCTCTCCTCTTGGGTGTTTCGTTTAACCGGGAAAGAAAATCCTGGATACATAATCCGACGGAACGGCAGATTTCGCAACCACCCGTTATGCCGGCGAAAGCAGGAATCCACTCAAACCGTGCCTGACGGTTGTGGAATGACTTGTTGAGAACCTTTGCCCTCACCTCCGGCTTCGTCGAGAGTCTCGACTTCGTCGGACCTAGCCCTCTCCCATACGCGGGAGAGGGGATTTTGCTCGTCGTTTCCGGGGTTAAATCTCTTGCCGGAATGGCGAATGGGCGTCTATCACTTCGATAGACGCCCATTCTTTGCCAAGTTTCTGTAGCCTTGCCTCACGCACGGCGTGAAGCAAGGCGGGATGCTTACTGCAGCACGAACCCCTCGTAGCCGTTGGCTGCGACCTCAGCCCGCTTGGCGCGCATGGCCGGGGCGGTGTCCGGAGCGGTCAGTAGGGCCCGCGCCTTTCCCGGAATGTTGCCTCCGTTGAACCAGTTGGGGTGCTTTGTGCGGAGGATCTTTTCGCCGTCTTCGTTCACGTGCTTGACCCAGGCATCTTCCGCTTCAAGTGTGGCGGAGATCCGTGAATATCCGTTGTCGCGGACGTAGCCGATACACTCAGCAACCCAGTCCATGAGCGGCTCGGCGGCCCGGACGAAGTTCCCGACCGAGGCTGCGTTGACGGTGAAGAGGTTCGGGTAGCCGACGCTGGCTATCCCCATGTAGGTGCGGGGGCCATTGACGAATTTGTCCTTCAACAACTTCCCGCCCTCGCCGTAGATATCGATGTTGAGCAACGCGCCGGTGACGGCGTCGTAGCCCGTGGCATAGATGATCACGTCGAACTCGTACTCGGCATCGGCGGTCTTGACGCCGGTGGGGGTAATGCACTCGATCGGGGCTTTGCGCACGTCAACGAGCAGCACATTGTCCCGGTTGTAGGTGTCGTAATAATTGGTCTCGCAGGGGACGCGCTTGGCGCCGAAGGTGTGGTCATTGGGCACCAGCATCTCCGCCACCACCGGGTCGTGGACCCGCTCTCTGATCTTGCCGCGGACGAACTCCGCGTAGTCCTCATTGGCCTCACCGGGGAGCATGACATCCCGGAAATTGGAAAGCCACTTGGCGAAACCTGATTTCTGCCACAGAGCCTCATACTGGGCCAGCCGTTCCTCCGGAGAGACTGACATGGCCGACCGAGGGTCGAATTCGTGCATGAAAGAGCCCGCCGTTTCGCTACAGGCCCGGAATATCTCGGGATAGTTATCCTTGATCTCGCTCATGGTCTCTTTATCGATGGGGCCATTGCGAAGGGGAGCGCAGTAATTCGCCGTCCGTTGGAAGACGGTCAGGTGGGCAACTTCGGGGGCGATCATGGGGATGAGCTGCACGGCGCTGGCCCCGGTCCCGATCACTCCCACGCGTTTGCCGGCCAGGTCCATGCCTTTTTTGGGCCATCTGCCGGTGTGACACCAAGATCCTTTGAAGTCGTGGATGCCCTCGAAATCAGGTATGTAACCGGCGGAAAGAAGACCGACCGCCGTGACCAAGAATTGTCCGCTGAGTTTCCGGCCGTCCATCCCTTCGACCAGCCAGCGGTTCTCGTTCTCGTCATAGGTCACCGATTTAACGCGGGTGTTGAACTGGATGTCCTTCCGCAGGTCAAACTTGTCCGCGACATAGTTCAAGTACCGCTCGGTCTCCGGCTGGCCTGCGTAATGTTCCTGCCAATCCCATTCCTGCAGCAGTTCCTCGGAGAACGAATACCCGTAGGAGTAACTCTCGGAGTCGAACCGGCAGCCCGGATAGCGGGCCCAGTACCAAGTTCCTCCTACTCCGCTGGCCTCGTCGACCACTCTGACGGAGAGCCCGAGTCCCCGCAGGCGGTGCAACGCATATAGTCCTGTGACTCCGGCGCCGATGATGACCACATCGTATTGCTCGACCTCATCCGTTTGTCCTGAACCGGCTGCCGGGTTTTCCTGTAACGATCTTGTCATGTCGCTCCTCCTTATAGAGCACTGAATGGTCGTGGCTGTAGTGGGCGGATTTGCGCCACACATACAGCGACCGTGTCATATATTGGAACGCCCTCACTATTACAGAATCCGATGGAATAGTCCACCCTTTAATGCGTGGGTACTATGGCTAGATATGAGGGTAATTCGTCGTCGGGTCTAGCCGCCCAGTCTTGCGATCAAGCTCGCCACCGTTGGCCGGTCGGTGGGAGTCTGGCCCCGGTATTCGAATAAGACTGTCCCGTCCTCGTCCAAGATAAAATCGCCGCCAAGCTGTCTCCAGTCACTGGCCGCATGCTCGTAGAGGCGTCCCCGGGCGAAGTGTTTCAGGTAGGTCCAGACCGTCTTGGGCGAGAATATCTTCAGTAAGCTGCCTTGGGTCAGGCTGTAGGCGGCGTAAACGTCCCGCTCCGGGTCGGACAGGATGGGGAACGGAAGCTGTAGTTGCCTGGTAAGTTGGAACAGCCGGTCCCTGGGCTCAAAAGAGACCGCCACCACGCCGGCGCCCATGGCTTGAATATCGCCGTACCTTTGCCGCAACTGCGACAAGTGCTGCCTTCAAGGCACTCAAGCGAAATGTCTCAGGAAGACTAATAGAATCTTACGGCCTCGTAATTCCTGGAGGGAGAGAAACTCGCCTTCCGGCATGGGCAGGGTGAAGTCTGGCGCGGCACGGCCAACGAGGACCGGCTCAGCGCCCGCCGGGTTAGTGGTCATATCCTGCTCATAATAAGAGGGTCATTTCGATGTGTCTGAGGCTGTGATTCCAGCAATCGGTTTAATCTCCCGTGAGCCGCCATCCTCAGGCATGTCACCCCGAGTGAAGCGAGTGGTATCTTTGTCTCTGCGCTGTGTCGGTCCAGCGGTAACGAGATTCCTCGGCTGACGCCTCGGAATGACATGGTGTGCCGATGCTATACTCATCCCCTCACTCTTGACCGTACGACGATTGTACTGATTTAGCCTTGGTAATAGACGCTCACTGCCACATTCTCCCGCCCTCTTTCAGCGGCCGCAGGGCCGAGATCGCCCAACGTGACGGGACCTTTGCCGCGTTGCTGTCCGACCCGGCCGCGGCCATCGCCTCCGTCGAAGACCTGCTCTCTGCCATGGACCGGAGCAGTGTTGATCGAGCCGTGGTCATGGGCATGGGCTGGACCGACCCGGACGTGGCCATGGAAGCCAACGACTACATCATCCAGGCGGTGGCGGACAACCCCGACCGGCTGACCGGCCTCTGTTCCGTCAACCCAGTCTGGGGAGAAAGGGCATTTTCCGAGGCGAAACGGTGCTTCGCCGCCGGACTGGCCGGTATCGGCGAACTCCACGCCGACACCCAAGACTTCGATATAACCAGCGTGGAGATCATGGCTCCGATCATGGAACTGGCACGCTCGGACGGACGGCCAGTGTTGGTCCACGCGTCCGAGCCGGTGGGCCACCGCTACCCCGGCAAAGGCAGCACCACCCCCGAAAAGCTATACCGATTCATCCAGAACTTTCCGGGAAATCCGATCATCTGCGCCCACTGGGGCGGCGGTCTCCCGTTCTACTCCCTCATGCCCGAGGTCAAGGAATCGCTGAAGAACGTCTTCTTCGACTCGGCGGCGTCGCCCTTCCTCTACCAACCTGAGGTATTCGCCACCGTGTCTGAACTCGTTGGCAAGGGAAAGGTCTTCTTCGCCAGCGACTACCCGCTGCTGGACATCTCCCGCCCTCTGGACCAGGCCCGGAACGCCGGACTCACCCCTGATGCGGAGGCCGCCCTGCTGTCCGGAAACGCCGCCAAGCTGTTCGGGTTGTGACGGCTACAGGCACAGATTCCGGCGAGATGTTCACCCTGCCCGACCACCTGCGGGAGGGTCTCGATATCCTGTTCGTCGGCTTGAACCCCTCCCAATACTCGGCGGAAGTGGGCCATTACTTCGCCAACCCGCGCAACCGCTTCTGGCCGGCCTTTAACATGTCGGGGTTGGTGGCCAGGCAGGTAACGGCCGAGGAAGACGCCAGCCTGCTGGACGAAGGCATCGGGTTCACCGACGTCGCCAAGCGGCCCACGCCGATGGGTTCGGGGCTCCGCGCGGCAGACTTTCGCCAGTGGGCCCCGGTGCTGAAGGAAAAGATAATCAAGTTCGCGCCGAAACTTGTCTGCTTCCACGGCCTGATGGCCTACAAAGCCTACCTTCAGCACGGCGAGGGTGTCAGGGAAAAACCGGAGCTCGGCTTGCAGGAACGGACCATCGGGATTTCCGCCGTGTTCGTTGTGCCAAACCCCAGCCCAGCCAACGCCAAGTATTCCCTCGGCGACTTGGCTGAATGGTATGGGCGGCTTCGGGAGGCCAGCCAGCGGTGACCACGTCCGGCGGGAAAAAGGTCCGTTCTTTCATTGCCATCCCCGTTCCCAGCGAGGGCATCGAGGCTCTGGAACAGGTCGTGAAGAATCTCGACCAGGAGATTGGCCGGCACGTGCGTTGGGTCCGGCCCGAAGGCATCCACGTGACCCTCAAGTTCATGGGCGACATACCTGCCGCAACCGTCGAGCAACTCCTGGAAGCGCTGCCGCCGGTGGCCGCCGGATTCAGCCCGTTCAAGCTGGCTATCTCCGGACTCGGCGTCTTTCCCAACATCCAGCGTCCCCGAGTGCTGTGGGCGGGCCTGGACGGCGGCCTCAAAATCCTGTCGAAGCTGCAACTGGCCGTCGACGAAGCGGTGGGAATACTTGGGCTGCCCAAAGAGCAGCGTCCCTTCTCGCCCCACCTGACCTTGGGCCGAGTGCGCCGCGACGTTTCTGAGGGGCAGTTGCGGAGGATCGGCGAGGTCATGTCCTCAACCGAGATACCCTCCGTCCCAGCTTGGCCGGCGGACACGGTCAACCTGATGCGCACGGAGCTTGACCCGGCCGGTTCCAGGCATTACCTGGTGGGCTCCGCGCCAATCGGTGGCAAGTGATGGCTATCGACCGATTGACCGCCACCATCCGGCCCGTGGCGCCCTTCAATTTTGAACTTACGGCGGGCTACCACACCTACTTTCAGAGCCGCTACGGCACCGACACCATGGAAGACGGCGTCTACCGCAGACTCCTGGACCTAGGGGACAAGCTGGTCTTGGCCTCGGTGCGGTCCGCCGGCACGGTGGACGCCCCGGAACTGGCCCTGGAATTGCAGGGTCCAGGGTTAACTTCAGAGGAAGTGGACCGGGCTAGTGAAAAAGTTTCCTGGCTTCTGGGGGTGGACCAAGACCTGGCCCCGTTCTACGAGTTGGGCAGAATGGACGAGGCCATGGCCGGGTTGGTGGAGGAGTTCTACGGTCTGCACCTGCCCCATACCGCCACGGTGTTCGAGGCGTTGGTGCTGGCGGTGTTGGGACAACAGATTTCCACCAGCGTGGCCCGGATAATCAGGACGCTCCTGATCGAGACATTTGGCCCCAGCGCCGAATTCGACGGCGAGACGTACTACGCTTTCCCCCGGCCGGAGTCGATCTGGGCGTCTTCGCCCGCCGAACTTCATACGATGAAACTGACGCAACGAAAGTCCGAGTATGTGCACGGTCTGGCCGGGTCGACCCTGGACACTTCCGTTGGGCTGGAGAGACTGGGCGAGTTGTCCGACCGGGAGATCGTCGAGAAACTGACGGCGCTGCGTGGGGTGGGACTGTGGACCGCCCAATGGGCCCTGATCCGCGCCGTAGGCCGCCCCGACGCTCTGCCATTGGGCGACCTGGCGCTCCGGCGGGTGGTCTCACGCCTGTTCATGGACGGCGCGGAATGCAACGACGCCCAGGTAGAAGAGATCGCCAAGCGCTGGTCTCCCTACCGCACGTTCGCGACAATCTACCTGTTCAGCGCGCTTAGGACGGGGGCGGGCTAGAATAACTGCGCAGAGCAGGTGGTTCGACGGGTGCGACGAAGTCGAGACTTTCGACCTTCGGCCGGAGCTCACCACTAACGGACGACTCAGGCTATCGATAACACACCGTTCGTCCTGAGCCTGTCGAAGGATGCGCATAAGTCATATCACTGGTGGAATCGCAACCCGGCTAACGGTGGTTCGACAGGTCCGATTCCATCGGGACTCTTGACTTTGGTCGGAGCTCACCATGAGTGGAAGATACGTCCCATGCAGCAAAAACCAACATCTTAGGAGCACGGCATGGCATTTCTAGGACTTAGATTGGGGAACGAATCCCAATTGAACGTGGCTGATATACAATCACTGGGGGCATTGGCCGAGGAACATGGCTACGGGGAGATCTGGATGACCGAGGGCGCTGGGCGGGACTCGTTGACCCAACTCACCGCCATCGCCACGGCCACCAGCCGTATCGGCCTGGGAACCGGAATCCTGCCCATGTTCTCACGGACGCCTCTGATCACGGCCATGTCCTCGGCGGGGTTGGCTGCGGTATCTGATGGCCGGTTCATCTTGGGGTTGGGTGTGGGCAACAAGCCGGCAACGGAGGATGGACACGGGGTGGCCTACAGTCAGCCCATCGAACACCTCAGGGACACGGTCAATATCATTCGGGGCCTGCTTAACGGCGAGGTTGTGAGCCACCAAGGGAAGGCCATCACCGTGAGCGGGGCGTCACTGGGCGATGCCCGCCCTCAGAAAGCGGCGCCAATCTACATCGCAGCCCTGGGCCCGCGCATGTTGCGACTGGCTGGGGAGGTTGCCGACGGCGTTCTGCTCAGTTGGACCGCCGCCAGTTACCTCAAGCAAGCCATCCAACTGGTGCGCGACGGGGCAACCAAGGCTGGCCGCGACCCGTCGGAAGTAGCGATATCCGGTTACCTCCGGGTTGCCGTGACCGATGACATGGCCGCGGGCCGGGCCAGTCTGCAGCGGGAGATTGCCCGTTACGCCGGCGGTTCCCATTACCAGTCCTTTTTTCGGAACACCGGTTTCGATGCGGAGATGGCGGGGGCGCAGGCGGCCAAGGACCACGCCGACAACCCAGCCATGGCGGCGGCCATCGGCGAGAAGATGCAATCGGAATTGGGTGTGGTCGGCCCGGCTGAAGTCTGCCGGGCGCGTATCGAGGAGTTGCGGGCGATGGGTCTGACTAAGCCCGTGATCGCCCCGCTGACCGTGGGAGACATGAAAAGCTCCTACGAACACACCATCAAGGCGTTGGCTCCCTAGGCTTCCAACACCGCTAAAACAACAAAGCGAGAGTTTATGTCCTCTGTACTAGTCTTCGTATTCGATGGGCTCCAGCCATCCCAGGTAATCCCCAGGCTGATGCCCAATCTAGCGGCATTCGCCGTCGCCGGAGTGACCTTCACCAACCACCATGCGGTGTTCCCGACCGTGACCCGGGTCAACAGCTCCAGCATAGTCACCGGTATGGAGCCGGGAGGTCACGGCCTGGCTGGAAACAGGCTGCTGATTCGGGATTTCGACCCGGACAACGCAATAGGGGCAATGGAGCCTGAACTAACGCGGGTCGCCGATGCTGGATTGCCGGTCCTTCTGGCGCCCACGCTGGCCCAGTTTTTGTCCGAGCACGGAAAAGAGTATGTGGCCATCGGAGTCGGGACCAGCGGCAACGCCTTCCTCCATAACCCCACCGCGGAAGATTCTGGCGGGGCGACCATACACCCGACGTTCGCCCTTCCAAGGGACCTCCACGAATCGCTTATCGACCGGTTTGGTCCGTGGCCGGACGAAGCGGTGCCCAACACGTCGAGATTGGCCCACGCCGTGCGCATCATGACCGAATATGTGCTGCCCGAGCGCATGCCCGCGGTGGCCCTGATCTGGTCGTCAGAGCCCGATAAAGCCCAACACGCCGCCGGGGTTGGTTCCAGCCTCTCCGACACCGCCATCAAGGAAGCGGACGGGCAGTTTGGAGACGTGCTGCAATGGCTGCGGGAAGCCGGCCGGCTGGAAGAAACCGACATCATCGTAGCGTCGGACCACGGCTACTCCACTATCTCCGGGGCCATTGCCGTTGAGTCGTTGGCGCGGGAGGCCGGCTTCCCGCCGGGCGGCGAGCCAGGCGGAGTGGTGGTTGCCCCGAACGGTGGAGCGGTGCTGTTCTATACCCCGCCCGGAGACCTGGAGACAGCCAAGCGGTTGGCAGCCTGGTTGATGGCGCAGCCCTGGTGCGGCGCTTTAACGGCGTCCGACGCAGTCGCCGGCATCCCTGGGACGCTGTCGGCCTCTTTAGTGGGAAACCAGGGCCCCCGTGCGCCAGAGTTGACGATGTCTTTCCGCTGGGAATCGGGCGACAACGAGGCCGGATACCCCGGCACGGTCTACTCCACCTACGGCGAGCCCGGCGCGGGGCAGCACGGTTCCATGAGCCGTCACGAGATGAACAACATCCTCTTTGCCGGCGGACCCAGTTTCAAGTCGAATCTCAGGTCGGATATCCCTTCCGGCAACTTGGATCTAGCGCCCACCATTCTAAGAATCTTGGGAATCTCAGGGGGCGGGGATATGCACGGAAGAGTCTTGGAAGAGGCGCTAGAGGGTGGGCCCAACGGAAATGGCATAGACTGGAACAGTGAAGTGCATTACGCTGAATTCAGCCTAGGGGAAGAGATGTACCGCCAACAGATCAAGGTATCCACGGTAGCCGGCGCCTCATATGTGGATGAGGGCAACCGGGTGACTTAGGATTTAGCGGACCAGAACGCTTCGGTAATTATGCGTATCTATACACCTATGACAGAAAAATCCGTAAACTTAGGCGGGTTTCTGCTAATATTTCGGACATTTCAGTAGATTTTTAATCGTGCTCAAGTTATGCCAAAATCGGAGGCCGCTCCCTGGATCACCAAGCCGAACAAGAAGTAAAAGCGCTTCTTGAGAAGTTAAATACGGCAACCCGATCCTATCGGGCCACTCTAAGAGTTCCGACTTTCGAAGGCCAAGGATAGGTCCTGGTCGCTTCGACTGGAGCCGAACTCCCTGCGATTCCCGAAGTACGGACCGACCCGGGCGATGCGGGAGTTATGGCATTCCGGTCCAACGAGATGATCGTCGTTAACGACTACCCGTCTTACCCCTCCCCCTTTCAGACGGGAATCGACAAAGAATTTAACTCGTTAGCCCACCTGCCCGTCAGGAACAATCAGGAAGTTCTCGGTGTCCTCTCGATAGGTTCCAAAGACAAACACGCATTCAAACCTGAAATCACCGCAATCTTGGAAGCCTACGCCCTGGCTTTAGGTGGGTTGCTCCGGAGCTTCGCTGTGGAAAGAGAGCTCCTGGGAAGCGAATCGAAATACCGGACGTTGGTCAACCACCCCCGGACCTGGTATTCGTCAGTCGGCTCGATGATTTCAGGCTAGTGGAGGTGAACGACCGGGCCTGTGAGCATTACGGTTACAGCCGCGAAGAATTCCTGAATCTCGAGATTTTTGATCTTGAGATTGAGCCGCCACTACGGGAGCAGGTGAGGGCTTTATACGACAACACGCCGGTGGGCAAGGATGTTGAGGTTTAAGGGACCAATAAGAGAAAGAACGGGACAATTTTTCCTGTACACGTCAGATTTACCAAACTTGACGATGTGTTTGCGATTGCCAATGTTCGCGATATAACGGAAGCCAAACGGGCCGAGAACTCCCTATCGGATAGCGAAGCCAGCAGCCATGCTCTTTTTGAAGACGCACCCCAAGGCATCATCGTGGTCAATGACTCAGGCGTTATTGTCCGGGCCAATCGCCATCTAGAAAGGTTGTTTGGTTACCTCCGGGAAGAACTGATCGGGGGATCTGTTGAGGTTCTGATACCGGAGGCGCTAAGGGCCAATCACCATAGTCTACGCGCGGGGTATGCCAAAAACCCTGTGTCTCGCATCATGGGGGCGGGTCTACGCGTCAATGGGCGGCGCAAAGACGGCAGTGAATTCCCAGTGGAGATCGGCCTCAGCACCATTGATACTTCGGAAGGCCACTTAACGATAGCCCATATCTCCGACGATACTCTTCGTAGAGAGAGTGAGGAGCTACAAAAAGCCATAGAAGTGCGGTTGAGTGACGAGCTAGAAGCGCGCGAAGCCGAACTAGATCTGGCTGACGAGGTCGCTGGAATCATTACCTCGACCCTGGACATAAGCCAGGTTTTTGCGAAGTTTGCCATTGAAACCAAACACCTGGTTGATTTTGACGATGCCATCATCATTTTAGTTGACTACGACACTGAAACGCTGATCGTGAACCGCTACCTAAGGTCGGGCTCGATGGAGAATCAGCCGCAGACGATCTGGGACCTGAAAGGGACGCAGACTGAAACGGTGATGCGGACTGGTCAAACGATGATTCGAGACGACATCACTCAAGGCGCTGGATTTAGCACCGACGGGTATATGGCCAAGGCCAATCTCCGCTCGACGATCGTGACACCATTGGTCTACAACGATCGGACCATCGGGTCATTGTTGTTGGCCAGCGCCACGCCCAAGGCCTTCGGCCTTAGGGAGCAGGGCATCTTGGAGCGTTTGGCGCGCCAGATCGCCCCGGCAGTGGAAAACGCCCGCCTTTACGATCAAGCCGTCTCCCGGACAGCGGAGTTGGAATGCTTGGTTAACTTGGCCGAAATCTTGGGCTCGACATCCACACTGGAAGAGAAAATTTCCAGGGTCTTGGAACAGATTGTAGAAGTTGCACAGGGTTCTTCGGCCCAATTCAGAATGCCGGACACCTCCGGGCAAGAATTGATTCTGACCGCGCCTGTGGAGGCACTCGCTGATCCAATGCCTCAGCGGCTAGACAGGATCGGAGAGGGCAGCCTGGCGTTTGAAACCTTTCAGCAGGGTAGTCCGTTGGTCGTTAACGACTACATCAATCACCCAAAAGCATCGCCACTTTTCTCCCATAGCGAAGACCGGTCGATCGTTTTTCTACCTATCGGATCCGGGGAGCGGCCCGTGGCGATAGTGGTTGTGGTCTCCAACGAAAAAGACCATTTTACGCCGGACGGGGTGAGACTACTGACGGCCATCGGAGAAGGTCTGGGCACATTGCTGGAAAACAGCCGTCTTTCAGAGGAACTCCAGTCCAGCAACCAAGAGATGGAGTTGGCCGACCAGGTGGCAAAGATCATCACAACTACTCTCGATATCGAACAGGAATATGAACGGTTCGCGTTGGAGGTGAAGAAGCTCGTTGACTTCGACCGGGCAACCCTGCTGGATGTGGACATGACAACCAACAGGTATGCCATCAGAAGTTCCTGGGGGCTTGATATCCCCTCCCTACGGGCCGGAAGAAGCATCCCATTGGAAGGTTCCACTCTCCAGCGGACTCTGAACAGCGACGAAAGAATTCTTGTGGAAGGTCTGGCGCCGCCATTCAAATCTGTAGCGCAACCTAGTCTATTCAAGGCAGGTCTACTCTCCCATATGATGGTGCCTCTGATCTTCAACGACCAGGTCACCGGTGCGATCACCTTGCTGAGCCGGCGTAGCGATGCCTTCGGGGACCGGGAAAAACACATCATGGAACGTCTAGCTGGCCAGATTGCGCCAGCAGTCGAGAACGCACGATTATTTCGGCAGGCGCAAGAACGTACTCAGGAGATCGAACGCCTTCACGAGTCCACCAACCGTATCTTAGACAGCAACCCGGCGGCTCTGGTGGTCCTGAGAGGGAGTGACCGGGAAGTGGTGATGGTGAACAGTTCGTTCCGCGCGACTTTCGGGCCGGAAAAAAACCAGGTCGAAGGCCGGCCAATCTTCCAGGTCCTGGAGTAGGCCGGGCTGGATGAGTGCATTCGTGAGTCCTTGGTTTCCCCGTTGGGTGAGGGGCAGAAAGAAATGATGTATATCGGCCGCGACGGGACCGAGCGATGGTTTTCCGTCTCCGCCGCCCCTTTGCTGCTGGAGCCGGATACTGGCTATGAAGACGAGGTCCTCCTCGTTTTGAACGATATCACCGAGCAGAGGCAGCAGCAGGAAAGATTCCAGGAGCAGGCCAGACTCGCTTCGGTGGGCCAGCTAGCCTCCGGTGTGGCCCACGAGATCAATAACCCCTTGGCGGCCATATATGGCTATTCCGAGTTGCTGCAGATGGCGGACCTGCCGCCCCAAGCAACACAAGACGCTCGGAACATTCAGAGGGCTGCGGAGCGGGCCGCCAAGATCGTCCAAAACCTGCTTTCCTTTGCCGGAAAGTCTGAGCCCGAAAAACGGTATTTGAACGTAGCTGCTGTTGTGGACCAGGCTTTGGCGTTGAAAGCCCGCGATTTTGAACTTGAGAACATCCGGGTAACCACGAAACATTCCAAGGGCATCCCGTCAACTATGGTCGACGAATCGCAAATAATACAGGTGATCCTGAACATACTGACCAACGCCGAACAGGCCATAAAAACAGGCCGGGGACATGGTCAGGTCACCATCTCCACTCGAATGGTCAAGGGGTTCATCGGCATCAGAGTTTCCGACGACGGGCCGGGGATCCCAGCGGAACACCTGCACAGTATCTTTGACCCGTTCTTCACCACCAAGGAAGTTGGGGAAGGAACAGGGTTGGGGCTTAGCATCTGCTATGGCATCGTCCGCGACCATGGGGGAAAGATGTGGGCTGAAAGCGCTCCGGGAAAAAGGGCGACATTCCACATAGAATTGCCGGTTTTGCCCGACGTGGCGCCCACGGTGGGACAATCGACAGAAACAGATGGCGTAACGGTGACGGCGCGGCGTATCTTGGTTGTGGACGACGAACCTGAAGTCCGGCACATACTGGGCCGGGTGTTATCGGCCGATGGGCACGATGTGTCTTTGGCCTCCGACGGCCAAGAAGCTTGGAAGTTGATCCAGAAAACTCGGTTCGACAATATCTTCTTGGACCTGAGGATGCCTGGAGTAGACGGCCAAGAGCTTTACCAACAGATCATCGAATACTCCCTTGACCTGGCTATGAAAGTGGTTTTCATCACTGGGGATTCGGCCAAGGCCGACACCGAACGATTCCTCGAATCGACCTCCAGCCCGGTGTTGGGCAAACCGTTTACGATTGAAGCAATCCGCCAACTGCTTTAATATCTCACCAACGATCCTCGGAAACCAAATATTCTTTCGGCGGAAATACCGCCGAGTATTCCGGCGTCGCGTCACGCCCAAATAAGGGAGCACCAAAAAGGGAGTAACGGAAGCCCATGAATATTCAAGGTCTGGACCCAGGTGAGCTGGCTGCCCGTCGGGACGAGATACTGAACCATTTTTCACGTATCGACATGGAGTTCGACCGGAGGCGTGGGGAGAACCGGCTCTTGGTCAAGGGCGGTGACATCCAGTGGGAATCGGCATCCCGCGTCCACCCCACCCAGCAAGAAGGCCATCTGTTGGCCCGAATCATATCCCCCGAATTGGGTTTCAACATCCACACTTTCCGGGTTTTCAAGCGCCAGATCGGCGGCGGCGGTGTCGACGGCGCTTTCCACACCCACGGAGATGCCGTCAAATACTATCTTGAGGGCAACGGCAAAGAGATCATCGACGATCAGGAAGTCGAAGTGACGCCGGGCGATCTGGCTTTCATCCCCGCCAACATCTGGCATGGCACCGAGAACACAGGCGACGAACCCATGGTGTTCATCGCCTTTCACCAGATCCCCGGAACACACCTGCCGGTCCCTGCCTCATGGCAGTACCATGCCGACGACCTGGCGGAGCATGAAAGCATCGACAGCCGTATCGCCAAGATGGAGAACGAAGACCCCTCAGCCATGGACTCGGCATCCCTTTACTCTTGGCGGCAACACCTGCTGCATGAACTGGGCGTATTGGACGACGAGTTCAACATTCGGAGAAAAGCCAAGAATTACCTGGTGCCGCGAGACCAAGTGCCCTGGGAAACCCCGGCGGACAACCAGACCGTAACCCTGATCGCGCCCGAGTTGGGGTTCGACATCCACACCCTTCAGCTATCGGTGCGGGTGGTGCCCCCGGGCTACACCGACGACACGTTACACCGGCACGGCGAGGCGGTCCACTACTACCTTTCGGGGCAGGGCGATCAGATAGTCGGAGATGAATCGGTCGCAGTTGAGACCGGAGACTTGGTTTTCATCCCGGCTGGGACCGCCCACGGCATCAAGAATTCAGCGGACGGCCCGATGCGGGTCTTGGTCGCCGAGCAGTTGCCGGGGACCTACTTGCAGAGACCGGTGATCAAGAGCGATTCAGATTAATTCATTGTCTAACCGCGCGGCTAAGCTGGCGGACCTGGTTTGGAGGAACGATTGGATTCCATAAAGAGCATGGGCGTTCTCTTGCCCACCAGAGGCGTGCTGGTGTACGCCAAAGGCGGCCGACCCAGGGTTGAGCTGAACTGGCAGATGGCGGAGACCGCCGAGCGCATCGGCTTTGACTCTGTTTGGGTCGGCGACAGCATCACCTCCAAACCACGACTGGAGCCCCTGACGGTCATGGCCGCTCTGGCCGCACGCACCCATAACGTCAAGATTGGGACCGCCGTGATGCTGAACGCTCTGCGGCACCCGGTGCACCTCGCCCACTCCATAGCGACCATCGACAACATCTCGGACGGCCGCGTTATCTTGGGTCTGGGCGCCGGGAGAAGCAACAACCAGATGTTTGTGGATGAACATAACTTCGTGGGTGTCCCGATAGAAGAGCGCGCTGACCGCATGGAGCAGAGCATCGACATCCTCCGGAAATTATGGTCCGAAGACGACGTTTCGAACCCAGAGGGCTTTTACCCTCTAAACAACATGACCTTGGAGCCGAAACCGGTCCAGGAGCAGGTGCCGATCTGGCTCTCCAGCAACTGGGTGCAGCGGGGTCTGCGCAGAGTAGCGGTCCAGGGTGACGGCTGGATCACCAACGTCCCCTCCACAGAGATGTTCACCAAATGCTGGGACAAGATCGAAGAGAAGTCCAAAGAGATCGGCCGCGACCCCAGCAGCCTCAAACGCTGCCTGTATATCTCCGTCAATCTCAACGACGAAGATGAGGCCTTGGCTGAAGGCGACGGGTTCATGCGGGCCTACTACGGCATTCCGTACGAGATGATCAGCAAGCAGTTACTCTGCGTCTTCGGCCCGGCCCAAAAAGTCATCGACGCCATCAAACGCTACAAAGAAGCCGGCGCCGATTACTTCATCGTCCGGTTCGCCTCGCCCAACCAGATGGCTCAACTTGAGAAGTTCACCGAGTTGGTTGCGCCGCACGTCTAGGTGGGGTAAATCTATACCCTGCACCGGGAGTCCAAACACACCACCACCCTCATGGTTTTCTCCCTTTAAAAGTGTCCCATCATCGCTGAACGCCTACAGTTAATCGTGTTGCTAGCAGCGTAGTTTCATACGGCTAATTGGCAGTTAATCTACCTCAGGATACCCGGCTCGCTTTTTATCCTGGGCCTGTCGAACGGGCACCCCGCAGAGACCACCTATTGCGAGCAGTTACCCT
>Ga0066376_10000714_pt1 | contig 31325 bp, 30 predicted proteins | sample Knorr_S15_td_Bot_FD_77009 | JGI IMG/M metagenome (GOLD analysis project Ga0066376, IMG submission 77009) | Marine microbial communities from Southern Atlantic Ocean transect - Knorr_S15_td_Bottom_ad_5009_LV_A | ecosystem: Environmental > Aquatic > Marine > Oceanic | place: Southern Atlantic... | reverse complement strand
TCGCCGGACTACCCTACCGAGTGCGCCAACAACGGTTCGAAATTACCGGGGCCGGCCGGCATCACGATGACCGTGGCGCTGGTCGCGCGAGCTGGTAACCGGCGTGGCGATCGACGCGGGTCGACCAGTTGACTGGGCTGCGATTCGAGTAATACGGTCTTTCATGGAATCAACCACGAGCGCGCCAGGTGGCGCGGCGCACTGGCCCGGTGACTCCCATGAAGACAAGCGGCACCATCATCATCGTCGGTGGAGGCGTGGTCGGGTCGAGCATCGCCTACCATCTGCGCCGCGATGGACACGACGGCCCGCTCCTGGTCGTCGAACGGGATCCTACATACGCGCGCGCCTCGTCGTCGCTGGCGATGGGCGGTGTGCGCCAGCAGTTCAGCTCGGCCGTCAACATCCAGCTGGCTCGGTATGGCCGACGGTTCTACTCCGAGTTTGATGACGCGATGCGTGTGCCGGGGCATCGGCCCCGTGTCAATTTCCGCTCGCGCGGATATCTGTTTCTCGTGGATGAGGCGTCGTCCGAACGCTTCGAGGCCCGGGTCGAACGACAGCGGGCGCTGGGAGCCCAGGTGGAACGTCTGGACCTCGATACGCTGGCCGACCGCCTGCCGGGGGTTCGGTTGGACGACATCCGCTTCGGGGTCTTTGGCGCGGATGACGGATATCTGGAGCCGCGCGAAGTGCTCAGCGGTTTCCGGGCCGCGGCCGCGGCTCTGGGCGCGGAGTTCGTCCCGGCGGAGGTGACCGATCTCCTCCGCCGGTCGGACCGCATCGTGGGAGTCGAGCTGGCGGACGGCACGCGGCTGAGCGGCGACGGGGTGGTCAACGCGGCCGGCCCGTTCGCGGCCCGCCTGGGAGCCATGGCCGGTCTCGAGCTCCCGGTGCAGCCAGTGCGCCAGCACCTGTTCCGATGCGCACTGCCGATACGGTGGCCGTATCGGTTCCCTGTCCTGATCGACCCAACCGGCGTCCACTGGCGTCACGATGACCCGGCCACCGAATCGGACCCCGATCGACTCGTCGTCGCCTGCACACGACTCGATGAGCCACCGGGCGAGAACTTCGAGTGCGATTTCTCACGATGGGAGTCGGATTTCCGACCGCCACTGGTCCGGCGCGTCCCGGAACTCGACTCCGCCGATCTGGTGCTGGTTGACGGCTGGGCCGGTCTGTACGCCATGACCCCGGACCACAATCCGCTTCTTGGTGAACATCCGGACGCACCCGGGTTCTTTCTCGCCAACGGATTCAGCGGACACGGACTCATGATCGCCCCGGCGGTTGGCAAGGTGATGTCAGAACTGATCCGAACCGGTCGCTCCGACACGGTCGATGTCAGCACCCTCGACCCTGGTCGGTTCGACCGCAACGAGCTGGTTGATGACGAGGCTATGATCTAGTACTTAGACGGGGCTGCGCCCCGGACCCCACGCGACGGCTACGCGGGGCCCCTGAGAATGCCCCACTCCGCCGCCGCGGGGCGCGCATTGTCGCGCGCCCTGACCACCAACACGCCGATATACTTCGGTCAGATGCAGATTGTGGCTCCGGAGATTGAAGGCTATCTCGCGTCGCTCGACGTGGGTGATCCGGCACTCGCGCGGGTGGCCGCCGAAGGGGAGGTGCTCTCGCTCCCGATCATCAACCCCGCGGTGGGTCAGTTTCTGGAAGCCCTCGTCGTGGCGACCGGGACCCGCCGGGTGCTGGAGATCGGGACCGCCAACGGGTATTCGGCCCTCTGGCTGGCGCGATCGCTTCCCCCCGACGGCCAGATTCTCACCTTGGAAATCGACCCGGAACGAGCGGCCGTGGCACGGCGCAATTTCGAGGAGTCGGGACTCGCCGATCGGGTCGATGTGATCGTGGGTGACGCGGCTCGGATGGTGTACAAGGTGGCGGGCCCGTTCGATCTGATCTTCAACGACGGCGACAAACGGCAATACGGGCCGCTCCTCGATCGGTTGGTGTCTCTGCTCCGTCCGGGCGGCGTCCTGGTCACCGACAACGTCCTCTGGAACGGCGAGGTGGTGCCTGGGCTGGTGACACCGCCACGACAGGCGCCCGACGACACGGCGGCGATCGCGGAGTACAACCGGCGGCTGGCGGCTGACGAGCGCCTCGTCACCAGCTTCCTGCCGGTTCGTGACGGTCTGGCGGTGTCGGTGCGGAGGAGGATCTGATGACAGGTGACGACTGGCTCGACGCCGCGAAAGCGGACGCTCAACGGCGGCAGCTTCCAGCCCTCGAGCCACTGCTGGAGGCACTGGCCAGGGCCACCCGCCGACTCCGCGCGGCGGAGTGGAATCTCAGCGCGGCAAGCCGACCGGCGCACGACGCCGACCAGCCTGATGACACCCCTGCCACCTGAAACGCCCCTGCACCGGATGGCGGCCGCCATCGAATCCGGCGAGGTGTCGGTTCGAGACGTCGTCGAGACCGCGCTCCACCGTATCGAGACTCTTGACGCCGGGCTGAACGCCTTCACGCTCGTCATGCACGACAGCGCCCGGCTGGCGGCCGCGCACGCCGACACTGAGATTGCGGCCGGGCGGTATCGTGGCCCGCTCCACGGCATCCCGATTTCGATCAAAGACCTGATCGACGTGGCCGGCGTGCCAACGACGGCGGCGTCTCAGGTCACCGACCGGTCGCCGGCCGGCGCCGACGCTCCGGTCGTGGCTCGCCTGAGAGACGCGGGCGCCATCCTCATCGGGAAGTGCAACCTCCACGAGTTCGCGTTCGGGACCACCGGCGAAGACTCGGCGTTCGGCCCGACTCGACACCCTCTCGATGCCGACCGGTCACCCGGCGGTTCGAGCAGTGGGTCGGCGGTGTCCGTAGCGGCGAGGATGGTCACGGCGTCGGTCGGCACAGACACCGGAGGCTCCATCCGAATTCCGGCCGCCGCCTGCGGATTGGTCGGCCTGAAACCGACGTTCGGCGAGCTGCCCTGCGACGGCATCGTGCCGTTGGGGCCGAGTCTCGACCATGTCGGTCCCCTGACTCGTTGTGTGGCCGACGCTCGACTCATGTTCACCGCGATGGGTGGGGTCAGCCTCAGCGCCGGCTCTGGGGGGACCACGCCGCTGACGCGCCGACTGGGCTGCCCCCGACCGTACTTTCTCGACCAGCTCGACGACGGCGTACGGGCAACGTTCGAACGGGCGCTGGAACGGTTGCTCGACGACGCCTGGACCGTCAGCACGTCCCCCATACGCCATGCGCGTGACACGGCCACGGTCTGTCTGCATCTCCTGTTGCCCGAAGCGGCGGCAGTGCACGCGTCGTCATTGGATCGCCAGGGAGCGGCGTACACGCAAGGCGTGCGGCTGCGGCTGGAAATGGGGCGGTATGTGTTAGCCGAAGACTACGTCCGCGCACAGCGGGGCCGAGCGGTTTTGACGCAGGCGGTCGACGACGCACTCGGGGACCACGACGCCCTGGTGCTGCCGTCTCTTGCGATTCCCGCGCCACGGCTGGGGACCGACACCGTCGAGATCGACGGCCGGCCGGTCTCGGTCCGGAACGTGACGCTACGACTGACGCAACTCTTCAACGCGACCGGCCACCCAGCCGTGTCGATTCCGTGTGGAGCGACCGCGAGCGGGTTACCAGTTGGGTTGCAGTTGGTCGGTCGCCGATCTCACACAGCCCAGCTCCTGGATGTCGCCCAAGCCGTCGAGCAGTCGCTCGCTTAGGTTTCCTGGCGATCCCAGGAAACCGCCCCGGATCGTTGTCAGCACCCTCTCAGGTTTTCGCGCGGGGCTGTTAGTCTCTTTTTTTCTGCAACACGTCGTAGCTGCCGTCTTCCGAAGCACCGGTCGCCACGGGCAATCCGGCTTGAGACCAGCCTTCGTCGATGACCTGCCCGGTGGCGGGGTCCATGCGGCCACCGAACCCTCCCTTCACATTCACCGGCGCGTAGCCTGACTCGGCCAGCACCAGCGCCGCCTTGCCCGAGCGCCCGCCCACCTGGCATCCGACCAACAGCTTGGCATCACTGGGATAGTTGGCCTGCATCACCGCGAGAAAGTCCGGATTCGGCGTCATCTGCCCCGTCTGCTGGTCGAAATGCAGCAACGGCACGTTGTGGGCGCCGTCCGGATGCCCTCTTTCATACTCTGGCACCGACCGCACGTCGACGTAGGTATACCCGTCGTCGGTCTGCAACCGATGCGCCTCTTGGACCCCAACATGTGTGACGCTCATGAAAACACTCCTTCTCGTCATACTACACTGCAGGGTCGGCACCCGAGTCCGACACGGCTTCTGGCGCTGAATGACCGCCTACTGACCAACCAGCGCTCATCGTCGCTGTCGTCCCACTCCCCGTGCTTCATGATCAGCCAATTCTTCCACGCCTGGGAACGCCGCCTGGTGGCGATCGATACGAACAGACTCGTGCGTCCGTTCGAGTGGGGACTGGACTGGATCGACGCTGAACCTGGCCCCGACGAGACCTCCGGGCGCCGATTCGAACGGTTCGCGGACCGCGCGATGTCGGATCCCGACTGGTTCACGGCGGCCCCGTGTCAGGACTACAGCTTGCAGGGCGACGCACTGACATTTCCGAGCGCGGAGACGACGCCGCATCCCGAAAACAACACGGTTCGCCTGCGCTACTTCCCAGCCGAACAGAAACCAAACCGGCGTCGGGCCACCCTGGTGCTGCCACAGTGGAATTCGGACCCTGAGGCCCATGTCGGCCTATGCCAATTGCTCGCCCGAGTCGGCATCAGCGCGCTGCGGCTGAGCCTGCCGTACCACGACGACCGGATGCCGCCCGAACTGGAGCGTGCCGACTACATCGTGAGCCCGAACATCGGTCGCACGCTACACGCCAACCGACAGGCCGTGCTCGATGCGCGCCGGGCCATCGCCTGGCTGGCCGCGACAGGCTACGAACGAATCGGGATTCTGGGCACGAGCCTCGGGTCCTGTCTCGCGATGCTCACGGCCGCGCATGAGCCGCTGGTCAAGGCGGCGGCGCTCAACCACATCTCGCCCTACTTCGCCGATGTCGTGTGGGAGGGGATCTCGACGAAGCATGTACGAGATGGACTCGACGGCTCGATCGAGCTCGACCAGCTACGACGATGCTGGCTACCAATCAGCCCACAGCCCTTCGTCGAACGCATGCGGAAGACGCCGACACTCCTCGTCTATGCCCGCTACGACCTGTCCTTCCCGGTCAGGCTCTCGCGCCAACTGGTTCGCGACTTCAGGACGCACGAGATTCCACACCAGGTCACCGTGATGCCCTGCGGCCACTACACCATCGGCAAGACGCCGTTCAAATGGCTCGACGGCTACACGCTCGTGCAGTTTCTCCGACGTCACCTGTGACATCGGCGGGCCTCACTTGGGCCGGTCGGGGGGGGGTGAGCACCTGATAGTGACGAAGCCGTTGGCCCGGCTGAACGGAATGCATCATGGCCCCGCGTCTACGTGAAAGAAGGTCGGCTGTCCGAGTGTCTCGACGACGGCCAGAGTATACGCGTCTCGTCCCGCTGCGCTGGCAATCGGGGCCCGAACGGGGCAGAATGCGGTGCGGGGTGCAGGCGTCCGTCGGCCAACACTGGCCGTGGGTTTCGGGCGCCCTTCGCACGACCGCTTCGCGGCACGAGCCGGACTCGTGTCCATTCTCTGATATGGCTCAGGAGGACATCCGTGTTCTATTCCATTCGACAAGTATTCATCGTGGCGGCCGTTCTGGTCCCACTGGCCGGCCTGCCCTCGACGGCGATCGCGCAAGACACCGGCAACGACCTGCCGAATCCCTACCAGGCGGTCAGCGGATGGGCCAAGATGCCAGGCGCCCGCCACTGGGGCTCGACCAGTGCGGTCGATATCGACCCAGACGGCGTGCACATCTGGGTGGCCGAGCGGTGTGGCCAGAACGCCTGTGAAGGCTCGACTCTCGACACCGTCCTCAAGTTCGACAGCTCGGGACAGCTCGTCAAGAGCTTCGGCGCGGGCAAGATGAACTGGCCGCACGGCATCCATGTCGACACGGAGGGCAACGTCTGGGTGACCGATGCGCGTGGCGGCAATGGCAAAGGCCACCAGGTCCACAAATTCAGCCCGGACGGCGACGTGTTGCTGAGCCTGGGTACCGCTGGCGAGGCGGGCAACGACGCGACCCACTTCAACCAACCGTCCGATGTCGTCGTCGGACCCGACGGGTCGATCTACGTCGGCGACGGGCACGGCGGCACGCGATCGCGCCAGCGCGTCGTGAAATTCGACGCCAACGGCAACTTCATCAAGGACTGGGGTGAGACCGGCACCGGCCCCGACCAGATGGGCGTGCCGCATGCGCTAGCGTTTGACTCCCAGGGCCGATTGTTCGTGGCCGACCGCTCCAACAACCGCATCCTGATCTACGACCAGGAAGGCACCCTGCTCGACACCTGGTATCAGTTCAGCCGGAACAGCGGGATCTTTATCGACGCCGACGACATGCTCTATGCCACCGACTCGGAATCGTCCGACTCCCGCAATCACGGGGAGTGGAAACGCGGCATTCGGATCGGGAGCGCGCGCACGGGTGAGGTGATGTATTTCATCCCCGACCCGGCCGACGCGAACGACGGACCGCTGCGTGGCACCAGCTTCTCGGAAGGCGTCGCGGTGGACGCGGCGGGCAACATCTACGGGGCCGAAGTGGGCCCACGCGATCTCAAACGCTACGAACGGCGGCCGGACCAATAGCCTCGCTCGCGTCGAATCGACAGACCGCGGTCGCCCTTGTCGCCGGGGACCGCGGTCAGCGGGACGTATCCGCGCCACGAGACGGACGGCCCGGCGGGCCAGGTCCGCCGGGCGCCTGCGTCCGGTCGCCTCATCGGTCGAGAATCGCGGCGGCCGCACCGGTCAGCTCGACGATATGTAGCCCGGTGTTGGCGCGGTCGACCAGATAGACCAGCCCCCGATCATCCACCTCGACGTTGTTGGTTTGAATCGCCGTCTTGCAGCTTTCGACGCCGTCGATCATGACGCAGCGTTGGTCGGTGTTCGGCGTCGTCGCTGGAATGTAATACCCCACTTCAACCGGATCGAACGGATTCCGCACGTCGACCACGCGCATACCGGCATTGAACCAGGAGAACACCTGGATCCGGTTGTAGAACGGTGGCCCCATGTACCACTGCGTCCCGTGGGGGCCGAAGCGCCCGCCCCGTCCGCAAAATCCACCGTCGGCCTCCGACACCTGGAACGTCGAGACCGGCCACGGATGCGCTTCATCCGTGATGTCGACGAAGGACACGACGTGGCGCGGCTCCTGACACTGATTCGCGACCGACTCCGACACCAGCACCAGGACGTCGCGAACTCGCTGGTCCCGGTTCTGCGCATATTCGGTAATCTCTACGCCGAGGAGCGGATACGCCGTGTGGCCGCCCCAGAAGGTGGGCAGGTCGAGACGGCCGACCTGCGGGAATCGGAGACCGGCCGGACTCGGCGCGAGCGGGGCCGCCGCGCGGGGATCGCCAGTCAGAAACCGCTCGCGATCGACGATCTGCAGGACGCCGTCTCGCGACGTCCCGTAGCTGAGATAGAGCCGGTTCCCAGCCCGCACGACCTCGTGGACACCGGAACCACCAGGTATCGGCCCGGTACTGTCCGGCTGCACGCCGTCGAGGCTGAAGTCGCGGACTCGTCGCGGCGCGGCCGGATTGGCCAGGTCGAAGGCCTGGACGATGCGCGGGGCTCGCCAGCCGTCGACCGTGCCGATCAGGTAGGCCAGACCGGTGTCGCATTCCCACCAGGTCTTGTGGGTGTTCTGCTGGCCATCGGGCGTCCGGCCCATACGGGCCACAGTGGTGACGAACGTCGGGTTCGACGGGTCGGACACCGCCCAGACTTCGTGGCTCTGGTTCCCGTTGGCCCGCAGGAGGTAGGTGTCTTCGGCCGCCGCACCCGGCAGGTCGGCGCCTGAGCACACCTGCACCATCTGGGCGCCCTGCGCGCCCCCGGTGGCGGGGATGTGATGCAGATAGACGGGCCGGCCCGGGTCGGTCACGTCGACGATGGAGGTCCCGTTGACCTCGATCGCGCCGGTCAGCGGGTTACGCGCCTCGCCGGCGTGATGACCCACATACAGGATACGGCGCCCGTCTTGCGTGACCAGGAGCGGCTGATAGGCCGACCTGGCTTGCAGGTCGTCTGTCCCGACCAGACGGGTGTTGAGGGACTCTTCGGCGTGGCCCTGAGCCACGACCGGTGCCGACACCAGACACAGCAGCACGGCAACTGAAACAGTTCGCATGAAATCGCTCGTCGCCCGAGTTCAGTCTAGAGCCTGAAGCGCGATGATCGAGGCTCCGTGGTTGCTGCCGATCCAGAGGGTCACCGGGGTCGTCGAATCGTCCACGAACACCCGTCGAATGTTCACCCCCAGCCGAGGCAGGAGATACTCGATGAACTCGCCCGTGTCAGGGATGAGCCGAACCACCCGATCGGTGAACATCGATCCGGTCCAGGCGTCGCCGTTCCTGTCAACAGTCACGTCGTACGGTTTCGTGCGGGGCGTGGGCGGAAACCACTCCTGGAACTCTTCGGTCGTGGGGTCGAACATCCCGATCACGCTCGCGCCGAAACCGGCGTACCACACGCGATCGTGCGCGTCGACGGTGCCCCGACGTGGACGAGACCCACGAGTGGGTGTCTCGTGCAACGTGATATCCCCCGTCCGCGCATCGATCCGGCCGATGTGCTCATTCGTGAAGTCCATGAACCACAGGTTGTTCTGCGAGTCCGGACTGATGCCGTAGAGGTTGTGTGACGGACGGGGCGAACCAAGAAACGGCTCGAACGTCTCGAATTCGCCGGTCGCCAGATCGAGACGGTGCACACCGGCGATCGACCGGTTCTGCAGCCACACCTTGCCATCGACGTGGGAACTCTCGGGTGCCGCGTGATTCACCTGGAGGATCCGGGTCCCATGCGCACCTGTCGGCTGCTCCAGCTCGTCGGGCACCTTCCAGACCTGGAACGTCTCCGTCTGGCGGTCAAACTTGAAGATGGATCCCTGGAACATGTTGCCACCCCAAGGGTTGCCGTCCCGATCCAGCCGCAACGCCAGGATGCCGGTCGGGTTGCCGGGTCTCGCCTCGGGTACCTGGTATTCGGTGACCTCGCCAGTGTGTGGATCGAGCCGTCCCAAGTACTGCTGCCCAAAGTCGGGGTACCAGACCATGCCGTCTGGACCGACTTCCGCGTCGTGGGGCGCTCGCGAACGGTCAGGCAGGTCGTACTCCGTGATGACGACCTGGGTGGCCCGGCTCGTCGGCCGGGGGAAGGTGTGCAGGGCGTACCGGCGCGGTCCGGAGCTCAGATTGACACTGGCCAGGTAATCCGCCTGCCGACGCCTGGCTGCCTGTCGAGACTCGCTCCGCTCTTCAAACGGCGTGACCCGGCCCGCGGGAAGCCGCTGCGGGTTCCCCGGAAACGCCGACGTTACATACCCGTCCATCCGCTCCAGGACGCGCAGCCACCCCTCGGCATCGTGGCGCGACCGTAGGACGCGTTCGAGCGTGTGGCAGCGCACACAGGACTCGAACATCCTCTTCTGGGTCTCTGTTCCGGGAATGCTCTCGAGCCATTCGGCGTTCGTCAGCTGCGATTCGACATCCAGCGTCGGGCGCAGAGTCAGATCGACGATCGTCGTCGCGGCCCCCCCCACCTCGACGGCGCGGGGACCGTCCAGGTCATACCCAATCGCGCGGATGCTGAGTGCATGCCGACCCGCCTCGAGTCTGTCCGCGGGGAAGCGATACTGGCCCTCCGCATCGCTCGTCACGCTGAGGGAGATAGTCGAGGCATCTCGCTTTGCGGTGACGACGACCCCCTCCATGGGACCCTCCGCCATCGAGGTCACCTGCCCCGCCAGCGCAACCTCCGCGTCGCCACGAGGGGCTGATTGAGCCCTGGCCACGCCGGTGACCATGAAGCATGAGGCGACCAGGACCGCCAGGATCGTTCGCGGGGCCACGACGCCTAACCCGATGTGCCGTTTCTGCATCGCGCCACCTCGCTTGGACGTGCGTATTCCGCCCTCGCCACATGCACCGAACGTCACCCACATGTCGTTATCAGCGCGCCATCACGGGGCGGCCCGCTCCGCGGCGCGCGCCCCGGCAAGCACGTGGGCAATCGAGATGTTCCCTTCGTGACACGCGTACTCGTAAATCACGTATCCCGGAGGACTCGTCAGCGGGAGCTCAACGGTCCAGGGTCGCGTATAGGTCGTGTCGTCGTGGATGGTAAATCGGTAGTCGATACTGTCGGCGCCGACCCGAGTAAACCGCTCGACCGCACGCAGGGCCTGACTACCCGGGAATCTCCAGGTGGTCGTGTCGCGGTAGTTCGTCGTCTCGACGACCAGCGTGTCCTGGTCCCAGTAACCACGGGAATCGCCATTCCATTGTCGGATGCGCTGGTCCAGGGGCGAGCGCCCGTCCAGTGGGACGACTCGTACGTCGTGGATCATCTCGTTGAGAATCGCGACGTATCCGGGCGACTGGACGATCTGATAGGTATTGCTGTACCCGGACGGCACTGGCGGCACCCGCTGGTAGGTCATGCAGCGCTCCTGCAGGGGACGGTCTGCCCAGGAGTCATAGGCATGCTCGCGGCGATACGCTCGTCCCTCCGCCTGCCGCTGCTCCGCCTCAGGTGTCAGCGACGGTAGTCTGCCGTCCGTCGGGTCAACAATGAGCGCGGTGCGTCCGGTCGACGTGCCCCGGTCCCACCAGACCTGGTTGTAGGCGAGCGCGAGGTCACGTTCGGCCGTGAGTTCGCCGCGGCGTTCGGACGAGGCCCGGACGGCTTCGTCCCGGTTCTGCTCGGCTACCTCCTCCGCGGTCAAGAACTCTCGTCCGACCAGGTCGCCAGGTCGCTGCAACGGCGTAATCGTGGCGTAGGACCAGATGCCCTGCAGGTCCGGGTCGCCCCACGGCGTGTGGAACGTCGCATCACCGGCGGCCGGGGCCTGGCCGGCGCCGGCGCCAGGCGACAGACAGATCACCGGGATGGCCAAGGCCACCGCCACCATAAGAGTTCGACGGCGCATCTGACACCTCCTCGTGTTCTGGGACAGGACACTAGCACAACCGAGGTAATCCGAGCGCCTCCGTTGATGGGATCATGGAGCTATGGCCAACCACCCCCTCAACCCGTCTGGTCCCTCCGTCCGGGACCATCTCCATGAGATCGTCTTCGAGGCCGACACACCGGCCGGCAAGGCGTTCGACGTCCTGTTGATCCTCTCGATTCTCGGCAGCGTGATTGTCGTGATGCTCGACAGCGTCGAGACAATCCATGCCCGCTCCGGAGTGTGGCTCACGAGGCTGGAGTGGACGTTCACCATCCTCTTCACGGTCGAGTACGTGGTCCGCCTGGCCAGCGTCCGCAGACCATGGGGTTACGCTCTGAGCTTCTTCGGCGTGATCGACCTGCTCGCGATCATCCCCACCTACCTCAGCCTGGTCGTCGCGGGCACCCAGTCGCTATTAGTCATTCGAATCCTGCGGTTGTTGCGGGTGTTTCGCGTGTTCAAGCTTGGGTACTACCTGAGCGAGGCCCGGGTCCTCAAGACCGCAATGCAGGCGAGCCGCGCCAAGATCACGGTCTTCTTGACGCTCGTGATGTCGATTGTGGTCGTCATGGGCGCGTTGCTGTATCTCATCGAGGGGGAGGCCAGCGGGTTCACCAGCATTCCGCGGGGGATGTAATGGGCAGTGGTCACCATGACCACGGTTGGTTACGGAGACATCGCACCGACTACGGTGCTCGGCCAGATTGCGGCCGCTGGGCTGATGGTGCTCGGCTACGCCATCATCGCGGTCCCGACCGGTATCGTGTCGGCGGAGCTGGTGCAGGCCGCCAGCCATCAACCGGTGTCGACGCAGGCCTGTCCCGCCTGCAGCGCCGAGGGCCACGATGCCGACGCCGTCTGCTGCAAGTATTGCGGCGAGCGCCTCTATCCCGCCACGGTGTAGAGGTTGCCGGACGGGGCATCCCGGCTGGCGGTGTTGCTTCCTCGGTCACAGACCGCCTGTCTGCTCCCTCGTCGCGCCTAGCCAGCCGGGCGCCGCGCTCCGGAAACCGAAGCTCGGCCAGGCGCGCGACAATGCGCGCCCCGCGGCCACGGAGTGGGGCACTCGGGGTCCCCACGTAGCGGCCGCGTGGGGTCCCGGGGCGAAGCCCCGTCTAAGGAATGCCCGACAATGCGCGCCCCGTGGCCACGGAGTGGGGCTCTCGGGGCCCCCGCGGAACGGCCACGTGGGGTTCGGGGCGAAGCCCCGTCTAATCTAAAGATATCGTGCGAGCTGCCGAATCGCCTGATAGAGCACGTCGGCGAGCTGGCGGATGAACGGCGTGACATCTTGCTCGCTGACCGCGTCGGCCACCGTCACCGGATCGGTCAGCAGGAGCCAGATCGTGGCGCCCGCCAACGCCGCCGCCAGCAGGCCGACCACGCCGGCGACGCTCATGCCAATCCGTACGAGGCTCATCACCGATTACTCTCTGCCGGTCGTCACGGACCCGGCTCCCGACGCGTCGGCCGAATCATGGAGGTCGGCCCGGGTATCAAGTGTCCCGTCTCAGCCGTTCATTGCCCAATTCGCAGGCGGGGCATCCCGCCTGCCGGCGTTGCTCCTCGGTCACAAATGCCCAATTTGCTCCCTCCTCGCGCCTTGGCAACCGGGCGCCGCGCCGGCGACTTGACCAACGAACGGCTGAGACGGGACACTAGCAGACCGGTCGTCCTTACATAGGACGGATGCGGCGTCCCACAAGTTTTCGAAACCGTGGAATCAGACGTCGAGGACGATCTTGCCGAACTGAGACTTGTCTTCGAGCCGGCGCTGGGCGTCCACCGCAGCCTCGAGCGGGAAGCTGCTGTCGACGACCGGGGTGAATCGACCGTCGAAGAACAGTTCGGCGGCCCGAAGCAGCTCTCCCTTGGACCCCATGTAGGAGCCGATCAGCGAGATCTGCCGGGAGAACAGGTGGCGGATATCCATCGAGACGCTGGGCCCGGTTGTCGCACCACAGGTCACCAACCGTCCGCCTCGCTTGAGACTCTTCATCGACGCCTCCCAGGTCGCCTGCCCGACGTGCTCGAACACCACGTCGACGCCGCCGCGGTCGGTGAACCGCCGGACTTCCTTCGCGATGTCCTCCCGGTAGTGATCGATGCCCTCGTGCGCTCCCAACTCACGCGCGCGGGCCAGCTTCTCGTCCGAGCCGGCCGTCACGATCACCCGTGCGCCCTGCGCCAGGGCCACCTGGATCGCCGCCTGCCCGAGGCCGCTGCCGGCGGCCAGAATCAGAACCGTTTCACCAGGTCGCAGCGCCGCCTTCGTGACCAGCATGTGCCACGCGCTTAGGAATGTGATCGGGAAGGCGGCCGCTTCACGAAAACCGATATGATCCGGAATCGGCACGAGGTTCTCGACCGGCACGGTGACGAATTCCGCATACCCACCCTCCGACTGATAGCCGACCAGGCCATAGCTCCGACAGAGGTTGTCCTCACCGCCGAGACAGGCGGCGCACCGTCCGCAGCTCAGCCCCGGCTGCACCAGCACCCGCTGGCCCTCGACGACGCCGCCGGCCGAGGCGCGCACCACCTCGCCCGCGACGTCGCTGCCGGGACAATGCGGGAGGCGCACGCCGGGAATCCCCCGGCGTTGCCATAGATCGAGGTGATTCAGTGCGCAGGTACGCACGCGAATCAGTACCTCGCCCGGCCCGGGCTCGGGGTCCGGAACGTCTTCCTGCCGCAGGACGTCGAGCCCACCGTGTTCGTGAAACCGCACGGCTTTCATTCTTCAACTCCTCGTGTCGCGCATCACGGGTCGACACGCACCGGCTCGCCAAGGCCCAGCGCCGGGAGGTCGGACATGAGCTGGTCGGCCGGTCCCACAATCACCGCCACCGCCTCACCGGCCCGAAGGTGAGCTGTCGCCGCGGCGGTGACGGCGTCGGCATCGACTGCCTCGACCTCCGGAACAAAGGTGTCGTAGTAGCTCGCCGGCAACTCGTGGAGTACCAGTGACGCGACGCCGCGCGCCACCTGGCTTGGTGTCTCGAACCCCCGGGCAAACCCGCGGGTCAGCGCGGCGCGCGCCATCTCCAGCTCCGCCGTCGTGACGGGACGATCGCCCCCGATCGCCGCCATTTGCGACAGGACCTCCTGGACGCACTCGACGGTCGCGTCAGCCTGCACACTGCCCTGCATCGCGAACGGGCCCGGCGCGCGGCGGCAATCGAACCCCGTCCGAACACCATAGGTGTACCCCTTCTCCTCACGCAAGCGCTGGTTGAGCCGACTGACGAACTGCCCGCCCAGAACCACGTTCAACACTTGCAGCGCATGGTAATCGGGCGTGGCGCGAGCCACGGCCACGTGGCCGACACGCAGCTCGCTTTGCACGGCGGCCGGACGATCGACGAGCACCAGACGTGCCGACGGCGGTCCGGCCGCATCAAGAACGGCCGGTGCGACCACCGCCGCTGATGCCGGCGCCCGCATGGGCAGGGCGCCGAACGTCCGCTCCGCGACGTCGCCAATCTCCTCGTGTGTCAGCGCCCCGACGCCAATCAGGGTCGCCGACGCCAGCTGATAGGCACCGCGATGAAACGCGGTCACCTGAGCTGGCGTGAGGCTCGCCAGGGACGTGTCGGTCCCAATGCCGAGATGGCCGTAGGGATGGCCCGGAAACAGCGTGCCCAGAAATACCCGGTCCGCCACGGCACTCGACACGGCTCGCAACTGCCGTACGCGGCTCCGCCGGAGGTCTCGCACCCGGCCAACATCAGACGCATCAAACCGAGGCGTGGCGACGATCTCGGCCAGCAGACCTGCTCCCTGCAACGCGTGCCGCGCCACCGTGGTAAGCGTGACCGTGGTGGAGTCTGCGCCCACCTCGGCCCCCAGACGGGCGCCGATACCGTCGAGCGCCGCGTGCAACTCGAGCGCAGTACGTTCGATACTGCCTTCGTCCAGCAGGTCGGCGGTCAACGCCGCCAGGCCGTGGGCATGCTCTGGATCGGAGGCGGACCCGACCGGCATCGTCAACCGAAAGGTGACCACCGGCGGTCCAGGATGCTCAACCGTCTTCAACGCCAACCCGTTGGACAACCGACTCGTGCGCACGACCGGGAACCGCGTCGGCGGCACCCGACCGGGCTCCGGCATGTGCGAACGGTCCACACGGCCGGTCATGAGACGACCGCCGGACGCGAACCGGGTAGCGCCCGTTCGACGGCGCCGTCCGGCACGACGCTCAGAGCGATACGACCCGGCTCTTGCAACTGCCGAACCGCGCCGCGCACTCGCTCGGCGGTCGTACTGCGATACCGCGCCCGGTCCCTGGCCATGAATCCGGGATCACCGGCATACACGTTGTACGCGTTCAATTGGTCCGACCGCCCGTTGAACCCACCGACGGTCTGCAGACGGTACACAAACTGAACCTCGACCTGCGTCAGTCCTCTTTGCAGTTCCACCTCACTCGGACCGGCATCGGCCAAGGCAGCCAGCTCGTCGACGATCACCTGCTCGAGCTCCATCAATTCGCTCCCGGGAGCCGCGGTCGCGATCAGACAGAACCAGCCGTCGATCTCGCGCGAGCCCTGCGCCGCACTGACGTCGGTGGCAAGACGCCGCTCGTAGACCAAGGTGCGATACAAACGGGAGGTCTTCCCGCCGGCCAGCAGCTCAGCCAACAAGTCCATGTCGGCATCGCCGTCTGAGAACAGGCGCGGGGAGCGCCAGGCGAGATAGAGACGCGGCAACTCCACCCGGTCCTCGAGCAGGAAGCGCGTGTCTACTGCGGCGGGCGTGGGGCCCCGCTGCGGCTCATCGCCGGTGACCACGGCCGGGACTGGTGACCCGGCGGGGATCTCCTCGAAGTGGCGACGCACCAGCTCGAGCACCGACTCGGTGTCCACATCACCGGCCACACTCAGCGAGGCATTGCCGGGGTGGTAGTACGTCTGAAAGAACGCGTGCGCGTCCTCGAGTGTCGCGGCCCGGATGTCCTCGGCGTGCCCGATGGTGGTCCAGTGGTAGGGGTGGTCGGGCGGAAACAGCGCGGACATCAACGCCATCAGTGCCAAGCCGTAAGGACGGTTTTCATAGGACTGGCGTCGCTCGTTCAGCACGACCTCGCGTTGGTTCTCGAACTTGGCGGAAGTCAGCGCCGGCAGGAGGTACCCCAAACGATCCGACTCCAACCACAGCGCGAGCTCCAACGCGTTGGTCGGCACGACCTCCCAGTAGTTCGTGCGATCGCAGTTGGTGGACCCATTGAGTGCGGCCCCCGCCTTTTGCAACGGCGCGAAGTAGCCGCTGTCATGATGCGCCGACCCCTCGAACATGAGGTGCTCGAACAGATGGGCCAGTCCGGTGCGTCCGGGCCGCTCGTTCTTCGATCCGACGTGATACCAGAGATTGACCGCAGCGATCGGGCACCGATGGTCCTCGTGCACGATGACGTCGAGTCCGTTGTCCAATGTGTATTTCGTAAAATCCAGCATTCATCGCCTACCAACAAAAGTCCCGGTGCATTCGACCGCCGCGCCATCATACTGCCATCACACGATGCGTCCCGCGTCGTGGCCCACGTGCGGCCGTCGGGTGGTCGATGGCTGCGTGGTACGATGGAACACGTCATGATTCGAACCGCTCTCACAATGACGGCGCTTCTACTGTACGCCGCGACCGCCACAAGCGCGCAGACCTTGCGCTACGAGGCGCCGGACGACTGGGACGAGCAGCCGTCGACATCACCGATGCGTGTCACCGAGTTCCGACTTCCGCGCGTCGCCGGCGACGCGGAGGACGTTGAGTTGGTGGTGTTCTACTTTGGCGGCGCCGGCGGGAGCGTCGAGGCCAACCTGGAGCGCTGGGTCGGCCAGATGGAGCAGCCGGATGGGCGCTCATCGTTTGAAGTAGCGTCGACCACCGGATTCGACGCCGACGGCCTTGCCGTCACGGTGCTTGATGTCCCCGGCACCTACGTGGCCGCGGTCAGACCTGGCTCGGCTAGTCGGCGCAACAAGACCGATTTCCGCTTGCTCGCAGCGGTGGTGGAAACCCCCGCGGGCCCGTATTTTTTTAAGTTGACCGGTCCGGCCCGGAGCGTGGCGCGCTGGGACAACGCGTTCGCCGCCTTTCTGCGCACGGTTTCGGTGGAGTAGGCGTCTCTCTCAGTGATCGTCATCGGGCGCGAGTGAGGGAGGCGTGTCCGAGTCCGACGGCGGTGGGTCCGCGGACCCCGACTCCGGAATCAGTGGCGCCGGTTCTGCCGCGGCCGGGACTGGCACCGACGGCGGGCCGACAACGGACCCACCCGGACCGCCGAATCGATTCAGGATGACCGCACCAACGCCGCTGGTCCACGCCACATACTCCGCCACGAACCCGACGAGACCCAGCGTCACCGCGAACAAACGGAACGGTCCACCGGCCAGGCTGAACGCCTCTCCGGAGAGGGTCGGGATCATCACGATAGCCAGCCCCAGCCAGAACAGCGCCACCGCGGTCCAGCGAGTGCCCACACCGCCGCGGGTCACCAGTTGCCCCACCCCCTGCGCGACACCGGTAAATCCGAGCAACATCACCAACAGGGCAACCACGACGACGACCGGCACCAGCACCAGCAGCGGAATGCCGATGATGGTGACCGCCAGCAGCAGGCTCCCCACGACGAGCAACGGGACGAACAGCAGTTGCGCCAGGAACCCGACGAGCCCAGCCTTGATCGGCTCGCGCGTCACGCGCGTCGCCACCCGTTGCACGCTGTCGGCGGCGAGCAGGAGTACGAGCGAACCGAGCAACCCGAAGAACGCGAAACGGATGAGCGTGCCCACGAGATCCAACGATCTGAGCATCGGCCCGGGCGGGCGTGGCAGGCGAATCCAAGGAAATCCACCAAAATCCAGAAAATCGAAGTCGATCATGTCGAAGGTGACCTCGTTGACGCCGCGTGAAAATTGCGCGCCGGGAGCCCGGGTCAACCGGCCACCAATGACCGTCACGTCCCGATGAGCGATCGCCTCGGGTCCGAACCGCGCGGAGCCACCGACCACGGTCACGTCGCCATGTACTTCTCCGTCCACGGTCAAACTGCCCCCGATGACCACGATATCGCCGCGCACCCGCTCATCGACATCCACTTGCACGGAGCCACCGAAGCGGACGATGTCTCGCCGCACGACTCGACGTTGGCGCGCTGGTGGTGAAGCCGAGTCGACGGTCTGCGCGTCCACGACGGCCTCCGCGACCGGCTCGGACGGCACAAGGCTGGACGACTCCGCCTCCGTCAATGGGGGCAGGTCCAGCACCGCGCGCTGGGCAGCCGCATCGAGATACATCAACCGCAGCAGGAGAGCCGCATCGGATCCCAGCGTCGCGGCCAGCTCCTGCGCGGATCGTGGTTCGGCCTGGCCGTCCAGATACACCGCACCGCCGCGGAGCTCAATCAGGTTCACGCCCCGATTCGGATCCCGCGGCAGCAGGCCGATGCCGCCTCTCATCGGCGTCACCTGAAACTGAGCCTCGACGTCCTCGCGCAACCCGGGCTCCTCCGACTGACCATGAAGCGGTTCAAGACCGGCCGCAGACGCGAGCACGAGCGTGACGAGCAACACGGTGATTGACTGGCGGGACGGGCCTCGCGACCCACAGACCGCGGCAGACCTGTCTGGCTCAGCGTCGGTGGGCCGCCCGAGCTGCCACATCGTGGTCGCGGCGGCCATCCTGGTCATCACATCGACTCCCGATCGAGCGACAGCACCCGCAGCAACGCGTACAACGCCGCCGCGCCCACAAGCTCGATCATCACGACGCTCATGCTGACTTGCGGTGTCGTCAATGTTGTGCCGAGCGCCCGACCGATCTCGACCAGCAAGCTCCATGCGTCGAGCCCTCCCTCAAGGCCACCAACGATCCAGACGAACCCCTGCACGGATAAGTTCAGGAGCCGCACCATCTGACGCACCACCAATGGCCCGACCACGACGAGCCCTCCGACCGTGACCGCGAGAGCCGCCGCGAACCACGCGGCCACCCGAACCGGCCCCTGAAACCAGCCACGGGAGGAAGGCGTCGGTACGATCCCGTCCCGCACCGACGCGGTCATCACTGCCTCGCGAAAATCCACCGGTGAGCTCGGCACCAGAAGCAGCCCCAACACGTCCCGCAGCGCCCGCTCGGAACGTTCGTCGTCTGCCCCCGCCTCGGGTCGTGAGCCAGGCGGCGATGGCGTGAGCGGAGTGTTGGTGGGTGGTCATCGGTCGGTCGTGCGTGATTGCGCCGACACTACGTACTACGCGTTCCAGGCGCGTCGGTTGCACCGTCCCAGCCGGCACGACGGAGATCATCGGCCAGCTGGCGCCGGGCCCGGTGCACGTAGCTCTTCGCTGTCCCCTCGGCCACGCCCATCACGTAGGCAATCTCCGCGTAGGACCGCTCGTCCTGCACCCGCAGGTGGAGCGCCGTGCGGTGGTCGGGTCGAAGACGGCTCACCCCCGCTTCGAGGTCACGCAGCATCAACCGATTCTCCACTTGGCGATCCGGCCCAGGCGCACTAGAGGCGATGCTCGTCCCGTCGCGCGTCCCGGGTCTTCTTCGATGAGGGCGGTCTCAAGGCGGCCACGACGCAGCGCGTCCACGGCCGTATTGTGGGCAATACGCAACAGCCACGGCGAGAAGCCCCGCTGTCGGTCGAACGATTCGAGCCGTCGAAACGCTTTGAGAAACGTGTCCTGGGCCAGTTCCGCCGCCACCGCCGGATCGCCCATCAGCCGCACGATCAGGCTGAACACCGGTCGCTGGTATCGATCCACGAGGGCAGCGTAGGCCCCCTGCGCGCCCCCCAATGCCTTTCCGACCAAATCGTCGTCAGTGACTGCCACGAGTCCTCGAATCGCCGGCGTCTGCCGCCCTCAGGACACTGACCAAAACAAAGTTACCGTCTGGGCCGCCGGGGCATCCCGCCCAGACGCCCCCAAGATGGCAACCGTATTCTGATCAGTGTCCTCAACGTCTATGGCTCGTTCACCGATACGTAGGGCGACGGGGTGATATTCGCGACCACGACGCGGCTGAGGTGCCACTCGGGCTCCGGCCTGCGCCAACGGTGGCGTCACGGCCGCTCGTACGACACCGCGTCACGAGGAAAAAGAAACTGGCCCCACCCGAACAAACTGACCTCGGGATACTGGAGGACGGCATCCACGGCCCGTCTGCTCATCAAGCGGGAATCCGCGTGATTACCAACGACCTCGATGCCCAACCACGCCAGCAAGCGGTAGTACGCGAGTGCCGCGTTTCGCTTGAAGAAAGGTGTCGGTGATGCGGTGTTGACGACACCCACGACGAGGAAGCGGACGAATCAAGGCGTCCCGCGCCCGGACGACTCCTGGCGTCGTCTCGACGCGTCGGCGACCAATTCCGCCGACTCCCGGTCAACGTCCATTCGTGAGACCACGATATTCCGACGCCCCTCGGTGCTTCGTAGCGACTGTCGCCACGGACCACTACCGTAGTTCGAGAGCGAATTCGGCAATCAGCTTTCGATGCAGCTCGCTGGTCCCCTCGCCGACCTCCAGGGTCTTCGCTTCGAGCAACAATCGACCCACTTCGTACTCGGACGAAAAGCCGTACCCGCCATGTATCTGAATCGCCTCGAGCGCGTTCTGCGTCGCCGCCTCGCTGGCCATCAACTTGGCCATGGAGGCTTCCATCGAGCACCGCTCGACACCGGCGTCCTTCATTCGTCCCAGACGATAGACAAGCGCGCGGGCCGCTTCGGTTCGACAGATCATGTCTGCGATCTTCTGTTGCACCATCTGGAATTCCCCGATGGCCTGTCCGAACGCGCGGCGCTCGGCGGCGTAGGGGAGGGTCAGGTCGACGGCGCGCTGGGCCTGACCGACGCACCGGGCGGCCACGGAGAACCGACCGGTGTCGAGCGCGGCGCCCAGAATCGGAAACCCGCGCCCCACCTCGCCCAACACCGCCTCGTCGGGCACGACGACATCATCGAAGTGCACTTCGGCCACGTTGTCGCGGTGCAACGTTCGCATCGGGAGCGGCCGAATGGTGATACCGGCGACCGACGGGTCCAGCACAAACATAGTGACCCCCCGGTGCGCTTGGGACGGGTCGACGGTGGCCGCGACGAGAAACACACCAGCCTCGGCCGCGTGCGAGATAAAGACCTTGGTCCCCCTCAGACGCCATCCCCCGTCAACCTGCGTCGCCCGAGTCTTCATCGCGGCCAGATCCGTGCCGCCGCCAGGCTCCGTCAGGCAGGCTGAGGCCAAGATGTCCCCGCTCGCGAGCGGGGGAAGCCACCGCTGGCGCTGCGCCGCCGTGCCAAACCGAAGAATCGAGCTCCCAACGAGGGAGTTCGCAACTGATACGGCGGAGGCGACCACCCAATCGACGCGCGCCAGCTCCTCGCACACGATGCCGTAGGTCACGACGTCGATGAACGAGCCGCCGTAGGACTCCGGAATCATCGGAGCCAGAAAGCCAAGCGGCGCCAGTTTCGCGATGATCTCCCTGGGATATCGCCCCTCACGTTCATGTTGCTCAACGGTCGGCAAGATCTCACGCTCGGCAAACTCGCGCACCGCCGCCCGGACCTGGCGCTGAGTGTCCGTGAGATCGAAGTCGGCCATCCGCCGCAGCACGTTCTTGCCGGTCACGGTCACATCACGTCTCCAATCCGCCAGCGCCAACGCCCTGCCGACGGGGCGCCGCGTGTGCGCGCGCGCGGCTCGCCGCGGACTCTCCACTTTGCACCAAGGCGAACCGCGCCGTGATCGGCCCCACCATTTCGTTGACCACCACGGACGCCAATACGATGGTCGAGACCTGCGGCGCAAACGCCACATAGCGGTCGTCTATCGCCAGGGTCAACCCGACGGCCAGACCAGCCTGCGCCATCAGGGCCAGGCCAAGATACCGGCACACCCCGGGGTGCATGCCCAACCACTGCGCGCCAAACCGTGCCCCCACCAGTTTCCCGAGCGCACGGGCCCCGATGTAGAGCAGGCCCGCCGACCCCATCGTCTGGACCAGGGCCACGTCCAGGTCGGCGCCCGCAATGACGAAGAAGATCGCGTAGAACGGAGGATCCGAGTCTGCGAGCGCCGCAAACAAGCGGCGGTTCTCGGTCGTGAGGTTGACCATCGTGGCCCCGACCGCCAGGCTGGCGACGAGGGGTGAGAGATCGAGCGCGCGAGACAGGCCGACACAGAACAAGATGGACCCGGCCAGCAGAATGAGCATCTCTCCCGTCTCGCGCACCTGACGTGACCATCCAGCCAGCATGAGTCCGACCAGAAACCCGAGCGCAGCGGAACCGAACAGTTGCCACACCAGGGGAAACACCGACCGGTACAGGGTCGGGAGAAACGCTCCTCCCAACCCGGTCGTCAGGTCGATGAGTGCCGCCACCAGACTGTAGGCCGTGATGCAAAAGAGGTTGTTGACCGCGATGATGCCGAGCAAGGTATCAGTGAGCGGGCCCTCGCTGTCGACCTCCCTGATGACCATGAGCGTCGATGCCGGAGCCGTGGCAATGGCGATGGCGCCCAGCAACCCGGCAATTTGCCATGGCTGGCCGAGCAGCAGCATGCCGCCGGTCACCAACGAACCGGCAAGCGCCGATTCGATGAGGGTCAGATACAGGACGTTTCGACCAATTCGACGAAACAGCGAGAACTCGAAGACCGACCCGACCGAGAACAGGATCAGCCCGAGCGCCACTTCGCTGAGCACCTGAAGCGCGGCGAGGTTCTCATAACTCACCCAGCCGAGCACCGATGGCCCGAGTGCCACCCCGGCCAGGATATAGCCGGTCACTTCGGGGACCCGAGCGTACCGCACGAGGTGCCCCGCCAGCAGGGCCAGCAGCAGGATCAGGCCGAGCGATGTCAGCTCATCCATAACGTCATGACATCACGGACACCGCCGACAGCGGTGTCGAGCCTGTCACTGCAGCAACACGCCCCGGGTACGACCGTCTCTGGCCAGTTCAATGAACGCCGGCTCGCTTCGATCGTCGGCCAGCACCGCGCGCACCTCGTCGAGACTGGCCGGCTCGGCATGGTCGACCCGGATCAGCCGGTCGCCCGGCAGAATCCCGGCCTCCGCCGCGCGGCTGCCCACCTCCACGGATGCGATGAGATACCCCACGGCCGGCTGTTCCCAGACCAGTCCGGTGCCGATCGGCGACGGGGCGTCGAGTCGTGCGTCGATATTGCGAGCCGGCAGCGCGATGGACACCGTCTCGACTCCCCGGCGGGCTTCCAGCCAGAAGGTCTCCTGATTGGGCGCCTCGTCGCCCGCGAGCATGCGGAGACTCTCGACGGTGTCGAGCGGGGCGCCATCGAGGGACACGAGGATGTCGCCAGGTCTGAGTCCGGTCGCCGCCGCCGGGTAACGGTCCCACAGCTCACGCACCATGAGGCCGCCGCTCAACCCAAAATGAAAGGACTCGGCCGGATTCAGCCGGTCGACGCGGAGGCCCCAGCGGGCTCGCAGGCGACTGTCGTGAGTCTCTCCCTCGGCGAGCAACTCGCCCACACTGCTGACCGTGATCGCGATGTCGTTTCCGTCGCACTGCAGCAACACCGCGAGCAGGTTGCCATCGAGGTCGAACACCCCCCCACCAAGCATGGTTGGCCTGATTGGAATGGTCGTGACAAACTCCTCGACCCGCCGCTGTCCACAAGGCCGCTCCGCGGTGCCGAGAGCGGTACCGGGGGCGAACGCGAGCTGGGTCTCCGCCTGCCAGACGGCCAGCACCCAGCGCCCCGTCTCCACCTCGTCCGCCGAGCGTCGGCGCGGAGGCGGGACACGACCCGTCAGTTGAGGAGTCCGCATCCCTGCCAGCGGCAAGTGGGGACCGGCCACGTTCGTGTACGCGCCAACATCGCCCTCGCTCGCGGCCACCGTGACGGCGGCCGGGAACCGCCAGGCGACACGCGCGGTCACGACACGGTCCGCGCTCCAGACCACACCGCTCCGGCCGACACTCCGGAGCCTGACCAACCCCGACGCCAGGTCAGCCGCCAGCCCACCGAAGAACTCGGCCATCTCCTCGAGGTCGCGTCGCTGCGTGAGCGCCGGCAACCGACTCAACTCCTGCTGTGACGCGGCCGTCACCGGCTCGGACACAAGCTCGGCGGGCTTCAGCACCCATCCGATGCTGAGAATCAACCCGGCGGCGATCGCGAGAATGAGGATGTAGCGCGGATTACGCGAATCGTCGGGCCCGCCGCCGGCAGTCACAGTCGTGATGGGGAGTCCTACTCTTTCACGACCCAGCCGTCACGAAGCTGGATCACACGGCGCCCCGTAGGCGGCATTCGCCTCCGAGTGCGTCACCTGGATGATTGTCGTGCCTTCCTGGTTGAGCTCGGTGAACAGCTCCATGATTTCCTGCCCCTGTGCCGTGTGGAGATTGCCGGTTGGCTCGTCCGCGAGAATGAGCTTGGGGCTGGCGATCACGGCGCGAGCAACGGCCACGAGCTGCTGCTGACCACCGGACAGTTGGCTGGGATAGAGATCTTTCTTCCCGACGATGCGGAATCGATCAAGGGAGTCGCAGACGATCGAGTCTCGCTCTGAGCGGCTGACGTTGCGGTATGAGAGCGGGATCTCCAGGTTTTCGTAGACCGTCAGGTCGTCGAGCAAGTGGTAGCTCTGAAACACAAAGCCAATGTACTGCTTGTGCAGTTTCGCGCGTTCCTTCGGTTTCATCGCGTGCACGGCATACCCGTGGAACTCGAACTCGCCGCTCCAGGCACTGTCGTGCATCCCCAGAATATGGAGCAACGTCGACTTGCCGGCGCCGGACGGCCCCATGATGGAGAGAAACTCTCCCTCTTTGACATCGATGTCGATCTGCCGCAGGACGAACGTCTTGCTGACGCCGTGCGAGTACGATTTTTCCAAGTTGCGTAGCGCGATCATGGTGCCTCACAGTATCGACGGCGCGTGCGACCGTCCCACGTGCTCGCGAGAAGCACTCAGCGACAGGGGAACGAGTGAGCGGTTGGGGATCACTGATGACTCGTCGTGGGTCTGCTGCACGAAACGGCTTGCATCGTCGCACCACAGCGCCCAAAGACGGTCGGTGCACGGCAAGACTCCTCACGGCAACCCGCGGCCAACCGCAAGTCCCGATTATAGCGCCGTCGCCATCCGCCACCGCGGGCGGACACCACTGTCCCCAGGCTGGGACGCGGGCGTGGATGAAACCGCCGGAACGCCCGTACCGAGGTGGTACGATCCCTGCAGATTCCATATCGACCAAGAATCCACGCCCGTCCGTTCGAGATCGCCGGGAATCATATGCCACTCTTGCTGATGTTTCTGTCCATGAGGCGTGTCGCCAGGCCGTCGCCTTTGCCGGCGGTCATCGTCGTCACCCTGGTTGCCATGGTCGCGACCGCCTCGGTGGTAGCCGCAGCCGACCACGAGGTCGAGCAACCCGCCCAGCCTTCGCTGGCTCGCTCACCGGACTTCCTGTTCGGGTGGCCCAGGACCTACGTCGGTGTCGCTGGTGGCTGGCTGGCAGCCTCTGCACGTGGCGGGATCTTCGATCTGACGCGAGAGTTGCTCACGGTGGACCGCGGGGACTTCGACAGCGGAGTGGTGCGGTTTCAGGTCGGGCGGGCGTTGAGTCCCAGATTCGACCTGTCTGGAGAGGTCGGCTTCAGCCGAGCGACGGTGCTTTCCGAATATCGAGATTTCCTCGAAGGCGACCTCCCGATCTCGCAGGCGACCGAATTTTCGCAGGCACCGGTATCGGCGAACCTACGGGTCTGGCTGGTCCCACGTGGCAGGGCGGTGGGCCGTTTCGCGTGGGTACCATCCAGGCTCGCCCCGTACGTCGGCGGCGGAGTCGGGGCTTACTACTATCGGTTCACACAGATCGGTGATTTCGTCGATTTCGTCGATTCTTCGATCTTCACCGACAACCTCAAATCGAGTGGCTGGGCCGCAGGCGCACATGTGGCCGGGGGCCTCAGCATTCACATGGTCAGGCAGTTGTTCCTCACGGTGGAGGCACGGTATGGTTGGGCAGGTACACCCCTCTCTGAGGATTTCGTCGGGTTCGAGGACATCGATCTCAATGGATTCCAGGTCACCGGCGGCCTAGAGCTTGCGTTCTGAAGGCTCCAGACGTCGACCGAGGTCCCACCGTCGATTAGTGACAGCAGAGAGTAATCAGAGAGAGTGGGCACATGACGATGACGATAGAGACGATCCGACAGATCGGCGCCGGCCGCCCGGCACTAGCCCTGGCGGCGTGCCTGGCCGGCGCGACCGCGACCGTAGCGGCCGGTCAGCCCGCGGCGCCCGTCGACTCCCCGTGGCTCCCATGGCTCGGCTGCTGGCAACTCGTGGAAGAAACCGGCGCCGTGCCCGAGGAGTGGGAAGAACGGCGGTCGTACGCCAACCGGGTCGTCGTGTGCCTGACCCCGGCCGCCGACGAGGACGCGGGCGCCGGTGCCATCACGGTCACGACGATCGCCGATGGTGACCCAATACTCGTCGAGACGTTGCGAGCCGACGGCCGGCCGCAAGCGGTCGACGAAACCACCTGCACCGGCGACCGACGAGACACCTGGTCTGCCGACGGGGCCCGCATCTTCACACGGTCTGAGTTGATCTGTGAGGACGACACCGCACGGCTCGTATCGGGCGTGGGTCTGATGGCCAGCGCGTCGACCTGGTTGGACATTCAACTCGTCGAGACCGGCGGCCGCGGCGCGGTGACGGTTCGTCGGTATCGGCGAGCGAGCGAGTCGGCGACGACTGAGGCCGGGGCGACCCCGTTGCCGGCCCCCCTGCACGCCCAGGCGCGAGCGGCCGCGCACCTGATCTCGACCGCCGGGCTCAGCCCCTCCGACATCGTCGAGGCCCACGGCATCACGGAGACCGCGGTGGTCGAGGCGTTGATGGTGGAAACGCAATCCACGTTCGAGCTCGACGGCCGTGCGTTGCTCGAGCTGGACGACGCCGGCGTACCGGGCGACCTGATCGACCTGATGGTAGCGCTGTCGTTTCCCGACCGGTTTGTCGTGGACCGGTCGCGGTCCAACGTCGGGTCGCTCAGCCGCGCTGGCGGCTTCGCCTCCGCGGACCCGTGGGGCCCCTACGGTCGGTCCGGCTTCCAGCAGTGGTACCCGTACTACGCGTCTCCGTTTGGGTACTACTACGGGTGGTCGAGCTACGATTCGCTCTACTACTTCAGCCCCTACGGCTCGTCTGTGGTCCTGTCTGACAACGCCGGCGGCGGCCGGTCTGCCGGGGTACCGGCCGGCCGGGCCTATAGCGGCCGTGGCTACACGAGCGTGGGGGCGCGGGAGCCGTCGCCGGTGTCCGAGCGGCGCGCACGCCGCCGGGGCGACTCGGGGGGTGCCTCGGTCCAGTCGGCGACCGGTCGTGGGAGTCAGAGCGGCGGCAGCAGTTCGAGTGGCGGGGGTGGCGGACGAGCGACGTCCGGTGGCTACAGCCGAGGGGGATCGACTGGTCGGACAGCCCAACCTCGAGAGCAGTGACCAGCGGCGCTCTGGTTGGGAACCGTGTCCCCGGGAACTGACAAAAACGACCACTCTCGACGGTTCCGTAAAAACACCGCGCCCAACCAAGGTAGCGAGACTCCTGTCGTGACCTGGCAACACCTTTGTTTATCAGCAAATTGGCTGGCGGTACCCGAGATCTCGCGGATTGGTCACGATATTGCTAGACCAGAACGATGACTTCCTCGCACTCCGGCACTCCAGCCGGGAGCCGCGAAAGAAAGGTCGGACACGAAAGTAGTTCTGTGACGGTTGAACGAACACTGGATGACGCCCATCGGTTGCTGCGACAGGGCAAGGTCGACGGCGCCATCGAGGTCTACGCGGAGGTGCTCGAGGAGCGACCAGACGACTGGCCCGCCGCCAACCGGCTCGGCGACCTGTATGTGCAAGCGGAACGGCTCGACGAGGCGGTCGAACAGTTCACCCGTGTCGCGCAATGTCTGTGGGAGCGGGACCTTTTGCCAAAAGCGGCAGCGCTTTACAAAAAGGTGCTGAAGCTGAGGCCCGAAGATGAGCCGGCACGAGATCGACTCGCGGAAATCGCCCTCCGGCAAGGGTGCCTGGTCGACGCGCTCGCCCACCTGACAGCCCTCGTCGACCACCGCCGGGCGGCGGGAGACGACGAGGGTGCCATCGCCGTGGAACAACGGATAGGCCAGTTGCGACGGCGCGCGGCCGAGGACGCCGCGACTGCGGCAGCCCCCTCACCTGAACCGGACCGACCGGGCCCGAAAGACGCGGGGGAGCTCGACCCGCATCCACCCGACGCAGGGGAGCAGTCGTCCGACAGCCCCGTCGCTGCCACCGGGGCCGCGCCGGCGGATTCGTCTCCGCAGCCTCCCCTCGTGGACCCTGCCGCAGAGACCGAAGGCGTCATAGCCGGGGAGCGCACCGAGCCCACGCTGGAAGACCGACTGTTGCAGCTCAAGATGAAGTTGATCGAGGACGAAGTGCAGGCCGGACGGCTCAAGCGTGCTCGCCAACTGGTGCTGACGGTGCTCTCGGACGCCCACGGCGGCGCTGAGCGGATCGTCGACCTCGCCAAGCGGATGGCGGCCGACACGGGCGACGCCACCGTCATGTGCGTCGACGCGTTGCTCGAGGCGGCACGGCACGGGACGGACGGGACGAGCACCATCGCGGCCGTCCGCACGCTGGCGGCCTGGGTGCCGCAGCAGCCCGAGGGTGGCCAATGGCCCGCCGAGCGGCTGCAGCGGCTCGCCCGCATCGACGCGGCCGCACGGCTGGAGCTGATGCGCCGCGAAAGTGACGCGATTCTGGAAGCGTTCCCGGATTTGTCGCCGGGCGAGCTGCGGGATGCTCCCGGCTCGTCGCGATCGCCATCACCCCCGTCGGCTGTGGCGTCAGCCGGCTAGTGGCCCGTCCTCCCTGTTCGCAAGTCTCCGAATTCACGGAAACACCGATCGGCCAATAAACTGGCCCACCCTCGGCCCACGGCTTGGCCAGTTCGGCGCAGACCTTGTCGACTGACGCGGTGACGACGTGGTCGCGCCCCGTGTGATCCCTCCCTGGTGTTTGACTCGTCTCACCTGACAACGCTGACGCACGACATGAGACAGTCAACGCATGGACAAGCAGGCATGATAGACACACACTGGCTCGGTCTGCCTGCGCCCACCGAGGCGAGGGTGGCGTAGTTCACCGCACCGCGCGATCGTCAATCACCCCATGATCCGCATCGAGGCACTGGTCAAGGTCTACGACGGTTTTCGCGCCGTTGACGGGCTGTCGCTGGAGGTCGGCACCGGGCAAATTCTCGGGCTGGTCGGCCCCAACGGCGCGGGCAAGACAACGACGCTGCGCTGCCTGGCCGGCATTATTCCTCCGACGTCGGGACGGGTCACGATCGCCGGCTTCGACCTGCAGACACACCCCCTCGAAGCACGACAACGACTCGCCTTCGTGCCGGACGAACCGCACCTGTTCGACCATCTCACCGCTCTCGACCACCTCACGCTGTTCTCGCGGCTCTACGGTGTCGCGGACGGCCCAGCGCGGGCCGAGGCCCTGCTGGAAGAGGCGGGGCTCCGCGACCAGCGGCTGTCATTTCCGAGCGAGCTGTCGCGCGGCATGAAGCAGAAACTCGTCGTGGCCTGCGCCTTGCTCCATCGCCCCGAGGTGTTGGTGCTCGACGAACCGCTGACGGGGCTCGACCCGGCCGCGATGCGCAGGATGAAGCGCACCGTGCGCGACACGGCCACGGCCGGCGCGTCGGTCATCGTGTCGTCACACATGCTGCAGCTGGTTGAGGAGATCTGCGACCGCATCCTCATCGTGAACCGTGGCAAGAAGGTCTTGATCGGCACGCTCGACGAGATTCGTCTCCAGTTTCCGGATGTCGATGCGGACGCCGATCTGGAGACGCTGTTCATGAGAGCAACCGGGGCCGACCAATGACGCCGCTGCTGTTTCTGATGTGGCGGTCGATGCTGGGCCGCGTGACCGGTTGGCTCCGGCTCATGAAGCAGCCGAAGTATCTGGTGGGCACACTCGCCGGGGTGGCGTGGATGAGTATGTTCGCGCTTCGCCCGGTCTTGCGTGCCAACCGCGACGCATCGCTGGGGGACCGGGTCGCGGGCATCACGGAGTGGCTGCCCGCGCTGGAGAGCGCCGGGGCCCTCGCTCTCGTGGTGTCCCTGTCGCTGTGGTGGCTGTGGCCGTTCGGCAAGGCGTCGCTCGAGTTGACCGAGACCGAACTGCATCTTCTTCTGCCGGCACCGGTCCGACGTCGCCACCTCATTCAATACGCGATGTTGCGCAGCCAGTGGGGCGTTTTGTTCGGCTGCTTCATGATCTCGTTGTTCTCGTCGGGCGGCGCTCCAGACCGCTTCATCTGGCGGTTCGTCACCGTCTGGTTGTTCCTGACGCTGTGGCACCTGCACGGCCGGGGGCGCGGGCTCTGGGTGGCCCGCCTCCAGGAGTTGCCGGCCGCGGGCGCGTGGCGTCGCCGAGCTACCGTGCTGGCCCTCGTGGTCCTGATCTGGCTGCTCCTGGCACCAGGGATTGCGTCGATCGCCGCGTCACTACCAGAGCTGAGTGCCGACATCGCGCCGGCGCTGGCCCACGCCTTGTCACCGGAGCGGCTCCACGCCGAGGCGCCGCTGCTCGCCCTGCTGCTGACACCGATGAGATGGGTGATCGGCCCGTTCTTCGCCGGGCTGACACCGGACACCCCGCTGGTGGGACGGCTCGCATCCGTGGGCTGGCCGCTGCTGCTGGTGGTCGCGCACAACGAGTGGGTCGTGCGGTCGCAGACTCTTTTCGAGGAAGCCACCCTCACACGCGCCCGCCAGCGGGCCGCGCGGGGGGACGCCGCGTCTCGTTTCCGCAAGGTGCGACAGCGACAGCGGCAGGCCGCGCCGTTTTCTCTGCGGCCGACCGGAGCTCCTGCAATAGCCATCGTGTGGAAGAATCTGATGCTTGCGCATCGCACGCGCTTGGCTCTGGCGGTCGGCGGCGGCACGGCCGTGGTCGCGATCTCGGCTGTGGTGGTGGCGTTCACGGGGCTGCCAGACTGGCTGATTGCCATCATGATGGTGGCCGGGGCGCTCGGCCTCATCGCCACGCCGCTGATGGCCGGGCACCAGTGGCGCAACGACCTGCGGACGGACCTGCTCCGAATCGAGGTCATCCGTACGTGGCCAATCGACGGCTGG